>Ga0153954_1000912_pt1 | contig 18808 bp, 23 predicted proteins | sample TSFL038MetaG_FD_102277 | JGI IMG/M metagenome (GOLD analysis project Ga0153954, IMG submission 102277) | Attine ant fungus gardens microbial communities from Florida, USA - TSFL038 MetaG | ecosystem: Host-associated > Fungi > Mycelium > Unclassified | place: USA: Florida, Wekiwa Springs State... | reverse complement strand
GCGACGGCTACGCCACTGCCAGCGCGAGGACGAAGCTGAGGACGCCGATGACGCCCATCGCGGCGAGCTCGAGTGCCAGCCGGTTGCTGCGGCTGAGGCCGCGGCCGTAACGGCCCTGCTCGCCGGCGACGATCAGGAGGCCGGAGAGGACCCCGGCGACGAGGCCGCCGACGTGGGCGCCGACGCTGATCGTCCCGTCGGAGAAGGTGAACACCAGGTTGATCAGGATGAGGATGCCGATCTGGCCGGCGATCGCGTCCAGCCTGCGTCCCCGGGCGATCACGAAGGTCGCGCCGAGCACGCCGAAGATCGCCCCCGACGCACCGGCGCTGACCGCGTCGGGGCTGAACCAGAGGGCGAAGAACGAGCCCGCCAGAAGCGACGCGAAGTAGAGGAAGACGAAGCGCGGCGTCCCGATCGAGGGCTCCAGCAACCGTCCCAGGATGAACAGCAGGTACATGTTGAAGCCGATGTGGAAGATGCTGACGTGGACGAAGCCGGAGGTGATCGTCCGCCACCAATCGCCGCCTTCGCTCACCGCCGGCCCCCAGAGGCCGCCCATGTCGTAGATGGTCTTGGTGCTCAGGCTGGTGCCGCCCCCGCCGTGGAGGATCTCGATCAGGTAGACGATCACGTTGATCGCGATCAGGACCACCGTCGCCGGGAAGCCGCCCACCGAGAGCGCGCTCGGCGTCCCGGTCGGGTTGCGGACCACGCGCGTGCGCTGGTTCATGCACTCGGGGCAGCGCATGCCGACCGGGGTCGGCGTCATGCACTCGGGGCAGATCGGCCGCCCACAGGAGGAGCAGGAGACGGCCGTCTCGCGATTCGGATGGCGATAGCAAGTCTGTGCCACGAGCAGGAGAGCCTACAATCGCGCCCGATGGAGCCCGCCAGCCCCGCCCGCCTCTACGCGACCGCGGTCGGCGCGCTGCTGCTGATCCTAGGCATCGCCGGCTTCTTCTACGGCTCCTCCTTCGGCTCCCCGGGGACGCTCGACCACACCCTCGGCGCCCTCCGGACGAACGGCTGGCTGAACCTCCTCTGGGCGGCGCTGGGAGCGCTCGGCCTCCTCACCGCCGGCACCTTCTCACGCGCCTACGCCCGCGGCGCGGGCCTCCTCCTGACCGTGCTCGGCGTCTGGGGCCTCGCCCTCGCCCCCGGCGCCGCCATCCTCGGCTTCCTCCCCGCCGCCGGAGCCGACGAAGCCCTGAACCTCACCCTCGGCCTGCTGGGCCTGCTGGCCGCCGCGGGGACGCCCCGCCGCCTAGAACCGGTCGCGGACGCCGGCGGCTAGGCCCTTCAGGCCGTGCGCCTCCTGCCTGCCGCGCCGCCGCAGCTCGAACAGCACCAGGGCCCCGGTCGCCACCCCGCCGACCCCGACCGCGACCACCGGCCGCACCCAGTTGCGCGGGTCCCGCAGCGCCCGCATCTCGGAGTCGGAGAGCTCCTCGGCCCAGTCGGAGAGCTCAGTCGCCGCCGCGGCGGAGAGCGCCGTGAAGGTGTCCTCGATCCGCCCCGAGAGGCGCTCCGGCGGCTCGATCGGCCGCAGGGCGTCGCTCAGCAGCGCTTCTACGTCCCAGGTCGATTCGCCCTGCTCAGTGCTCATCGCCGCCCATCTCTTCCTGCAGCTGTTTGATCGCCCGGTGGATCAAGACCTTGGTCGCCCCGTCGGATCGACCGAGCGCCCGTGCGATCTCGCGGTTGTCCATGCCGAGGGCGAAGCGCATGATCAGCGCCTCGCGGCGGTCGTCGGAGAGCGCCTCGAGGTTGGCCATCACCTGCCGCAGCTCCTCCCGTCCGGCGACCAGGTCCTCGGTGTCGTGCCGCGTCGCGATCGGGTCGGCGCTGTCCAGCGGCGTCTGCGGCCGTCGTGAGCGGTCGCGGTAGTAGTTCGACGCCAGGTTGTGGGCGATCCGGATCAGCCACGGCCGCAGCGGCCGCCCGCCGGACTCGCGCCGCGCCCGGTCGAAGTGCCGGTAGGCCTGCAGGAACGCCTGCTCGGTGAGGTCCTCGGCGTCGTGGTGGTTCCCCACCCGGTAGTAGGCGTAGGAGTAGACGTCGCGCAGGTGGGCCCGGTAGAAGTCCTCGAAGGCGCGGTCGAGCTCCGCCTTCGCCGCCGGAGCCATCTGCGCCGGCTCGACGTTCTCCTCGGGGCCGCTCACCACCCCAGACTAGTTGAGCGGCGGCGCCTTCCGCCCACGTCATGCCGCCTGCCTCGCCCGCTCGGCGCTGCGCAGCCCGGCCACCCAATCCTCGCAGGCGACTTCGCCGCGGATCAGCCTCGCGAGGCCCTCGAGCGCCTCGCCGTGGACCCCGGAGGCGGCGACCGCGTCGGCGAGGAGCGGCGTCGTGTCGAGCCCCTCGGAGGCCTGTCCGATCAGCGCCGGGATCTCCTCCGCCGGTGTGCCCGCGCCGAGCAGCTCGCCCGCGCGCCGGTTGCGCCCGTTCGGCGCCAGCATCGAGGCGGTCAGGTCGCCGACCCCGGCGAGCCCGGCGAAGGTCTCCGGGTCGGCGCCGCGCGCCACCCCGCAGGCGATGCACTCGCGCCAGATCTCGGCGACGGCGATCCCCGCCGCGTTCAGCCCGTGCGGCTCGGCCGCGGCGGCCGCCACCGCGGCGGCGTTCTTGGCCGCGCCCGCCATCTCCACGCCGACCACGTCGGCGGTCCGCTCGCAGACCAGCCCGGCGCGGTTGAAGACCTCGCCCAGCTGGGCGCGCAGGTCGGGTTCGTCGGAGCCGAGCACCAGCGCCGCCGACCCGGAGACCGCCTCGGCGGCGTGGGCCGGCCCGCCCAGCGAGGCGAGCGCCCGCGCCCGGACGCGCTCGCCGACGTACTCGGACGGCAGCTCGCCCTGCGGCGCGACCAGGCCCTTGGTCAGCAGCAGGATCGAGGAGCGATCCCCGGCCCGGTCGGCGATCGAGCCGACCGCCGCGGGCAGTGACTTGGAGGGGATCGCGAGGACGATCAGGTCGAGGCCCGCCAGCTCGATCGCGCTCGCCGGCCGCACGTCGATCGACTCCGGCAGCGGCACCTCGGGCAGGTAACGGCGGTTTTCGCCCGCCTCGATCAGCTCCGCGGCGCCGGCGGCGGTGCGCGCCCCGAGCTGCACCTCGAGGCCGCCGCGGGCGAGCAGCACGGCCACCGCCGTCCCCCAGCTGCCCGCCCCGATCACGGCGGCGCGTCGCATCGGCGGCAACCCCCCCAGGTCTTCCCACTGCAGAAGGACGTTCGGCCAAATCCGCGTCGTCACCGTCTCGGCGAGCTGCTGCGAGGGCTCCTCGGAGCGCGGGAAGGTCATCGCCTTGCCGCAACGGACCTTCACCTTGCGCGGCCGGATGCGCCAGCCGCGGCGCACCCCTTCGGTGCCGATCACGGCGGTGGGCAGGACCGGCGCGCCGGTCTGCAACGCCAGGCGGCCGACCCCGCGCTTCGGGTTGGCGAGGCTGCCGCTGCGGATCCGCGTCCCCTCCGGGAAGATGCAGAGCGTTCCGCCCCGCTCGACGACCAGGCGCGCCGTCTCCATCGCCTCGAGGTCGGATTCGCCGCGGCGGATCGGGAAGGCGCCGAGGCGCGAGAGGAACCACGCCTGCAGCGGCTTCTGGAAGAGCTCGACCTTGGCGACGTAGTTCATCGGCCGCCGGAACGGCAGGCAGGCACCGACCACGAAGGGGTCGAGGAAGCTGCGGTGGTTGGCGGCGACGATCAGCCCGCCGTCGACGTGGCGCGCGTGGGCGCGACCGGTCCGCGAGAGGCGGAAGTAGACGAGGAAGAAGGGGACGAAGAGCAGCCGGATGACCACGTAGAGCGGCCAGTTGACGCTGTGCTTGCGGGTATAGGCGTGCAGCGCCGCGAGGCGCTCGTCGGGGATCACCCTGTCGGCTACACGGGTCCCCCCGCCGGGTTACGTCTGCGCGGCGCGCGGGTTGACGACCGGGCGCAGGTTCGGCTCGACCTCGTCGCGCAGGTGCTCGAAGGCGGGCGGCAGCGAGAGCTTCTCGCCGAGGTGCTCGAGCGGCTCGTCGACGGTGAAGCCGGGGCCGATCGTGGCGATCTCGAACAGCACCCCGCTGGGCTCGCGGAAGTACACCGACTTGAAGTAGAAGCGGTCGATCTCCGGGGTCGGACGGGCGCCCGCCGAGACCGCCCGCTCGCGCCAGGCCATGTGCTCCTCGGGGGTCGAGGCCCAGGCGACGTGGTGGACCGAGCCCGCGCCCTGGACGCCGCGCTCGGCGGGCGGCGGGTCATAGACATAGAGGCCGCCACGCTCGGCGCCGCGCGCCTCCCAACCCTCCTCGGTCGGCTCGAACTCGAGCGCCTCCAGGAGGGCGGCGCTCGCGTCCGGCGCCGCCGCGTAGGCGCGCACGGCGTGGAAGCCCTGCAGGGCCAGCTCGCGCGGGATCTCCGGGTGGTCGGCGATCAGGGGCGCGTCGGGGACGTCGGCGACGAAGAGCTCGTGGTCGAGCCCCTCGGGGTCGGAGAAGTGGAGACCGTCGCCCTCGCGGCGCGCCCCGACGCCGAGTGCGCCGAGCCGTCCCTCCCAGAAGTCCAGCGACTCCGGCGAGGCCACCCGCCAGACGATCCGGTGCACCATCCCCGCCCCCGCCCGGCCGGGCGCCGCGCCCGGGTACTCGAAGAAGGTCAGGTCGGCGCCGGGATCGCCCTCCTCGTCGGCGAAGAAGAGGTGGTAGACGGTCGGGTTGTCCTGGTTGACCGTCTTCTTGACCAGCCGCAGCCCCATCACGCCCACGTAGAAATCGACGTTGCGCTGGGCGTCCTCGGTGATCGCGGTGATGTGGCGTATCCCCTCTAGCTTCATCGCTCACGTATACCATCCGCCCGATGAAGCCCTGGCGACGGAGGACCGTCAAAGCCCTCCTTGCGCTCGGTGCGCTGCTCGCCTTCCTCAGCGTCTTCGCGATCTGGGTGGAGCGCCAGGCCCTCGACACCAGCGAGTGGGTCAACACCTCGGGCCAGCTGATCCGTGATCCGACGATCCGCACGGCGGTCGGCGATTACCTCGTCGAACAGCTCTACGAAAACGTCGACGTCGAAAAAGAACTCGAAGACATCCTGCCCGGCGACACCAAGGAACTGGCCGGGCCGGCGGCGGGCGGCCTCCGCCAGGTGGCCGGCACCGGGGCCGAAAAAGTCCTGGAAACCGGCACCGCCCAGTCGCTCTGGGAAACCGCCAACCGGACCGCCCACGAACAGCTGATGGCGGTGTTGGAAAACAAGAAAGAAGCGGTGAGCACCGCCGAAGGCGAAGTGAAACTGAACCTGGGCAGCATGCTCACGAACCTCGCCGGACAGATCGGGCTGGCGAAGGGCCTGGCGGAAAAACTGCCGCCGGACGCCGGTCAGATCACGATCCTCAAGTCCGAACAGCTGAAAACCGCCCAGGACGTCGTGATCGCGATCAAGGGGCTGGCGCTGCTCCTCTCGATCCTGACCTTCCTCGTCTTCGGGCTGGCGATCTACCTGACCCAGGGCGGTCGCTGGGTGACGGTCCTGTTCAGCGGCGTCGCGCTGATCGTCGCCGGGCTCCTGGTGGTGGTGCTGCGCCACGTAGCGGGCGGGATCGTCGTCGACCAGCTGGTGAAACAGCAGAACGTCAAGCCGGCGGCCGAAGCGGCCTGGTCGATCGGCACCTCGCTGATGGTCTCGATCGCGACCACGGTCATCGTCATCGGCGCGCTCTTCGCGGCGGCCGGCTGGCTCTCCTCGCCGACCGGCGCGGCGCGCGGCGCGCGGCGGGTCTTCGCGCCCGCGCTCAGCCGCTACCTGCCCTGGTGCTACGGCGGCCTCGTCGTGATCCTCGGCATCTACCTGCTGAGCGCGTCGGGGGTCGGGCTGCGGACCTTCCTCACCGTCGTCGTCATCGGGATCATGGCCGCGCTGGGCCTGCGCGAGCTGAGCAAACAGACCGCGGAGGAGTTCCCCGGGCTGACCTTCGGCGAGGTCTTCGCGCCGACCCGCAAGATGATCGGGACCGCGGTCTCCGACGCGAAACTCGGGGAGCGCGCGTCGAAGATCAAACTGCCCGAGGTGAAACGGCCGGGCGGGATGGGGATTCCCGACGTCCGCCGGCCGGGCGGCGGGCGCGGGCGCGGCGAGGCGGCGGCCCCGCCACCGTCGCGGGCCGACGTGATGCGCGCGGAAGACGCCCGCCTCTCGAGCCTCGAACGCCTGGCTACCCTGCACGAAAAAGGGGTGCTCACCGACGAGGAGTTCGCCGCCGAGAAGGCGCGCCTCCTCAAACCGTGATGCCAAGGCACCTCGTCCCCGCACTCCTTGCCGCGCTCGCGCTCGCCGTCGCCGTCGCCTCCTGCGGCGGCGACTCGACCACGGCCCCCCGGAAGACCGTCATGCGCAAGTCCCAATCGGGGTCCGGCCCGACCTTCCTCCCCGACGTCGCCGGCACCCGCCGCTTCGTCAAGCCCGCCACCTACCGCTTCGGGGGCGACGGTGACCTGACCGCCAAGAACCTGGACTGGCACGCCTGGGGCGAACCGACCGCGACCGCCTTCGGCACGATCGCCGAGCACCCGGCGAACGGGCTCGTCGACACCTTCTCCGGCAGCGTCACCGCCTCCGCCCCCCGAACCTGCAACGGCGCCCGCTACTACACCAAGGTCATGGCCCACCTGCCGAAGCAGGCCGACTTCGTCCCGACCGAGCCGACGAAGCTCTCGACGCCCTGCGACTGACCTGCGCCGCGGTCGTCCTTTGGCCCGCACAACGGGCCAAAGGACGACCGCGGCTACATGCGACCGAGCCCGTCGGCGAATACTCGCCAGCCCCCCTCGTCAAAAATCGAACTAGTGGCCCTCACCAGGCTTATGTTCGGTATTGACACGGTTTCGTGACACATACCCTCCACCATCCGAGCAATCCGGCTCGCAATCGAAGGGAGAGCGTCACGTGTTCAAGTCCGTCCGGAACGTCCTCGCAGCGGCCGCGGGGGGCGCGCTGATTGCGCTCGTCGCCGTGCTGCCCACCGCGGCATCCGCGCAGCGGCGTGACATGGACTGCAAGGACTTCCGCAGTCAGAAGGCCGCCCAGGTCTTCTACCTGAAGCACGGCGGGCCCCGCTACGACCCCGATCGCCTCGACGCCGACCGCGATGGGGTCGCCTGCGAGGACAACCCGGCGCCCTACTACTTCGGCAAGCGCCTGCGCTGACGGAGGTCCGGAGCCCGCCGCCTAGGCTCAACCCACCGGGCCGGTGGGCGCATCCAGGTGGCGGGTTTCGTTGAAGCTGCGCAGCAGCCAGCGGCCGTCTTCGTGGACGACGAGGCGGGAGATCGAGCCGTTGTCCAGGTGGATGAAAGCGAACGGGCGGCTGGCCGTGGCCATCGCGCAGAGCTGGCCGATCACGGCACCATGAGCGAAGGCGACGGCGACGGTCCCGGCGGGGACCGCGCCCGCGATCTCCTCGATCGCCCCGCGGAGGCGGCCCTCGAACTCCTCCGACGACTCGGCGCCGGGGATCACGTCCCAGTGTTCCCGGCGGGCGATCTCGGCGACGAGCGGGTCGCCTTCCGCCACCTTCACCCGGTACTCCCCGCCCTCCAGCTCACCGAGAAACACCTCCCGCAGATCGGGCAGCACCCTCGGCTCGAGGCCGAGCTTCTCGACCAATGGCCGCGCGGTTTCCTGGGTCCGCCGCAAGTTCGAGACGAACGCCCCGGAGAAGCGCTCGTCGGCGAGCTCCTCCGCAACCGACTCCGCCTGCGCCCTGCCGACCTCCGACAGCGCCGGGTCCCCCTGCCCGTCGATCAGCGGAAAGCTCTTCCCCGGAAGCGCCGCTTCGGACGCCCCGTGCCGAACGAGCACGACCTCCACCGAGTCGGGCGGCGGGACGTAGCGGCGCTGCTCGAACCCGCTCGCTTTGCTCATCGCCCACAGCATGATCGTTCGGGCTCGTCGGCGATGCCAGGTCGCAGCCGGTAGGAGAAGGGCGTCCCTCGGGTGTCGCCACTTCTTGGCGCTATCCTGGGTCGAGGATGACCGCCACCGCCACGATCCGTGTCCCACGCGAGACCCGCGACCGCCTCGCCGCCCAGGCCCACGAGCGCGGCGTCTCGCTCTCCTCGCTCCTGACCGAGTTCGCCCGCCGCGCCGAGCGCGCCGAGGCGCTGCGCTCCGAGCGCGAGGCGAGCATCCTCGATGCGGCCGATCGTGACGTCGCCGCCGAGGAGCGCGAGTGGGCGGCGATCCTCGGCGATGGCCTCGACTGAGGGCCCTCGTCGCGGCGAGATCTGGCTCGTCTCGCCGCGCGCGGCCCGCAGGGGCGAGCCCGGGAAGAACCGCCCCGCGATCATCGTCTCCGCCGACGACCTGCTGACCGGCTCCGAGGACGAGCTGGTCGTCGTCGTCCCGATCTCGAGCTCGCGCTCCCCTTCGAGGCTGAGGCCGTCGGTGCCTTCCGCCACCGGGATAGATGCGGATTCGGCGGCGATTCCGCGGGCGGTCCGCGCCGTCGCCAGGCGACGGCTGCTGCGCCGGCTCGGGAGGGTCGAGCCGGCGACGCTCGCCGAGGTGACGCGGTCGCTTGCGATCGTGCTCTCGCTCGATTGAGCGCTCGTCCTCGACCCCCCGGCCGCGCTCACCCCCCGTCCCGCCGGCTGTTCGGCCTCGACCCGATCTTCGAGGTGCGCCGCAGCGACAGACGGGCGGGGACCTGGGATGCCGAGGAGGAGCTGGTTGCGATCTCCTTCCTCGGCGACGTCATCATCGGCCTCTCCCGGGCCCGCACCACCCCGACCGAGATCACGATCGAGGCCTGGGCACTTCTGCGCGATATCGAGGTCGTGGTGCCCGAGAGCACCCGGGTCGACCTCGGCGGCGACAGCGTCTGGGGCGATCTGGACGACCAGGCCTCCGCAGCCTCCGAGGACGGTGACGGGTTGTCCGTGCGCGTCCACGGTCACGTCGTCGTCGGCGACGCCACGGTCCGCGCCGGGAACCTGTAGCCGGGCCGCTCGCTGTCAAGCGGACCATCGTGGCCGTCGGTCCGGGGAGTCCTCAAGGTCTGTCCCATTTCTTTGAGTTGGGCGACGGTGCCCGAACTACTAGACTGACGTTCGCCCAAAGAGCGACCTGAGGGGGAGCGGTGAGAAGGACGGCTTCGATCGTCGTTGTTATCGGTGTTGCAGTTGCTGCATCGTTCGGTCAACAGGCAGGTGCGGCAAGTCTCGACTCGGCCTGTATCCAAGCTGGCCTGAAGCCGCCGAGCTTGATGGATGCGCACTTCGAACTGACAGACGGTGGGCCGGTCCACCGCAACGTCACGTTCGCCCGCATCCACTATCGCTATCGGGTCGCAGCCCTGCCGTCACAGTGCCAAGGCAAAGCGATTCAGAAGGTCGAAGTTAAGGCGCGATACAAAACCTCAAAATCTTCCTCGAAGACCCTCTGGGTCTGGCAGGACACCGATCAGGGCGGCATCAACGACCGTAAGAAGACTTGGATGTCCCTCTACAGCGGCAATGGAGGGACGGGCCTACCGGGCGGCGATCCAATTCCAGCGTCGGGCAATCTCGTTGTTGCCGAATGCGCAGGGGACGGTGTCCTCACGAAACTCGGGGCCGTTCAACACGTGAGCGCAATAGAACGACGCAGCGTTAAGGAAGTCGGATCGGACTCCGTCTGGACGAGAACTCGCTCCTTGCCGGTGACGTTCTCGCCCAAGAGAAGGCACGATACTGCGGCGCACACAGTCTGTTACCAAGGCGAACCCGTCCACTAGCAGAATCCTTATACCACCTCCATACATCCAGCCACGAAGAGGCCGGATTCCCGAGCTTCGGGTACGTCGCCAGCCAGTCCTGCGTAGGCCTTTCGTCGGCGTCGGTTGACGGCTACTAGGGCCTAGTCGCCAGCCGCACGCCTTCCTCGAAGCTCCAACTATCAGATAGCCGCCGAGCTGATTTGCCAGACCACATGCTGCTTTTCGGAGGGCGTCCGGCCGAGGGGCGTCACTGGGCTCGCTCGCACCCTTCGCCTCCCAGATGACACCCTCGTCACCAGCCTCCTCAAGGAACTCTTCGACGTGGGATCGTTCAACGCGATCCCACGCGACATCGAAAAGATCAAACAAGCGAATCCGGCTCAGCGCTTGCGCTGGGAAAGGTCAGACGCGGCAGCTCGCCTGGAGGCCTTGGAGGATGATTTCGAGCCCAGGGTCTTGCCCGCAGCAGACGCGGCGCTCGCGCTCGTTCGCTTCGAGTTTCCGACCTGGGCGAGATCGGAGGCAGCAGCACTCCTGGCGGCTTTTGACGCAGACTTGGAGCCCAACGTCTTACCGGCAGCCGACGCGGCTCGTTTTCCAGTTTGTCCTGAACGAGACATATTCATCCTTTAGTCGAGCTTTCTTCGGAGACGATCATATGTTCGCCTCCGGCGGAACCCGACGGCCGAATATGAAGGAGGACAGGCGCCAGCAGATCCTGTCTTGGCGTCAGGCCCCTTCGAGTGCCGCGACCTGGCGCTCCAGCTCCTCGACCCTCGCCTCCAGCTTCATGCCATTCGCGATAGCGAGACCCAAGATCGCGGGCGCATGCTCGCCCGTGATCCAGCTCGAATCGAAGTCACCCGGATTCTTCGGCGGGTCTGCCTGGACCGCGGCGAAGAAGGCGTCGCGGAGCTGCCGAGCGCGCGCGTTGACCTGCTCGTCATTCAGCATCTCAGCTCGCCAGACCTTTCGCTGGTGCAGTTCCGAGCGCCATCGATTCGGCGAACCCATGCAGCGGGATCGTCAGATAGAGGCCGTCGCGCAGACCGTCGATGAAGAAGCAGTCCTCCTCATAACGCATCTCGATCTCGACCTCCTCGGTGTCCGGGATGAAGGTTCGAAGCTCCACCTCCGGCCGATCCTCCCACCACGTCGCAATGCACTTCGCCTTCTCAGGCTCGACAGCCATACGCGCCTCCCTCCGATCGCGATCCGCCGCCCTGCGCGGCGATCTCGCCGACGATAGCCCGACGCCGCCCACTCGGTCCACGGAGAAAGCCGCTAACTGCGAACTGGTCGGGGAGCCCCGATCGAAACGCGGCTCGTAGGCATGGAACCACCCGGTGATAGTGCGTGAGGGGTTCTGTTGTTGTTGTCTGAGCTGGCCTCTGGGTATCCGCTGCCTGGCCTGTTCTGGGCCTGTTCTTCTCCTGGCTGACCTTGCTGCCCTACCTTGGCTTTCCTCGGTTCCTTCTCTTGCTGTCTCTCCTGGCTCAGTCCTCTGCCTCTTCTGAGGTTGATCTTGGGATCGGTGAGATCGCCATCGAGCCGAAGGCAAAGGTTCCGACCACCTCGGGCGCCGGGACCCAGGAGATCCCGTCGAGCAGTTCAGCGGGCGGGACCACCATCGAGTCCGCCAGTCGGACCAACGTGTCGATCCTGGGGACTCGCTCACCGTTCTCCAGCCTGCCGATCTCGGTGCGATGTAGCCCGGCCCGTCTCGCCACCCCTTCCCGGGTCAGGTCCTCGCGCCTGCGGATACGGCGGAGGTTCCAGCCGAAGCGCTCGGCGACGGCGGGGTCACGCTTCTTCTGTGCCACCGTCGCCGCCCTGTCTCGGATCCCACGGGTCGTCCTCCCGAAAGTCGCGGAGCGGAGGACCCGTGACCTCCCACTCGATCCCGACGACGAGCCGGCCGACGGAGACCCCGAGGGCCGCCGCCAACTTGATCAGCGACGAGGCGAGCGGCATCCGTTCGCCGTTCTCGTAGAAGCTGATCTGGGTCCGGTGGATACCCGCGCGTTCGGCGAGTGCTTCCTGGGAGAGGTCGAGGAAGTTGCGTCGTCGCTTGATGCGACGCCCCAGCTGCCGCATCACGCGGCTGTCGAAGTCCTCCATCAGCCGAGCGAGAATCCGAGGGCGGCCATCTGGCGGGCGGGCCTGACCGGGACCAGCAGATCGCCCTGTCGTCGGACCAGGCCGACCCACCCGAGCGCCCGTACCGCGATTTCGAAGGCGTCGTTTTCCTGCCAGTCCCCGCCTTCACGGACGCGGGCGAGGCGTGCCTCCTCATAGGTCATCAGCGCCGGGTATTCGTCGAGCAGCTCGTCGAGGAGGTAGGCCTGTTCCTCGTCGTATGCAACCTGCGGATCGCGGTCGCGGCGCGGTGCCGGGGTCGGGCGCGCGGAACTATCTTGGTCGTGCATGGGAGCTAATCCCTCCTGTGCCATGCCCCCGGCTGCTCCAACAGCGCGGGGGCGCTTTTTGTCTGTGCTGTCGAGGCTAGCAGAAGTGTGGAGGAAATCTCTACACCTGGCTGTTATTCGCCCCGGATTATCTGCCTGACCCTCGAATGATCGAGGCCCACCAACTCACCGATCTGCCGAAGAGAAAGGCCATCCTTTTGCGCCTGGGTAAACGCCTTGCGCCGGGCTTCTCGCGCCGCCTTGCTGTCGCGCTCAAACTTCTTCTGAGCCGCCGTGACCAATTTGCCGGCAGCCGCGTGCCTTGCGTCGGCGGGCATGAGGGTGCAGCCTATGCGCTGGGTCAGTCAAGTAGGCGGCAGTGGTGTAACTACCCGTCGGCCTGCTTCAGGCAGGTTGTAGCTCGATCACCTCCCTGCGCTGCTCCTCGCCCTGGTCCTCGAGGACCAGGGCGAGCGACTCGACCGAGAGGTGGCGGCGGGCGACCAGCCACTCGTCGCACTGCTCGATCAGTAGGGCGCCGGCGAGGCGGAGCGCCGATGCGTCGTTCGGGAAGATCCCGACCACGTCCGAGCGCCTTGCGATCTCCTTGTTGACCCGCTCGAGGTTGTTGGTCGAGCGCAGCTTCGGCCGGTGCGCCTGAGGGAAGCGGTAGAAGGCGAGCAGGTCCTCCTCGGCCTCCTCGAGCAGCTCGGCGACCCTGGGTACGGTCGACCCGAACCGCTCCAGCACCGAGCCGAAGCGCTCACGGGCTGCCGCGGCGTCGGGGGCGTCGAAGATCTCGCGCAGGGCGGCGGAGACGAGGCCGCGCTCATCTCGGCGGCAGTGGCCGTGCATATTTCTCACGAAGTGGACGGGGTGGATTCAACCGGTCCTCGCAACACCTGATCGAGGAGGTTGCGATGAGAGCACCGAAGAATCGGCCGGCAGGGCGGGCGAGGACGGGCTGGACGGGCCATCCGGGGGTGGGACGCCGCGAGAACCGCCGACGGTTCTGGGCGGCCGTCGCGAGAGGGCTCTCCAGCGAGGCGGCGGGCGTCGAGGCGGGTGTCCCGCCCGGGGTCGGCAGCCGGTGGTTCAGGGAGGGTGGCGGCATGCCGACCCTTCCCCGGGCCCCGCTCTCGGGCCGCTACCTGTCGCTCGCCGAGCGCGAGGAGATCGCGATCCTGCGCGCCGGTGGTCACGGCATGCGGGAGATCGCCCGACGCCTCGGCCGCTCGCCGTCGACGATCTCCAGGGAGCTCGACCGCAACGCCCCGGCCCGGGGTGGTTACCGCGCCACGGTCGCGCAACTGCATGCCGAGCGGCGCGCGCGGCGGCCGAAGACGGCGAAGCTGGTGGCGAACGAGAAGCTGCGCGACTACGTGCAGGAGCGGCTCGCCGGCCAGGTCCGCCGGCCGGGCGGCGCGGCGGTGCCCGGGCCTACGGTCAAGGCATGGAAAGGGCGCAACAGGCCGCGCCGTGAGGACCGCAGGTGGGCGCTCGCATGGAGCCCCGAGCAGATATCGAACCGCCTGCGCCTGGACTTCCCCGACGATGGGTCGATGCGGATCTCCCACGAGGCGATCTATCGGTCGCTCTACGTGCAGGGCCGGGGGGCCCTGCGGCGCGAGCTGAGCGCCTGCCTGCGGACCGGCAGGGCGCTGCGCGTGCCCAGGGCCCGCGCCCGCGCTCGCGGCAAAGGCTTCGTGACCGAGGAGGTGATGATCGGCCGGCGGCCGGCGGAGGCCGCCGACCGGGCGGTCCCCGGCCACTGGGAGGGCGACCTGATCCTCGGCGTCGGCAGCTCGGCGATCGGGACCCTGGTCGAGCGCACCAGCCGCTTCGCGATGCTGCTCCACCTGCCGCCGCCCGACGGGCCCCGGCGCAGGGACGGACACGCCGTCTCCGGTCACGGGGCCGAGGCGGTGCGCGACGCCATCGCCGCAGCCGTCGCGACGTTACCCGGGCAGCTGCGCCGCTCGCTGACCTGGGATCAGGGGATCGAGATGGCCCGCCACACGCAGCTGCGGGTCGACACGGGCCTGCCGGTCTACTTCTGCGACCCCCACAGCCCCTGGCAGCGCGCCACCAACGAGAACACCAACGGCCTGCTGCGCCAGTACTTCCCCAAGGGCACCGACCTCGCCCGCCACGGCGCCTCCGAGCTCGCCGCGGTCGCCGCGGCCCTGAACTCCCGCCCGCGGAAGACGCTGGGCTGGAGGACGCCCGCCGAGGTGCTCGAGGAGCACCTCGCGGCCATGGCCTGAGCAGGGGCGACCGACCCCGGCCGACCGACCGGACGCATGAGGCTCTCGCCGCTCCGGCCGCCCTACGGGCGAGCCTTCGCGGCGAGAGCCTCATGCCCCGCGATGCCTCAAGGCCATGCCCCACTCACGTCATTTCCGCCACCGCGTAGATTCAGGCCACCACACACCGTTGCGAGGACCGGTTGAGTTCGGGCGGTGCAGCGTTGCCAGGGGCAGGAGAGCACCCTGGCGATCGCCGCCTTCAGGCCCTGGTGCTCGTCGGAGATCGCCAACCGGACCCCGGTGAGGCCGCGGGCGACCAGGCCGCGCAGGAACTCGACCCAGAAGGCGCCGGACTCGACCTCGCCGAGGTCGAGTCCGATCACCTCGCGACGGCCGGTCTCATGGACGGCGTAGGCGATCACCAGCGCCTTGGAGCGCACCGAGCCACGGTCGCGGACCTTGAGGTGCCTGGCGTCGAGCCAGAGGTAGGGGCAGGCGCCCTCCAGGGGGCGCTCCCTGAATGCGGAGACCCGCTCGTCGAGCCCGCGGCAGAGCGAGGAGACCCGGTCCTTGCTCATCGAGGAGATCCCCAGCTGCTCGACCAGGCGGTCGACCTTCCTGGTCGAGACGCCGTTGACGTAGGCCTCCATGACGACCGAGACGATCGCCTGCTCGCAGGGGCGCCGGGGCTCCAGGAAGCTCGGGAAGTAGGCCTCGCCGCTTCTCTTGCGGGGCACCGCCAGCTCGATCTCCCCGACCCTGGTCTCCCAGAGGCGCTCCCGGTAGCCGTTTCGGTGGGTGGACCTCTCGGGGCTGCGCTCGCCGCGCCCGGCGCCGATCTGGGCCGAGATCTCGGCCTCCATCAGCTCGGTGGCGACCATCGCCACCGCCTCGCGGAGGAAGTCGCCGTGCTCGGCGATCAGGGTCCTGGCTACGACCTCAGGGGTCGTCATGCTCTGGCTCTCGGCCATCGTGGTGCTTCCTTTCGTCGTTGACTTGGTGGTCAACCGACGAGTCTGGGGCCCGCGGTGGCCGGAACTTCGTTCCGGCCCCTACGCGCCAGTTACACCACTTCTACCTACGTGACCGCCGGGTCCTGCCGAAAGGTGGCCCTGCGGAGGACGGTACGATTGATGCATGGCACACGCCACCAGAGCTGACAAATTGGCGGTCGAACGCCGAGCCGCAATAGAGCGGACCCGTGGGATGTTCGCCCATCTGGCACCGGGAAAGAGCCTGGCCGACGAGTTGATCGAAGATAGACGTGCGGAAGCGCGCGCCGAAGACCGCGAGGCCGCTGAGGAAGCGCGGCGTCTCCGTGGCAGGTAGCGAGTCGCCGGCATCGGTCCTCGATGCCTCAGCGTTACTTGCGCATCTAAACGAGGAGCCTGGCGCAGCAGTCGTTCGCGAGGCCATGCAGGTCGGGGCGGCAATCAGCGTGATCAACTGGACCGAGGTTCTGACCAAGCTCGCCGAACGTGGAGAGGATCCTGAACTCGCCGCAGCCGAACTACGGGCAGCCGGACTGATTGGGGCAACGGTCAGTATCGAGCCCGTCACCGACGCGGACTGCATCGCCGTTGCGCTCCTACGTTCAACCACCAAGGCAAAGGGGCTGTCGCTCGCCGATCGGGCCTGCCTGGCCCTAGCCGACCGCCTGGGCGTTCCAGCGATGACGGCAGATCGGACCTGGGGGAACGTTGACGTGGCTGCACAGGTTCGATTGATCCGGTGATCAGAGGCTTACCTATGGCGCCAGCGGCCCATAGCGAAGGGCTAACCCAGCCTCGATTCGCCAAGGTCTGCGTCGAGCGATCGGAGCGCGAGCCGTTCATCCTGCCCAGCAATCCATTTGCGACGATCTGGCGCTATCTGGACTTCACCAAGTTCGTCGCACTCCTCGACACCCAAGAGCTGTTCTTTGCTCCGGTAGCCGCATTCGAGGATCGCTTCGAGGGTTCATATTCGAGCGCCAACATCGACGGACGGAAGGAGTTTTGGGCGCGGAACCCCGAGATCGACAACCCAGAGGGAATGGCCGCGAGTCACGCTGAACTCGCACGGGAGTTGCCCCAATGGGTCTTCGCGAACTGCTGGAGCCTTAGTGAGATCGAGAGCGCAGCCTTCTGGAGCCGTTACGTCCCCGCATCAGGAGCAGTTGCTGTGCAATCTACGGTCTTCGACTTGGCCGAATGCTTCCACTCACCTGACCCGACCGATGAGCGACCCGACCCCCTTTACATCGGCAAGGTTGACTATCTCGACTACGACAAGGATTTGATCCCGGAGCACGATCTGCTTTACCCCTTCGTTCATAAGCGGCGAAGCTTTGAATTTGAGTCCGAGTTACGAGCTGTCATTGCGCACTTTCCGGAGGGCGAAGAACCAGATGGGGGCGTGACGGCAGACGATCTTCGAGAATCAACTCCTGTCGACGGACTGACGGTCGCCGTTGATGTCGGCCAATTGATTCAGGCGGTTCACGTATCTCCGACGGCGCCTCCGTGGTTCTTCGAGCTGGTGTCGTCGGTGGTTGAGCGCTATGAATTTTCTGCACAGGTCGTTCAGTCGAGCCTGGCGGACGAGCCCCTTTTCTAGAGAGTCCGAAACTCCCTTCACAGAGCGCGGCGGCTCCGTGAGGAGCGGCCGCAGCGAGGGGGCGGACACCCTGCGCCCCGCTGGCTCACAACGACCAAGAAGCCTGATGAGCGAGGTTTCGGCTCGCGAGTCGGCCCCCGACCCTGGGCATATAGCGGCGTCTTGCGAGCCAAGGTTGCGCCGCGCGTCCTTCCTTATCTCTGCGCACTGTTGCCCTGAGCGTTGCCCCAGAGAACAGGCGCGCGATCATGTGGCCCAGTAATTGGCTCTGTAAGCCGCTTTGGAAAGCCCGCCGCCGGGATCGAACCGGCAACCTCCTGATTACAAATCAGGTGCTCTCCCAGGTTGAGCTAGGCGGGCGCAGAGCCGACAATGGCTGAATGGATGTCACGTTTCGGTTCCTCGGTCCGGAAGAGGGTGGCATCCTGACCGAGGCGATAGAAGCAGCTTACGGGACGACGTACGACGTCCGATGGGTATACGACCCGATGGAGGTCTGCTCCCGGCTCGCCGACGGGCGTTACGTGTCCTGCGTGGCAGAGGCGGCGGGCGGCGAGCTGCTCTGTCACGAGGGGATGAGCCTGGCGGCAGCGGGGGACGCGGTCGCCCATTCGGGGCAGGCGGTGACGCTCGAGGCGGCGCGGGGCCGGCACATTTTCACCCGCACCAAGCAGGTGCTGATGGACTGGGGGCAGGAGCGCGGGCTCGCGGGCATGTACAGCGAGGCGACCGCCGCCCACCCTTACAGCCAGCGGGCGAACATCGAGCTCGGGGCGCACGAGACCGGCTTCCTGCTCGGCTGGATCCCGGCCACGGTCGAGAACGACGCGGCGCCACCGGGCGGGCGACGGCGCAACTCGGCGGCGCTCCTCTACACGAAGCTGAACGACGGCCACGAGCGGCGCGTCTACGCGCCCGAGCGCCACCACGAGATCGTCGGCCAGACCCTCGCCCTCTGCAGGCTGCGCGGCACGCTCGCCCAGCCGCCCGCAGAATTCGAGCTGCCCGAGCGCACCGCGCTCCACACCGAGGTCGACGCCGACCACAACCTGGCGCTGCTCACGGTGACGACGCCCGGCGCCGACCTCGAGCAGGTGGTCGGCGCCGAGCGCCGACGCCTCTTCGACGACGTCCACCTCGACGCGCTCTACGTCGACCTGCCGCTCGACACGCCGGCGACCGCCCTCGTCGCCGACCACCTGGAGCGGCTCGGCGTCTCCTACTCGGGGATCTTCCCCAACGCCAGGGCCGACGGCGACGTGCTGCGGATGCAGTCGCTGCACGGGGTCCGAGTCAAGGCCGACGACGTTGCCGTCGCCTCGGACCACGGGCGCGAGCTGCTCGAGTACGTGCTGGCCGACCTGGAGCGGCGCGACTAGCGACGCCTAGACCGCGACCTCCCGCGAGGCGAGGTGGGTGCCGACCTTGCGCTTCACCCGCTGCAGGGCGTTGTCGACGGTCTTCGTGTCGCATTCGAGGCGCTCCGCGATCTGCTCGTAGGAGTGGCCATCGAGGTAGAGCGACAGCACCCGGCTCTCCAGGTCCGAAAGCACCCCGGAGACGCCCGAGAGGCAGGAGACGAGGCTCTCCAGCTCTTCGGTGGCGATCACCTGGTTGACCGGGTCGTGGACGCTCGGCCCCGGCAGGATCTCGTCGAGGGTCGTTTCCGAGTCGCCGCTGGCGGCGGGGGTCTGGCTGAACGAGACGTACTGGTTCAGCGGCGTGTGCTTGTTGCGGGTCGCGGTCTTCACCGCGGTGATGATCTGGCGGGTGATGCAGAGCTCGGCGAAGTTGCGGAAGCTCGACTCGCGGTCGG
>Ga0153954_1000911_pt1 | contig 18826 bp, 11 predicted proteins | sample TSFL038MetaG_FD_102277 | JGI IMG/M metagenome (GOLD analysis project Ga0153954, IMG submission 102277) | Attine ant fungus gardens microbial communities from Florida, USA - TSFL038 MetaG | ecosystem: Host-associated > Fungi > Mycelium > Unclassified | place: USA: Florida, Wekiwa Springs State... | reverse complement strand
GCAAATCCTCGGCGTCGTGCTGGAGAAGCGGCCGAAGGATGCCAAGCCTTATGAATTTCCGCAGGTGTGCCCGGTTTGCGGCTCGGCCGCGATTCGCGAGGCGAGCGACGGTGCAACCGATGTCGTGCGCCGCTGCACCGGCGGCCTCATCTGCAAGGCGCAGGCGAAGGAACGGCTGAAACATTTCGTCTCGCGGCTTGCCTTCGATATCGAAGGTCTCGGCGACAAGCAGATCGAACAATTCTATGCCGATGGGCTGATCACGAAGCCGGACGATATTTTCACGCTCGCCGCGCGGGACGCCAAGGCCGAGGCGAAACTCGCCGATCGCGAGGGCTATGGCGAGACCTCGGTGCGCAATCTCTTTTCGGCGATCGAAGCGCGGCGCGAGATCCCGCTTAATCGTTTCATCTTCGCGCTCGGCATCCGTCATGTCGGCGAGACCAATGCACGGCGACTCGCGCGCCATTTCGGCACGTTCGAGGCCTTACGCACAACCGCACAAGCGGCGAGCGAAGGCTCCGAGGCGCGCGCGGAGATCGACAATATCGAAGGGCTCGGCGCCGTGGTGGCGGAAGCGGTCGCTGACTTCTTTGCTGAAAAGCACAATGAGGACGAGCTCGACGCGCTGCTCAAATATGTGACGGTCGTTCCGATGGAAGCCGTTGCTGCTTCGAGCCCTGTCGCCGGCAAGATCGTCGTGTTCACGGGCTCGCTGGAACGCTTGACGCGCGACGAAGCCAAAGCCCAGGCCGAGCGGCTTGGCGCGAAAGTCGCGGCCTCGGTATCGAAGAATACCGATCTTGTCGTTGCAGGACCGGGCGCAGGCTCCAAGCTCGCCAAGGCGAAGGAGCTTGGCGTCGAGACGATCGACGAAGAGGCGTGGCTGAAGCTCGTCGCCGAAGCGCGGGATTAGGCTTTTGGGACGAGCAGCGCGAAGCCGGCGAACTTGCCGAAATTTTCCCGCTGCTCGCGCGTGGCGAAAATCCAGCGCACGCTCATCATGAGCCGATAGGGCAACGGCAGCTTGATCGGCCGCTTCAGCTTGTTCGCTTCTTCGACATAATAACGCATGTCAATCGACTGCCAGCCGCGGCTGCCGAAGAACTCGAACCAATCGCCCGGCGCGAATTTGAATGCTGCATTGCGCAGATGCGTTCGCGACATCCGGCGCCGGAAGCGCTGAACCTGCGGCGCCATGTAATCGGCGATCCAAAAGCGGATGTTCTTCTGGGCGCGCAGATCGTCGGCCAAGGCGGCAACTGCGTCGTTTTCGAGATAGGGCAGAACGCCTTCGGTCAGCACCAGAATGTTTTGACTGCGCGCGCTCATCTCAGCGAGAAATTTTTCCCTTGTCGCAACATCGGCAAGATCGAGCTTGACGCGCTCCAGCCGGCAGCGCGGCGTCTCACCCGCGAGCTGCTTCTCCTTGTAGGCGATCATATCGGGATAATCGACTTCGACCCAGGTCACCTTGTCGATGAAGTCGAGCCGATAGGGGCGGGTATCGAGGCCGGCACCGAGGTTGAGGATGAGGTCGACGCCTTGCCCGATCGCCGTGCGCAGAAAATCATCGATAATGACCGTGCGGATCGAAACGATCCAGCCGGTCATCACGCTCCCGGGGATCGCGCGCGCGATCGCCTCGCCATGCGCGCCGGCGAGGCGTTGGGCCAGCGGGTCTTTAAACAGCGCATCGGGCCGCGCGGTTTCGAGGCCGCGATAATGCGCCACCCAGAAGGCCGTATCCGAGACATTTTCAACGACGGTCATGTTTGCCCTTGCGGCGCTTTGCCGGCTTCGCAGCGCCGCCAAGCGGCCGCGTTGCCTGTTTCAGCCATTGCCGTTCGTCGCGTCCAAGGTCCGGCGAGAGCAGCTTGGTGACTTTGGCGTGATAGGCGTCGAGCCAGGCTTTCTCCGTCGCGTCGAGCAGCTTCGGTTCGACGAGCGAAAGATCGATCGGCGCGAAGGTGATCGTTTCAAAGCCGAGCATGTCACGCTCGGCGCCCTTGATCTTGAGCGGCGTCACGACGACGAGATTCTCGATGCGGATGCCGAAATGGTTGGCTTTGTAATAGCCGGGCTCGTTCGACAGAATCATGCCCGGCTCCAGCGCGACATTGCTGAGCTTGGAAATCCGCTGCGGTCCTTCGTGGACCGAAAGATAGGCGCCGACGCCGTGGCCCGTGCCGTGATCGAAATCGAGTCCGGCCTGCCAGAGCGACAGCCGCGCCAGCGCATCGATCTGGGCGCCCGACGTGCCTTGCGGGAAGATCGAGCGGGCAATGGCGATATGGCCCTTGAGGACGCGGGTGAAGCGATCGCGCATTTCCTGCGTCGGCGTGCCGACGGCCAGCGTGCGGGTGATGTCGGTCGTGCCGTCTTCATATTGGCCGCCGGAATCGATGAGGAAAATGCCGCGCTTGATCTTGCGGTTGCTGGCTTCGGTGACGCGATAATGCGGGATCGCCGAATTGGGGCCAGCGGCAGAGATGGTCGGGAAGGACAAATCCTTCAGCTTGCCGGTCTCGCGGCGAAAGGTTTCGAGCGCCTGCGCGGCGCCGATCTCGGTCAGCTTGCCTTGCGGTGCCTCGGTCTCGAACCAGCGCAGGAAACGAACCATGGCCACGCCGTCGCGCAGATGCGCAGCCCGCATGCCGTCAAGCTCGGTGTCGTTCTTGCGCGCCTTCATCAGCGCGATCGGGTCCTGGCCGACGTCCGGCGTGCCGCCGGCTTGCTTCAGCAAGTGCGTCAGTCTCGCGGGCACAGTTGCGGCGTCGAAGAGCACGCGTTTCGCGCTCGCGCCGAGGTGGGCGAGATCGCCCTCGAGCGCCGAAGGCGCGGCGATCTCAGCCAAGTCTTCGAGATAAGCGCGCGGCTCCGAAGCGAGCTTGGCGGCCTCGATATAAAGCCGCGGCTTGCCCTCGCGCGGGATCAGAGCGAAGGCGAGCGGCAGCGGCGTATAGGTGACGTCGGCGCCGCGAATGTTGAAGGCCCAGGCCGCGGCATGCGGATCGCTGACGAGGAGGGCATCCGCCTTGCCGAGCGCCGCGGCGATGCGCGCGAGCTTTTTCTTGGCGGATTCGCCGGCGAATTTTTGCGGATGGCGTTTGACCATCCCATGCGGCGGCGCGGGCCGGTCGGGCCAGACCGCATCGATCGGATTTTGCTCCGCGGCGACGAGCTCCGCGCCCGCGGCCTTGGCCGCCTGCTCGAGGCGCTCGATCTGCGCCGGCGTATGCAGCCAGGGGTCATAGCCGAGCTTGGCACCGGCGGGCAGATTGCTCTCAAGCCATTTGTTGGGGCTTGTCGTTGCGAGCGGAACGGGTTCGACGACGGCGAGATCAACCTGCTCGCGCACCTGGATCGTGTAGCGGCCGTCGACGAAAATGACCGCGCGATCCTTCAGGACGATGGCGAGGCCGGCGGACCCCGTGAAGCCCGTCAGCCAGGCAAGCCGTTCGTCGGCAGGCGGCACATTTTCGTTCTGATGCCGGTCGGCGCGGGGGACGATGAAACCGTCGAGACCTTGCTTTTCCAGTTCGGTTCGCAAGGCCGCAAGTCGCGCGGCGGATTGCGACGCATCGGCCGTATCGGTGAAGGATTGATAGAGGCTTTCGAACACGGCGCGAGCCTAGCGCGAATTCAAGAGAAGATCGACCCGCGCTTCAGAGCGACAGGCGCATTCATTCAACCGTTGTGCAGAACTTGCGAACTACCTGTGCTTTTCTCCTGCACTTCGTTGAGATCGTGGTTGGGGCAGTTCTTGCACGTCCAACGCGGGCCGAGGTCCTGCACTTGCGCCTCAAGACATTCGACATCGAGCCGTATCGCCGCGCCGCCCGAGAAGGTGAGGGTGACCTGTCCGGCCGGCCCATCGGTTTCATCGAAGGTGACGCTGAGCAGCATCAGCCGTTGCGCTGGGTTCTGCTGCGAGAAGCCATGGTGCGCAACCTTCAGCACCCGCTCGAAATGGAAGCCGGTTTCGCAGCGTTCCTTCTTGCCCTCGGCTTCGGCGATCCAGTCGAAGCGGGCCGCCACGGCCGCGAAACGCTTGGAATGCGGCAGATAAGTCATGTCGCCGACGGTGACGAGCGAATCCTGCAAATGCGCGGACATGATCGCGAGATCTTCGGCGTCGAGGGCGATCAGACGCAACGGAGCCGTCATGACGCTATTTCCTCCTTCAATAATCTGAAGGGGCATGTGAGGGCCCGGATCGTGAAGATCAAGGCCGTAGAATTGCTTAGTTCGATCCCGCGATGCGCTCGACGACAGCGCCGCAGCGGCCAAGCTTCTGCTCCAGCCGCTCGAAGCCGCGATCGAGATGATAGACGCGGTTGACGAGGGTCTCGCCGCGCGCCGCGAGCGCCGCGATGACGAGCGAAACCGAGGCGCGCAAGTCCGTTGCCATCACCGGCGCGCCCTGCAATTCCTTCACGCCTTTCACATAGGCGATGTCGCCGTCGAGGCGGATCTGAGCGCCGAGCCGGGCAAGCTCCTGCACATGCATGAAGCGATTTTCGAAGATCGTCTCAGTGATGCGCGAATTGCCTTTGGCCTTGGTCATCAGCGCCATGAATTGTGCCTGCAAGTCGGTCGGAAAGCCGGGGAAGGGCGCGGTCTCGATATCGACCGGCGAAATGCCGGCGCCATTGCGGCGCACGCGGATGCCGCGATTGTTGACCGTGATCGCGGCGCCGGCCTGGCTGAGGATTTCGAGTGGCGCGCTGAGGTGGTCGGGCGAGGCGCGCTCGAGCAGGACATCGCCGCCAGCCATCGCAACCGCGATCGCATAAGTGCCGGCCTCGATCCGGTCGGGCACGACGGAATGCGACGCACCCGACAGCGCGCCGACCCCTTCGATCTCCATCGTCGGTTGGCCGATGCCCTTGATCTTGGCGCCCATCTTGACGAGGCAGGCGGCGACGTCCGTCACCTCCGGCTCGCAAGCGGCATTGGTGATGAGCGTATGGCCCTTGGCGAGCGAAGCCGCCATCAGCGCGGTATGGGTGCCGCCGACGGTGACCTTCGGAAAATGGATTTCGCCGCCAATGAGGCCGCGCTTGGAAGTGGCGCGGACATAGCCGGATTCGATCTCGATCTCGGCGCCGAGCTTTTCCAGCACCATGATGAGCAGATCGACCGGCCGGGTGCCGATGGCGCAGCCGCCGGGCAGGGAGACGCGCGCCTGGCCCATGCGCGCGACGAGCGGCGCGATGACCCAGAAGCTCGCCCGCATCTTGGCGACAAGATCATAAGGCGCGGTCGTATCGACGATGTCATGCGCGGTGAGATGCAGCGTGCGGCTGGCGTGCGGCTCGTCGCCGGGGCGACGGCCATCGACGCTGTAATCAATGCCGTGGTGGCTCAGAATCTGGAGCAGCATGCCGACATCGGCGACGCGCGGGATGTTTTCGAGCGTCAGCGTCTCGCGCGTCAGCATCGATGCGATCATCAGCGGCAAGGCGGCGTTTTTGGCGCCGGAAATAGTGATCGTCCCCTCAAGCGCGTGTCCGCCTACGATCCGGATGCGATCCATTAGCCCCCCTCTCAAACCTTAGCCGGCGGCTTCGGTTGTGAATTCACCTTGGCCTCGGCGGCGCGTGCGCGGGTCTGGGCCTTACGGCGGCGCAGGTTCTCCCGCAGCGCCTCTGCAAGCCGCACCCGCTCTGAGGCTTTTTCAGGGCGCGGTGCGTTTGGCTTGTCGTCGGCCTCGCTCATCGATGCACTTCCCCTGCGACTGTGGCGCAAAGGTCCCGCGAAACGATAAATCTAGAAAACTTTCCAAAGGCTTGCATGTCGCCAGGCAGGTGAAAAGAATAAACGCCGATGCGGCACGCTGCGTAAAATCGGTCCCTCATGCGAGGCCCTCAAGCTAGCGCGGCGCCGGGGCTGAAACTATGGCCGCCTTCCGGCACAGCTATAAATCGGCTGCGCCTGTTGCCTCAGTGCAACGAAAATGTCGAAAGACCGATGCGGACGAGTTGAATTTTTCTGCGGCCGTCGCGCATTCGAAAAGAATCCAATTGGTCATTTCGGCGTGTGAAAAATTTTCGTTTGTCCTTTGAGATAGTTCACGAAATTTCGCCAATCTGTCACGCGAACGTCACCGCTCCTGCATCTCGGCTCGGCAGACTTTCGATGCGGCGTCAGCCGCATCAATGGGGAGATGAAAATGACCACTCTGAACAAAGCCGAGCATCATCAAGCCGCCGCCAGCCATCACGAAAAGGCCGCCGAGCATCATCGCGAAGCCGCCAAGCACCACGAAGAAGGTGAGCATCATCTCGCCGGCCACCATGCCCATGTCGCTCATGGCCATGGCATCCAGGCCGAGCATCATGCGGACGAGGCCGCCAAGCATCACAGCGAAGCCCATTCGCATTCGCACGCTTGAAATCTCTCCGCCATGGAGCCGTCATCAAGGCGGCTCCGTGGTTTCCAGCACCTGTTGACGGCGGTGTTAAACCGCTGATTTGCCGCGCCGCCTTTGTTAGATTGGGGCGTGAGCCAGCCTCTCCCTTTTGCGCCGAATCGGCCGCTCCTCGGCGTCACGCGTTCTGCTCTCGGCCGTCCGTGGCGCGCCAGGCTTGATGCGGCGGCCCAAGCGCGCGCCCTGGCGATTTCCCAGATGCACGGCGTTTCCGATCTGCTCGCGCGGGTGCTCGCGGGACGCGGCGTCGGCCTGGACGACGCGGCGGACCATCTTGATCCGACGCTGCGCCGGCTGCTGCCGGACCCTTCCTGTCTCGCTGATATGGATGCCGCGGCGGCGCGGCTGGCCGCGGCTGTCGGAGCCGGGGAGACAATTGCCATCTTCGGCGATTACGATGTCGATGGCGCGGCGTCTGCGGCGCTGCTCGGCGATTTTCTCACCGCGACCGGCACGACGCATCTGATCCATATTCCGGACCGGATTTTCGAAGGCTATGGGCCGAATGTGCAGGCGATCACCGCGCTTGCGGCGGCGGGCGCGACGCTGCTCGTCTGCGTCGATTGCGGCACGATGAGCCATGCGCCGCTCACCGAAGCGCGCCGGCTTGGCCTCGATGTGATCGTGCTCGATCATCACCAGGCGCCCGAAAGCCTGCCGCCGGCGCTTGTCGTCAATCCAAACCGGCAAGACGATCTTTCGGGCCTTGGCCAGCTTTGCGCGGCGGGCGTCGTTTTCCTGACGCTGGTTGCAACAAGCCGCGCGTTGCGCGCGGCGAATTTTTGGAGCGCTGCGCGACCCGCGCCGGATTTGCTGCTTGGTCTCGATCTCGTTGCCTTGGCGACGGTCGCCGATGTCGCGCCGTTGACCGGCCTGAACCGCGCCTTCGTGACCAAGGGCCTCGCATTGATGCGCGCGCGGGGGCGGCTCGGATTAGCAGCGCTGTTCGATATCGCCGGCGCTGGCGGGCCGCCGACGGCGCATCATCTGGGCTTCCTCATCGGCCCGCGCATCAATGCAGGCGGACGTATCGGCGATGCGGCCTTAGGCGCGAAACTGCTGGCAAGTCGCGATCCGGTGGCGGCGCGCCAGATCGCCGAGGATTTGAACCGGCTCAATCGTGAGCGTCAGACGGTCGAAGCGGCAACACTCGAAATCGCAACGGCCGAGGCAGAGGCCGCGGCCGCGCGCGCTGGCGACAGCGCCGCCATCGTCGTGGCCGGCGAAGGCTGGCATCCGGGCGTCGTCGGTCTTGTCGCGGCGCGGCTCAAAGAAAGGTTTCGCCGTCCGGCTTTCGCCATCACCTTCGAAGGCGAGACCGGCACGGGCTCCGGCCGCTCGATCCAGGGTGTCGATCTCGGCCGGATCGTCCGGCAGGCGGTCGAGGCCGGGCTTTTGATCAAGGGCGGCGGCCATGCGATGGCCGCAGGGATCACGCTCGCGCGGCCGCAACTTGGCGCCTTCGCCGCCTATGTCGAAGCGGAACTCGACAATGCGGTGGCCGCGGCGCTGGCGTCGGAGGCTTTGCTCATCGATGCCTCGCTCAGCGCCGCCGGCGCCAGTCTCGAGCTCCACGCCGCGCTGGAAAAGGCCGGCCCCTTCGGCGCCGGCAATCCCGAGCCCGTTTTCGTCTTTCCGGCGCATCGGCTCACCGATGTCATGCCGGTCGGGGAGGGGCATTTGCGCTGGCGGGCGAAGGCCGCCGATGGCGCCGGCCTCGAAGGCATTCTTTTCCGTGCGGCGCAGGAGCCGCTTGGCTTGGCCCTCTCGGCCGCCCGCGGGCAGGCGCTGCATCTTGCCGGGCATCTTGCCTGCAACCGCTGGAATGGCCGCGAGCGCATCGAAGTGCGGCTGCTCGATCTCGCGCCGGCAGGGCCGGGCGGTGCGACGGGATAACCGGGGGCCGCTCGTCCATGCGGCTTGCCATGACCGGCGACGCTCTCTATACCTCGCCCGTCTCCGCATCACCCGCACGCGCCCATCGTCTAGCGGTCCAGGACGTTGCCCTTTCACGGCAAAAACAGGGGTTCGATTCCCCTTGGGCGCGCCATGTCCATTTTTTATCTTGATTTTGCTTGCCCGAAGCGCACTCGCCCGTTGCTGCTGCATTGAGGACCCGACGGACTGCATCTAAACGGCGACACGCCGTTTAGAGCAATAACGCCATGGCAAGTCGGGCTCCCAATTGGATGTAAGCCTTTCGAAAATTTCGACTCCGTCGAGCGACCATGCATGGCGCCCCTTCTGCACCAAGGGATGGCCCCGATGTCTCGCGGAATCTCGCTTCGCACAGTCAAATTCGAGCGCACCGCGAGCCAGATGTATCCGCAAAAGCACGGGTCTCTGACAAAGCGCAGGCTGCGGGTGTGAAATCGTTGCCTGTGCGGAATGCCCACGCTAAGGCTTACCCCGGGTTGAGGGGGATCGATTATGACACGCACGCTTCTGCTCTCGAGCGCCGCGGTGCTCGCTCTGACAACCGGTGCCCTGGCGGCCGACCTTCCGACGACGAAGGGTCCGCCGGTCTATGCGCCGCCGCCTCCGCCGGCCTTCACCTGGTCCGGGGTCTATGTCGGCGGCCAGTTGGGTTATCAATGGGGCCAATCGCGGAGCTCGTATATCTTCGACGAGACGAATCCCTCAAACACGCTGCCCATATCCGGATTTGCGCATAATGACAGCGGTATCGTCGGCGGCGGGCATATCGGCTTCAATTATCAGGTTAGCCAATTCGTCTTCGGCATCGAGGGCGACGTCGACGGGTCGAGCTACCGCGGATCGGCGACAAACGCGTTCCTCGCAACTGAGGTCGAATCGACACGGATTCCAATCGAGGGTTCGGTGCGCGGCCGTATCGGTTTCGCCTTTGACCGAGTGCTGATCTATGGCACGGGCGGCGTTGAATTCGCGTCGGTTCGTAGTGGGTTCGATCCTATAGCATTCCCGGCATTCAACACGTCCGCCACGAATGGTCGCGTCGGCTGGACCGTGGGTGGCGGCATCGAATATGCGATCGATAACAATTGGTCGATCCGCGCCGAATATCGCTATGCCGATCTGGGTCGCGTCAACTATGCCATTACTGGGCTTCCTGCGCCCTTCAACACGCTAGGGTTCTCGAAGCGCATAACGGAGAACATCGCGACAGCCGGTTTCAGCTACAGGTTTGACATGTTCGCGCCGCCGGCGCCGGTTGTTGCCAAATATTGAGATCAGGCTAAGGCTAGCAATTAGGCTCCTTGGCAAAGAAAATACCGGCACGGCTTTCCCCTGCCGGTATTTTCTTTTTGTGTTGCCGTTGGCCGGGCGTCTCTCCCATTGAGTAGGGGGAAGTGGGTGCCTGCAAATTTCTGCAGGCACGCTCACAAAATCTCGACATCGTAAATCCAAGTTTCCCGAAGCGGTGTCACAATTACTTCTTGTATTTGACTTCACACTCGCGCCGTTGCGACGACATCGCAAGCCTATCGAAAATCTGATCTGAGCCGCGCCGGCAATCGCGGTTAGCGACCCAGAGGCAGGCCTACTCGCGGCGCCATGTATCTTGTTCATCCCGAAATACCCCGGGTTTCGGTCGGGTTCCTGGTGATGCGGGGCCTTCTTGCGAGCATCTTTTTTGGGAGTACCGTCGGGATGGGCGTGGCGGCATCTCGCGGGCAGAACACTGATGCGCCTGGTCAGACGGCGCCGATATTATTCGACATAGAAGCCCAGCCGTTGGAGGCCGCGCTCGACGCATTTGGCTCGGCCACGGGCATTCAGGTGCTTTACGAGACGTCTTTGGCCGCCGGGCGCCGCTCCACGAAAGTCGAGGGGCGCTTCACGCCGGATATCGCGCTCGGGACATTGCTCACCGGCACCGGACTGACCGCTCGCTATACCACCAACGATGCCTATACCATCATGCGGGCGCTTCCGGCCGCCCATCTGGCCGGCAACGCGCGCCGCTATTCGCCACCGGATTTTGCTCGATACGGTCACTATCTGGGGATGGCGCAAGCCGGCATTCTGGACGTGCTCTGCCGAAGCCCCGAAACCCGGCCGGGCGGCTATCATGCGACACTTAAATTCTGGATTGGATCATCCGGCGCGATTCAGAAAACTGCGCTGCTTGATTCCACTGGGGATCACGGCCGCGACAGCGCCATCCTCGGCGCGCTGGGGGACACGACCATCTACGAGCCGCCACCGGCGCATATGCCGCAACCCGTCACCATGGTGATTGCGCCGCGTCAGCCGGATGACACAGGCGACTGTGACCCATGACCGAGACAAGCTGGGCCACATTGCGGGAGCATCTTGCCGCGAAATATGATGATCTTCGCAAGGTCCTGATCCGCCGCCTGGGCTCCGATGATCTCGCGCGTGAAACTTTGCATGAGACCTGGCTTCATCTGGATAGGACCGATGGGATCGGCGCCATGCGCAGTCCGAATGCCTACCTCCTGCGCGTCGCTCTCAATCTCGCGACGGACCGCGGGCGGAGCGAGCGTCGCCGGCTGCGACGGTTCGAAGTCAAGGCGATCATCGAGAGCATCGCCGATGCGGCGCCTGATCCCGCGAGGGAGGTTGAGGCACGTTATGAACTGGCAGCACTTAAAATCGCCATCGCCAGGTTGCCTGAGCGTCGGCGCGCGATCCTGATCGCGGCAAGGGTCGAGCAGGTTCCGCATCAGAAGATCGCAGAACGGTTCGGCATTTCGAAGCGGACCGTGCAGATCGAGTTGAAGCGCGCTCTGGCGGAATGCGAGGCTTGCCTTGAGCAAAAATAATGACATGGCATTTCGCTCCGCGCCGCCGAGAATCGTCTCTGAGGATAGAGACGGCCCCGGCAGTTACGTGATGCCTCCTGGCGTGAAAGATTCGTCCGAGAGATGACCGAGTCCGACGATCATACGGCGCGCGCCGAAACGCCGAAGCAAGAAGCGTTCGCGTGGCTGATCCGCCTGACGTCGGGCGATGCGACGACGGAAGACGTGCGGGCGATGGAGCGTTGGCGCCGGCAGAGCCTCTTGAACGAGGCGGCTCTCATCCGGGCAAGCAGGCTCTGGCAGTCCGTCGGACCAGCCGCCGCACGGCGCGGTGCCGGCGCGTCCGGCTTCGGCCTGTTTCCCCATTTGAATTCAGCCATAGGGCGTCGGGCTGTGTTGGGCGGTGCGATTGCCGCCGCCGCAGCCTATGTCGTGGTGCGGCCGCCCTTCGGGCTTTGGCCGTCCTTTTCCGAACTGACCTCGGATTTTCGCACCGGCACCGGCGAGCGGCGGGAGCTTGCCATGGCCGGCGGCGCTTCGGTCGAGATGAACACGGAGACAAGTATCGACGTGCGGCCGGCATCGGGCGGCGGCGACCGGATCGAGTTGATTTCCGGGGAAATGGCGGTCGAGACCGGCATCCATGCATCGCGACCTTTCGTGGTGATCGCCGCCAGCGGCCGGGCGATCGCGACCGACGCGACCTTCAACATGCGCTATATAGCGTCATCGGTTTGCATCACCTGCCTGACCGGATCGGTCGAGGTCGAGCACCAAGGGCGCACAGTCTCCGTAGCGGCGCGGCAACAAGTTTCCTATAGCGATGACAGAATCGGCGAGGCCACAGATATCGATCCGACGGCGGTGGCGGCTTGGCGGCGCGGTGTCCTAATTTTTCACAATGAGCCTCTTGGCCAAGTCATCGAAGAGGTCAATCGCTACCGTCCCGGCAGGATCATCGTGACGGATGCGAATCTCAACCGGCGCTTGGTCTCAGCGCGTTTCCGGCTCGACCGGTTGCAAGAGGTCATCACCCAAGTCCAGCAGGTTTTCGGCGCCAACGTGACCAATCTGCCTGGCGGCATTATTTTGTTGAGCTCGTAGGCATTTTCCGTCGAGGACGCGGCCGCAAGAGGGGGCAGCCGGCGAACCGACGAACGGGCCCGCAACGGCTCGCTGGTCGATCGGCTCAAAAATTTCGAAAAAATCGTTTCGCTCAGCCGCATTGGGAATCGTCTTAACAGGTCGAGGAGCGCCCTTGTTGGCGCTGCAGTCACTGACCTTGGCCGAAAGAGCAATTCATGCCCGTTCTTCCCGTTGCGCCGCGTTTGTCGCTGACCTTTCGTTCTGCGCTTTTGGCCGGTGTGAGCGGGTTGGCACTTCTGAATTCGGGCGCGCCGGCGCGCGCCATGCAGCTTGGGACTATCCGGGGCGGGAATGGGGCGTTTGCGGCAACGGCGAACGCGGCGGCCGCGGCTATCGCGAGCGTGCAGCAGGCGCAACAGGCAACGCAGCAGTCGATGAGCAGCCTGACGCGGGCGGTGCAAGCGGTCCAAGCCATGCAGCAGGCCCAAGCCCAGGCGAGAACGCTGGCGCAGCAGTCTACGAGCGCCGCACCAGGTCTTCCGGCGGTCCCCAATGGGTTGACCCCGGGTGGTCTGGTGCCGACCTACGGGCTTGGTTCATACAATGCCCAAAATCCCGATCCGAATGTTTGGCTCGGCGCCAACGCGCCAACCCAGTCGACGAGCAATGGCCAGACATTGGTCGAAGTCCAGCAGACGCAGCAGAAGGCGATCCTGACCTGGACGAGCTTCAATGTCGGTAAGAATACGGAACTCTACTTCAATCAGTCCGCCGGCAACACGTCGGCGGGCAACGATTGGATTGCGCTCAACCGGGTGGTCGATCCTTCGGGCGTTCCAAGCCAGATCCTTGGCCAGATCAAAGCCGAGGGCACGGTCTATCTGATCAACCGCAACGGAATCATCTTTGGCGGGGCAAGTCAGGTCAACGTCAGTTCGCTGATCGCCTCGTCGCTGAATTTTCTCGGCGAAAATCTGACCAACCAGATCGTGCCGGGCAGTGCCGCCTGGGACACGCCGATCCCGCCGCCGCCTGGCAGCATTGGTTATGTCCCGGGTTCCGTCGCAGACGCCAACAAGGAATTTCTGACTAACGGCATTGCCGATCCTGCAAACGCTACCCCGTTCCTTGGCTCGGCAAACCCGTCACTCGCCGACGTTCAGAGTGACGGCAGTATCACTGTCGAGGCGGGCGCCCAGATCGAGGCCGGCAATCTCGGCTATGCGTTGCTCGCGGCACCTAACGTCTCGAATGCAGGTACTATCCTGGCGCAGGGTGGCCAAGTGATTCTTGCTGCCGGCACCGGGTTCAAGCTCGGGCTGCCGATCGGCGCCGTCACGAACTCATGGCTCACTCTAGAGCCGCAGGGAATTTTCCCCAACGTCTCGCAAAGCCAGCCCGATCCGACGCCGCTTTACACGGCAACCAATAGCGGCCTCATCGCTGCTTCGACCGGCAATGTCACTTTGACCGGCGCTGCCGTCAACCAATTGGGTGTCGTGGAAGTCACGACCGGCGTCACACGGCCGGGTGCGATTACGATCAGTGCGCAGGACGAATATCCGTCCGGCAGTAATCTTGCCAACCGCGAAGGGCCGGTCACTTTCGCGCCCGGCTCGGTAACGACGGTGCTGCCGGAGGAGGACGGCACGACGACCACCTCGACGCAGGCGGCCAATAATTCCTTTGTCGCCGGCAATGTCGCGATCACCGGCGGCTCAGTGACCTTTGCGGCTAATTCGCTGCTTGAGGCGCCCGGCGCCACCGTCTCCGTCACGGCGACACAGGATTCGGCTCATCTGGTCTATCCGGTCGATGACCATGTCGAGGGCCGTATCTATGTCGATGACGGAGCGGTGATCGATGTCGCGGGAAGAGCCAATGTCGAATTGCCGGCGTCAGCTTCCCTGGTCACCATCGGGCCGTTGACCGCCAATGAGTTGGCCGACAGCCCGCTCGACCGCAATGGCTTTCTCATCGGCCGGACGGTCGTCATCGACAGCACGCTCAGCGGCACGCGCGCCGATGGCGAAGCCTGGGTCGGCTCGCCGATCATCGATGCGCAAGGTTATGTCGACGGCATGCCGCGCACCATTGACCAGATGCTGGTCAATGGTGGCTCAATCACGCTCGCCGGCGGCGAAGTCATCACCGCGCCGGGCTCGGTTCTCAATTTGATGGGCGGCTATATCCATTATCTCGGCGGCACGATCCAGACCACGCGACTGGTCGATGCGACGGGACAGATGGTCGATATTTCGCAAGCCGATCCAGAGGACCCGATCGTCGGCATCGCCGGCCAATTCACCGTCAATCATTCCCATTGGGGCATTACCGAAAACTATACAGAACCTTTGGTGTCCGGCGGATATTACGAACCCACCTACGTCCAGGGGGGCAATGCCGGCACGCTCAACATCGTGACCAATTCGACGTTCACGCCCTACGATTCCGCCGGCACGACCGGCGCTGTGATCCTCGACGGGACGATCCTGGCCGCGGCCCAAGCTGGCCGCAAACAGGTGGCGGGCGGCGACCTGCCACGCGGCGGCACGCTCTCTATCAGCGACCCAGGTCTCGTTATCGATGCGCAGGGAACACAGCTTGCGCAGATCGACCCGAATTTCTCCGCCGACACGTCGCTCGTCACCGCCGCCAATCTGGCGAAATCCGAGTACGATCCGACCAATATCCTTTATTATTCGACATTGTCGGCGCCGCTGCTGAATTCCGCCGGCCTTTCGGCGATGAGCTTCAAGGTCGCGACGCAAACATTGGTCGATGCGCCTTTGAGCGTCGCCCCGGGTGGATCGATCGCGCTGACCAGTGGCTCGATCGATGTCGAGGCCAATCTCACCGCGCCCGGCGGCACGATTTCGGTCATCGGCGAGGGTTACGGGTTCGGTGGAGATCAACATGGATATCACGCCCTGCCGGCTGTCGGCAACGTGACGATCGGCGCCGATGTCGTGGTGAGCGCGGCGGGCCGCTGGATCAATGATTCCGGTCTCGGCGCCGATCAGATCAATGGTCCCAACGACATCAACGGTGGCACGATCTCGATCATCACTTATACGCATACCTTGCCAGCCGACCAAGATTACGATGTGACCGGCTCGATCATTCTGCAAGAGGGCAGCGTGCTCGATGTGTCGAGCGGTGGCTATATCAACGCGCAAGGCCAACTGAAGACCAGCAATGGACTGATCGCCGGCACGGGCGGCAATATTGCGCTCGAAACCTATGTCTTCTCAAAAGGTGTTTTCATAACCAACGGCAATAGCGGCGTGATCGCTCCTTCGCTGGCGCCAGTCGGCGGCGAGATCGTGCTCGACGGGAGTTTGCGCGGTTACGGCTTCTCCGGCGGCGGCACACTGACCCTGGAGGCACTCGGCATAATCATCGGCGATGATCCGGCTAATATTCATCCCTATGATCTGGTCCTGCCCAGCGATTTCTTCACCCAGGGCGGCTTCGGCGCCTATAATCTGACATCTTATTACAATGCGACGATCACTGCGGGAACGACAGTCAACGTCAGCGAGCGCAATTTCATCCCCAGTTCGCAGGCGCTCTTCAGTGCGCCGACCGGCAGCGATCTTTATGGCAGTGGCGGAGCCTTGCCCGACGGCAGTCTTGTCAATGTCGGCGCGCTCGATCCCTATCACCGCCAGGCGGCGTCCTTCTCTCTGACGTCCGGGCTCTATACGAACTGGCCTCTCGACTACATATTTACCGCTCCTTCCACGCCTGACGGCGTGACCGGCGCGCTGCTCATGGATCAGGGATCGGCGATCCTCGCGGATCCCGGCGCGTCGGTGTCGCTGACCTCCTATGCGGGACTGACCGAACTCGGCGCGATCGTCGCGCATGGCGGCGCGATCTCTTTGCTCGTGATGCCTTATCTCGACAGCCCGGTTAAGGCGCCTCTCGCGCTCGGCGCTGACGCCGTGCTCGATGCCTCCGGCGTCGCTCTGCTCAATCCCAATGCCACACCGGTCTTGACCGATGATGGTCTCGTTATCCCGCGCATCGGCAACATCCTTGATGGCGGCTCGGTTTCCCTGCTCAACGGCAACGGCTATGTCCTCGCGCCATCGGGGTCTGTCGTCGATGTCTCCGGCACCAGCGCGACGTTCGATATAGAACAGAGCGCCAATCGTTTGCGCGGTACAAGCCTTGCCGCGACCCCCGTCTGGAGCGATGCTGGCGCGATCACTCTAGGTGGCACCGGCGGCCTGTTGTTCGACGGCACGCTCATCGCGGATGGCGGCGCGGCCGGAGCCGATGGCGGCACGTTGACGCTCTCCACCGCGCGAGCAAATTTCGGGGGTGGCGAGAACCGCAGCAACTACGCCAGCGCGATCATCCTACAGCAATCGGGCCTGATGGTTCCGAATCTGAGCGCTGTATTGGCGAACGACGTGCTGAACCCACAAGGGAGTGGCTATTCCGGCATCGAACAATTCGCCCTCGATCGCCTTGATGGATCGGGCATTGATTCTCTCATCGTCGGCCCCGATCCGACCGTTTACGGGAGCACCAATAATTCGTTGGTCTCACTCCTGCCGAGCAATTCTCCGACAGTCATTGGCTTTGCCGGCGATGTATCGATCAATCTCGGCCGCTCCTTCCTCGCCACCGGCACGCAATATGTCGCCTTGGCCAATGGCGCGACCACCATTTCGGGCTCAGTCCCGACGAGCGTCGGCGGCACGCAGGTTTCGATCTCCGCGCCCTATGTCGCATTCGGTGGATTCTTCAGCACACCTGAGCTCGCCCGCGCCGACGGCACGCTTTCGGTCCGCGCCAATACGCTCGATCTCATCGGCGAGATCAATCTCGTCGATTTCGGCAGCGCCAATTTCACGAGCGCCGGCGATATTCGTCTCTATACGCCGACACTCACCACGACGCTCCCGACCGGTGAATTGGTGACTTCCGCCGATCTCATCTTCCAGGCGGCGCAGATCTATCCCGCCACCGCCAACACCTTCATCATCGATGCCGTTGGTCCGACGGTGAATGGCGTGCAAGTGCCGACGACGATCACGATCCTTCCTAATGGAACATCCGCGGTGCCCCTGTCGGCCGGCGGCACATTGGAGATCGATGCGACCAACATCGTGCAAGCGGGCACGATCCGCGCGCCGTCCGGCACGCTCATTCTCGGCGTGAGCGATCCATCAAGCGAGGCGGCAGTCTTCAACAACCTGCCGCTGACGCCAACCAATAATGTGACTCTCGCCGATGGCAGCCTCACTTCCGTGTCGCTCGACGGCATCACTGTTCCTTACGGCACGACCGTCGATGGCCAGGATTGGCAATTCCAGGTCTATGCGGATGCCACCAATCCTACCTATCCCGACCTGACGAGCCCGCCGGCCAAATCGATCAGCATCAATGGCAGCGCACTGGCGCTCAATTCTGGCGCGACCGTCGATCTGTCGGGCGGCGGCACCATCCAAGCTTCCGAATGGATCAATGGCAACGGCGGCTCGCGCAATCTGCTGCTGCGCACGAATACGAGCTATGCCAGCGGCTCAACGCCGACGCAGGTGCCGCTCTATCCCGACGATCGTCCGATCTATGCGGTGATTCCGGGCTTCAGCGGCCCGATCGCGCCGGTCGATCCGGAAATGGTCCCATCGGGCGCCGCCATCGGCCAACAGGTCTATCTCTCCGGCGCGCCAGGCCTGCCGGCGGGAATCTATACGCTGCTGCCGGCGCAATATGCGACGCTCCCTGGCGCCTATCGCGTCGTGCAGCAGACAGGCATCGTCAATCCCCCCGCCAGCCAGAATTATGTTCTGCCCGATGGCACCGCCATCGTCGCCGGCTCCTTCGTCGATGGACTGACCGGCGCCAAAGCCGCGCAGACGGCATCATTCACCGTTCAATCGCAAGCGGTATGGGAGCAATATTCGCAATATAATATCACCAACGCCAACAGCTATTTCCCGACCTATGCCGCCAATCATGATATGGTCACCCCGCGCCTGCCGCAGGATGCCGGCCAGCTCGCCCTGACGGCGACAACCTCCTTAGCCCTCGACGCGCTCTTGAACACCGCGACTGGCGCGGGCGGGCGCGGCGCCATGGTCGATATCGCCGCGCAGGACATCCAGATCGTCGGCGCGGGCGAGACGGCGCGTGCGGGCTATCTGCAACTTAGCGCCGATGCGCTCGATGCGCTCGGCGCCGAGAGTCTCCTCATCGGCGGCACGCGCACGATCACGAGTACGGGGCAGACGATCAATGTCGCCGCCAATTCGATCGTCGTCTCAAACGATGCCACTGATCCCCTGACCGGTCCCGAGATCATCCTCGCCACCGCGGCGGGTGCGACGAGTGATCCCAATGCCGCAACCGGCCTTCTCGTCGCGAATGGCAGCGTCATCACTGCCGAGGGTTCGATTTCCGGCACGCCATTGCCGATCACCATCGGCGCGACATCCGGCGCCAGCGGCGACGGCGCTTTGCTCGCCGTCTCCAATGGAGGCATTTTCCAGATCATTCGCAACAATCTGCCAGCCTCCCCCCAGGGCCTCTT
>Ga0153954_1000910_pt1 | contig 18828 bp, 21 predicted proteins | sample TSFL038MetaG_FD_102277 | JGI IMG/M metagenome (GOLD analysis project Ga0153954, IMG submission 102277) | Attine ant fungus gardens microbial communities from Florida, USA - TSFL038 MetaG | ecosystem: Host-associated > Fungi > Mycelium > Unclassified | place: USA: Florida, Wekiwa Springs State... | reverse complement strand
GGGACCGGCCAGCAGCGCTTCGCGCCGCTCAACTCCTGGCCCGACAACGGCAACCTCGACAAGGCCCGCCGCCTGCTCTGGCCGATCAAGCAGAAGTACGGCAAGGCGCTGTCCTGGGCCGACCTGATGATCCTCTCCGGCAACGTCGCGCTGGAGTCGATGGGCTTCGAGACCTTCGGCTTCGCGGGCGGCCGCGTCGACGTCTGGGAGCCCGACGAGGACGTCTACTGGGGTCCGGAGAAAGTCTGGCTCACCGACCAGCGCCACACCGGCGACCGCGAGCTGGAGAAGCCGCTCGGCGCGACCGAGATGGGCCTCATCTACGTCAACCCGGAGGGGCCGAACAAGAACCCGGACCCGGTCGCGGCGGCGGTGGACATCAAGGAGACCTTCGGCCGCATGGCGATGAACGTCGAAGAGACCGCCGCGCTGATCATCGGCGGCCACGCCTTCGGCAAGACGCACGGCGCCGCCGACCCGGAAAAGTACGTCGGGCCGGAGCCGGAGGGCGCGCCGCTCGAGGCGCAGGGCCTCGGCTGGATCAACTCCTACGAGAGCGGCAACGGCACGGCGACGATCACCAGCGGCCTCGAGGTCACCTGGACCGACACCCCGACCCGCTGGGACAACCGGTTCCTGGAGATCCTCTACGAGAACGAGTGGGAGCTGGAGCAGAGCCCGGCGGGGGCGAACCAGTGGGTCGCCAAGGACGCCGAGGAGACGATCCCGGACGCGGCCGACCCGGCGGTCAAGCACAAGCCGCGCATGCTCACCACCGACCTCTCGATGCGGTTCGACCCGGAGTTCGACGCGGTCTCGCGCCGCTTCAAGGACAACCCGGACGAGCTGGCCGATGCGTTCGCGCGCGCCTGGTTCAAGCTGACCCACCGTGACATGGGCCCGCGGGCGCGGTACCTCGGCCCGGAGGTCCCGGAGGAGGTGCTGATCTGGCAGGACCCGGTGCCGGCACCGAGCGGCGACCCGATCGACGCGCCCGACATCACGGCGCTGAAGGAACAGGTCCTGGCCTCGGGGCTGTCGGTGTCGCAGCTGGGCTCGGCGGCCTGGGCCTCGGCCTCGACCTTCCGCGGCGGCGACAAACGCGGCGGCGCCAACGGGGCGCGGGTACGGCTCGAGCCGCAGAAAGACTGGGAGGTCAACGACCCGGCGGAGCTCGCCCAGGTGCTGACCGTGCTGGAGAAGGTCCAGGGCGATTTCAACGGCGCGGGCGGGCACCAGGTCTCGCTGGCCGACCTGATCGTGCTGGCCGGCTGCGCCGCGGTCGAGCAGGCGGCGAAGAACGCGGGGCTGGCGGTCGAGGTCCCGTTCACCCCGGGTCGCACCGACGCCACCCAGGAGATGACCGAGGTCGACTCGTTCGAATACCTCGAGCCGAGTGCCGACGGGTTCCGCAACTACCTGGGCGGCGAGGGCCGGCTGCCCGGTGAGTACCTGCTGGTCGACCGGGCCAACCAGCTGACCCTGACGGCGCCGGAGATGACGGCGCTGGTCGGCGGCCTGCGGGTGCTCGGCGCCAACAGCGGCGGCTCCGCGGTCGGCGTCCTCACCGACCGCCCCGGGACGTTGACGAACGACTTCTTCGTCAACCTGCTCGACATGGGCACGGAGTGGAAGCCGACCTCGGCCGAGTCGACCACGTTCGAGGCGCGCGACTCGGGCGGCAATCTGAAGTGGACCGGCAGCCGCGCCGACCTCGTCTTCGGCTCGAACTCCGAGCTGCGGGCACTGGCGGAGGTCTACGCGTCCGCCGACGCGCAGGAGAAGTTCGCCGCCGACTTCGTCGCCGCCTGGGACAAGGTGATGAACCTGGATCGGTTCGACCTGCGCTGAGCCGGGTCCACCCCCCGCCCCCGCTCGCCCCCACCCCCCCGCTCGGTGAGTTCGCAGAAATCGTCGCTATGCGGTGATTACTGCGAACTCACCCGGGGGGATCGGCGGGGTCAGGGCGCTCGCGGGGCGCCGGGGTAGGTGCCGAACGACCAGAGGTTGCCCTCCGGGTCGCGGGCGATGAAGTCGCGGCTGCCGTAGTCGCGGTCGACCGGGCCTTCGACGATCTCGGCGCCGGCGGCGACGGCATGGGCGTGCAGGGCGTCGGTGTCCTTGGTGACGACGTAGGCGCCGGCGGTCCCCGGCTTGCGCGCCCAGGAGGTGCCGGGCCGGTCGTCGCCGAGCATGATGCCGCCGCCCTCGGGCCAGTCGAGCTGGGCGTGGTGGATGACCCCGTCCTCCTCATACGCGACGTTCTCGAAGAAGCCGAAGGCGGCGACGAGGAAGTCGATCAGAGCGCGCGCGTCGCGGGCGCGGAAGGCGGGCCAGACGTTGGGTGGGTTGGGAGTCGCGTTCATGCCTCCCACTCTCGCGCGTAGCGGTGGCCGCCGGCTTGGATGTTTGGGAACTCCTCGGCGATCCAGCCGGACGGCGAGGTGCCGGCGAAGGCGCGGAACTCGCGGTCGAGGTGCGACTGGTCGGCGTAACCGCACTCGGCGGCGATCCGGGCGAGGTCGAGCGGGCCGGTGCGCGCGGCGCCGGGCGGGGCGCCCGCCCGCACGCCCTCGCCGATCCGCGTGACCGCGTGGGTGAACCGCATCGTCCGCGCCGCCTCCTTCGGGGTCAGGCCGAACTCGGCGGCGAAGAGGGTCGAGAGGCGGCGACGGCTGAGGAAGACCCGCTCGGCGAGCTCCCCGATCTTGATCCGCCCGCGGGTGAGTGTGAGGAGCCGCCAGGCCTCGACGACCTCGGGCCGCGGCCGGCCGGCCACCGCGGTCGTCCTTAGGCCCGGTAGACGGGCCAAAGGACGACCGCGCCCAGGTAGACGGGCCAAAGGACGACCGCGCCCAGGGGGACGGGAGGGCTCGCCGGCGCCGAGGCCCAGCTCGGCGGCGAAGATCGCGAAGCGCTCGTCCCAGGCCGTCGCTTCCGCCAGGCGCTCGCGCAGGCGCGGCGCCGCCCGCCCGAGCACGTCCTCGCCCTCCAGCGACAGCCGCGCCAGCTCACTCGCCGGCATCCCGAAGAGCCGCCGCGCCGCCAGCGGGTGGACCGCCGCCTGGAGGCCGGTCTGGACGCGCGGCATCTTCACCGTCTCCACCTCGGTGGAGAGCCCGGCGACGACGACGTCGAGCCCCCGCTCCCGATCCCCCTCGGCGATCACCACCGGCGTGTCGAGGGTGACGATGAAGGTCAGGAACGGCGACGGCAGGCCGCGATGATCGCGCGGCTGCTCGCGCACGGTGTCGTAGCCGACGGCCGTGACGACCGCCCCGGTCGGATCGGGCGGCGCGGTGACGAAGCGATCCTCGTTCACGCTCACCCCGGTCAGAAAGGGAGGACCAGCGAGCCGTCCTCCGTCAGCGTGAAGCCCGGGTTGTGGGCGATCTCCCAGAGGTGCCCGTCGAGGTCGGCGAAGTAGCCGGCATAGCCGCCGTAGAAGGTCTCGGCCGCGGATTTGGTGATCGCCGCCCCGGCGGCGAGGGCCGCCGCGAGCACCGCGTCGACCTCCCCCCGCGAGCGCACGTTCTGTGCCAGCGCGACCCCGCCGAACCCGTCGGCGCGGGCGTCCTCGATCCCGGCGTCGGCAGCGAGCTTCTCCCGCCCCCAGAGGACGACCGCCGACCCACCCGCCCGCACGAAGACCGTCTCCTCGACTTCCTTGCACTCCCAGCCGAGCGCCTCGTAGAAGCGCCGCGCCGCGGCGACGTCGTCGACGCCGAGCGTGATCAGGCTGACGCGCTGGTCCACGGCGGCGATCGTAGCGCCCTGCCCAAGGGCCGCGATCGGGGCGATCGACCGTGGGACTACGGGGCGGGCGCCGGGACCGCCGCGACGCCGAGCTCCTCCAGCTTGCGGTCGAGGTCGACGATGCCCTGCGTATCGAGGTAGAAGTCGTGCTGCTCGACCACCTTGAACCAGCGGGTGCGGAGGACGAGGACGGTCGAGTTCGCGTAGATGCGGGTGCCGTCGGGGGCGTCGGCGTGATCGTCGAAGCGCACCCACATGGTCAGCGCCCAGAGAGGCCCGCTGGTCGCGACCTTCACGATCTCCCCTTTTATTCCGGCCGCGGTGAAGTTCTGCAGGAAGGCGTCGAAGCCCGCCTTGCCGACCCAGTCGCCGGACCAGCGGTGCGGGCCCTGGTGGAAGTGGAGGACGAAATCGTCGGCGTAGTTGTCGAGCAGGGCCTTGTAGTCGCCCTCGTTCAGCCTGGCGACGGAGTCGGAGAATTTGAGCAGCAGCAGGCGCGGCAATGCGGCGCGGGCGAGCAGGGCGAGCGCGGCGCCGACCAGGACGTTGAAGAGCTTCATCTGTGTGTCCCTTCTAGGTAGATCGCTCTAGTGAGCCGGAGCGTACACTCTTCGACGTGAGCGAGACCGCCGCCCAGGACGCGCCCGAGAAGATCCCCACCCGCGACCGGATCCTCTTCGCGACCGCCGAGCTCTTCCGTCGCCAGGGCTACAACGGCACCGGCCTCAAGCAGGTGGTCGCCGAGGCCGAAGCGCCGTTCGGCTCGCTCTACCACCACTTCCCCGGCGGCAAGCGGGAACTCGGCGAGGAGGTGATCGGCTCGGCGGGCGCCTTCTTCCAGGCGCTGGTCACCGCGGTCTACGACGAGGAGGCGACGACCGAGGCCGCCGTCCGCGCCGTCTTCCGCGGCGCCGCCGCGACCCTCGAGTCGACCGACTACGAAGACGCCTGTCCGATCGCCACCGTCGCCCTCGAGGTCGCGAGCACCGACGACCGTCTCCGCGCCGCCACCGCCGCCGTCTTCGAGCGCTGGACCACCGCATTGACCGAGCGCCTCGGCGACCGCGACAAGGCCCTGGCGATCATCGCCGCCCTCGAGGGCGCCTTCGTCCTCTGCCGCGCGTCCCGCACCACCGAGGCGATGCACGCCGCCGGCACCATGGCCGCCACCCTCGCCGCCTGATCCCCGCCCCGCCCCCGATCGCGTTCGCACTTATCCGCGCTATGCGCGGATTTCTGCGAACTCACCGTCACGGCCTCGCCCGGCGTTCGCACTTATCCGCGCTATGCGCGGATAAGTGCGAACTCACCCGGGGATGCGGGGGGACGTCACGCCTCCGCCCGTCCCTCCCACCGGTCAGGGGTCTCCGTGTCGACTTATGGGTGCTGAGCACCCATAAGTCGACACGCGTCCCCCGCACCTCCGCCAGCTGTTCCTTATATCCACCATTCCGGCATAAGGAACAGCGGGCGGGGATGGGCCGGCGGGCGGGGCGCCCTTCCGCGCGGGACCGTGACGGAAGCCCTGGGTTCGTCACGAACCCTCGGCCTTCCCTGGGAAAGCCTCACGTCCGGGTGATCGCCCGCCGCGGCGCGGCGCATCAGGGCGGGGACGATCCGGCGGTGGGGCGGGCCGATCGGGGTCCACATCGCACGCAGCAACGGGCTGGGCTGGTGGATCAGGGTGGCGAAGAGGAAGCCGGCCGGTTCGGAACGGAAGAGGAGCTCGCCGGGCATGCCGATGCGGGAGTCGGCGCGACACCTGGGAGCGCGAGAACATCGACCAGGTCCTTGAGGGCTTCGAGGAGGGCGACGACCCGCGCGAGAGCATCCGCCGCGCCGGCGAAAAACACCTTCTCCGACCGCCTCCTCCCGATCGACCTGGCGATCCGCGACTGGGCCCGCCGCGACCCCGCCGTCGCCGCGCGCCTGCGCCGCGTCGACAACCAGCGGATGGGCTTCCTGCGCGCCCGCTTCGCCGAATTCGTCGACGACGAGGCGGAGGTCGAGGCCCGCGCGATGCTCTCCTTCTCGCTGCTGATCGGCAACCACTTCATGGCCGCCGACCACGGCCCCCGCCCGCGCTCCGAGGTGCTGGCGCTGGCCGCGGCGCACCTCCTCACGTAGCGGCAGCGCCCCAGCCGTGCCAGAGCGAGGCGAGGGCGGTGGCGACGACGCGCTCGCGGGGGACGTCGGGGTGGTCGACCCACCAGAGGGCGAGGCCCTGGAGGACGCCGCGGAGGACGACCCAGGTCATTTCGAGGTCGGGGGAGGAGGCGGTGAGCGGGGCGCTCGCGGGGACGCCGACGAGGTTCTCGAGGACGAGGCCGCGGCTGCGGTCGGCGACGGCGCGGTGGACCGCGGCGGCGTCGGCGTCGGCCGGTTCGCGGAAGAGAATCCGGGCCGCGTCCGGGTTCGCTTCGACGTAGGCGAACCAGGCGTCGAAGGAGGCGGCGACCGACTCGGTCGAGAGCTCCGCCGCCGGAAACCGGGCCCCCCAGATCGCGCGCAGGTTGGCGAAGTGAGAGTCGAGCACCACCTCGTACAGGGCGAGCTTCGAGGCGAAGTGGTCGTAGAGGACCGGCGGCGAGACGCCGGCGGCGCGGGCGATCGCGTCGATCGGAGCGTCGGCGTAACCGCGCTCGGCGATCAGGGCAGTAGCCGCGGCGAGGATCCGCTCGCGGCGCTCGGCGGCGCTGAGCCGGCGGCGCGGCGGTTCGGTGTCGGTGTCGGTGTCGCCCGCCCGGCCCCCGCCTGGCGTCCCCCTCCCCCGGGCCCGACCCACGCTCGCCGCCTTCCCACGACCGCTCCGCTCGCTCTTCTTCCGTGCCATCGCTGCTAACCTAGTGAACGCTAGGTTAGCCACAGAGGAGGACGCCAAGTGATCGCATCCGTGCACCTCGCCGCGACCGGGACCCGCCGGGGGCTCCGCGCCTACTTCCGCGCCGCGCCCGACCCCGCCGCGGTCACCGGCCTCACCTACGCCGAGACCGTCCTCACCGCCCCGCTCTCGGCCGCCGTGCTGCCGCGGCCGACGGCCGCCGAGGTCGGCCTCATCGCCGGCTGGGAGGACGACGAGCACCTCGACCGCTTCCTCGCCGACCCGGCGCTCGCCGGACCCTTCGCCGGCGGCTGGCACGTGCGGATGCGACCGGTCCGCGTCTTCGGCGCCTGGCCCGCGATGCCCGGCCTGCCGGAGAAGCCGACCCCGGTCGACGACGCCGAGCCGGTCGTCGTCCTCACCCTCGGCCGGCCGCGGCTCACCCGGCTCCGCGCCTTCCTCCCCACCAGCGCCCGAGCCGAGGCCGCGCTTGACGACGCCCCCGGGCTCCTGGCCTCGACCGGCTTCGCCCACCCGCCGCGCCTCGTCTCGACCTTCTCGGTCTGGGAGTCCGCCGCCGCGATGCGCGCCTACGCCCAAGACAAGGCGGGCGCCCACATGGCGGCGGTGCGCAGCGACCGCGCCGCACCCTTCCACCACGAATCAGCCTTCATCCGCTTCCGCCCGTACCACTCCGCCGGCAGCTGGGCCGGCCGCGACCCGATGGCAGCCTGAGACGCCCGCGGAGCCAGCCATGTTGATGGGCCGAAAAACCCTCTATATCGTGGTTTTTCGGCCCATCAACACCGAGACCCCCGGGGCAGCCGCCTAGCTCGCGTGGGGCTTGTGGATGACCAGCACGGAGCTTTCGAAGTGCGAGACGGTCGCGGCGGCGACGGAGCCGGCGAGGTGGCCGACCAGGCCGCTGCGCTGGTGGGAGCCGATCACGATCAGGCCGCACTTGTGCTCGCCCGCGACCTTGACCAGGCCCTTCCAGGTGGGGGCGGCTTCGACGGTCAGCGGGCGGGCGTCGAAGCCGGCCTGCGCGGCGAGGTCGGCGCCGTGGGCGGCGGTCTCCTTGGCCGCCTCGGCGACCTCGTTGGCCGCGGCCGCGTGGAGGTGGCGGCCTTCCACCGGCTTGAAGCTGACGTCGGCGGGCTGCCAGACGCAGACGACCAGCGCCTCGCGTCCGGGGGCGAGCTGGACGCCCGCCTGTTCGATCGCATAACCGGCGAGGTCGGAGCCGTCGTAGGCGAAGATCACCGGCCCGGCGGCCTCGCAGGGCGAGGGGCCGGGTGCGCTGGTTGCCTCCATGTCAGTCAGCTCCTTGGGTCACCGGACGTCCGCGACCGGGGAGGTTACGCAGCTTGGCCAGCAGCGGCGGCGAGTAATAGGCCGCGTCCTCGCCGGCCAGGAACCCTTCGATGTCCGGCGCTTCGGTGCGGGCGCCGCCGAACACGTAGAGCAGGACCGGGATCGCGCCGCCGAGGATCGCCAGGATGAAGCCGATCCAGAGCGCGGTGCCGACGCCGCTGTCGAAGCCGCCGCTCGCGTTCACCGCGAAGTGGGCGAAGATCGGCGCGATCATGAACGCCGCGACGGCGCGCAGGAGCTCGACGATCGCGAACACCCGCTGCAAGTTCGTGGCCCGCAGGGCGAAGCCGGCGGCGAAGAGAGCCGGGGCGACGGTCGCGCCGAGGCCGATGCCGGTGAGGAAGGAGGCGATCAGGGTCAGCCCTTCACTCGAGGGCACTTCGATCCGGAAGACCAGGATGCCCGCGGCGAGGAAGCCCATGCCGACCAGCGGCAGGTAATGGATCGACCGCCGGGTGATGACGTAACCGAGCGCGAACGCGGTCAGCACGGCGCCGCCGAGCTCGGGCAGGTAGAGCAGCCCGAGGTGGAGCGGGTCGTACTTGTCGGTCAGCGCCGCAGCGGTCAGCGCGGTCGCCGAGACCGAGGCCGCGGCGGCCAGCAGCGCGAGCACGATGCCCGCCACCGGGATCGTCGAGGTGAGCATCTCGCGAATCGTCAGCAGCGGGTTCTTCGCCGTCGCCTGGTAGACGACCAGCAGGATGATCACGGCGAGGCCGCCGATCAGCGGGACGATCGCGATCGGATCGAGGAAGGCGTGGGTGGTGAGCTGCGCGGCGCCGAAGAAGGCGGCGACGCAACCGACCGCGGCCATGCCGAGGGCGAGCGGATCACGGGGCGAGTCGGGGTCGGCGGGCGGCGCGTCCTCGAAGGTGAGGACGGCGAGGATCAGCGCCGTGAGGGCGACCGCGGCGACGATCCAGAAGAGCGGCCGCCAGGCGTCGGCCTGCGCCTGCAGGCCGCCGATCGCGGGGCCCGCGGCGACGGCGCCGAAGATCACCATGTTCATGATCATCGCCGTCGTTTTCAGTTTCGACAGCGGGTAGCCGAGCGCCAGCGGCGGCACCGCGGCGATCAGCAGGAGGCTGGTGCAGAGCCCCTGGAGGATGCGGCCGGCGATGAAGACGCCGACGCTCGTCGCCGCCGCGGCGAGGATCGAGCCGATCAGCAGAAGCACCGCGTAGATCAGCAGCATGCGGCGCTGCGGGTAGTGCTGGGCGAGCGCCACGGCGAGCACGGTGCCGACCGCGTAGGCGGCGTTGGCGAAGCCGGAGCCGAGGGACATCGTCTGGGCCGTGGTGTGCAGCTGTTCGGTGATGATCGGCGTGACCGGCTCGAGCGCGCCGGACAATGCCAGGTACGGCAGCAGCGCCAGCAGCACCATCGCGGCGACGGCGGGGTAGCGACCTGCGAGCGGGCCCTGGCGCATCAGCGGGCCTCGCGCTTCGGGTCGGCGGCGGGGGAAGTTCTCGTCATCTTCGGGGGTCTCCGGGGAAGGCTGGGATGTGAGGGTGAAATTAAGCGGACATACGTGTCCGCTCGCGTTGTCAAAGGGATATCACATAAGCGGAGACAAACTCCGGTTCACGACCTTTTATGTGACGTAGTCACGCACCCGGGCTCTCCCGAGTAGGGCGCGGGGACCCTCCCGGACGGATGGACAGCCCTGTCCGGTTGCTAGGGTACCGCCGCGATGACGGTCGTGGCCTCGCCAGTGCCGTGGAAGGTGAACGTTGCCTGACACGGCACCGGACCAGCTGCGGCGCGACGCGCGGGACAACCGCGCGGCGATCCTCGGGGCGGCGCGCGCTCTCTTCGCCGACTCGGCCGACGTGGCGATGTGCCAGGTGGCGCGCCGCGCGGGCGTCGGCCAGGCGACGCTCTACCGCAACTTCCCCAGCCGCGGCGCGCTGATCGCCGAGCTCCTCGACGAGCACGTCGAGCGGCTCGCCGCGCTGGCCGCCGAGCACGCCGGGCAGCCCGATGCCTTCTTCGTCCTGCTGCGCGGGCTGATCGACGGGATGGTCGGCCTCTACGGCCTCGCCGTGCTCGCCCGCAGCGACGGCGAGACCGACTCGCAGATCCGCGACGGCCGGCGCCGGATCGCCGAGCTCCTCAAGGGGCCGTTGTGCGACGCCAAGGCGGCGGGCACACTGCGCCGCGACATCTCGATCGACGACGTCTTCCTGCTGCTGGGGATGGCGCGCGGCGCGATGGAGGGCCTGGCCGACCCGGGCGCCCGCTCAGCCGTCGCCCACCGGGTGCTGGCGCTGATCCTCGGCGGGATCGAGCAGCCTCCCCCCGCGTGAGTTCGCAGTTATCCGCGGATACCGCGGATAACTGCGAACTCACGCGGGCTCAGCGGCGCGGCCTCAGGCGTACGAGTGGTCGCGGCGCGCCGCGGCGGGCGCGGCGAGGGCCTCCTCGGGCGCCGTCCACTCGCGGCCCTGGTCCTCGGCGACGGCCTTGTCGGTGAGCTTGCCGGCGCGGACGCTGAGGCCGCCGAGGAAGCCCGGGTCGGCGCGCAGCGCGTCCTCCACCCCGCCGGCCAGGCGCACCGCATAAGGGAGCGTCGCGTTGGTCAGCGCCCGGGTCGAGGTGGTCGGCACGGCGCCGGGCATGTTGGCGACGCAGTAGTGGCTGATCCCGTCGACCTCGTAGACCGGGTCGGCGTGGGTGGTCGGGTGGGAGGTCTCGAAGCAGCCGCCCTGGTCGATCGCCACGTCGACCATCACCGAGCGCGGCTTCATCAGGGAGAGCTGCGCGCGGGTGACGACGTGCGGGGCCTTGGCCCCCTTGACGAGCACGGCGCCGATCACCAGGTCGGCCTCGGCGAGGCGCGATTCGACCTCGAGGCCGCTCGCGTAACCGGTCCGGACGGTGCCGGCGAAGATCTGGTCGAGCTCGCGCAGGCGGTCGATCGAGCGGTCGAGCACGGTCACGTCGGCGCCGAGGCCGACCGCCATCCGGGCCGCGTTGGCGCCGACGATGCCACCGCCGATCACCAGCACCTTGCCCGCGGCGACGCCGGGCACGCCGCCGAGCAGCACGCCCGAGCCGCCCGCCGGGCGGCCGAGCATGAAGGCGCCGGCCTGGGTCGCCAGGCGCCCGGCGACCTCGCTCATCGGCGCCAGCAGCGGCAGCCGGCCGGCGGCGTCGGTGATCGTCTCGTAGGCGACGGCGGTCGCGCCGGAGTCGAGCAGGCCCTGGGTCAGCTCGGCGTCGGGGGCCAGGTGCAGGTAGGCGAAGAGCGTGTGGCGCGGCTCCAGCATCGCGACCTCCGGCGGCTGGGGCTCCTTGACCTTGACGATCATCTCGGCCGCGGCGAAGACCGCGGCGGCGTCGGGGGCGATCGCGGCGCCCTGGGCGACGTACTCGGCGTCGGCGATCCCGGAGCCGACGCCCGCCCCGGCCTGGACGACGACCTCGTGCCCGTGGTCGGTCAGCTCCCGCACCCCGGCGGGGGTCATCGCCACCCGGTACTCCTCGACCTTCACCTCACTCGGCACGCCGATCCTCATCGCCTTCTCCTTCTGAAAGTTTCCGTGGGACTGTGGGGAACCCAGCGATGGTGCGCGTTGCTGCTCGCTTCCGCAAGCTCTGTCGCATAATCTCCTTGATTCCACAGTCATGGACGAGATCGACGACAGGATCCTCAGCATCCTCGCCACAAACGGAAGGGCTTCCTTCGCCGCGATCGGCGAGGAGGTCGGTCTCAGCCCCCACGGCGCCGCCGACCGCGTGCGGCGCCTCGAGCGCGACCGCGTGATCACCGGCTACACGGCGCGGATCGACCCGGCCGGGGTCGGCCGCTCGCTCGACGCCTTCATCGACGTCCGCCTCCTCCCCACCACCGACTCCGAGGACTTCGAGCGCCGCGCGTCCCGCCTCGACTCGGTGCGCGAAGTCGCCTTCCTCACCGGCCGCTTCGACTTCCAGCTGCGGGTCGCCTGCCGTGACGCGGACGACCTCAACGACACCGTCCGCGCGATCCGCCGCGAGGCGGGCGCCGCCGCCACCGAGACGCGGATCGTCCTGCGCTCGACCACCTTCGAGCGCGCCCCGCTCGGCTGATCGAAAAATACGCCCGATGAGCCAGTTCGAGGTCGTGCGGTAGCCCCCCCTCCTGGCGCGTTCGCAGAAATCTTCGCTATCCGCAGATTTCTGCGAACTCAGTAGGGCGCTGCGGGGTCGGCCGCGGGCTCCGGCGGGTCTTCGGCGCTCTGCCGGCGGTCTTCCCGACGTTGACACGATTTGATGTCAAGGCTAACGTGGGCGCCTCGACATGAGCCGGACGACCCTCATCACCGGCGCGAGCTCCGGCATCGGCCGCGCGCTCGCCCTCGAGCTGGCCCGCCGCGGCCATGACCTCGCGCTCGGCGCGCGCCGGGTCGACGCGCTCGGGACGCTCCGCGACGAGATCGCCGCGCGCCACCCGGAGCGGCGCGTCGAGATCCGCGAGCTGGACGTCACCGACTACGACGCGGTTCCCGGCTTCGTCGAGGAGATGGCGACGGCGCTCGGCGGTCTCGACATCGTGGTCGCCAACGCCGGGGTGGGAGGAGTCGGGATCGTCGGCCAGGGCCACGCGCGCGCCGACCGCGCCGTGATCGAGACCAACGTGCTCGGCGCGATGGCGACGATCGACGCCGCCGTGGCGCTCTTCCGCCGCCAGGGCCACGGGCAGATCGTCGCGATCTCCTCGGTGGCGGCCTTCCGCGGCCTGCCCACCTCGGCCTCCTACAGCGCCTCGAAGGCGGCGATCGCCACCTACGCCGACGGCGTGCGCGCCGAGCTCCACGGGCTCCCGATCAAGGTCACCACGCTCTATCCCGGCTACATCGACACCGCGATCAACCAGGACATGAAGAGCCGCCCGTTCCTGATCGACCTCGACAAGGGCGCCCGGATCGTCGCCGACAAGATCGAGCGCGGCGTGGGCAGCTCGACGATTCCGGTCTTCCCCTGGAACGTCGTGTCGAGGGTGCTGAAGGTGCTGCCGACCGCCGTGATCGCGAGGGGCGCGGCGGCGGAGCAGGCCGACGCGTAGGCCGACCCCGTCAACGTTGTCCCTTCGGGGGGAGGGAGCGGCGGGCGCTCCACGTGAGGCGGCCCCAGGTGAGGCCGGCCAGGCTGACGAGCGGGGCGACGCAGAGGGCGGTGCCGGCGAGGAGGTTCGCGGGGGCGAGTTCGGCGGCGAGGAGGCGGGCGAGCGCGGGGCTGCCGCCGACGCCGTAGACCGCGGCGAGGAAGAGGGCGACGACCGCGGACAGGCCGAGCGCCGAGCGACGGAAGGTGCGGCCGTCGACTCCCTTGGGCGGGGACGGGCGGCCGGTCTCCAGCTGGGCGAGGCGCGAGGCGAGGAGGGCCGAGCCGCCGAGCGGGACGCTCGCCCGCGGCTCCGGGCCGGGGCTCTCGAGCGCGGCGAGGAGGGCGCCGGCGAGTGGCCGGCGGCCGCAGACGCCGGCGGCGCGGCGGTCCGCGGCGAGCTCGCGCTCGGTCGCGTAGTGGCGGTGGAGCTGGGCGGCGACGGGCAGGAAGAAGAGCGCCTCGGCGAGCACCCGGCAGACCAGCTCGCGCAACGGGTCGAGGTTGCGCACGTGATAGCGCTCGTGCTCGAGGGCGGCGCGCAGCTCCGCCGGCCCGAGGCGTCCCAGCATCCCCGTGCTGATCACGACGCGGGGGGCGAAGAGGCCGTAGACGAAGGAGACGGGCTCGGGGCGGTCGACGAGGACGACGCGGCCCGCGAGCCCCGCCTCCCGGGCGAGCGCCGACAGCTCCGCGGGCGGGGCGACGACGGCGTGCTCGACCCGGCGGGCCAGGCGGGCGTTGGCGCAGCGGTGGCGCCAGACGGCGCGCGCCGCGAGCGCCAGCGAGGCGGCCAGCAGCGCGACCAGGAGTCCCAGCGCCGCCGCCCCGACGACCGGGCTCGCGCCGGGCCCGCCGCCCGCGGCCAGTGGCACCAGCGCGTAGGCGACCAGCCCGCAGACTCCGTAGGCGACGAAACCCAGCGAGAGGCCGACGAGGAAGGCGAAGTTGCGGCTCGCGCTATCCATCCGGCTCATCCAGCAGGCGGCGCAGACGGCGGATCGCGGCCGGGTCGCCGCGCACCTCCTCGACGAAGTGGGCGATCGCCGCGTCGCCGTGGTCGCGCAGCACGTCCTTGACCGCGAGGCCGGCGGCGTCGGCGGCGCTCGCCTCGTAGACGTACCCGCGCCCCTCCTTGCGCCGCGACAGCGCCCGCTTCTCGGCCAGCCGGCTCATCACGGTCATCACGGTCGTGTAGGCGAGCGGCTCGCGCCGGCCCGCGTTCAGCGCGTCGACCACGGCGCGGACCGACACCGGCCCCGCCGCCTCCCAGACCGCCCCCATCACGTCGGCCTCCAAGGGGCCGAAGCCGCCGGCTGCCTCGCGCGGGGTCATCGTCCCAAGGTACTACGCAGCTACTACGCCGACGTAGTCGCGCGGCGGCGGACCCGGACCTCGGTGCCGTGCCTCGGGACCAGCGTGATGCCGCGGATCACCACCGGTTCCGGCTTGGCCCGCCGCGGCTCGAGGTCGACCCGGTCGACCACCGCGCGGAGCACCTCGACCATCTCCATCCGCGCCAGCGCCGCGCCGATGCAACGCCGGATGCCGCCGCCGAAGGGCAGCCAGGCGTACGACGGCGCGCCCTCGTCGAGGAAGCGCTCGGGGCGGAACTCGAACGGCCGCGGGTAGAGGTTCTCGCGCAGGTGGACGAGGGCGATGCAGGGGTAGACGCGGATCCCCGCGGGCAGCAGGTGGCCGCCGATCTCCCGCGGCGCGGTCAGGGTGCGCTCGACCGCGTCGATCACCGGGCGCAGCCGCAGCGACTCGGTGACGACCGCGTCGAGGTAGGCATCGCGATCCTCGCCCCGCTCGGCGCGCAGGCGGGCGAGCACGCGGGGGTCGCGGGAGACGAGGTCGAAGGCGAAGGCGAGCCCGGTGGCGGTGGTCTCGTGGCCGGCGAGCAGCAGCGTCATCAGCTCGTCGCGCAGCTCGACGTCGGCCAACGGCTCGCCGTCCTCGTCGCGGGCGCGCAGCAGCAGCGAGAGGACGTCGGTGCGCTCCGCCAGGTCGGCCTGCGCGCGCCGCCGCCCGATCTCCTCGTAGATCAGCCGGTCGGCGACCGCGAGGCGGCGGCGGAACCGGCCCCAGGGGCTCTCCGGGAAGTCGCGCCGCAGGGCCTCGGGGAGGAGCAGGAGCATCTGCATGTCGAGCAGTGCGAGGAGGGCGCGGCGGAGGCGCTCGATCCGCTCCGGCTCGGTGACGCCGAAGACGACGCGGCAGATCACCTCGAAGGTCAGCGCCCGCATCCGGTCGCGCAGGACCAGGTGCTCGCCGTCGCGCCAGCGCCCGACCTCCGCCTCCGCGACCGCGCCGATCACCTCGCGGAAGCCGGCGATCGCGGCGCCGCCGAACGGCGGCAGGAGGAGCCGCCGCTGGCGCAGGTGCTCGGGCCCGTCGAGGGTCAGGACCGAGCGGCTTCCCAGTGCCGGTTTCAGCGGCGCGTTCGCCTCGCCCGCGCGCAGGTCGGACTGGTCGCCGCTGAACATCGCGCCGATCGCGTCCGGGTCGGCGACGTAGACGCCGGTGCCGAAGGCGAGCAGCCGCACCGTGATCAGGTCGCCGTAACGGCGGCGCCAGGCGAGGAGCGTCTCGAGCGGCCGCTCCACGAGGCGCGCGGTGTTGACGACGGCGGGGGCGCGCGGGCCGGGCGGCAGGCCGGGGATGACCTCGGTGCGCAGGATGGCTGACTCCTCGACCGCCATGCGGGCAGTCTACTACGTATGCGTAGTAGATGCGAGGGCGCCGTGCAGCAGCGTCAGCAGCGCGTCCGTCGCCACCTCCGATTCCTCTGTGCCGGTGCCGAGGCGGCGCACGCCGAGCCCGGTGATGAGGGCGACGAAGGCGCCGGCGTGGCGGGCCGGGTCGGCGACGCCGAGCGCCGCGAGGGCGCTGGCGGCGAACGCCTCGTAGGCGGCGAAGCAACGGGCCGAGGCGTCCTGCAGCTCCGGGTCGCGGGCCGCCTGCAGGTGGAGCTCCAGCTCGGCCAGCGGGCCGGGGCCGCCGCTCGGCCGGCCGATCAGCGCCTGCACGTCCCCGGCGATCTCCGCGAGGCTCGGCGCGCGCTCGCGGAGCGCCGCGGCGACCCCCTCCAGCCGCGCGACCTCCTCCCCCACGTACTGGAGGAGCGCCTCGCGCAGCAGCGACGCCTGGCTGGGGAAGTGGTAGGTGAGCGAGCCGAGCGAGACCTCGGCCACCGCCGCGATGCGCCGGTTCGACAGCGCCGCCGTCCCCTCCTCGGCGAGCAGGAAGAGGGTGGCGCGGAGGATGCGCTCGCGGGTCCCGGGGGCGCGGCGCCGGTCTGGTGCCGACTGCTCCGACGCCTCCATGCCTTTCGTCGGAGTGGTCATATCGGCAAAATCGTACCCGGGAGAGCAATTCGTTCGAACGAACCAGTATCTTGGCCGGACCGATGACGGTCTCAGAGCAGACCGCCGGACAACTTCTGGCCCACCGTGGCCAGGAGGACCTGCTCCTCGGGCTGCCTGACCAGCCCGAGTCGAGCGCCTAACAGGGGCGCGGCCCCGCGTCGACCCGGTCCGTCGACGCGGGGCCGTCGGGCTCCGACGATCCGTGCCGAGGCGAACGCCACGGACGGAGCGCGAGGACACACTTCCCCATCAGGCCCCCGTCGCTCGCTGAGTTATGCGCGCCTTGGCCAGCTCAACTCGGCGAGCGACGGGATTCAGACTCAAGGTCTGGCGTGCTTCGGCCGAGTAGCGAGGAGGACCATCCAACCTAATCGGGGAGAACCGCATGTCGCGCCTGCTGTCCAAGCTCACTTACGCCAACGTGGTCGCCACCCTGGCGCTCTGCCTCGCGGTGGGCGGCGGGGCCGCCTTCGCCGCCGGGAAGATCGGGTCGAATCAGATCGCCGACGGGGGCGTCCACACCAAGAACCTGCAGCAGCGGAGCGTCACCAGCGGCAAACTGGCGATCGGGGCGGTGCGGTCGAACCAGATCGCGGCGCGGTCGGTCGGCTCCGACCAGCTCGCGACCGGCGCGGTCCGGGCCGCCCAGATCGGTGACGGCGCGGTCGGTGCCGATCAGCTCGCCAAGGGCGCGGTGGGCTCGGCGCAACTCGCCGGGAAAGCCGTCGGTTCGGGGCAGCTCGCCGACGGGGCGGTCGGCTCCGCGCAGATCGGCAACGGCGCGGTCGGGCCCGCACAGATGCAGTTCCCGGTGACCCCGGTGGCAAGCGCGAGCGGCGGCTCGCAGACCGTGGAATTCGCCGCCGCCCCCTATCCCCTGACCGGCGCGAGCTGGACCCAGCACGCCGGCTCCATCGCCCTCCTGGTCGGCACCTTCACCGCCGAGGTCTCGGCGGCCACCCTGAATCAGTGCGACGTCCTGATCGAATTCGGCCTCGGCGAGAACTTCGCCGACGGCGAGCTCGGCGCGGCCACCGTGACCAACTTCTCGCACAGCGAAAGCCAGGTCTTGACCGGCGCCGTCCCGGCGCTCCCGATCCTCGCCGACGCGACCGGAACCACGGAGCTGAGCGCCCGCGTGCGCGAGCAAGGCGGCTGCAACGTCCCCTCGACGATCAAATCGACCGCCCTCCGCGTGGTCGAACTGGGCTGACCCGCGAACGCCCCCCGCGAGTGAGTTCGCAGTAATCCGCGGATAGCGCGGATTACTGCGAACGCGGCGGGGGCTCCTCGGCCACCGGGTACATCTGGAGGCGGCCGTAGAAGGCGTTGGCGACGCGCAGCGCGTGCACCTTGGCGGCAGCGGCGAGGGGGCCGTCGAAGAGCTCGTCGACCGTCGCGCACCAGAGCACGAGCCAGCGCTCGAAGTGCGCCTGGGTCAGGCCGCCCGCCTTCTGGTGCAGTCCGGCGTGGACCCCGAAGGCGCCGCCGCCGTAGGTCTGGGCGCCGAGCAGGATCGTCTCCCAGAAGGAGGCGATGACCGGGATGTGGGCCTCGAGGTCGAGCTCGGCGACCTCGGTGAAGATCCAGCCGATCTGCTCGTCGGCCATCGCCTTGCCGTAGAAGGCGCGGACGAGCCGCTCGCAGTCGGCGCGGCTCTCGATGTCGGGGAGGGTCTGGATGTCGGGGCCGGCGTCGGTGGCGATCGGCGGATTATGGCGAGGACGCGAGGCCGATCACGGCGTCCGCCATACTGATTTGCATGGCGACGTTGCGTGCCGTTCGGTTATCCGACAGCGGCGTGGCAGCCTGGGGCGAATGGCTGGCCGACGGTGTCGCGCGCGACGTGGGCTTCCCCCGCGCCCTCGCGCTGATGCTGCGAAGCGCCCACACCGGCGCGTGACATCGGGTCGGGAAGGGACGGAGCCCCGGCGGGCCGCGGTCGTCCTTTGGCCCGGTAGACGGGCCAAAGGACGACCGCGCCCGAGGGGGAGGGACGGGCCGTCCCGTCCACGGCCCTGGCAGGCTGTGGCCGTGGCCGGGACGGCCGGGTCTGCGGGGAGTGTGTGTGAAGGGATCGTCGCGGGAGGGTCACGGGAGAGCAACGGATGGCTCAAGGAAGTCCCACGGATCCGTCACGGATGTCGGGCACGCCACGCAGACGCAGCCCCCCGCCCGGGTGAGTTCGCACTTATCGCCGCTATGCGGTGATTACTGCGAACTCACCCGGGGGGTGTGGGGGGACGGCACCCTTCCGCCCGTCCCTCCCACCGGTCAAGGGTCTCCGTGTCGACTTATGGGTGCTCAGCACCCATTAAGTCGACACGCGTCCCCCGCGTCGCCGTCGGCTGTTCCTTATATCCACCATTCCGGCATAAGGAACAGCGGGCGGGGATGGGCCGGCGGCCGGGGCGCTCT
>Ga0153954_1000909_pt1 | contig 18933 bp, 18 predicted proteins | sample TSFL038MetaG_FD_102277 | JGI IMG/M metagenome (GOLD analysis project Ga0153954, IMG submission 102277) | Attine ant fungus gardens microbial communities from Florida, USA - TSFL038 MetaG | ecosystem: Host-associated > Fungi > Mycelium > Unclassified | place: USA: Florida, Wekiwa Springs State... | reverse complement strand
GCGCGGACCGCGCTGACCCCAATCTCTTCTGATCGAGACTTACAGCGCGGGCCTCTGGCCCGCGTTATCATTTTATAAGGGCCACGCCCGCAAGGGCCTTGCCCGCGTCGGCGGCAGGCCGACCAGGGTGACGAGACGTTCCGAGCCGGTGGCTCTATCGGAGCGCGATGAAACCGGGATGATACGTCATCGCGCCCGGATCCGCATCTCGGACGCCAATTGCTTCAGTCCGTGAACTGGCTGGCGCTGCTGCTGCTGCTGCTCTGCTGATCGTTCCTGTTGGTGGGCAGAAGCGCGTGGAACATGGACTTTGTCGCCGCCAACATGTCCTGGGCCACGTTGTTGGTGCGGGTCGCCAGCTTATTCGCATCGGCCCGCAGATCGATCGGCGGCACCGGCGGTGGGGGCGGAATTTCGGCTGGCGGGATCATCCGGTTCGGATCGTCATTACGGATCGACGCCGTTTCAGCCGGCGGGGCTGCAACCGCGATCGGCGGCGGCAGTGGCTGCAGCGACGCGGTGGCTGACGCCGCAGGGATGGTCCGCGGCGTTTCCTGCAGGCGCGGCGCTTCGGGCGCACGTGAGGCTTCCTGCGTCCGCGATTGCGGGTCGCTGTTGCGCAGGCGCTCGATGGCCGCGCGGGCCAGGTCGGTCGCGTCGCGGCGTTCTTCGGCCGGCGCGCCGGCAGCTTCGACCGAGGCGGCGGGGGACGCGACCGGCGCAGGCGTGACCTTGGCCACCTTCTCACGCGGTGCGGGGGCTGCCGGATGGTGACGCTGATCGGCGGGCACGCTCGCCGCCTCAGCCGGCTTGGCTTCCGAAGGTTTGGCTTCCGCGGACTTGGTCTCCGCAGACTTGGCCTCGACCGGCTTCACTTCGGCGGGCTTTTCCGCCGCCAGCTTCTCGATCATGGCACGTTCGGAGATGCCCTTGGCCTTCACGCCGGGCTCGGGGATGCTGGCAACCTCGCCTCCAGCGGGCTTGGCGTTCTTCTTCGCGTCCGCAGGCGCAACCGCAGCCGCCACCGGGGCATCGGTCGCGGGCCTGTTGGAAATGTAGTGGTTAACGATGTAGGCGCCGATGACGGTCGCGGCCACCGACGGCAAGATCTCCAGCGTGAATTTCTTCAGATAATTCAGCATTGCCGACCACTCCCGGAAGGCACTGATGCGGGAACTTTGAGGCACATTGAGGGATCAACTGCGGCGGGCGGGTGGCAATTACCTGAACGGCAGATTACGGCTTCAACTCGACCTCAAGGAACACGATCTCCGTTGCCGTTTCGTTAAGTACGTCGTGCTCAACTCCGGCCTTGCGGAAGTAGGATTTCCCGGCGCCGAGCTGGGCCTTCGAGCGCTCCCCGTTGGGAGCCACGATGGTCATCTCGCCGGTGGTGACGGGAACGATGACATAGTCCATTTCGTGGGTGTGATGGCCGGTGGCGCTGCCGGGCACGAGCCGCCACTGGGTGACGCGGACCTCGGGGGTATCCACTTGGACCTCGGACTGGGCTGGGAGCATGACACCTCCGTGCGGAATCAGGGGACGAATACCAGAAACACGAAGATCGCAAATACCACCATATGGACCAGCCCGAACAGAATATTGGTGCGGCCGGTCCCAAAGGTCAGCATGCTCAGCACAAAGGTCAGAAGCAACTCCACCATGTTCTGCTCGGACAGCCCAAGCACGAGCTGCTTGTCCAACACATGGGCGGCAACCGCGACCGCAGGAACTGTCAGACCGATGGTTGCCAGCGAGGAGCCAAGAGCAAGGTTGATGCTCTTCTGCAGGTCGTTCTTGCGCGCGGCCTCGACGGCCGACACGCTTTCCGGCAACAGGATCAGCAGTGCGACCACCACGCCGGCGAAGGCCGGCGGGGCGCCGATCGCAGCAGTAGCGGCGTCCACGACGATCGAGAACTTCTTGGCGAGCAACACCACGCCGAGCAGGGAGACGAGCAGCAGTCCGACGCTCAAACCCAGCATCCCGCCCGAGATCGGAACGCCGTCATCATCCCTCCCCGACTGACCGACGAAATAGTCGCGGTGCCGAATGGCCTGGATGTAGAGGAACACGCCGTAGAGCAGGATCGTGACGACGCTGACAAATTCGAGCTGCGCTTCCGAATACACCGGTCCGGGCGTCGTCAGCGTGTAGTTGGGCATCACCAGCGTGATCGTCGCCATCACGAACAGGACGCTGAGATAGAGATTGGCGCCCGTAACCTGAAAATCCTGCTCGCGGTAGCGCAGGCCGCCGATGAAGATGCAGATTCCGACGAGTCCGTTGCAGACGATCATGACCACGGCGAACACGGTATCGCGCGCCAGCGTCGGCACCTCCGTTTCGCCAAGCATCAGCGTCGCAATGAGCGCGACTTCAATGATGGTGACGGACAATGTCAGCAGCAGCGTACCGAACGGCTCGCCGATCCGCTGGGCGATGACCTCGGCGTGATGGACGGCCGCGAACACCGTACCGAACAGGATCACCAGGAGCACCGCGGCAAACAGCACGCCACCCACGGAAGGTGCGAAATTGTAGCCGGTCGCGGTCACCGCCACGAACAGCAACACCGCCAGAATGGGGAATATCCATGCCGATTTCGGCATCGGGCCGTGCGCGCTCATCAATCCTCGATCCGTTGCGACAACCTCGGTTACCCTTTCAAACCGCCGATGAAATGTCGAGCCGTTTCGATCGCGCCGAAATCGTCGAGGTTGTCATGGCCTCCGCCGGGAAAGCGAACAAACTGCTTCGGTTCATGCGCCAGCGCAAACAGCCGCTCGCCGAAGCTGATGTTGATCGCGGGATCGGCATCGCCATGCATGATCAGGAGCGGGACGTTGACGCGTGCGATCCGCCGATCCGAATGAAAGGGATCACGCATCAGCAGCCTGACCGGCACCAATGGAAACAGCGAAGCCGCAACATCAACGGTCGAGGTATACGGCGCTTCCAGGATCAGCTTGCCGACAGGGCGCTCGGAGGCGATCGCGACGGCAACGCCAGTGCCGAGCGAAAAGCCCCAGGCCACGCTGCGATCTGCGGAATAACGCGCGGCGGTGAAGTCGTATGCGGCGGCGGCATCCTGCAGCAGCCCTTCTTCGCTCGGCGACCCCGTCGATCCCGCATAGCCGCGATAGGACAGCGCGACCAGGCCGGTCCCATCGGAGGTGATGGCCTTGAATCGGCGCACGCGGCCGGCGAGGAAATCGCCATTGCCCGGAAAGAACAGAACAACCGGATGACCTGGCTTCGGCGGCACATGCCAGACGATGACCTTCTCACCGTCGGCGGAGGTGAGCACATGCTCTTCGGCTTCGGGAAGACCTGCCGCAGCCGGTGCGGTGCGACCGACCGGCGGGATTGGAAACAGCATCGCGCGCTGCTTGAAATAGAGCACGGCAAGGCCGCCGAGATAGATGGCCGCGAGAACGATGACGATCCATTTAACGATGGTCATCGATCCGCGGCCGCTATCACTTGCGCGCGGCCTCACATGGCCTTGACGATGTTCTCGGTCATCTTCTTGGCGTCACCGAGCAGCATCATGGTGTTGTCGCGGTAGAACAGCGGATTGTCGATACCGGCATAGCCGGAGGCCAGCGAGCGCTTGATGAACATCACGGTGCCGGCCTTCCAGACCTGCAGCACCGGCATGCCGTAGATCGGCGAGGACTTGTCCTCTTCCGCAGCCGGGTTGGTGACGTCATTGGCGCCGATCACGAAAGCGACGTCGGCCTGAGCGAATTCGGAGTTGATGTCCTCAAGCTCGAACACCTCGTCATAGGGCACGTTGGCCTCGGCGAGCAGCACGTTCATGTGGCCGGGCATGCGGCCCGCGACGGGGTGAATGGCGTATTTCACCTCGACGCCTTCCTTTTTCAGGGTATCGGCCATTTCGCGCAGCGCATGCTGCGCCTGGGCGACCGCCATGCCGTAGCCGGGCACGATGATGACCTTGGATGCATTCTTCATGATGAAGGCTGCGTCGTCCGCCGAACCGAGCTTCGCCGGCTTCTGTTCGCCGCTGCCGCCGCCCGCCGCCGCGGTCTCGCCGCCGAAGCCGCCGAGGATCACCGAGATGAAGGAGCGGTTCATCGCGTGGCACATGATGTAGGACAGGATCGCGCCGGAGGAGCCGACCAGCGCCCCGGTGATGATCAGCGCCGAGTTGCCGAGGGTGAAGCCGATGCCGGCCGCGGCCCAGCCGGAATAGGAATTGAGCATCGAGATCACCACCGGCATATCGGCACCGCCGATCGGGATGATCATGAGCACGCCGAGCGCCAGCGCGATGATGGTGATCAGCCAAAAGTCGACTGCGCTGCCGCTCATCACCAGGCCGACGATGAACACCACCAGCGCAATCGCGAGCGCGATATTGATGAGGTGCCGCGCGGGCAGGATGATCGGCGCGCCGCTCATGCGCGCGGAAAGCTTCAGGAATGCGATCACCGAACCGGTGAAGGTCAGCGCGCCGATGGCGACGCCGAGCGACATTTCCACCAGGCTCTGCTGATGGATGTTGCCGGGCGTGCCGATGTCGAAGGCTTCCGGCGCATAGAACGCGCCGGCGGCAACCAGCACGGCGGCCATGCCGACCAGCGAGTGGAACGCCGCGACGAGCTCGGGCATCGACGTCATCGGCACCCGGCGGGCGATCACCGCGCCGATACCGCCGCCGATCGCAATCGCAACGATCACCAATAGCCAGGCGATGCCGTCGGCCGGCGGATGGTTGGCCAGCGTCGTGCCGACCGCGATCGCCATGCCGATCATGCCGAACAGATTACCCTGGCGCGAGGTCGCCGGGCTCGACAGCCCCCGCAGCGACAGGATGAACAGCACACCCGCCACGAGATAAAGCAATGCAGACAGATTGGCGTTCATCAGAGAGAGCCCCCCATTTTCCCCGTCACGTCGGGGCCCTTCACTTCGCTTTCTTCTTGTACATCGCCAGCATGCGCTGGGTGACGAGGAAGCCGCCGAAGATATTCACACAGGCGAAGATCAGCGCGACAAAGCCGAAACCGCGGGCCCAGCCGCTGCCGGACGAGACCAGGCCGACGCCGACCGCGAGCAGCGCACCCACCACGATCACCGAGGAAATCGCATTGGTCACCGACATCAGCGGCGTATGCAGCGCCGGCGTCACCGACCACACCACGAAATAGCCGACGAACACCGCCAGCACGAAAATCGACAGCCGGAACACAAAGGGATCGACGGCCTGCGCAACATGCTCCATGGCAGCTCTCCGTTAGGCTTTCGGCTGGAAGTTCGGGTGGATCACGGCGCCGTCCTTGGTCAGCGCAGTGGCCTTGACCAGTTCGTCGTCCCAGTTCACCGCGAGCGCCTTGTTGGCCTTGTCGACCAGCGTCTCGATGAAGGCGAACAGGTTGCGCGCATAGAGACCGGAAGCCGAGGCGGCCACACGGCCGGCGACATTGGTATAGCCGACGATCTTGACGCCATCGACCTCGGCGACCTCGCCCGCCTTCGCCCCCTCCACATTGCCGCCGCGCTCGACCGCGAGATCGACCAGCACCGACCCCGGCCGCATCGATTTCACCATCTCGCCGGAGACGAGACGCGGCGCCGGCCGGCCCGGGATCAGCGCGGTGGTGATCACGACGTCCTGCTTCTTGATGTGCTCGGCGGTGAGCGCGGCCTGCTTGGCCTGGTACTCTTTCGACATTTCCTTGGCGTAGCCGCCGGCGGTCTGTGCGTTCTTGAACTCCTCGTCCTCGACGGCGAGGAATTTCGCGCCCAGGCTTTCCACCTGCTCCTTGGTCGCGGGCCGGACGTCGGTCGCGGTGACGATGGCCCCCAGCCGGCGCGCGGTGGCGATCGCCTGAAGGCCGGCGACGCCGACGCCCATCACGAACACTTTGGCCGCCGGCACGGTGCCGGCCGCGGTCATCATCATCGGGAAGGCCCGGCCGAAGGCTTCGGCGCCCTCGATGACCGCGCGATAGCCGGCCAGGTTCGCCTGCGAGGACAACACGTCCATCACCTGCGCGCGCGTGATGCGCGGCATCAGTTCCATCGCAAAGGCCGAAATGCCGGCATCCGCCATCGCCTTCAGCGCGGCGTCATTGCCGTAAGGATCCATGATCGCGATTACCAGCGCGCCGCGCTTGTATTTCGACAGCTCGGAGGCTTCCGGCCGCTTCACCTTGATGACGATGTCGGCATCATTCACCGCATCGGCGCTGACGGTGGCGCCCACGGCGGTGAAATCGGAATCCAGCAGGCCGGATTTAAGGCCCGCACCCGGCTCGAGCGCGACCTCCGCGCCGAGCGCCTTGAACTTCTTCACCGTGTCGGGCGACGCCGCGACCCGCGGCTCGGAAGGATCGATTTCCTTGGCGACGGCAATCTTCATGGAGCCTCCGGACGGCGCGAGGCGCACGTGCAAGACAAGCGTTGCGCCAATGCGTGGCGGCGCAATCCGACGACGATCAGACCAGGAAGATCGCCATCAGAATCAGGATGAGGGCGACGGCCGTCGTGCCGTACTTCACGAGCTTGATGAAGCCCTCATACGTCGCTTCATGGGCCGGATAGTCCATGCCGTCCGCGGTCGTGTAGGCCACTTCGCTATGATTTGCCATTGCTGTCCCCAGTCGAAAGCCGATTGTCGCTGTGGAATTACCGCAAACAAGGGGACAGGGCAACGGCGGGCAATTGAATGTCCTGGTGAATGTCCGTGCCTATCGGCTCATTCGGAAGGCCAATTGTCCCGAATCCACCGGGTGAGGCTTTCCTCGCTGACTTCGCCGGCGGCAAGCGAGAGGATGATGGTCGTCGCTTGTGCCTGATCGGGAGCAAACGGAACGCCATTTTTGTGCAGGAAGGTCATCATCGCCATGAAGGCGATCCGCTTGTTTCCGTCGACGAAGGCATGGTTCTTCGCAAGCCCGAACGCATAGGCGGCCGCCAGTTCGGCCAGCGGTGCCTGCTCATAGGTCCATTTGTTGACCGGGCGCTCCACCAGCGCCGACCGCAGCATGCCCTCGTCGCGCAAGCCGGGCGCTCCGCCAAAGCGGCGGAGCTGACGGCTATGGATGGCGACGGCTTGCTCGTAGGTGATCCGGAGCGGCTCGCTCGACTCGCTCATTTGGCGAGAGTCGCGAGCGTATCCCGATACTTCTCCATGATCTCGTCGGCGATCTCCATCGTCCGCTCGAAATCAGGGTCGTGCGGCGTCAGCGTAAAGCCGCCGCCGGGCTGCTCGACCACGAACAGCCGATCGCCTTCCTTCAATTCGAGGCGCGCCGCAGTCTCCTTGGGGAGAATGAAGCCGATGGAATTGCCGATCTTCCGGACCTGGAGCGTGCCGGGCCCGGACTGAAATTCTTTCTGGTTTTCGCTCATGGGAACACTCCGTTATACAAATGTATAACAGAACACCCCTCTTCGTTCAACAAATGTTTTACGCCCCGGCGCCTCAGCCCATCGCCTCCAGCTCATCGATCATGCCCGAAATGACCGAGAGCCCACCATCCCAGAATGTCGGGTCCTTGGCGTCCAGCCCGAACGGCCTGAGCAGTTCCGAATAGTGCTTGGTGCCGCCGGCCGCGAGCATCGCGAGATAGCGCTCGGCGAACCCGTCGGAGGCGTGTTCGTAGACCGCATAAAGCGAATTCACCAGGCAATCGCCGAAGGCATAGGCATAGACGTAGAACGGCGAATGGATGAAGTGCGGGATGTACATCCAGAAATTCTCGTAGCCCGGCTTGATCTCGATCGCCGGCCCGAGGCTCTCGCCTTGCACGCTGAGCCAGATCTGGCCGATGCGTTCGGCGGTGAGTTCGCCATTCTTGCGCTCGGTGTGAACGGCGCGCTCGAAGGAATAGAACGCGATCTGGCGCACCACGGTGTTGATCATGTCCTCGACCTTGCCGGCAAGCAGCGCCTGCCGCTGCTTCGCATTCTTGGTCTGCGACAAGAGCCGCTTGAACGTCAGCATTTCGCCGAACACGCTCGCGGTTTCAGCGAGCGTCAGCGGCGTCGGCGCCATCAGCGCGCCGTTCTTTGCCGCCAGCACCTGATGCACGCCGTGGCCGAGCTCGTGCGCGAGCGTCATCACGTCACGCGGCTTGCCCTGATAATTCATGAGGACGTAAGGATGCGCCGACGGCGTGGTCGGATGCGAGAACGCGCCGGGCGCCTTGCCCGGCCGCACCGGCGCATCGATCCAGCGATCGGTGAAGAAGCGCTCGGCAATCTCGGCCATGTCAGGCGAGAAGCCGCGATAGGCGGTCAGCACCATGTCCTGCGCATCCGGCCAGGCGATGGTGCCGGTCGCGGCGAACGGCAGCGGCGCGTTGCGGTCCCAATGCGCGAGCTTCTTCTTTTTGAACCAGCCGGCCTTCAGCCGGTAATAGCGATGGGACAATTTCGGATAGGCCGCGCGCACCGAGGCCACCAGCGCATCGACGACTTCGCGCTCGACGCGGTTGTTCAGATGGCGGGAGTCCGCGACATCGGCGAAGCCACGCCAGCGATCCGAGATGTCCTTGTCTTTCGCCAGCGTGTTGGTGATCAGCGCAAAGGTGCGCTCGTTGGCCTTGAACGTCTTCGCCAGCGCCTCGGCCGAAGCCTTGCGCTTCTGGCCGTCGCGGTCCTGCAACAGGTTGAGCGCCGGCTCGATCGCGAGTTCCTTGCCCGAGACCTTGAAACGCAGCGAGGAAATCGTCTGGTCGAACAGCCGGTTCCAGGCCGAATAGCCGGTCTGGGATTTCTCGTGGAACAATTGCTCGACGCGATCCTCGAGCTGATATGGCTTGTCCTTGCGCAGATCCGCGATCCAGGGACGATAATGTCCGAGCTCCGGCGTCCGCATCGCGTGCTCGAGCACGGCATCGTCGATGCGATTGAGTTCCAGCGCGAAGAACAACAGATGCGTCGAGGCGGCGGTCAGCCGTTCGGACACGTCGCCGTAGAACTTTGAGATCGCGGGATCGACGCTGTCGCCGGCGTGAACGAGACCCGCAAAGGAGCCGAGGCGGCCGGCAAGATCGTCGATCGCTTCATAGCGTTTCACCGCGTCCGCGAGCCACTTGCCGCCATCCTCTCGGGCCGTATGTTCCGCGAGCTTGCCCTTGTAGTCCGTCTCAAACGTGACGCATTCCGAATCCATCTTCGCAAGGTCGCGCGCCACGTCCGGCGCGTCGATCCCGGCATACAGATCGGCGAGGTTCCATTCCGGCAATTTGCCGGTCTTGCTGGCCCCCTTTTTCGTTACCTTGGGCTTGGCTGCGGACTTACCCGAGTTCGGTTTGCGGAGAGCGGATGTGGAGCGCGTCATCTTGTTCGAAACCTGTGTTCATCAAGCGTGGCGGACGACAAAATTTAAGCGTGCGTTAATCGGCATCGGCGAAAGTGCCCCGATTCGAGACAAATAATGTAGCGTTGCGGGGAAAGCCATGGCTGCCAGCATTTTGATCGCTGATGATGACGCGGTACAGCGCCGTCTGGTTGAAAACATGGTGCAAAAATGCGGCTATGAGGCTGTCGTGGTCGACAGCGGCGACGCCGCCATCGCCCGTTTGACCGCAACGGACGCGCCCGCGATCGACGCCGTCGTGCTTGATCTGGTGATGCCCGGCCTCGACGGCATGGGCGTGCTCGCCAAAATCCGCGATGGCGGCCTCAACATTCCTGTGATCGTACAGACCGCGCATGGCGGCATCGACAATGTCGTCTCGGCGATGCGCGCCGGCGCCCAGGATTTCGTGGTGAAGCCGGTCGACCTGGAGCGCCTTCAGGTCTCGCTGCGCAACGCGCTCAACACCTCCGCTCTCAAGGGTGAACTACAGCGCGTTCGCCACAGCCGCGAAGGCCGCCTGACCTTCTCCGACATCATCACGCGCAGCGAGGCGATGGCCGGCGTGCTGCGCACCGCGCAGAAGGCGGCCTCCTCTTCCATTCCGGTGCTGATCGAAGGCGAGTCGGGCGTCGGCAAGGAATTGTTCGCTCGCGCCATTCATGGCAGCGGCGAGCGCAAGGCAAAGCCGTTCGTCGCGGTCAATTGCGGCGCGATCCCCGACAACCTCGTGGAGTCGATCCTGTTCGGTCACGAGAAAGGCGCCTTCACCGGAGCAACCGAACGACACACCGGCAAATTCGTCGAAGCTTCCGGCGGCACGCTATTCCTCGACGAAGTCTCGGAATTGCCGCTGACCGCCCAGGTGAAATTGCTGCGCGCGCTGCAGGAAGGCGCGGTCGAAGCGGTCGGCGGACGCAAACCAGTGAAGGTCGACGTTCGCATCATCTCCGCGACCAACCGCAAGTTGCTCGATCGCGTCAAAGGCGGACATTTCCGCGAGGACCTGTTCTACCGCCTGCATGTATTGCCGCTCACAATTCCACCGCTGCGCGCACGGCGCGAAGACATTCCGCATCTCCTGCGGCATTTCCTGGCGCGCTTTGGCGCGGAAGAGAATCGCGCCATCACCGCCATTAGCGGCGAGGCCATGGCGCATTTGTCGCATTTCGATTGGCCCGGCAATATCCGGCAGCTCGAGAACGCGGTTTATCGGGCGGTCGTGATGAGCGACGGCGACCAGCTTGAAGTGTCGGATTTCCCGCTGGTTCAAGTGCACGCATCGGCAATTTCCGAGGCACACAGCGAACCCCTGGTTGTTTCACCGGCGCTTCAATCGTCGGCACCAGCGATGGTTTCAGGTAATGAAATACCTATTGCCCCGATGACGGCCAGCGGCAGCCTGTCGATGCTGACGGCTTCCGGAGAAGTGCGGCCTCTCGAAGAGATGGAGAACGAGATCATCCGCTTTGCGATCTCGCATTATCGCGGCCAGATGTCGGAGGTCGCACGCCGCCTCAAAATCGGCCGCTCTACCCTCTATCGCAAGCTCGACGAGGTTTCGGCCGACGACCAGACGGCGGGCGGCAACGAGTCATAGCGCGAGAGAAAATAGAGTATCGAAGCAGCGGCAAGTCCCGGCGATTTCAGAACATTTGAACCGTGGCTTGCCGGTGACAGACAAATAATCCCACGCATGGCAAAAGTGCGCGATCCGTTGCGGAGGGGTTGTTAGAAGTCAGTTTGTCGTGAGGTACCCGCCGAGATGCTGGCTGAAAGAGCGGGGCCTTTGTATCGTTTGCCGTGAATTCCAATGTATGCGGGCGAAACAAATAGCGGCGTCCGGGCTTAGCGGAAGCTGACAAAACCATAACCAGAAACTGCTCCGCGCCGGCGGCAGTTATCACCCGAGGGGTGCGATGATGCGAGACTTTTCGAATAATCGTGGTGGATTTGACCGCGTATTGATGGCCGTCGCGGCAACATTCATCACGGTGTCCGCATCCTCGGCAATGGCGCAGGACCGCTCGCACGAAAGCCCTGCCGAACTGGCGATCGATGCCGCGATCCCGCGCCCCGAACCCGCCAATGTGCCGCCGCCGACCGCGGCCGATTTCAAGATGGACGACACCACGGCGTCGACCACGCCAGCCGGCGACGCTGCCAAGTCTGCCGAGATCAAGCCCGCAGAAGCCAAACCTGCAGAATCCAAGCCTGAAGACGCCAAGCCCGCCGACGTCGCCACGACGCCGGCCACGCCCCCCGCACCTGTGACGACCGACAACGCCACGCTGGCGCCGAGCGTGCCGCTTCCGGCTTCGACCGACACCGCGGCCACCCCGCCCGCGCCCGCCGCTCCGGCCACGGCGGCTGTGCCTGCGACCGCGCCTGCTCCGGCAGCTGCATCCGTCACTCCCGCACAGGCCGCCCCGGCAGCCGAGCCGGTCAAGGCCGCGAGCAATGTCGCACCGGCCGATCAGCCCGTCGCGGACCGCTTGAAAGATATGCTGGGCGCGAAGAGCGCGCGCTATTTCGATCGCAAGGCCGAACGCGCTGCGGTCGAGAAGTTCTACGCTGCGCGCGACTACGCCCCGCTGTGGACCCAGGCCGGCGGCCTGACCGAGAACGCAAAGGGGGTGATCGCGCGGCTCAAGGATGCCGCCTCCGACGGCCTCAACGCCAGCGACTATCCGGTCCCCGATTTCGCGGCGGCGACGACGCCCGATGCGCTTGCCGAAGCCGACCTGAAGCTGACCGACAGCATGCTCGACTATGCGCGCCAGGCCCAGAGCGGACGGATGCATTGGTCGCAGGTCTCGGGCGACATCCAGTATCCCGAGCATCCGACCGATCCGGCTGAAGTGCTCGCCAATGTCACGACGGCGAAGGACTCCTCGGTCGCGCTCGACAGCTACAATCCGCCGCAGAAACTCTATCAGGAGCTGAAGAAGAAGCTCGCCGAGCTGCGCGGCCAGGGCTCGGGCCCGGTGATCACCATCGCCGATGGTCCGGCGCTGAAATACATCCCGGCCAGGGGCAAGAAGCAGGCGGAAGTCGTGGTGCAAGATCAGCGCGTGCCGCAGCTGCGCGCCAAGCTCGGCATCACCGAGAACGGCGACGACACTCGCTATGATGCCAAGGTTGCCGCGGCGGTGCGCCGCTTCCAGGAGGGCGTCGACCTGCCCGCCACCGGCGTGCTCGACAACCGCACAGTCGCCGCCATCAACAGCCCGAAGCGCGACAAGCAGATCGACACCGTGCTCGTCAACATGGAGCGCTGGCGCTGGCTGCCGCGCGACCTCGGCGCGGCCGCGATCGGCGATGCCTATGTCATCCTCAACATTCCCGACTACACGCTGAAAGTGATGCAACACGGCGCCCAGGTCTGGACCACCAAGGTCGTGACCGGAAAGCCGGGCATTCATGCCACCCCCCTGCTGACCGAGACGATGAAATACATCACGGTCAATCCAACCTGGAACGTGCCGCCGTCGATCGTCTACGGCGAATATCTGCCGGCACTGCAGCAGGATCCGACGGTGCTACAGCGCATGGGCCTGCGGGTCGAGCAGAACCGCGACGGCAGCGTCCACATTTCGCAGCCGCCGGGCGACGGCAACGCGCTCGGCCGCGTCCGCTTCAACTTCCCGAACAAGTTCCTAGTCTATCAGCACGACACGCCGGACAAGTACCTGTTCGCGAAAACCGAGCGCGCCTACAGCCATGGCTGCATGCGCGTCCAATATCCGGATCAGTACGCTTCCGTGTTGCTCAACATCACCGAGCCGAACGAGCATTGGACGCCCGAGCGGATCCGCGGCATGTACGGAAAGAGCGAAGTTGATCTGAAATTCCCGACGCCGATTCCGGTCAATATCACCTATCAGACCGCATTCGTGGATGACGCCGGCAAGCTGGAATTCCGCAAGGACATCTACGGACGCGACGCCTCCATGATCGCGATCTTGAAGGGGGCCCGCGGCAAGGACCTTGAGAATGTCGTCGCCCGTGCTCAGCCGGGCTATGCCAAGCCGGCCGGCACAACGATCCCGTCCGGCGCCAGCTTCGCCAACAATAACGGCTTCTCGTCGGGCCCGTCGTTCTTCGAGCGGCTGTTCGGACCGCCGACGCCGCCGGCCCCGATTGGCCGGCGCAGCCAGCAGCAGCCGCCCGGGCAGCGCCGCATCTTCACCCGGTAAGCCCCCTCCCTTCAATTCTCATTGGAAATCAACGACCTCGCCGCAGGGCGGGGTCGTTTAACGTTAACCATTGTCCACCCGGATTTAACCGGCGAGCAATTTTTCGCCACACTCCACCGGTTAGGTTAAAGGCTAACTTTGGGGGCGGGCTGGTGAAGATTGATTAACCATCCCGCTTTAAGAAAGCGTTCACCCTCTTTCGCCGCACGGGGTTGGCGAAAGGGTCCGTTGAACCGCTCGTCGACTGGGTGGGCTCTCCGTGCTGATTGACCTCGCACGTCAATTCAATTTGCTGCCTGCGCGCAACGCAGGCTTCAAGGCGGGGTATTGCGTCGGGCTAGCTTCGTTACTGCTCCTGCTCGGAGCCGGATCAGTCCATGACGCGACCGCGGAAAACGAAACCCGCACGCTTTCCTTCCATCACACCCATTCCGGCGAGGACCTGACCGTCACTTTCAAGCGCGACGGGCGCTATGACGAAGCCGCGCTGAAGCAGCTCAATCATTATCTCCGCGACTGGCGCACCCAGGACGAGACGGTGATGGACCGTCACCTCTTCGACATCATCTGGGAAGTCTATCGCGACGTCGACGGCAAGCAGCCGATCCAGATCATCTCCGCCTACCGCTCCCCCGCCACCAACGCCATGCTCCGCCGCCGCTCCGCACATACAGGTGTGGCGCGTTTCAGCCAGCATATGCTGGGCCATGCCATGGACCTTTATATTCCGGGCGTGCCGCTGGAGCAGATCCGCTTTGCCGGGCTTCGCCTGCAGCGCGGCGGCGTCGGCTTCTATCCGACCTCGGGATCACCCTTCGTGCACCTCGACACCGGCGGCATCCGGCACTGGCCGCGCATGACCCATGACCAGCTGGTCAGGGTGTTCCCGGATGGCCGCACCGTGCACATTCCCACCGACGGCGTGCCGTTGAAGGGATATGAACTCGCCAAGGCCGACATCGAGAAGCGCGGCAATGGCGGTGATGCCGCAACCATCACGAAGCCGTCGTTCTTCGCCGCGCTGTTCAAGGGCAACAAGCCGAACGACGAGGACGATGAAGCCCCTCAGGCCGAGGAGCCGACGCCCGCCGTGATGGCAGCCGCGGCGAAGGCTGCGGCCCCTCCTCCGCCGATGCCGCGCGCCAAGCCGCAGATCCAGGCTGCGCTGCAGCTCGCTTCGGCCGATGTCCAGCTGGTGCAGCCGCCCAAGGCGCAGCCCGCTCCGGCCGCGACGGCTGACGCCAAGCCACAGACTCCGGCCGACATCATCAATGCCCGTGGCTTCTGGGATGACAATTCCACCGAGCCGAAACAGGCTACGGCCGCCCAGGTGGTTGCGGCCGTCAGCGCCCGCAAGGCACTCGAAGCCGCCGATCCGCAGTCGACGGCGAGCACCTCGGCGGCCTACCAGGCGATGGCCTACGCGCCGCAGGCCTCTCCGCCGGTCGACCGCGCCAACGTCGTCACCGCCTCCGCACCGATTCCGCACAGCGCCCGCCCGATGCTGGCGCGCAATCTGAATGCCGCCACCGAGACCGACACCGTGGCGACCAAAGGCACGTCCGGTCAGGGCGATGTGGTCACGAACGCGACGCGGCTCTCGGCCGCCAGGGGCAACGACATCTGGCTCCGCGTCGTCGTGCTGGCGCCGAGCATCGGCGCCTCGATGTCGGTAACGCCGATGGGTGATATCGATATGACCCAGATGCGCGCGTTCTTTGTGAAGCCCCAGACTGCGATCGCGATGGGCTTTACCGACGATCCGATGATGGGACTGGCCGTCGATCATTTCTCGGGATCGGCGACCATCAAGCTCGAGACCACGTCGTTCACGCTGCGCACCGCACTGCTGAAGTAGGCTTCTCTAGTCCAACAAGCTCAGTGCCATCCTCGCGAACGCGAGGAGACCCATAGCCACCGCGCGCTTCCGCCTTCGCTCGTTGAGCTGCGGCGGACGTCATGGCTTGGCCAGGACGACGGATCAGATCATCCCCAGCGCCTGCATGTAGGTTTCCAGGATCGTTTCCTCTTCCTGGCGCTCGTTGGGGTCCTGCTTGCGCAGGCGCACGATGGTGCGCAGCGCCTTCACGTCAAAGCCGTTGCCCTTGCTCTCGGCATAGACGTCGCGGATATCGTCCGAGATGGTCTTCTTCTCTTCCTCCAGCCGCTCGATGCGCTCGATGATCGACTTGAGCTGATCCTTGGCGAAGCGAGTCGCCGGCTCTTCTTCGTTGACGGCGGCGGAGGTGGCCATCTCTTACTCCTGAAATCGAACTGATGAAGACGCGCAAGACGCAGCACTGGCGCTGCCCCCGTCTTTTCGCGGATGACCCTCAAGTTTGGGGGCGCTGCCGTCAAGCAACATCGCGCTCATCCACAGCGGCACCCACATCTTCCGGCATGCCGCGGAGAAAGCTGTGGATCGCAGGCCCAAAAGCATGCGGGCCCAAAAGCGCGATCGCTTCAGGCCGAATCGCCATCGCATTCTGGCCTACTCGCCGTATACGTTTCCGGATCACGCGCAGGCGTTTGCTGTCGGTTAAGAGATCACCCATTAAAACGAATCAGTGGCCGGGATGCGCCTTCTTCATCGCAGCCATCTGCTCCGGCGTTGCGCTGCCCTGATACTTCGTCTTCCAGGTCTCGTAAGGCATGCCGTAGATGGCTTCGCGGCTTTCGTCCTTGGAGAGCGCAACCCCCTTCTCGTCGGCGGCGTCCTTGAGCCAGTTGGAGAGGCAGTTGCGGCAGAAGCCTGCGAGATTCATCAGGTCAATGTTCTGAACATCGGTCCGCTCGCGCAAATGTGTGACGAGGCGCCGGAAGGCGGCGGCTTCGAGTTCTGTTCTGGTTTTGTCGTCGATGGTCATGGTCAAACTCGGATCCTTTGCCAAAGGGTACTGCCAATAGATGGGACGTTGTCACAAATTTTGCCATATCGCAGCGCAAACAAGGCGTTAGGTGGAAGTTTCCGCATCATGAAAAAGTCCACCCTGCCGTTGACAGTCGCGCCCCGCCTACGCGAAATCGTCAATGAATTGATATAGCTTCACGCAATGATCTCACATAATCCCGCCCGCCTCCCTGCCGAGATCGCCGGACTGAAGTTGCTACCGGCTCTGGTCATCGTGATCCTCTGCCTCTGGAACGGTCCGGCCGCTGCCGACTTTCGTCTCTGCAACAACACCTCGAGCCGGGTCGGAATCGCGCTCGGCTACAAGGATGCGGAGGGCTGGACCACCGAAGGCTGGTGGAACGTTTCCTCGCGGAGCTGTGAGACCTTGCTGAAGGGCGCGCTGGTGGCACGCTACTATTACATCTATGCGCTCGACTATGATCGCGGCGGCGAATGGTCCGGACAGGCCTTCATGTGCTCGCGCGACAAGGAATTTACCATCAAGGGCACCGACAATTGCCTGGCACGAGGCTTTGATCGCACCGGCTTCTTCGAGGTCGATACCGGCGAACAGCGGGCCTGGACCGTGCAACTGACCGATGCCAACGAACAGCCGTCGCAACAGCGCGTGCCCGGCCTGCCGGGGCCCGTTGGGCCCGGCGGCAACGTTCCGGGCCTATCCAATACGCCGGGCACCCCGGGTGCAGCGCCTGCACCGGGTGCAGCGCCGCCGGGCGCGTCTGGTCCACCGCCAGCCGCAACGCCCGGAAACAAGCCATGAGACGGCTGCGTCGTATCAAGATCCTCGCCACCCTCGGACCGGCCTCATCGGACAGCGCGATGATCCGGCGCCTGTTCGAGGCCGGCGCCGACCTTTTCCGCATCAATATGAGCCACACGCCGCACGACAAGATGCGCGAGCTGGTGGCGACGATCCGCAATGTCGAATCGAGCTATGGCCGGCCGATCGGCATCCTGGTCGATCTGCAGGGACCCAAACTCCGGCTCGGCTCGTTTGCCGACGGCGCGGTGCAGCTCCACAACGGCCAGAGCTTTACGCTCGATTCCGACAAGGCGCCCGGCGACGCCACACGTGTATATCTGCCGCATCCGGAGATCCTCGCGGCCCTCCGCCCGGGCCATGCGCTGCTGCTCGACGACGGCAAGGTGCGGCTGATCGCCGAAGAAACCTCGCCCGAGCGCGCCATCACCCGCGTCGTGATCGGCGGCAAGATGTCGGACCGCAAGGGCGTCAGCCTGCCCGACACCGACCTGCCGGTCTCGGCGATGACGCCGAAGGACCGCGCCGACCTCGACGCCGCGCTGGTCACAGGCGTCGACTGGATCGCGCTCTCCTTCGTGCAGCGCGCCGAGGACGTCGTCGAGGCCAAGAAGATGATCCGCGGCCGCGCCGCGGTCATGGCGAAGATCGAGAAGCCGCAGGCGATCGACCGCCTTGCCGAGATCATCGAGGCCTCCGACGGACTGATGGTGGCGCGCGGCGATCTCGGGGTCGAGCTGCCGCTGGAGCGCGTGCCGAGCCTGCAGAAGCAGATGACAAGGATGGCGCGCCGCGCCGGCAAGCCGGTGGTGATCGCGACCCAGATGCTGGAGTCGATGATCCAGGCGCCGGTGCCGACACGCGCCGAGGTCTCCGACGTCGCGACCGCAGTCTACGAAGGTGCGGATGCAATCATGCTGTCGGCGGAATCGGCCGCCGGCAAATTCCCGGTGGAGGCCGTCGCCACCATGAACCGCATCGGCGAGGAAGTGGAGCGCGATCCGACCTATCGCCAGGTGATCCTGGCGCAGCGGCCCGAGCCGGAGGCGACCGCGGGCGATGCGATCGCGGACGCCGCGCGGCAGATCGCCGAGACGCTCGATCTGCCGGCGCTGATCTGCTGGACCTCGTCGGGCTCGACCGCGATCCGCGTCGCGCGCGAGCGGCCGAAGGCGCCAATCGTGGCGATCTCGCCCAATCTCGCCGCCGGGCGAAAGCTGTCGGTGGTGTGGGGCGTGCATTGCGTCGTCGCCGAGGACGCCCATGACCTCGACGACATGGTGAGCCGCGCCGGCCGCATCGCGTTCCGCGATGGCTTTGTGCGCGCCGGACAGCGTGTGATCATCGTCGCCGGCGTTCCGCTCGGCATCCCCGGCACCACCAACATGGTGCGCATCGCCTCTGTCGGCCCCGACGGCGACGCCGACATGTGACGAACGGCGGCGCTGCACGCGCCGCGGCAGGCTTCTCATTTGCTTGCGCATGATCTTTTCGGAAAACCGCTTCACGCCTTTCCGGATCATGCGCCAGTTTTTCAGACAGAAGTGCACGCACAGCCCCGCGTTCTCGCGGCACGATGTGTCCGAGTTTTTCAAGACATTGTCCCTCCAAGGCAGAGGGCGCAGGGAAGACCGGATGCTGGTTGCACCCGCGGCCTCGTGTGCAGTGTAGAAAGCACACGAGTTAGAAACCACAGGTTCAACCGGAGCGACCCGGC
>Ga0153954_1000907_pt1 | contig 18952 bp, 14 predicted proteins | sample TSFL038MetaG_FD_102277 | JGI IMG/M metagenome (GOLD analysis project Ga0153954, IMG submission 102277) | Attine ant fungus gardens microbial communities from Florida, USA - TSFL038 MetaG | ecosystem: Host-associated > Fungi > Mycelium > Unclassified | place: USA: Florida, Wekiwa Springs State... | reverse complement strand
TCGGAGTACATCATGCCCTTGTAGATGAAGCGCTTCGACAGATCGACCGGCTGGCCGTCGACGGTGAGCTGGGCACCGCCGACCGGCACCAGCACCAGGCCGGTCGCGGTGACGATCATGTCGGCTTCGAGCTCGGCGCCCGACTTGAGGCGGATGCCGGTCTCGGTGAAAGTCTCGATATGGTCGGTGACGACGGTCACCTTGCCCTGGCGGATGGCTCGGAAGAAGTCGGCATCGGGCACCAGGCAGAGGCGCTGGTCCCATGGATTGTAGCGCGGCGTGAAGTGACGCTCGACGTCGTAGTCCGGCCCCAGCATCTTGCGCACGTAACCGAGCAGCAGGTTCTTCACCTTCTCCGGCTTGCGCTTGCACATCTGGTAGAAATACATGCCGAGCAGCACGTTCTTCCAGCGCGTCACGACATAGGCGAGCCCGAGCGGCAGGCGGCGTCGCACCTTGGTCGCGAACGGATCCTGCGACGGGCGCACCGCCATGTAGGTCGGCGAGCGCTGCAGCATGGTGACGCGCGCCGCGCCCGAGTCGGCCATCGCCGGCACCAGCGTCACCGCCGTGGCGCCGCTGCCGATCACGACGACCTTCTTGCCCTTGTGGTCGATGTCTCCGGTCCAGTTCTGCGGATGGACGATCTGGCCCTTGAACTTGTCCATGCCGGGAAAGTCCGGCAGGTAGCCCGCATCGGTGCGGTAGTAGCCGCTGCACATCCAGAGGAAGTTGCAAGTGAAGCGGACCCTCTCCTTCGCCTCGCCGCGTTCGACCTCGACCGTCCAGCGGGCATCCGGCGTCGACCACGAGGCACTCACCACACGATGCTGGAAGCGGATCTTGCGGTCGATGCCGTGATCGCTCGCGACTTCGCGGATGTACTTCAGGATCGACGGGCCGTCGGCGATCGCCTTGGCCTCCTTCCAGGGCCGGAAGCGATAGCCCAGCGTGTACATGTCGGAATCGGAGCGCACGCCGGGATAGCGGAACAGGTCCCAGGTGCCCCCGCTCGCCGCGCGGCCTTCGAGGATGGCGTAGCTCCTGCCCTTGCAGCGATCCTGCAGGTGCCACGCCGCGCCGATGCCCGACAAACCGGCGCCGACGATCAGGACATCGAAGTGCTCGATATCGGTGCGGCGCTCGGCGTCAGGGCGAACGTAGGTGTCCATGTTCCGCTAGATGGCCCAACCGACCGCCCCGCGCAACTCGCCTTCTAGTCCTTCATGTAGCCGCTGAGCTCGGCGGTCGAAACGACGCGATCCACATAGCCGAAAGTCCCCTTGTCTTTGGCCTCTTTGGCCGCTTCCAGGAGGCCCGTCATGGCGGCCTTGTAGAGCGAGGTGGCGAGGCTGATGCGCTTCACGCCAGCCGCCTCAAGCTCAGCTTTCGAGAACGACTTTTTCGGGATGCCGACCATGAAGTTGAACGGCTTCTTGAGCGCGCCGGTCACCTTTTTCACGGCGGCCAGGTCAGGCAGGCCGGGCGCCATCAGCACGTCGGCCCCTGCCGCTTCGAACGCCTTGAGGCGCGCGATCACGTCGTCGAGGTCGGGCTTGCCGCGCAGGAAGCCTTCGGCCCGCGCGGTGAGCACGAAGGCAAAACCCAGCGACTTGGCCGCCTCGGATGCGGCCTTCACACGCGCGACTTGCGCAGCCATGTCGAACAGTGGTGCGTCTTTATTGCCCGTCGCATCCTCGATCGAGCCGCCGACAAGCCCCGCCGAGGCGGCCTCGCGGATCGTCGTCGCGGCATCGGCCGGCGTATCGCCGAAACCCTTCTCGAGATCGCCGATCACCGGAATATCGACCGCGCCCGCGATCAGGCGCGCGTTGGCGATCGCCTCTTCGCGCGTCACCTTGCCGTCGCGCTTGCCGAGCACACCGGCCTTCGCACCGCTCGAGGTCGCCAGCGCTTCAAAGCCCAGCGCCTCCAGAACGCGCGCCGAACCCGCATCCCACGGATTGGGAATGACGAAGGCGCCAGGGCCCTCGTGCAGGGCACGCAATCTCTTCGCTTTGTCGGCCTGGCTGACGCTCATGATTCCCTCCGCGATGGCGCCCTTCGCCTGAAAGCCTAGCACGCAACGGAGGTTGGGCTCAGGCGACCAAATTTAGGGCTAGGTCAAAGGCATCGAAGTTGCGCCAAAGGCGGTCACCGATCGGCTGGGCGAGCGGCTTGTTGCAGATCAGTGGCACTCTCTGCTCGGAAATGCCGCCGTGACTGCGCAACGGCTCGGTCAATCCTGACAGATCGTGACGCGAAGCCGAGGTGCCCAGCACCTTGTGCTTGGTCGAGACGACGATCAGGTCGCCCAGCCGATCGGCCGGCAGTTCGAAGCACGCTGCCGCTTCGTCCTTCAGCAGCGCCCGCTCGATTCCCGGCATCGCCTCGAGCTTCGCCTTCCACGTCGCCGCATCGTCGCAGTACACGATGGCGAACGAACCCAGCGCGCCGTGATGCACGACGTAGGGATCGGTGATCGGCAGGATGACGCGGGCGCATTCCTTGCCGGCCCAGTCGTCGAACAGGTCCTGCAGGTAGATCACGTCGGGCTGGCCGTCGCCGCCGAACTTGGCATTCATGCCGTGATCGGCGGTCAGGACGATCGTGCAGCCCATCGCATCGAGCTTCGCCATGTAGCCGTCCATCATGGCGTAAAAGTCATCGGCGACCGGCGTGCCGGGCGCGTGCTTGTGCTGGATATAGTCGGTGGTCGAGAGATACATGATCTCCGGCCGGTCGCGCTCCATCAGCTTGACGCCGGCGGCGAACACGAACTCCGACAGGCCGGCGCTGTAGACGTCGGGCACCGGCAAGCCGACGAACGCATTCACGCCCTCGATGCCGTTCTCGGCGAGCGTCGCCTTGTCCGACTTTTCCGACGAGAAGCTGCAGGCCTTGCCCGGCGCCAGCGCCAAGCCCTTGCCCAGCAGCCCGCGCAGCTTGTCCTTGGCGGTGACCACGGCGACGCCGCAGCCGGCGCGCTGGAACGCCGCGAACAGCGTCTCGACGCGGAGGAAGCGCGGATCGTTCATCATCACCTCCTGGCCCGACTCGGGATCGAGGAAGTAGTTGCCGCTGATGCCATGCACGGCAGGCGGCCGGCCGGTGACGATGGAGAGATTGTTCGGGTTGGTGAAGGACGGCATCACGCAGTCGGCGATCAGGCTGGTGCCCTCCGTCAGCACGCGGGCGAACCACGGTGCGCGTCCGGCCTCGAACGCCCGCTCGATGTAGCCTGGCTGCGAGCCGTCGATGCAGACGACGACCGTCGGCCGACGCGGCAGCCGATAGCGCCGGCCGTTCACCGTGACTTCGCCGTCCAGGACCTTCTGACCGTCGGGCATGTCCTTGTCCTCAACCCTTGATTCGAGTTCCGGCAGGATCGAACGGCGCGCGCAAACCGACCTTCGCCTTGAGCCGGACGCCCGCAAGATCGACCTCGAAGCGGCCGCTGTCCAGCCACGCCTGATCGATCGCCTGGCCATCCTCGCGCCGCACATAGCCGAGGCCGACGGCTGCACCGAGCGTGTGACCGTAGGCCGCCGAGGAGAGGTCGCCGACCGGACGGCCGTCGCGCAACAGCGCCTCGCCGCCCCACAACAGCGGTTCGCCGTCTTCCAGCACGATCGACGCCAGCCGCCGCGACAGCGGCTTGCTCATTGCCGCGACTAAGGCGTCGCGACCGATGAAGCCGCCCGGCTTGTCGAGCTTCACCGCCCAGCCGAGCCCTGCCTGCCACGGCGTGTCGTCGGGCGTGAGCTCGCGGCCCCAGGCGCGATAGGCCTTCTCGATGCGCAGGCCCTCGATCGCGTAGTAGCCCATGTCGCGCAGCCCGACCTCGGCGCCGGCCCCGTGCAAGGTCTCGAACACGGTGACGGCGAATTCGACCGGCACATAGAGCTCCCAGCCCAGCTCGCCCATGTAGGTGCGGCGCGAAGCATGGACGGTCGCATAGCCCACGCCGATTTCGCGGATGGTGGCGAAGGGAAACGCTTCGTTGGAAAAGTCGGCGCGACTCACCTTCTGCAGCAGCGCCCGGCTTTTGGGGCCCATCACCGAGAGCACGGTCCAGGCGCCGGTCACATCGGTCAGGGTGACGTGCGCTTCTTCGGAAATGTTCTTGGTGATCCAGTCGGCATCGCGCGTCACCTGGGCGGAGCCGGTGATGATCATGAACCTGTCCCGCGCGAGCCGCGCGATCGTGAGATCGCTTTCGTAGGTGCCGCGTTGATTCAGCAGGCCGGTATAGACCGTGCGACCGACCGGCACGGCGATGTCGTTGGTGCAAAGCTTCTGCAGCGCCGCCTCGGCGTCACGGCCTTGCAGCAGGAATTTGCCGAACGAGGTCTCGTCGGCGACGGTCACGGCCTCGCGCGTCGCGTTATGCTCCGCCGCCACCGCATCGAACCAGGCGCCACGGCCCCAGCCATAGTGCATGTCGGGCGTCTTGCCGGGCCCCGCGAACCAGTTGGGCCGATCCCAACCCATCTTGTTGCCGAACCAGGCGCCGCGCGCTTTCAGGCGGTCGTAGAGCGGCGAGCGACGGAACGGCCGACCGCTCTCCGCCTCACGTTGCGGCCACGGCATCTTGTAGTGCAGCCCCAGGGTCTCGCCGACGCGGTCGCGCAGCCAGGCGTCGTTGCCATGGAAATTGGCGAAGCGGCGGATGTCGACCGGCCAGAGATCGAGCGTCGGCTCGCCGGCGATGATCCATTCCGCCAACGCCATGCCGGCACCGCCGGAGCTCGCGATACCCATGGAGTTGAAGCCCGCGCCGACGAAGAAGTTCTTGAGCTGCGGCGCCTCGCCCAGGATGTAGTTCAGGTCGGGCGTAAAGCTCTCCGGTCCGTTCATGAAGGTCTTGATGCCGACCTTCTCGAGCTGCGGCACGCGGATCAGCGCATTGTCCATCAGGATCTGGAACTGCTCCCAGTCGTCGGGAAGCATGCCGAACTCGAAATCGTCGGGAATGACGTCCTTGTTCCACGGCTTGGCCTCGGGCTCGAAGCCGCCCATCAGCAGGCCACCAACCTCTTCCTTGAAGTAGATGTACCCGTCAGGATCGCGCATCACCGGAAGGTCGCGCGGCACGCCCTCCATCTTCTCGGTGACGATGTACATGTGCTCGCAGGAATAGAGCGGCACCGTGACGCCGACCATGCGCCCGACCTGGCGGGCCCATTGGCCAGCGCAGTTCACGACGATCTCGGCCTTGATTGCGCCTTCGGTCGTCTGTACGCCGGTCGCACGTCCATCCTTGGTATCGATCCCCGTGACCCGTACCTTCTCGAAGATGCGCACACCGTTGTTGCGCGCGCCCTTGGCCAGCGCCTGGGTGATGTCCGCGGGATTGGCCTTGCCGTCACCCGGCAGCCACACCGCGCCGACCAGATCGTCGGTGCGCATGACAGGATACTTCTCGCCAGCCTGCTTGGGCGTCAGTTCCTCGCAGACGACGTTCTGCGCATTGGCCATCGCCGCGTTGCGACGCAGATAGGTCATGCGCTCGGGCGTGCGCGCGACCGAGAGCGAGCCGCATTGCCTCCACCCGGTGGCGAGCCCGGTCTCGGCTTCGAGCCTGGCATAGAGCTCCGTGCTGTAGCGGATCAGCCGCGTCAGGTTCTGATAGCCGCGCAATTGACCGACGAGCCCGGCCGCATGCCAGGTCGTGCCGCCTGTCAGCCGCCCTTGCTCCAGAAGCACGACGTCCTTCCAGCCGTTCCTGGCCAGATGATAGGCCGTCGAGCATCCCATGATGCCACCGCCGATGACGACGACCCGCGCTTGCGCGGGAAGCGCGCTCATAGCCGACCCGCCACGGCCGCCTCGTACATCTTGCGCATCTCGAGCACACCTGCCTTGACCGGATTGCTGCCGGCGGTCGAATCGACGGCCGCCATCTCGGCGAGCTTGTCGAGGTGCTCGACCTTCACGCCCAGCTCCGCCAGCGTATGGGGGATGCCGATCTCGCGGCGGAGATCGAGCGTCCACTGCATGAAGCCGTCGAATGTCGGATTGTGCAGTTTCAGCCAGCACGAGAGGCGCGCGACCTTCTCGTCAATGGCGGCGCGGTTGAACTTCAGGACGTAAGGCATGGCCACGGCGTTGGTCAGGCCGTGATGCGTGTCGAGCACGGCGCTCACGGGATTGGACAGCGAATGGATGGCGCCCAGCCCCTTCTGGAAAGCCGTCGAGCCCATCTGCGACGCCGCCAGCATGTGGCTGCGAGCCTCGAGATCGCGGCCGTCCTTTACGGCACGGGCAAGGTTCTCCTTCACCAGCCGCATCCCCTCGACGGCAATTCCCTCGGCATAGGGATGGTAGCCCGGTGCGCAATAGGCCTCGAAGCAGTGGAGGAAGGCGTCCATGCCTGTGCCGGCAGTAAGCCTGGCCGGCAGGCCGACCGTGAGCTCCGGATCGGCAATGACGATCGAGGGCATCATCCTGGGATGGAAGATGACCTTCTTGGTCTTCGTCTGCGGATTGCCGATCACCGCGGCACAGTTGGTCTCCGACCCGGTGCCGGCCGTCGTCGGCACGGCGACCGAGGGCAGGATCCCGGCGGGATTGGCCCGCGTCCACCCGTCGCCAATAGGCTCGAAGTCCCACAGGGCCCCTACCTGGCCGGCCATGAAGGCAATCGCCTTGGCCGCATCGATGGCCGAACCGCCGCCCCAGGCGATCACGCCGTCATGCTTGCCCGCGCGCAGCACGGCCACGCCCGAGTCGACATTGAGAACCACGGGATTGGGTTTCACGTCACTGAACAGCGCCACCTCGATCCCATTCCTGCGCAGGCCGATCAGGGCATCGGAGATCACGGGGAGCTTGGCGAGGCCCGGATCGGTGACCAGCAGCGGTCGCCGCAAGCCGACGGCCTTGCAGGCATCCGGCAGCTCCCTGATGCGGCCGGCGCCGAAGCGGATCGAGGTGGGATAGGTCCAGTCACCGACGAGGGATGCCGCAGCCATCAGATGATTTCCATGTAACGGTCCAGCTCCCACTCGGTGATGGCCTTGCGAAACTCCCGCTCTTCCCATTCACGTGTTGCAGAATAATGATCGACGAAGGCATCGCCGAACAAGGCGCGCGCAGCCTTCGACGCATTGAGATGTCCCGCCGCCTCCATCAGTGTACGCGGTAGCTGCGCCTTGGCGGGATGCTTGCGGTCGTAGGAATTGCCGCTCACCGGCTCACCGGGATCGATCTTGTTCTCGATGCCCCACAGGCCCGACCCGACCGCGGCGGCCAGCGCGACATAGGGATTGGCGTCAGCCGCGGCCACGCGATACTCGACCCTCGTCGACTTCGCCGAACCCGGAATGACGCGCAGCGCCGTGGTGCGGTTCTCCACGCCCCAGCTCGCTGCCGTCGGCGCCCAGAAGCCCGGGATCAAGCGGCGGTAGGAGTTCACCGTCGGCGCGATCATGGCCAGGACCTCCGGCATCAGCGCCTGCTGGCCGCCGACGAAGTGGCGCATCGTGCGGCTCATGCGATGAGGCCCCTTCTCGTCGAAGAAAGCAGGCTTGCCATCCTTCCATAGCGACATGTGCATATGGCCGCCGCAGCCCGGCCAGTCCTTCGACCACTTGGCCATGAAGGTGGCGAGCCAGTCACGCTTCTGCGCCAGCACCTTGGTGAAGAGCTTGAACAACGCCGCCTTATCTGCCGCCTCCAGGCCCTCGGATACGCGCAGCGCCGCCTCGAGCACGCCGGCGCCGGTCTCGGTGTGCAGCCCCTCGATGCCCATATCCATCGTCTCGCATTGGGCAAGCAGGTCGCGGTACCAGTCGCTCAGCACCGAATTGCGCAGGACCGAGTAACCGAAGAAGCCCGGCGAGATGGGCTTCAGGTTCTTGAACCCCTTTTCCCGGATCGATTGAGCCGTTTCAGCGAAGACGAAGAACTCGTACTCGAAGCCGACCTTGACCTCGAAACCCATCTTCTTCGCGCGATCCAGCACCCGCCGCAGCAGGCCGCGCGGGCAGATCTCCTCGGCAGGCCCCGCGAACTCGGCAAGGAACAGGAGACTGCCAGGCTCCGTCGCGATCTCGCGGCAGGTCGCGGGCAGGAGACGGACGTTGGCGTCGGGATAGCCGGTGTGCCAGCCGGTGTAGGAGACGTTGTCGTAGAGCTGGTCGTAGCTGTCCCAACCCAGGACCACGTCGCAGAACCCCATTCCGCCTTCCAGGGCGGATTGGAACTTGTCGACATGCAAGTACTTGCCGCGCAGCACGCCGTCGAGGTCGTGGACACCCACCTTGACGTGGCTCAAGCCGCGCTCCTTGACGATCCTGCGCGCATCGGCCGCTGTCCTGACTCGCCGCGGTTCCATCGCCCCTCCCGGTCTGCGGGCCGAGACTAGCTGCTGGGATGCGGCGGATGCCAGAGGACAACCTTCGGCACGAATCGTGCCGCTCGCGTTGCAAATCGCGATCCATACGGCTTATGGTTCGCGCGGTGTCACCGTCATCGACGATACGCGCGCGCGCTTACGCGATCCTCAGGAATTTCGACAGCGGCCCGAGCGGTCGGAACTGGCGCCTGCTCCATCTCTGCGTGCTGGGCATGGGCCTTCTGGCCGTCGCTCTTTCGACGATCGACAACCTGCCTGGCCTCATCGACCAGAGCCTGCTTCTCGTGATCTGCCTCGTCTCCGGAGTCTTCCTTGCCGAGTACGCCGCGCGCCTATGGTCTGTCCCCGAGGCACCGCGCTATGCCGGCATGTCCGAGACGAAGGCCCGCCTGAACTGGGCCACTTCCCTGGCCGGCCTGGTCGGCCTGCTGGCGGTGCTCCCCGCTTTCGCGATCACGACACGAACGGTCAAGGCCGACAGCGAGATGGCGCCGATCTTCTGCATCCTCTGGGTGCTGAAACTCGGCATGCATGCGCCGGCCATGGGCACACTCGTGCGGGTGATCCGAAACGAACGCGCGACGCTCGCCAGCGTGCTCGTCATCTTCATCATCGTGCTGATCGGCTCGGCAACCGCGATTCATTTCTTCGAACGCGGCCCGCAACCCGACAAGTTCGGCAGCATCCCCGACGCCCTCTGGTGGTCCGTGGTGACGTTGACCACGACCGGCTACGGAGACGCCGTCCCAATGACAGTCGGCGGCAAGACGATCGGCGCGGTGGTCATGGTGAGCGGCATCGTCGTGCTGGCGCTCTTGACCGGTATCCTCGCCGCCCGTTTCGCCGAGGAGGAGCGCCGGGGCGAATATCTGCGCGTCTGGGACCAGGTGACGAAGGTCCCGATGTTCGCCGAACTGGGCACCGTCACCCTCTCGGAAATCGTGAGCAAGCTCAGGGTGCGCCACTATCCGCCCCGCATCATCGTGGTGCGCCGGGATGAGCCGGGCGATTCGATGTTCTTCATCGCCGAGGGCGAGGTCGAGGTGCGCCTGCCGCGTGGCGGGGTCCAGATCGGCCAGGGCGGCTTTTTCGGCGAGATGGCCCTGCTCGACCGCCGCCCGCGCACCGCCACCATCGTGACCACCACCCCCGCGACACTCCTGGTCCTCTATGCGAGCGACTTCTACGAGATTGCCGCGCGAATCCCCTCCCTGGTGGCCGCGGTCGAGGCCGAGGCCCGGCGCCGGCGACTTGAAAACGAGGGTGCCGCCGCCGGAAGCACCGGCGCCTGAGGCAAGCCGGACCATTGGCCCGGTCGGCGCCTTCGGCTATATCGCCGCCCAGCGGAAAAGCTCCATGAAGCCCTTTGCGGGTAAAGGCTGAAGCCATGTCGTCCATCACACCGGTCATTCTCGTGGGAGGCTCAGGCAAGCGCCTGTGGCCACTGTCGCGCGAGAGCATGCCCAAGCAGTTCGTGCCGTTGCTGGGCAAGCAATCGACGTTCCAGCAGACCCTGGAGCGCGTGGCCGACCGCGGCCTGTTCGCCAAGCCGGTGATCGCCACCAACGACGCCTACCGCTTCATGGCCGAGCAGCAGGCCAAGGAAGTCGGTATGGAGATCGACATCCTGATCGAACCGTCGCGCCGCGATTCCGGGCCGGCCATGGCCGCCGCCGCCGCTTATGCCAGGAGCCTGGGGGCGGAAGCCGTGCTGGCATTGGCGTCGGACCACCTGGTGATCGGCGCCGAGAAGTTCCGTGCCGCCTGCCGCGACGGCCTCGCCGCCGTCCGCCAGGGCGGCATCGTCACCTTCGGCATTCCGCCCACGGAGCCCAAGACCGACTACGGCTATATCCGGCCCGGCAGCGAGACCATCGGCCCGGTCCAGAAGGTCGCCGCCTTCGTCGAGAAGCCCGACGCCAAGACCGCGCTGCGCTACATCGCCGAGGGCCTGCTCTGGAACAGCGGCAATTTCCTGTTCCCGCCCGCCCTCCTCCTCTCCGAGATGGCCCGCTTCGAGCCCGCCATGGCCACCGCGGCCGAGGAGGCCGTGGCCAAGGCCCGGAGGATCGGCTCGACCGTCTTCCTCGATGCCGAGGCCTTCGACAAGGCGCCGGCCAAGTCGATCGACTATGCGGTGATGGAGCGCACGGACAAGTGCTGGGTGGTGCCCGCCAAGTTCCGCTGGTCCGATCTCGGCACCTGGGACGCCCTGCTCGACGTGGGCAATGCCGATTCCGAGGGCAATGTCACCGAAGGCTCGGTCGAGCTCGACCATGTGCGCAATTCCTATGTCCGTTCCGACGGACCGCTGACGGCGGTCATCGGCGTCGAGGACGTCGTCGTCGTGGCGATGAACGACGCCGTGCTGGTCGGCCATCGCAACAACCTGCCCCGGCTGAAGGATGTCGTGCAGCGCATGTCGGACGGCAAGCACAGGGCGGCCACGGAACATGCCGTCATGCATCGCCCCTGGGGCAGCTATCAGGACATCGATCGCGGCGAGCGCTTCCGCGCCAAGCGGCTCACCGTCAATCCCAAGGGCAAGCTCAGCCTGCAGAGCCACAAGCGGCGCGCCGAGCACTGGGTCGTGGTCAGGGGCATCGCCGAGGTCACCCTCGACGGCAGGATCATGACCCTGCACGAGAACGAATCGATCTACATCCCGATGGGCGGCATCCACCGTCTCGCCAATCCCGGCGCCGAGCCCCTCGAGGTCGTCGAGGTCCAGACCGGCGACTATCTCGAGGAAGACGACATCGTCCGTTACGAAGACATCTACGCGCGCGTGTGATGCCGTTTGGCGTCCACCACGAGTGGGGAAAGCTTCGCGACGTCGTCATCGGCATCTCGCCGGCCGAGGACTTCGTGGTGTTTCACGAAGAATCGATGCGTTGGCAGGGGCCTCCCGAAGACGAATTCAGCCGCAAGCATGCCGGCCGTCCCCTGATCGAACTGGATCCCGATTGGGCTCACCGCCTGGAGCGTCAGGTCGACGCCCTTGCCGAGTTGGTCGCCCGGGAAGGCGTTACCGTGCACCGGCCCGAACGACTGCGGGGGATCGAACGGACATTTCTCGCCGCCAACGGTGACGGCACGCAGCTGTTTCCGCGCGATGCGATGATCGTGGTGGGAGACCATGTCATCGAGTCCTCCCTCCGACTGATCTGTCGACAACGCGAGCGCTATGGGCTGCGGCCGCACGTCCAGCGCCTGGCGGCTTCGGGAGCACAATGGTCGAGCGTGCCGCTGGGCTCACCCAATGGCGTCGACGGGCCGTTCCTGGAAGGCGGCGACACGTTGCTGAACGGCTACGAGGTCTATGTCGGCATGTCGGGATGCGCCTCCAACATGGCCGGCATCGACTGGCTGCAGGCGCTGCTGGGTGCCCCTTATCGGGTGATCCCCGTGGCGCTTCGCTCCAACGTGCTGCATCTCGATTGCGCCCTGGCGCTGGTCAAGCCGGGCCTGCTGGTCTGGTGCCCCGAGAAACTGATCGACGGTCTGCCGATGTCGCTGCGCGACTGGGACGCGATCACGGTCTCCAGGGACGAGGCGAACAAGCTCGCGACCAACGGCCTGATCCTCGAGGAAGGCCGGATGATCGTAGATGCCGACAATGCCCGCGTGATCGGCGAGCTGTGCAAGCGCGGTGTCGATGTCATTCCTCTGCCGTTCGACGGCCCGATCCGGGTCGGCGGCGGCATGCGCTGCGCCCACCATCCGCTGTGGCGTGAGAGCGTGCTGGCCTGAAGCGCTTTGCTCGGCTTTGGGTAAATCCATTGCTCATAATGAAGAGGTGAAGACACGTCGGCGTAAATTCCGGGTCATTCGCATTCAGCCCTGGAGTTCGCCATGCCCGATGATTCCTTCGCCAGCTTTCGAGAGGCCAGCGACGTGACGCCGGCCGAGGGTATGGCCGCCGCGCGGATGATCGAAGTGCACGGCAACCTGATCGGGCTGATCGAGGTCGAGGAGCGCCTCACGGCGCTGGAGGAAAGATCGACGACGGCGAGCGCGCCGCTCGGGAAGCGACAAAACGCTGATGGAACCATTTTCCATCCATTTAGGATCCATTTTCATCCATTTATCGAAGCGCCGGACAGCCGAAAAAGCCCGGCCTGCCGCGACTTTCGCGCTTCGACGTCCGAAAACGCCGTTTAAAAATGGCGTAAATGGTCGAAATGGATGGGCTCTAGCCGCCCTTCTTGGGCGTGCGGTCGAACACGACCGGCCTCGGCGGTGCGGCGGCCTTGCGGATGTGGACTCCGAGGCTGCGCACCACCATCGCCACCTGACCGCCGACGAAGCGCAGGAGCACCAGGGCGAAGCGCATCGGCGGCATCTCGCCGCCCCGGATGAAGTTGTGACCCGCCCGCAGGAAGGTCGTGGTGCAGATCAGCACCCAGGCAAGCGTGACGACGAACACCGTGAGCAGCAGCGGCACCAGCGCCGGCGCCAGCAGGCCCGCCAGGATTCCGGAAACGACGCCGATCAGAAGCACTGGCTGGTTGAGCGCCATGCAGAGATGCAGGAGGGCCGCGCCCTTGGCCGCCGGTGCGATGTCGGGACTCTTCAGGATCACGGGGAACATGCGCAGGCCGACATGGCGGAAGCCGTCCTGCCAGCGTTGCTGCTGGCGCAGCCAGGTCTGGGTGTCGGCCGGCAGTTCGCCGGGCACGGCGACGCTGGTGAGGAACACCGCGCGCCAGCCCTTGACCCAGCCGCGATAGGTGAGATCGAGATCCTCTGTGACGGTGTCGCCCTTCCAGCCGCCACCCGCCTCGATCGCGGCGCGCTGCCAGATGCCGCAGGTCCCATTGAAGGGCAGCGGATGGCCGGCCCAGGAACGCGTTGCCTGCTCGATGCCGAGATGGGCGTCGAGCGTCACCATCTGCATCTCGGTGAGCGCGTTCTCGTATGGATTGAGGAAATCGAAGCGTGCCTGCGCGAAGGCGGTCTTCGGCTCGGCGACGAACACCCGCATGCAACGGCGCAGGAAATCCGCCGGCGGCATGTAGTCGACATCGAAGATGGCGAAATAGTCGTACGGCGTCTGCTGCATGGCCTCGTGCAGCGCGCCGCCCTTGTAGCCCGAACGATCCGTGCGCTGCAGCGCCACGATGTCGAAGCCCTTGGCCCGGAGCTCGGCCGCGACCGTGCGGGCAAGCTCGGCCGTGGCATCGGTGCTGTCGTCGAGGAGCTGTATGTGCAGCTTGTCCCGCGGCCAATCGAGCTGGGCCGCCGCCTCGACGCCGCGGCGCAGCACCGGTCCCTCGTTGAAGGACGGAATCTGCACCACGACGTGCGGCAGCTCGGCATCGGGCGGCAGCGGCGTGGCGAGCAGCGCGCGCTCGCGGGCAAGGCCGGCCGGCTTCAGGCGATGATGCAGCAGCACCATGTAGAGCAGGCTGCCGATGAAAGTGGCAAGCAGCAGGCAGCAGAGGCCGAAGATCGCGGCGCACAGCAGGGCAAGCGTGGCGAGGACAGCCATGATCAGATGCCCGTCTTGGGCGTGCGCTTGAACTCGGTCTTGCGGCCGAAGCCGGCACCCATGATCGCGCCGGCATTGGCGACGGCAAGATAGACGATCAGCGCCGGCACGCTGGCCGCCGCCATGACGTAAGAGATGAAGCTCCCGCGCTTCAGCCGCCGGTAGGCTCCCCAGGTCATGCCAACCAGTACGATCAGCATGGCGACCAGCCACATCCACAGCAGGAAGCCGAAGATTCCCACCAGATGACCGTGACCGATGATCGAGCCGATCAGGGCGACGATGCCGACGAGCAGAACCGGAAAGATGAGTTGCTGCCCCAGCGCGATCGTCGTCATGAATTTGGCGCCATCCGACCACTCGGAGTCCCAGACCGGCCCCAGAAGCTTGCGCGCGACCTGGACGAAGCCCTTCGACCAGCGGCTCTGCTGGGCGCTGAAATCGTCGAGCCGCTGGGGTAGCTCACCCACGACATGCGGCTCCATCAGGAAGACGCCGCTCCATCCCCGGAGAGAGGTCCGCAGGACCAGGTCGAGGTCCTCCGACAGCGTGTCGTGCGACCAGCCACCCGCCTCTTCCACGGCAGCGCGGCGCCAGATGCCGCCGGTGCCGTTGAACTGGAACGGCACGCCGTTGCGCGCCCGCATGTCCTGCTCGACGGCGAAGTGGGCGTCCTGCATCAGCCGCTGGGCGCGCGTGAGCCAGTTGCGATCGCCGTTGCCCCATTCGATCCGCGTCTGGACGAACGCGGCCTTCGGGCTCGCCAGCATGACGGCCATGGTCCGGCGCAGCCAGTCGGGCGCCGGCACGAAGTCGGCATCGAACACGGCCACATAGGGTGCGTCGTCGAGCGCCATGCCGGCCGCGAGCGCGCCCGCCTTGAAGCCCGTCCGGTTCTTCCGTCGTACGTGATCGGCATCGATACCCTGCTTGCGCAGACGGCCGATGGCGTGGAGAGCGATGTCCGAGGTCAGGTCCGTGCTGTCGTCGAGGAGCTGTATCTTGAGCTTGTCTTTCGGCCAGTCGAGCGCGCCGGCCGCCACCACTGCCCGCTCCACAACCATCGGCTCGTTGTAGACCGGGATCTGGATCAGCACGCGCGGCAGCTCTTCCGGCAGCTCGGGCGCCGGCGCCTCCGGCGGCATCTCGTCGGTCAGCCAGTACAGGAGCGTGAAGAAGTAACCCGCGATCGCGAACTGGACGACGAGGCAAAGCAGGACGACGAGGTCGACGATGAAGAGCAGCACGGTTGTCCGATCAGTGATAGTGGATCGGCACTTCAAAGCAGCGTCCGTCCTCGATGTGGAGGCGGCGGCTCGCCACGTCGAAAATGCGCTCATCGTGCGTCGACAGGACCACCGCGCACTTGGCCCGCATGGTGAGATCCTTGAGCTGGTCGACCACCAGGCGGCCCGACACGCGATCGAGGGCCGAGGTCGGCTCGTCGGCGATGATCAGGTCCGGCAGCCCGATCATGGTACGGGCGATGGCGACGCGTTGCTGCTGGCCACCCGAAAGCTCGTCGGGCCAGGCATCCGCCTTGTCGCCCAGCCCGAGCAGGCCGAGCAGATGTCGCGCACGCTTCTCGTCCCAGTCGGGATGGGTGAGCGCCGTGGTCGCCACGCCCGCCATGATGTTCTGCAGGGCCGTCAGCGACGAGAGGAGATTGCGCTTCTGGAACAGGAAGCGCACGCGATTGCGCAGGCTGTCGAGCTCGTTGCCGGTCAATCCCACGACATCCGTGCCGAGCAGCCGCAGCTTGCCCTCGGACGGCTTGCGCATGGTGCCGAGGATGGTGAGCAGCGTCGTCTTGCCCGAGCCGGAGGGGCCTGTGACGATGACCAGCTCGCCTTCGCGCACTTCCATGTTGATGTCGAAAAGCACGTCCACCCGCTGCGGTCCGTCGCCGTAGTGATGGTGAACATCGACGGCCTCGACGACCGCGGGGCCCAGGACAAGCGACTCGGCCGACATGGGCTATTCGAACAACATGATCGGGTCGACCTTCCACAGTCGACGGATCGCGAACAGGCTCGATACCGCGGTCATGACCAGGCTGGCCACGAGCGACACCAGCATCTCGCGCAGCCCCATCGTCATGCCGAGATGGATGGCCTGCTCGGCGACGCCATAGAGCAGCCGTGCCAGCGCGAAAGCAACGAGGAAGGCCGGCGTTATGATGGCGGCGCCGATCTGGCCGATCATGCAGAGGAAGAACCACCAGTCGTAGCCCAGGCTCTTCAGGATCGCGTATTCGGGCAGGTAGAAGCGGATGATCTGGTACTGCGCATAGTAGATGAACACCATGCCGATCATCAGGCCCATGACGAAGCCCAAGTCGGTGATGTAACCGACCGGCGTCTCGCGAGACCAGTATTCCTTCTCGCGGGCAGCGAACTCGTCGCGTGTGATGACCTCGCCCCGGCCGGCCATGTCCTTGTTGAGCTGATTGCGCACGACAAGGGGATCGGCGCCCTTCACGAGCTGGACGGCGATGAAGGCCGGACGGTCGGACCACCATTCGCCGAACAGCTCGTCCATGGTGGCTTCCGACATGACGACGGAGCCGTCGTTGACGACGTTGGGACCGATCGCCACCGTGCCGACAACAAACATCTCACGCAGCAGCTGGCGCATGTCGCGAGGGCCGGTAACCGGCACTTCCTCGCCCTTCTCGGCGACTTCGGCCAGGTCACCGAAATAGGGCCGCGAATCACGATCGAACAGGACGCGGCGCGTGACGCGGAGCTTGTAGAGGTTCTCCTTCAGTCCCGGCACGTCGATCGCGGGATGCTCGACATCGATGGCGTACCAGGCGAGCCGGCGCGGCTGGGCCATACCGGCATGGTTGATCGACATCACGCCGAACCAGAATGGCAAGGCGGCGGAGACGGATGGGTTGGCCGTCACCGCGTCGGTCACGGAGATCGGCACATCGGCGTGGAGCTCCAGCGATTTGAAGCCGGCCGGCACGATGACCAGGTCGGCGAGCACCGCGCGATGGATGCGGACGGCCGAATCGTACACGGCACGCTCGATGCCAAGCTGGGCGAACACGACCAGCAGGCTCGCCGTGACGCCGGCCAGGGAGAGAAGCGTGCTGGTGCGCTGCCGCCTGAGCTGCTGAGTGCCGAGCGGCATGGCGGCCGCCGTCTTGGCCGCCACGCGCAGTCGATCGAAGGACAGACCCGACCACCACCGGCGCAGCCTGGGCGACGGAAGGGCAGGCAGGGTGAGAGCCATCAGAGGAACGTGACGCGCGTCTCGCGTCCCAGCACCTGAGGCATGCTGGAAGGATCGTCGAGCTCGATCTCGACCTGCACCACCCGGGCGTCGGTCGACGAACCGCCGTCGGGCTCGATGCGCTGCATGCGCTTCACGGTCGGCGCCACGCGCGAGATCTTGCCGTGATAGACGGTCGGACTGCCGCGGAAGGTGACTTCGACCTTGCCGCCCGGCACGACGCGGCCGAGGTGGAGCTCATCGACATCCGCCAGCACGCGCATCTGGCTCATATCGACGATCTTGGCGATGCCGTTCGACGATATGCGCTCGCCCTGGCGCGTATAGATCTGGATGACCACGCCATCGAGCGGCGAGCGCACGAGCGCCGCCTCGCGCGTGTTGCGAGCATCCTCCAGCTTGGCGGTAGTGATCGTGATGTCGGTGTCGATCTGAGCCAGATCGGTCGCCAGCGTCTCCTTCATCACCTTGAGCTTGGCCTTTTCGCGCTCGAGGTTCTGCTGGGAGATGTTCAACTCGAGCTGCTTCTGGTCCGGCGGCTTGCCGGAACGCTGCAGCTCCAGAGCCTTGAGCTTGCTTTCCTCGGCCGACGAATTGACGACCGATTCCTGCATGGCGATCTCCGCCACGCGATAGCCCGAGACCATCGCCTCGCGCTGGCGCCGGGCCTTCTCGAGCTCGGCTTCGGTCGTGCGGACCTGATTGTCGGCCTTGGGATAGTTCGACAGGACCGCGATGACGTCGTCGCGCTTGACCTTCTGGCCCTCGGAAACCTGCAGTTTGAGGAGGACATTGCCGCCGGTCGTCGGATCGCCGGCAAGTACAGCCGTGCCGCTGGGCGCATCCGTATAGCCGCGGGAGATCAGCGGCCCGACAGGGCGAATCCCGTCCTGGGCGCTACTGGTCTGGCGACTGGGGGCAATCCACAGCACAAGAGCTGCAATGACGAACAACGCCGCCACGCCCGTTGCACCCCATCTGAACTTCTTTTCCTTCGCCATCCGAACTCGTACCCCAAATCCGCAGTCTGCTCCCAATACTCAGAATGTTGAGGTGGAATAGACATTGCCCTTCGCGACGCCAACAATCGAGAAGGTGCGGTAAATCGCGGTCAGGATCTTATTGTACTCGTAAAGTGGCGCATTCGTGACATACACCACATCCCTAGCCTGCACGCCAAATTGCTGTGCCACGAACATAGACACAGGTTGGCTGAGGTCCAGCCTAAAAACACGGGCTTTTGCGGTTGGATTGTCCTGGATATCCCCCATCCGGAAGACATAAACGCCCGTTTTGTTGGCTCGGTCGTCCGATAGTCCACCGACCTGACCCAAGGCCTCCAGCAAGGTCAGGTTGGGCTTAATCAGCTCGACGTTACCAGATTTAGTGACCGCCCCCAGGACCGTGTAGACCCGGGAATTAGGTCGCACCACGATCTCGTCGCCCTTCTGGATGCCGACATCCGCCCCTGCCAGAAGATCCGAAAACTGTGCCTTGAGGATGACCTGACCCTGGCGACGCAGCACAACCTCGTATTGGGTGGCCGTGCCGGGCTGACCTGACGGGCCACCGGCGTGATTGATGGCATCGACCACTGTACGGGTGCCGTCCAGAAGCGAGATGCGCCCGGGTTGCTTCACATCTCCCGACACCATGGCCGTGTTCGTGCGATCGGCGACGTATTCGACGATGACCTGTGGATCCTGCGCTTTGCCCTGCAGTTGGCTGGCGATCTGGTGCTCGATCTCGGTCAGGTCCATGCCTGCGACATGCACCGTGCCCACGAAGGGCACCTCGATCGTGCCGTCGTCGGTGACGCGCTGGTTGCCGAAATCAGCCCCCGGACGCTGGAT
>Ga0153954_1000906_pt1 | contig 18962 bp, 18 predicted proteins | sample TSFL038MetaG_FD_102277 | JGI IMG/M metagenome (GOLD analysis project Ga0153954, IMG submission 102277) | Attine ant fungus gardens microbial communities from Florida, USA - TSFL038 MetaG | ecosystem: Host-associated > Fungi > Mycelium > Unclassified | place: USA: Florida, Wekiwa Springs State... | reverse complement strand
GGATTGCCGGTGACGACATAGGCGAGGCGGGTTTGCGACGTCGCCTTCATGGCGAAGTCGTCGCTGGCCTGGTCGGCGCGTGCGAATGACGGCAACAGCACGAGGCCTGCGGCGAGGATCGCGAAGGCAAGCACGGCCGCGGCCGCGCGGCGCCTGATCAGTCCCGCGATGCCTCCACCGAGAATGGCGACCACGATGGCGTCGATCAGGAACAACGCGAGGGAAGCCGAGAGCAGGATGCCGCGCAGGTCGCGCGGCTCGGCATTCGTGTAGCTCGCGCGTTGCGCCTTCAGCGCCGAGGTGTCGAGCGCCGCGATGCGGTCGCTGGCGGCGAGCGTGTTCACGGCCAGCGGTCCATCGGCGGGACCGTAGAAGCCCGGCGGATGATCGAGTGTCGCGCGATCGCGATAGTCGGCCGGCAGCGGCTTGGCGGTCGAAGGCGGTGGACCCAGTGCACCGAAACCGTCAAGCGTATGCAGCGGCGCCAGCGTCTCCTTGGTCGCCTCGGCGGCAACGCCCGGTCCGGGCGTGGAAGTGTATCCGGAAATATCGACAATCCTTCTCAGCATCTCGACAAAAGTGCCCGACATCGGCAGGTCGGACCAGCGCATATCGGCGCTGACATGGAACAGGCTGACCAGTCCCTTCCCGCGGCGCTCGCCGGTGACCAGCGGCGTACCGTCTTCCAGCGAGGCCCAGCTCTTGGTCGCGAGCACAGCGTCCGGCTCGGCCAGCACCTGCCGGTTGACCGTGACATCCTTCGGCACCACGAGGCCGGCGAACGGGCCGTCGGCGGCGAATGCGGCGAGATGTTGCGGCTTCTCCCAGGTCAGGCTGCCGCCGAGCGTGCGGCCACCGCGGCGCAATTTCACCGGCACGAGATCATCGTCGCCCTGCGCAAGGCGCGGGCCGGCAAAGCGCACCAGCACGCCGCCCTGGTCGATCCAGGCGTTGAGCCGCTCGCGGATTTCCGGCGACAGCGTGCCGACATCGGCCATCACGATCATCGGCAGCTTCTGGTCGAGGAATTGCGTGATCGCCTGTTGCGGCGCTCCCTTGTCGCCAAGCCGCACATCGGCGAACGGTGCCAGCGCGCGGGTCAGATAGAAGGTCGACGCCAGCAGCGGCTGCGCGGTGTCGCTGGTCGAGCCCGAGACGATGCCGATGGCGCGGCGGCGCCAGCGCTTGTCGAGGAGTTGCACCGCGCCGGCGGAGCGCTCGCCGGAAATCTCCAGCCGCGCGATGTCGTTGCGCAATTCGACCGGCAGGTCGAACGAAGCTTCGGTCTCCCGCTCCTGCGGCGCGAAGCCGAAATGGGCTTCGCCGATCGGAGAACCCTTGGTGTCGAGCGCGCGCACGGTGCCGGCGCCGACGCCGGTATCGGGGCGCAGCACCTTCACCGTCATCTTCGCCGCCGCATTCTCGGCCGCCGCCAGCGCCATCGGCGCGGGTGCGCCGCCTTCGAAGATCGTCAGGGCGCGATCGCCGATGGTCTTGCCGAGCGCCTCGACGAACTCGGCGCCGCGGCCGGTATCGACGCCATCCGACAGCCAGGCGATCTCGGCGTCGCCGGTCGCCTTCAGGAAACGGTCGAGCGCGGTGAGGGTATCGACCCGGTCGATCGAATAGGGCTTCGGCGTCAGCTGCCGCAGCGCCACGCGCGCAGCGCCGGCTGGCATGATGGTGATGTCGCGCGTCGTCTCCGACAGCGGCACCAGCGCAATGCCTCGGCGATCGCTGTCGGCATTGGCGATCAGCTCGTCGGCGGCGCGGATGTGGCTGTCCCAGCTCGAGGCCGCGCTCCAGCCGTCGTCGATCAGGATGACCAGTGGAGAAGAGTGGCCGGCGAGACCCGTCTTCGGATTCCAGATCGGGCCGGCGGCAGCAAAGATCACCAGCGCGGCAGCGGCAAGCCGCAGCGCCGTCAGCCACCATGGCGTGCGCGAGGGCGTCTCTTCCCTCGGCGCGATGTCGAACAGCAGCCGTGTCGGCGGGAACTCGATCCGCCGCGGCCGCGGCGGCGTCACCCGGAGCAGCCAATACAACAGCGGCAGGCTCAACAGACCGATGAGCAGCAACGGTTCGGCAAATGAAAGCGGAAGACCTGCCATCATGTGGCCTGCCCCGCTTTGACGTTGACGCGTGTGCCGCTTTTGCTGACCATCATGCCGCCATGCATGAACAGCAGCAGTTCGGCCGCCGAGCGGCTGGTGGTGTGGGTGGTGAACAGCCAGTCGAGCTTGTTGGTCTCGGCGCGGATCTGGTCGCGATGCGTCGCGACGCGGGCGACATAGTCATCGGCCCATCGCTCGGCGCGGCCCGCCGTGATCTCGCCAAACCCTTCCGGCTCGACGAACTCGATGCGACCCGCATAGGGAAAGGTTTCTTCGGCGGGGTCGACGATCTGCACCAGCGCGCCGTGCGCGCCGGAGGACGAGAGTCCCGCCAGCATGGTTCGTATCTCCGCGATCGGCGACCAGAAGTCGGACAGCACCACGATTTCCGCGAGCGCCGACGGCACAAAGGACGGCGGCAAGCTCGGCCTTGCGGCGTCGTCGTGCAGCATGGCCTGCGCCATCTTGTCGATCACGCTGCGGCTCGCGGTCGGATTCATCAGGCCGGGAACGCCAACCCTTTCGCCGCCGGCCACCAGCAGCTCGGCCAGCGCGAAGGTCACGATGAGGGCGCGTTCGAGCTTGCTGTCGCGGGCAGCCTTCGAGGCAAACGCCATCGATGGCGAGCGATCGGGCCAGAGCCACACCGTGTGCGCGGCCTCCCATTCCTGCTCGCGGACATAGAGATGGTCGTCGCGCGCGGAGCGGCGCCAGTCGACGCGCTGCGCCGGCTCGCCGGAGACGAAGCGGCGGTACTGCCAAAAGCTCTCGCCGGCACCGGCGCGCCGCCGTCCATGCAGGCCGTGGATGACGTTGGCGGCGATCCGGCGGGCTTCAAGCACGAGGCGCGGCAGCGAAGCGGCGAGCGTTCGGCTTTCGCCATCGGCACGTCGGATTGCTGCGACCTCCTTTTCGTGCCTGATCGGTTCAGCCATCAACCGATCCGCGTCTTCAACTGGCGGACCACGTCCGGAATGGTGCGTCCCTCGGCGCGCGCCGAGAAGGTTAGCGCCATGCGGTGCTTGAGGATCGGCTCGGCGAGGTCGAGCACGTCGTCGATCGAGGGTGCGAGCCGGCCGTCGAGCAGGGCGCGGGCGCGCACCGCCAGCATCAGCGCCTGGCTGGCGCGGGGGCCGGGGCCCCAGGCGATCAGCTTGCCGGCTTCGCCGCCTTCAGGTCCCGGACGTGCGGACCGCACCAGCGACAGGATCGCCTCGACCACGGAATCGCCGACCGGAAGCCGTCGCACCAGCCGCTGCGCCGCGATCAGGCTGTCTGCCTGCATCGCGCCCTTGGCGAGCGTTTCTTCCGCACCGGTGGTTTCGAACAGGATGCGGCGCTCGGCATCGCGATCGGGATAGTCGACATCGATCTCCATCAGGAAGCGGTCGAGCTGCGCTTCGGGCAGCGGATAGGTGCCTTCCTGTTCGAGCGGGTTCTGTGTCGCCAGCACATGGAACGGCTTCGGCAGATCATGTCGCGCGCCCGCGACCGTGATGTGCTGCTCCTGCATGGCCTGCAACAGCGCCGACTGCGTGCGCGGGCTGGCGCGGTTGATTTCGTCCGCCATCAGGAGTTGCGCGAACACCGGTCCCGCGATGAAACGGAACGAGCGCCTTCCCGTGTTGCTTTCGTCCAGCACCTCGGCGCCGAGGATGTCCGAGGGCATCAGGTCGGGCGTGAACTGGATGCGCTTGGCATCGAGCCCGAGCGTGATGCCCAGGGTCTCGACCAGCTTGGTCTTGGCGAGCCCGGGCACGCCGATCAGAAGCGCATGGCCGCCGGAGAGGATCGTCACCAGCGTGTTTTCAACCACCTTTTCCTGACCGAAGATGACGGTCGAGATCGCTTCCTTCGCCGCGCGGATTTGTCCCGAGACCTGTTCCGCAGAGCGGACGATCACGTCCTCGAGCTTTTCCACACTTTCCGCCATTCGCCTCGCTCCTTACCTTTTGCGCCGCGCAAGTCCTACGACCTCAAGCCTTACGACCTCATGCCATGAACCTATGCTAATAGCGTGCAAAGGCCATGTATTCGTTGAATTAAACTATCCACACTCTATCGGCATTTCAGGGTACTAACGGCATCACGATGTGGCGACCTGCTCCGGTATTTTTTTCGGGGAACTCGCCGCATCATCTCGCGTAGGTCTAGCACCAATCGTGCCAGATTGAGGCAATCAAACGTCAAGGCAAACCATGGCGAAGCAAGGGCAGTCCACAACCAACCTTGAAGGCCTGACCGTCGCTGCGCGGGAGGCGACCAATGCCAATCCCGGCGAAAAGGGGCTGCCCCCCGTGCACCTGTGGAATCCGCCGTTTTGCGGCGATCTCGACATGCGAATCGCTTCTGACGGTACCTGGTTCTACATGGGCACGCCAATCGGCCGGCCCGCTCTGGTGCGGCTGTTCTCGACCATTCTCAAGCGCGAGGGGGACAGGCATTTCCTGGTGACTCCGGTGGAGAAGGTCGGCATCCGCGTCGATGATGCACCGTTCCTTGCAGTCGAGATGCAGAAGAAGAACGACGGCCGCCGCATTCGGTTGCGCTTCCGCACCAATGTCGATGATTGGGTCGATTGCGATGCCGCTCATCGGCTGCGCTTCGAGATGGCGGCCGACGGCGGCCTGACGCCCTACCTCCATGTCCGCGCAGACCTCTGGGCAAAAGTCACGCGCGCGCTCTATTACGATCTGGTTGACATGGGCGAGGAGTGGGTGGTCGATGGTCAGGAGATGTTCGGGGTTGAGTCCGCGGGCGAGTTTTTCCCGATGGCGGATGCGGAGCAGGTGAGGGCCGCGCTTTGAATGAGCCGATGGTGAAAGCAGCGCCCGCCGAGATCAGCGCGGCGGAGTTCTACGACCGCGCCCGCGCGCGGCTGTCCTTCGACGTGCCGCCGGGCCTGGTCGATCCCAATATTGTTCCCGAAAGCGGCGATCCCGGCACCGACCGCATGCTCGAGATCATCGCGCGCGAGCAGCCGGTGCGGCCCGCCGCGGTGCTGATTGCGGTGGTCGACCACAGGGAGCCGACGGTTTTGCTGACGCAGCGCTCGGCGCATCTGAACGAGCACGCCGGCCAGATCGCCTTTCCCGGCGGCAAGATCGACGCGACCGACAAGTCGCCGCTGGAGGCGGCGCTGCGCGAGGCTGCCGAGGAGGTCGGACTGGACCGATCCTTCATCAGCCCGATCGGCTATCTCGGCGTCTACGGCACCGGCTTCGGCTTCCGCATCCTGCCCACGGTGGCGCGGGTCAAGCCGGGCTTCAAGCTCAGCATCAATCAGTCCGAAGTCGATGACGCGTTCGAGGTGCCGCTTTCGTTTCTCATGAATCCCGCCAATCATCAGGTGCACAGCAAGGAATTCCGCGGCATGGAACGTTCCTATTACGCCATGCCGTTCGCCGAGCGCTACATCTGGGGCGCGACCGCGGGAATCCTGAGGGTCTTGTATGAGCGGATCTATCTGACATGATGCGTCCGGCACTCACCGAGATCGGAATTTTCTTGATTCCTTTCGGGGTGTATGTGCTGTTCCTGCTGGCGACGCGTTCTGGTATTGTGGCGCCAGCGTCCTGGCCGATCCAGACGGTCGCAAGACTTGCACTCGGTTCGTTGCTGCTCGTCATCGCAAGCTTTATCATGCTGGCGCATTTTTCCGGCGATTCCCCGAATTCGACCTACATTCCGGCTCATATCGAGAATGGCAAGCTCGTTCCCGGAGTTGCGAAATGAAGACCGCGCGGCTTGACGCGCCCTGGCTCACCTCCGGTCCGGCCGCCCGCGTGCTGAAACTGCTGAACGGCGGCGATGAAGAGGCGCGCGTGGTTGGGGGCGCGGTGCGCAACGCGCTCCTGAACGTTCCGATCGGCGATATCGATGTGGCGACCACGGCGCTGCCCGAGGCCGTGGTCGGGCGCGCGAAAGCGGCCGGCATCAAGAGCGTGCCGACCGGCGTCGAGCACGGCACCGTGACCCTGGTGGTCGATGGCCAGCCGTTCGAGGTCACGACGCTGCGCGAGGATACCGAGACCTACGGCCGCAAAGCCAAAGTGTCGTTCGGCCGCGATTGGGTCGGCGACGCGAACCGGCGGGACTTCACCATCAACGCGCTGTCGGCCGGTGCCGACGGCGTCGTGTACGATTATGTCGGCGGGCTGGAAGATATCGCCGCACGGCGCGTGCGCTTTATCGGCGAGCCGATGAAGCGCATCGAAGAAGATTACCTGCGCATCCTGCGCTTCTTTCGCATTCACGCCGCCTTCGGTGCGGGCGAGATTGACCGCGAGGGCTATCTTGCCTGCATCGTCTCGCGCGCCGGCCTTGCCACGCTCTCGGCCGAACGCATGCGCATGGAAATCCTCAAACTCCTGGTCGCCGACGGAGCGGTCGCGGCCGTGACCGCGATGGCGGATGGCGGTTTGCTGCAGACGATCATCGGCGGCGTCGCCTATACCGGGACCTTTGCCGCGATGATCGCCGCCGAGCAGGCGCTCGGCCTCAATCGCGACGCGATGCGCAGGCTCGCCGCGCTCGCGGTCGCCGTCACCGAGGACGCGCGGCGGCTGGCGACGCGTCTGCGGCTCTCGAACAGCGAGGCAAGGACGCTGGATTCGATGGGCCATCGCTGGTGGCGGCTTGAAGGCATGGATGAGGCCCGCGCCAGGCTGCGGCTCTATCGTCTCGGCGAAGCCGCTTACCGCAACCGGCTGATGCTCGCCTGGGCGCGCGCGGGGGCCGGCAGCGACACCGCGCGCTGGATCGAGCTGGCGCGATTGCCGCAGCGCTTCACGCCGCCGAAATTTCCGCTGAGGGCGGCCGACTTCATTTCGCGCGGCGTCGCCGAAGGTCCCGCGCTCGGCCATGTGCTGACGCTTGCCGAAGATGCCTGGCTTGCCGCGGATTTTCCCCTGGAGCCGGCCGCGCTCGCTTCGCTCGCCGATCAGGCCGTGGCCCGACTCACCCGCGATCCAAAGCGGTGAACCCGGCTGCGGTCTTCGCCGAAAAACCTGCCAGCGGCAGGCTGTGTCGACAGCAGGTTTCACCCGGTCATCCGACCTGACCGCCCTCGTTGCGCCGAATGATCTTCAACACCAGCAGGATCGCGCCGACGACCACGCACAAGATCCCGATGGCGATCGTTGCCGACGATCCGACGTCGGCGCCGATAGCAGCGATCAAGCCGCCCAGAACGATCGCAAAGACACCGCCCAGTTTTTTTAAGAGAAGGATAGATCCGTCGACAGTACGTGCAGCCATGTCGATCTCCCTTTTGGTCGGACTGCCCAATCAGACCAGTTAGCTCCGTTTGCCGTCGTCTCCCTGGTTCACCAATCGTTGACGATGGATGATCTTCCCAATTGGAACGTTACAAGAAATCGGCAACGGACCGCATTCAACCATTTACAAGTCGCGAAGTTCCTTTCAATCTTTGGCGGTCGCGAAATCCCGTCACAACCCGGTTTCGGAGAAAGCTCTCCTGCCGGGAGTGTCCTCATTATGCCAGGTCGCGTACGATGCACGACGGTCGGCGTGCCCGGCGCGGTGCGCCTCTCGGTTTGAATAAACTCGAAACTGTCATGCAGGAGAGGCGATGGAGTCCGGAGGTGGCGTAGGCCTTGGCCGCAATGTCGCAACGCTCGTCATCGCGGCGGTCGTCGTTTGTGCCGCTGCGTCGCAGGCGAGGGGCGTATTCGCGCCGCTGGCCGCGGCCCTGTTCATCATGGGCGTCGTCTGGCCGGCCCAGCGGTGGCTGCAGTCGCGGATGCCGAAGCTCGTCGCGCTCGCGATCACCATCCTTTTCACAACGACGATCTGTCTCGTCTTCGCGAGCCTCGCCGCCTGGGCCTTTGGCCGTGTCGGACAGTTCCTCGTCGCCGACGCCGCACGCTACCAGGCCTTCTATGAACGCGCCGTGGTGTGGCTCGACAGCCATGGCGTCGAGATCGCCGGCCTGTGGGCCGAGCATTTCAATGTCGGTTGGCTGTTGCGCGCCATGCAATACGTCACGGGACGCGCCAACTCCATGCTGAGCTTCTGGCTGATCGCGCTCGTTTATGTCGTGCTGGGGCTGATCGAGGTCGACGACATCCGGCAACGGATCGAGAGGCTCAAGAACCATACGGCCGCGCGCGTGCTGCTGGACGGCAGCGCGGCGACCGCAGGCAAATTCCGGAAATATTTGCTGGTGCGGACGCAGATGAGCGTCGTCACCGGCCTGCTGGTTGGCCTGTTCGCAGCGGTCGCCGGACTGCCATTCGCGTTCGAGTGGGGCGTGATCGCGCTCGTGCTCAATTATATCCCGTTCATCGGCCCATTCATCGCAACCCTGTTTCCCACCCTGCTTGCGATGACCCAGTTCGAGAGCTGGCCCGCGGTGTTCGGCATTTTTGCCTGCCTCAATATCATTCAGTTCGTTGTTGGCAGCTATATCGAGCCCCGTGTGGCCGGCGCCACCGTATCGATCTCGCCTTTTGTCGTGCTGTTTGCGATCTTTTTCTGGACCTTCCTGTGGGGCCTGTTCGGCACCTTCATCGGCGTGCCGATCACGCTCGCGATCCTGACGTTCTGCGCCGAGCATCCGTCGACGCGATGGATCGCCGAGCTTCTGGGCGGACCGGCCGAACGCAAGCCGGCGCAACTCTAAGTCGCGATCTCGATCCGTTCAGGCTCGGCCAGGCAAAGGCTTCCATTCGGGCCGCGCATGAGCCTGTGGATGTAGAAGTAGCCGTCCGCATTTTCGTCGCCACTCATCACCGGCGAGGGCGCCGACACGATCTTGAGGGCGCCGCATGCTCCGATCCAGTCGATATGGCGGTGACCGTGCATCACTATCACACGGTCGGCAAAGGTCCGGACGCTGCGCACGAACCAGCTGCCGTTGATCAATGCCGTCCCGATGCGTTCGGAGAATGTCTTCACCCGCATCGGATATTCCACGAGGTGGTGGTGCAGCGCGATGATCCAGGCCGCTTTTGGAAAATGGCTGATGGCCGCCTCGAACCGGCGCGCCTGTTCGAGCGAGATGAACCCGAGCGCATTGGTGAAGGAGAAGTGGGCCGCCGCGTTGGAATCGAGGATGGCAACGCCGATGCCGTCCTCCTGGTCCGGCGGCAGGATCATCGGGAACTGGGCGTCAAAAATCTCGCGTAACGCCACGGCGCGGCGTACGCCACCGTGCTCTGCGAATGCTGCAATTTGCTCCTGATGCGGCGCCAGCGCCTCGTGCAGGGTGGCAGCGATGCTGCCTGAAGCATCGACGGGGCGCGCCCGGCCACCCTGCACGGCCGCGATCGCCGACAGCGTGCGCATTTGCCGCAACCGTATGCCGGGACTGAGCGGCAGGTCGAGCCGGGCGGGATTGGCGCGGTCGACGATGTTCAGGTCGTGATTTCCCGGCAGCATGATCGTACGGGCGGCCAGCTCCGGATACGCAAACAGCGCGTCGAGGAATTCGGCCCATTCACTGGCACGCCCTGCATCGGTCATGTCGCCGGTGATCAGCACGTGATCGAACGGTTCGGCGGCATGAATGGCGGCGAGCTGCGCCAGCACGCGGCCAAGACGTTCGTTGCCGCGCGGGCCGGCGCGTCCGCTTTCGATCCGGAAGCCATATCGCTCGCCGACGACGTGCAGATCGGACAGGTGCGCAACACGCCAGATGCGGGAGGCGGGGGCAGGGGCATCGAACGCGGCAAGGTTGACCGGCTGGTCCATTCTCGCATCGGCAAGCCCCCACGTCAGCGAGGCGGCGGCCAGATAGCAGCACACCACGACGGTGGTGTTGGCGAGCGTTGCCTTGACGAGGACGTGCATCACGGCGAGCTCGTGCAACGCCGCAGTCCATTGCGTGAAAGGCCAGACCAGGATTGCGATCGACACCGCGGCGGCGCTGAGCAGGATACCCGCGCCCAGCGAACACACGCGGCGCAGCCTCGCCCGGACGACGGGGGTCAGGTCCTTGCGCCAGGCCTGCTCCGCCAGGTGCTGCAGCGCCTCACGGCCGAACGCGTAGCTCGGCTGGATCGCGAGCGCGTTGAGCGACCAGAAATTGATCTCCACGAGCCGCAGCAATGGCCGCCATCCGATCCATCCCACCGCAACAATCGCGATCAGCATCAGCGCCGCGCCTATTTCCGAAAGCGCGACAATATGCTCGGAGAGAGTAGAGAACCACGCGGATGCCACCAGCGGGGCGAGGCCGAGCAGCACCGCCGGCAGAAGCAGCAACACTGCCCAGGCGAACAGGAGCTTCAGCAGACTGATCTCGACGAGCAGGCTGCCGGCGATGGCGAGCAGCGAACGCTGTTCGGGACTGGCGGCATCGTCCTCGATATCGCCACGGCGCGGATCGAGCCATGCGCGCGCTCGAGCCATTCCCGCTTCGTCCGGCGATGTCGACCGCGTCATTGATCCCAATTCCATTGCGTCGCCTGCCGCAGGATAAGGGTCGTGCCGCGAACGGCAAGTGGCGCGGTCTTGCGGTCCGAACAGAGTTGCAGAAGCGGGACAACGCGCAGCCTCGAGCCATCACCATCGAGCCATGACCATCGCCGCGCGCGATCGATATGACCCCTTGGTGACGGATGCGCCGGGGAGCCTGCGGCAACCGGCGGCATTTGTTGCAAACGTGTTTCTGTCTTGCAAACGTGTTTTTGCAAAAGGTTTTCCTAAAAACCTTTCGAAGGCTTGCGCGGTTGTGTGGTTGACACCATGCATACCCGGGCGTTTACTTGATCGCGCGACTAGAACAGTCCAAGGCGATCGGAAGCGGTCGCCTCTTCGGCAGGTTATTGCCGGACGGTCTGATGATCCGATGAATTGGATCACCGGCCAGACAGGAGGTCCAATGGACTTGCCGTCAGTCGCAGAGGAAGCAGAACGGCCTGACATCTCGACGGGACATTTGCCCGTGCCCGAGGCCGCGCAGAGGCTCGTGTCCGCGGCCTGCCACCACTTCAAATCCGATACCCACGGTGAAAATCCCGTCGGACGACATCGTTCGCCGTTCCACGCCGCATTCCCATCCACCATCAGAATTCGAGGGCGACATGACCGCGTATGAAAACAGCTCTTCGATGCCTCTTACCGGGCTGCCATCTCCGCCGCTATGGCTATGTATCCTGCTTGGAATCTTCATGATCGTGGCCGGCTTTCTCGTGCTCGGCGACGTCGCGTTTTTCACCGTGGTCAGCACGATCTTCATCGGCTGGATGGCCATCGTGGCCGGAGCCTTTGAGATCATCCACGCGTTCTGGACCAAGGGATGGGGAGGCTTCCTGTGGCAGGTGCTGCTCGGCATCCTCTATGTCGCCTTCGGGCTCGTGCTGGTGAGCCAGCCGCTGACCAGCGCGCTTATCCTGACTTACGTTCTCGGCCTGGTGCTCCTGATTTCCGGCTTCGTCCGCATCCTGGTCGGTATCAGCCATTGGCAGCAGGTCGGCTGGATCATGCTGTGTTCGGGCGTATTCGGCATCCTGGCGGGCCTGATCATTCTGACGGGCTTTCCCGCGAGCGGCATGTGGGTGCTCGGATTGCTGCTGGGCATCGATCTCCTGTCTCACGGCATCGGATGGCTGGCCTATGCTGTTTGGCGGCCGGCCGCAGCCGCGTAGCGGCGTCGTTGAAGGGCCGCCCTTCGGGCATTGCTGACGCGACGGTGCTTGGCTTACCGCGGGTTTTCCATTAGAGGCGGGTTTTGGCCCGGCTCACCCGCGATCCAACACCGTGAATCTCGCTTCAGGCTTCGCCGATGTCTCGCTGTTGCAGCTCATGCTGGTCGCGGGCGTGGCGTTGTTCGCCTCGCTGATCGGCGGGCTCGCGGGCTACGGCAGCGGCGCGTTGATGCCGCTGGTGCTGGTGCCGCTGGTTGGCGCGGGTCCCGTGGTGCCGATCATCGCCATCTCGGCGATCTTCGCCAATTTGAGCCGGAGCACGGCCTATTTCCGCCATGTCGACCGTCGCCGCGCGTTGATCGTGGCGGCATGCGCGGCGCTGACGACCGCGCTCGGCGCCTATGGCTATACCAGGCTCACCAATGCCGGTGCGGCGCTCGTCATCGGCACCATGCTGATCCTCAGCGTGCCGCTGCGGCGCATGCTCCGCCGTCGCGCGGTCCGGATCGGCGATACGGGTCTTGCCGCCGGCGCGGTCGGCTACGGTGTCGTGGTCGGCGGTACCTCGGGCTCGGGCGTGATCCTGTTGTCGCTGTTGATGGCGGCGGGGCTGGAGGGCGCCGCCGTCATCGGTACCGATGCGGTGATCTCGGTCGTCACCAGCGTGATCAAGATCTCGGTGTTCGGTCTTGCCGGCGTCGTCACCACGCAGGTGCTCGCCTTTGCGCTACTGATCGGGGCCATCGGCGTGCCTGGCGCGTTTCTCGCCAGAGCCTTTGTCGAGCGGATGCCGGTGCATATCCACGGCGCGATCCTCGACGCCGCGGTCATCGCCGGCGGGCTGGTGATGATCACGGCTGCGGCACGCCAGCTCGTGGCGTGAGAGCGCTATTCAGCTGCTGCTCTTCGCTATCCGGACGGGCAGGCACCGACCGCTGATGGCGTAATTGATCAGCGGCAGGTTGCAGTAGAAGCTCGACGGCCGATATTTCACCCGGATTCGTTCAAGCTGCGACATCACCAGGCTGAGGAACGCATCCAGCCGGACGACCTCGTGGTCGAGGCTGTTTTGATATCTCTCCTCGTTCTTCAGGAAGTCGCTCTTCTTCTGCTCGCTGACCTCGTTCTTCGAGGCCCAGATCCGCGCCGTCGCGATCTGGCTGTGCGCGAGCTCGAAGCAATAATGCATGACCATCAGATGATGCTTGGCGCTGTGCCAATTGATCTCGCGGGAAGGCCGCGAATGATCGATTTTGCCGTTGTCGTCCACCGCGCAGATGACGGTCTTCGATCCCATCTCGGTCTGCCTCTCGGTTTCGTTCGGCGCGAGACAGGCCTTTTCGCTGGCATCCTCCGTGTATTTGGCTGTTTCCGCGGGCTTGCTGGCCTGCCCGACTGGAGGCGCGTCTTCATAGTGCGGGAAATTCTCCTTGGCGTCGCAGTCGAAATTGTAGTTGCCGAGCAGCGATTCCGTCAGCGGATCGCCGTCATTGGCCGTCGTTCCGGCCGGATCGCGGCCCAGATTGCTGGGCCAGTCGATGTAAAGCTCCGCCTTGCGCACATAGATGCTGCTGTTCTTGCGCAAGCCGTTTCGCGCCGATGTAGTCCTGATAGATGTCCTGGCCGGACTTGGTGATCATCCCCTTGTCGCCAGCATCGGTGTCGTCCATCGCCGCGGCGTAATTGAAATAGATCAGCTGCTGCAGCATCTGCGCGTCCGCATAGGCGTTTGAGATCTCCATGAGCGCCGCGGTCGCATCCTTCATGTCGGCCTGCGCGGTTGCGCTGACCTTCTGCTCATAGGCGTTGATATATTGGATGTAGGTCCCGACCCAGCCTGCGATCAGCGTGACGATCGACAGGCTCGCCGCGGAGTGAAGCCAGGAATCGAAGCCCAAGAGCTGCTTCCAGACGCCGGGCTTCGGGCTGGCGCCGGGTTGGCCGGTCGGTTGCTGCTGATCGTTCGAATCCGCCATCGCCGTGCCCCCGGGGTCGCGCATGGCAACATTAATGCAATCTGTGATTTCATCCAGTGTAACCTGATCGGGGAGGGGCGATCAGGCCGGCAGCAATTCCGAGAGCGAACGGATGATGCGGTCGGGCCTCGCGGTCGATCCCACAGGCAGGCCGTCGCCGTGCACGTCCATCCAGATCGCATAGATGCCGAGTCGCTGCGGCGCTTCGACTTCCCATTCCAGATTGTCGCCGATCATCCAGGTGTCGGCGGCGGTGACGCCGAGCGTGTCCATGGCATGGAGATAGGCGCGCTCCTCGGGCTTGCCGAATCCATGCTCGCCCTCGATCTGGATATGGTCGAAGCGGTGCGCGAGCTCGAAGCGCTCGACCTTGGCGCGCTGGGTGTCGGCGGCACCGTTGGTCACCAGGGCCAGCTTGATGCCAAGCGCCTTCAGCGCATCGATCGCGTCATGCGCGCCGGGGAAGACGAACATCTCCTCCTCGCGATACGTGGTGAAGCGGTCGGCGATCCGCACCGCGAGATCATCGGGCAATGCCGCATGACCGGCCGCGGCCAGCGCGGCAAATCCGCCCTTGACCGTCGCCTGCCGCGCCTCGGCGAGCTTGAGCCGCCACGCCGGCTCGGCCTTCGACCAGAAATGTCGTGCGAAAGCCAGGATTTCGGTCGCGACCAGTTGCGGCGGCAGCCCGGCAAGCTCGCCTGCAAATTCGGATGCGATCCTGTTCCACGCGATCTCGGGACGCCCATAGGCCGACAGGATGGTGTCATCCATGTCGATCAGCATCGCGCGGGGCAGTCCGGTCATCTTCAGGGCCATTTCACCTCCGGCGGCATCGACGACAGGATCGATTCGATATTGCCGCCAGTTTTCAATCCAAACAGCGTGCCGCGGTCATACAGCAGATTGAACTCGACATAGCGCCCGCGCCGGATCAGCTGCTCTTCGCGCTCCTCCGCCGTCCAGGCAAGGGCAAAGTTGCGGCGGACCAGTTCCGGATAGACCTTCAGGAAGGCGCGGCCGACGTCCTGGGTGAAGGCGAAATCGGCATCCCAATCGCCGGAATCATGGTGATCGTAGAAGATGCCGCCGATGCCGCGCGGCTCCTTCCGGTGCGGCAGGTAAAAATACTCGTCGCACCACGTCTTGTATTTTTCGTAAGGCGCGACGGTGGCGTGCGCGTCACAGGCGGATTTCATCGCGGCGTGGAAGGCGGCCGCATCCGGGTCCTCCTGGGTGCGGCGACGATCCAGCACCGGCGTCAGGTCGGCGCCGCCGCCGAACCATGACTTCGTCGTCACGATGAAGCGCGTGTTCATGTGCACCGCCGGCACATGCGGACTGCGCATATGGGCGATCAGCGAGATGCCCGAGGCCCAGAATCGCGGATCATCCCCTGCGCCCTGGATCTGTGCGCGGAACTCGGGTGCGAACTCGCCTGACACCGTCGAGCAATGCACGCCGACCTTTTCGAACAATTTTCCGTGCATCAGCGACATCACGCCGCCGCCACCGGCCGCGCCGCCGTGGTCGGTGCGCTGCCAAGGCGTGCGCACGAAGCGGCCGGCCTGGCCGGGATAGAGCGTGGCCGGGGCCTCGTCCTCCAGCCGTTCGAAGGCCGCGCAGATGTCGTCGCGCAAGGCCTCGAACCAGGTCCGCGCGCGAGCCTTCCGATGTTCTATGACGGACATGTCCATGACGCTACCTAACCCTGCGGTCCATAATAGGTGCAGCTCTCGTTGCAGCTGTCGCGATGGACGCTGACGCGCGTGATCCGGCCGGCATGCTGGAGCCGCTCCCAGATGAAGCGCGACAGGTTCTCCAGCGTCGGCGGTCCCAGCGCTTCGATTTTGTTCAGAAGCTTGTGATCGAGCGTCTTCTGAACCTCGGCCATGCGACGTTCGAGCAGGCCGAGGTCGAGCACCATGCCGGTTTCCGGGTCGGGCGTGCCGCGCACGGTGACCTCGGTGCGGAACGAATGGCCGTGGATCTCCTCGCTGGCCTCGCCAAAGGTCGTGCCGGAGAGCGCGTGTGCCGCTTCAAAGCGGAATGATTTCGTCAATTCCCACATCGTGAGTAAGCCGGTCCTATCTGATACCGAGTGTCTTGTGCGTCTGCAGGCTCAACCGCCATTGCGGATGCTTCAGGCAATATTCGACCGCGCGCGCGGTGTTTTCGATCACGTCGGGGCCGTCCATCGGCTGCAGCGAAAATCGCTCGAAGGCAAGACCCGCAAACTGTTCCGGCCTCGCATCCGCCTGCGGGTAGACCAGCTTCAGCTCGTGGCCTTCGCGCACGACGAGTTCGGCGCCGGCCTTGGGGCTGACGCAGATCCAGTCCAGCCCCTCGGGCGGCCGGATGGTGCCGTTGGTTTCGACGCCGACGGCGAACCCGCGCGCGTGAAGGGCATCGACCAGGGGGCTGTCCACCTGCAGCATGGGCTCGCCGCCGGTCAGCACCACATAACGGTTGGCATTCTCGCCGGTCCATTGCGCGGCGATGGTGCCGGCAAGCGCCTCGGCCGAGGCGTAGCGTCCGCCCAGCGTGCCGTCGGTCCCCACAAAATCGGTATCGCAGAACTGGCAGACGGCGCCGGCGCGGTCCTGCTCGCGGCCGCTCCAGAGATTGCAGCCGGCAAAGCGGCAAAACACGGCGGCACGGCCGGCATGGGCGCCTTCGCCCTGCAGGGTCAGAAAGATTTCCTTGACCGCGTAGCTCACCAATTTTCCCTTCAGCTGTCGGAGCGGGTCTGCCGCAATGCTTCACCTACTGCCATGGCGGCGGCCATGGCGACATTGAGCGAGCGCAAACCCGGCTTGATCGGGATTTTGAGCCGCGCATCGGCGGCCCCCGCGACCTCGTCGGTCACGCCGACGGTCTCGCGTCCAAATAGCAGGATGTCGGCGCTAGCATAGCGAAAATCTAGATAGGAAGTGGCGCCCTTGGTGGTGAAGAGCAGCAGCCGATGGCCGGTTTCCCGGCGCCATTCCTCGAATTTGGCCCAGGAAATGTGGCGGGTCAGCCGGACCTGGTCGAGATAATCCATGCCCGCCCGGCGGAAGGCGCGGTCGGAGACCGGAAAGCCGGCCGGCTCGATGATATGGGCGGCGACATCCAGGCAGGCGCACAGCCGCAGAATCGTGCCTGTGTTCTGGGGAATATCGGGCTGGAAAAGCGCGATCTGCATCGGGCGAGGTCCTGACGAATGTATGAACAAAACAACGGTCTGCGCTGATTTAGTGCATTGCACGCTTGCGGGCCGATAGTGGGCTTGCGCTCTTCCGGCAAGGGTGCCAATAGAACGATTCTGGACCGCTGGGTTGGCCGCATGGGTCGAAAAAGCCGGTCTTCTGCCGCCGCGGGGGTCGCGGGCGCCGGCAGCCTAGCCTGGTCACGTTTTTTTGCGTCTCAGGGGCGGTTCCACCGGCTGCGAGATTGAGAAAGGGTTTGGAATCGTGACGACAGCGTCTTCGGCGGACCATCCGACACGCCGTGATTTCCTCTTTGTTGCAACGGGAGCCGCGGCAGCGGTCGGCGGGTTGTCCGCCCTGTGGCCCTTCGTGTCCCAGATGAACCCGGATGCCTCGACGATTGCCGCCGGCGCGCCGATCGAGGTCGACCTGACCCCGATTGCGGATGGACAGGACATCAAGGTGTTCTGGCGCGGCAAGCCGATCTACATCATGCACCGGACCAAGAAGCAGATCGACGAGGCGCGCGCCGTGCCGGTCGACAGCCTCAAGGATCCCGCAACCGACCAGTCCCGGGTCAAGGACGGCCACGATCAGTGGCTCGTGGTGATCGGCATCTGCACCCATCTCGGCTGTATCCCGATCGCGCATGAGGGCAATTACGACGGCTTCTTCTGCCCCTGCCACGGCTCGCAGTACGACACCTCCGGACGTATCCGCCAGGGGCCGGCGCCGCTCAATCTGGCGGTGCCGCCGTACGCCTTCGTTTCCGATACAAAAATCCAGATCGGCTAAGCCCCGGAGCCAGCTCCGGGACTTCAAGCCGTCGCGTCGTTCTATTTCCTCAGGATCGCATCATGAGCGGACCCTCCGACTACAATCCGAGCCACCCAGCCTTACAGTGGTTCGAACGGCGATTGCCGATTCTTGGTCTCATGCACTCTTCGTTCGTGGTCTATCCGACGCCACGTAACCTGAACTACTGGTGGACCTTCGGCGCCATCCTGTCGTTCATGCTGGGCATGCAGATCCTGACCGGCGTGATCCTGGCGATGCACTACACGCCGAACGCCGATCTCGCCTTCAAGTCGGTCGAGCTGATCGTCCGCGATGTCAATTACGGCTGGCTGCTCCGCAACATGCACGCCGTCGGCGCGTCGATGTTCTTCTTCGCGGTCTATGTCCACATGTTCCGCGGCCTTTACTACGGGTCGTACAAGGAGCCGCGCGAGGTGCTCTGGATCCTCGGCGTCATCATCTATCTCCTGATGATGGCAACCGGCTTCATGGGTTACGTGCTGCCGTGGGGCCAGATGAGCTTCTGGGGCGCCACCGTCATCACCAACCTGTTCTCGGCCATTCCCTATGTCGGCGACAGCATCGTGACGCTGTTGTGGGGCGGCTACTCCGTCGGCAATCCGACACTGAACCGCTTCTTCTCGCTGCACTACCTGCTGCCGTTCCTGATCGCGGGCGTCGTCGTGCTGCACGTCTGGGCGCTGCACGTCGCCGGCCAGAACAATCCCGACGGCCTTGACATCAAGTCCGACAAGGACTCGGTGCCGTTCACGCCGCACGCGACCATCAAGGACATGTTCGGCCTCTCGGTATTTCTGCTGCTGTTCGCCTGGTTCATCTTCTACATGCCGAACTATCTCGGCGATGCCGACAACTACATCCCGGCCAACCCGGCGCAGACGCCTGCGCATATCGTGCCGGAATGGTATTACCTGCCGTTCTACGCGATCCTGCGCTCGATCCCGAACAAGCTCGCCGGCGTTGTGGCGATGTTCTCGGCGATCATCGTGCTGGTGTTCCTGCCCTGGCTCGACAGCGCCAAGACGCGGTCCTGCAAGTACCGTCCGCTGGCCAAGCAGTTCTTCTGGATCTTCGTCGTGGTCTGCATCCTGCTCGGCTATCTCGGCGCGCAGCCGCCGGAAGGCATCTATGTGATCGCCGGTCGTATCCTCACGGTGTTCTACTTCGCCTACTTCCTGATCGTGCTGCCGCTGCTCTCCAGGATCGAGACACCGCGCACGGTGCCGAACTCGATTGCGGACGCCGTGC
>Ga0153954_1000905_pt1 | contig 18966 bp, 14 predicted proteins | sample TSFL038MetaG_FD_102277 | JGI IMG/M metagenome (GOLD analysis project Ga0153954, IMG submission 102277) | Attine ant fungus gardens microbial communities from Florida, USA - TSFL038 MetaG | ecosystem: Host-associated > Fungi > Mycelium > Unclassified | place: USA: Florida, Wekiwa Springs State... | reverse complement strand
TACTTCCAGGCCGCGGACTGGTTGTGGGAACCGATCCCCACCGACGCCAAGCTCGATCCGAACTCCGCGCAGATGGCGTCGGGGCTGGCCGACGGCCAGCACGTGCTCGACACGGGCGAGTTCGGAGTCACCCTCATCAACGCCGACCAGATCACCGCGTCGACGCCGCGCGCCGCGGTCTCGGTGAAGCGCACATCGTGCGAAAAATCGGCATTGCTGTTGGTCGCGATCTCTGTACGCGACAGCCGCAGCACCTCACGGCCCTGGCCGTTGAGCTGGGAAAGCTGGCTGACGGCGGAGATCTGGTTCAGAAGCTGCCAATAGTCGTTGCGGCGCTGCTCCAGCGTCACCACGCTCGCCCGCGTCACCCAGCTGATCTGGCGCTCCAGCTCGGAGACCGCCTGGTCGATGCGCCTGGCGGTGGCCTCGGCCTTCTCCGACATGGCGTCGGTCAGCGTGGTCTTGGTGGCGCGGTAGCTGATCCAGGTTTCGGTCGCGCCGTTCACCGCCAGCACGAACACGACGAGGCCGACCAGCGCCACGACATATTTGGCGAACAGCCCCGCGCGCAGAAACCAGATCTTGTCTTTGACGGCGATCATCCAGACCCTCGGGCTTTCCGCCGCGCCCGGTTCTAGCACAATTTGAAGGGGGTGGCCGGGATGCTGCCCGGTTGGTTACCGCTCATGTGGAGGCGAATGGAGACGGGGGTTGCAGGGTGGGTCAATCGGGGGAGTTGGCAATGAGGGCAATGGGCTCACTGCCGGTTGAACAGCTGCCGAAGTACATCGTTCATGGCCTGGCTGTCCGGCTGGGCCGCATCGCCCTGGGGCTCGGCGGGTGGAGAGGGCGGCGGTCGCCGGGCCTGCGCCGGCGGCGACGTGTCCTGCGGCGAGTCATTCCCCGGAGCGGGGATGCTGCGGTTGCGGCCAAGTCCTTGTCCAGCTCCTTGCCCAAGTCCTTGTCCAAGCCCCTGCTGGATCAGGGAGCCGAGCGCCTGTCCGAGGCCGCCGCCGAGTGGGTCATTGGCCGAGTTGCTGCCGGGGGTGTCAATATTGCTGCCGTTATTATTGCCATTCCCTTTGCCGGTCAGCGCACCCAAGCCCCCAAGAATATTGCCGAGCGTGCCGCCGTCCGCGCCGAACAGGCCCTTGCCCATCTCGCGCAGCTTGGCATAGGCGGCATCGGGATTATCGAGGATGCCCTGCATCTCCGGATAGATGCGCGGGTGCGACCACGGGCCTTCGAGCATCACGGGAATGCCGAATCCGACGGGATCGGAGGTGCGGCCCTGGCCTTCGGTCGTCATCACGAGCTTCGGCTCGACGCGGAAGCCGATCATCTTGGTGCCGAGGTCGATGGTGCCGGCGCCGGTCACCTTCACCAGCGGGCCGATCAGGTTGAGATCGGTGGTGACGGCCTGGCCGCGATCGATCTTGAACGAGGCGGACAACTGCGAGAGGTCAGTCGCCTGCTCCTGCTGCTCCTGCCAGCCGTTCAGCGTGCTTGCTGTGAGCGAACGGATCATCTGTGCGACGTTGAGGCCGCGAATCGCGCCGTCCTGGAAGATGACGAAGGCGGTGCCGGAAAGATTGGACATGATCGCGCGCTGGCTCGTGCCCTGGGATCGCGCCGCGATCTTGGCCTGCATCTTGCCGTCGATCTTGTCGAAATCGGCAAGGCTCGTGAGCAGCGGCAGCGCCCGCACGCCGACGAGGTCGGTATGCATCGCAAAAGCCGGGCTGCCGCTCGACGCGTCGACGATGATTTCGCCGTTCGCCTGTCCGCCATAGGTGCCGAGATTGGCAAAAGCGGCCTTCATCACGCCGCCGGCCAGCGTCGCGTCGACCCCGGCCGGCGCGAACTGGGCGGCTCCGATGTTGAGCTGGGTCGCGGACAGGCGCACCTGCGCGTCGACATAGTTGAGGCCGGTGAGATTGATCGGCGCGTCGCTCCAGGCTTGCGGAGCCTCCGACGCGGACGCAGCGGTGTTCGCCCAACCGAGGTCGAGGCGTTGGAAGTCGAGGTCGAGCTTCACGAGCGGCTTGCTGGCAAGATCGACCGAGGCCCAGCCATTGAAGGCCCCGTCGCCGAGCACACCTGTGAGGCTGTTGATCATCACCACGGGACCGTTGAAGCGCAGTTCGGCCTTGGCGGCGAGCGGCGCGCGCAGCAGGCCCGGCGCCTCGAAGGTCAGCTCGACCGGAACGGTGCGGCGCTCGACCGGGGGCGCCGGCATGGTGGCCTTGATATCGAACTTGAGTGCGCTATCGGCGGTGCGCGCGGTGCCGGTGAATTTGAGCTTGCGATCGGCATCGATCACGGCGTTGGCGTTGATGCCGTCGATGCGACGCTCGAAGTGGTCGCGCGCGTTGGAAGCAATGATCGCACCATCGACGATCTTCACGCGATCGATGCTGACGGCTTCGGACGAGGCTGCTGCCTTGTTCGCGTGCGAGGAGGCTTCCTGGGTCCGCTCGCGCAAGAGCTGCCTGTACATCACGGGCCTGGTGATGACGAGCTCGGAGACATGCGGATGGCCCGACCACACGCTGGACAGGCTCATGTCCGCCTGCAGATTGCCGATGGTCATGCGGCTCGCCCCGTCGCGATCCTTCGGGTCCTGCAGCGTGAGATCGCTCAGGCTCACATTCAGGGTCGGCCACAGGCTGAGCTTGGCGCGGCCCGCGATCGACAGGTGATAGCCGGTCTGCCGCTCGACACGATCCTGGATCGCGGAGGTCAGGAAGCCTGAGGGGACTCCGACGATCAGCAGCAGCACAAGGACTACGAAGATGGCGGCGACTGCGGCGCCAATAATTCTCAAAGCTTTCATGTCGACGTCCCCGGGCAAACGGCACCCTGCGCGTCCGGCGATCTCTGGCCGGGCCGATCCCTTGAGCTTATCGCCGAAAATGCGCGATCGCTCAAAAGGGGTCCATAAATAATCAGAACAGCTGCAAAGTTATGTGACCTATGGCACACTTCCCCCGGGGTGGCTTCCCCCAATCTGGTTTGAAACTGGTTTGAAGGTATTTGAAATGAGCAAACAGGCCGAATTTGCGGTCATTTTAAAGATGAATCCGATGTTTGCGGATCTCGGCCCCGATGAGTTGCAGCGGCTTTCAAATCTTTGTCACACCCAGCATCTGACAGTGGGCGAGGTCTTGTTCCAGAAGGGCGATGCAGGTGACGCCCTGTTCGGGGTTCGCCGCGGGCAGATCCGCATCGAAACCGGCGCGCCCGACGGCAGCCGGCTGACGCTGAATTTCATGGGGCCCGGCGACCTCTTCGGCGAGGTTGCGGTGCTCGACCGGCAGAGCCGTACCGCGGACGCGACCGCAGGCGAAGCGACGGAACTGTTCGTGCTGCGACGGGAAGATTTCATGAGCTTCCTCGAGCGCGAGCCGAAAGTCGCGATCAAGATCATCGAGCTGTTGTGCCAGCGGATCCGCTGGCAGAGCGAGCGGATGGAAGAATCGATGCTGCAGCCACTGCCGGTTCGGCTGGCCCGCCGCCTCTGCGCGCTCGCCGCCGATTTCGGCTCCGAGGTGCACATCTCGCAGGAACAGCTCGGCATCTTCGTCGGTGCGGCGCGCGAGAGCGTGAACCGCCAGCTGCAGTCCTGGCGCAAGGACGGCATCCTCGATCTGCAGCGCGGCCGCATCCTGCTGCAGAACCTCAACAAGCTGACCACGATCGCGCGTAACGAATAGCGCGCGTTTTCGCTCGCGCCAGGCCGAAAGATGTCGAACCGCTCCCATCGCAACGCCGGACATATCGGGATGAACCGGCTGCGCAAGAGCGGGCTTGCGCACTCCTCGGCGCGTGCGGCGAGCGCGCCCGACGGGGCTTCGACCTCGCATATCGTCGCGGTCGGGGATTGCCTGGAGGTGCTGCGGCGGATTCCGGAGCAGTCGATTCAGCTCGTGGTCTGCGATCCGCCCTACAATATCAATGTCGCGGCCTGGGATGATCTCGAACACTATGTCGACTGGGCCGGGAAATGGCTTCGCGAGGTCGAGCGCGTGCTGCAGCCCTCCGGCAATCTGGTTCTGTTCGGCGGCCTGCAATATCAAGGCGAGGCCGGCAGTGGCGACCTGCTCAGCCTGATGGGCTGGATGCGGCAGCACAGCAGGATGCTGCTCGCCAATCTCATCATCTGGAACTACCCGAACGGCATGGGCGCGCAGCGCTTCTTCGCCAACCGGCACGAGGAGATCGCCTGGTTTGCCAAGACGCCAAAGTATTTTTTTGACCTCGATGCGGTGCGCCAACCGCTCGATCCGCAAACCCTCGAGCTCTACAAGCGCGACAAGCGCCTCAACGTCGAGAGCCTCGAAAAAGGCATCAATCCCACCAATGTCTGGAAGATCCCGCGCCTCAATGGCAATTCGAAGGAGCGCGTCGGCCATCCGACGCAGAAGCCGAAGGAATTGATCGGGCGGATCGTTCGCTCACTGTCCTATCCGGGCTCGACGGTGCTGGATTTCTTCGCCGGCAGCGGCGTCACCGCCCGCGTCGCCATCGAAACCCGTCGGCACTCGATCTCGGCCGATGCGGATGAGACGTTCCGGACCTATTTCAGCCGGCAGCTGGCACAGATCGGCGGAAAGGATTCAGCGCAGACCGATTACACGCTGCTCGAAGGTGGAGACTGGTCGCAGCATCCGGTGTTTCAGCCCACTCCGACGGCAATCGAGGTGGCGGAGAGATAAGCTCACTCCGCCGCGGGATGCACGATCGAGGGCGGGGTCGGCGGTTGCTGCGCGGGCGGCTCCTGATGATGATCGCCGCCGCCATGGCCGTGATCGGCGGAAGAGACGATGAGCTTCTTGCCGAGGCGCCAGATCAGCGAGCCGAGGTCGTCCATCACCATGAACATCGCCGGCACGAACACCAGCGACAGGATGGTGGAGAAGATCAGACCGCCGATCACGGCCAGCGCCATTGGCGAACGGAACTCGCCGCCGGCGCCGAAGGCGAGCGCGCTCGGCATCATGCCGGCCGCCATCGCGATCGTGGTCATCACGATCGGGCGGGCGCGCTTCATGCCGGCGTCGATCATCGCCTCGTCGCGCGGCTTGCCGGCGCGTATCGCTTCGATGGCGAACTCCACCAGCATGATGGCGTTCTTGGTCACGATGCCCATCAGCATCAGGATGCCGATATAGACGGGAATGGTGAGCTGCTTGCCGGTCAACAGCAGCGCGCCGACCGCGCCGCCGATCGACAGCGGCAGCGAGAACAGGATGGTGAGCGGCTGCAGGAAGGTGCCGAACAGGAGCACCAGCACCGCATAGACCATCATCAGCCCGGTGATCATGGTGGTCGCGAAGCCGTCGGTCAGTTCTTTCTGGCTTTCCGCGTCGCCGCCCTGGCTCACGGTTACGCCCTTGGGCAGGGTCTTCATGACAGGCAGGTTGTAGATCGCCTTGGTGGCTTCGCTGCGTGCCGCGAAGCCGGCGAGGTCGGCTGCCACTGTCGCCTGCCGCTGGCGGTCAAACCGGTTGATGCTCGTCGGGCCCTGGTCAAGCTTCACATCTGCGACCACCGAGAGCGGCACGCCACCCTTTTCGCCGTGCTCGCCGAGCGGCACCCGCAACTGCTCGAGTGCCCTGATGTTGCCGCGCGAGGCATCCTCGAGCTGGACGCGGATCGGCACCAGGCGGTCACCGGCGTCGAATTTGGCCAGCGCCGGGCCGACGTCGCCGATGGTGGCGACGCGGATGGTCTGCGACAGGCTTTCGGTGGTGACGCCGAGCCGGGCCGCGAGATCGGCGCGCGGCCGGATGCGCAATTCGGGCCGATCGAGCGCCGTCTCCGAGACCACATTGGAGAGGAGCGGAATTCGCTTCATCTGCGTCGCCAGCTCGCTGGCGACATTGTTGACGATGTTGCTGTCCCCACCCGAGACGATCAGGGAGATTGCGCGATTGCCCTGGTCGTCGAGGAACCAGAAGCGGATGTCCGGGACCGCGTCCAGTTCCTGGCTGATCGAATTTTCAAGCTCGCGCTGAGTGAGACTGCGTTGGGTCTTGGGCGTGTAGTTGATGATGACGGTCGCGCGCCGGACTTCCTGCGAGCCTTGCGGCGATCGGCCGCCATCGACGAAGACGCTCTTCACCTCGGGCCGCTTGCGCAACAGCGCGACGATATGCTCCGTCACCTTCTCGGTGTAGGCGAGCTGGGTGCCCGGCGGCAGCTCCAGGCCCAGCCATGAACGGTTGGAGTCCTGCGCCGGCAGGAAGCTTTGCGGCAAGAGCGTGATGCTCCAGATCGAGGCGGCGAAGATGCCAAGCCCGATCAGCACCGTGATGTAGTGATGCCCGACCGACCAGGTGACCACGCGATGATAGGTGTTGAGCACGCGTCCCGGCGCCGGGTCTTCGTGGTCATGATGCTTCATGAAGTAGGCCGCCAGCATCGGCGTCACGAAGCGCGCAGCCAGGAGCGAGAAGAATACCTGCACCGATACCGTGATGCCGAACTGCTTGAAGAACTGCCCGGCGATGCCCGGCATGAAGCTGGCGGGGGCGAAGATTGCGATGATGGTGAGCGAGATCGCGATCACGGCGAGGCCGATCTCGTCGGCTGCATCGAGTGCGGCCTGATAGGGCGTCTTCCCCATCCGCATGTGGCGGACGATGTTCTCGATCTCGACGATGGCGTCGTCGACGAGGATACCGGTCGACAGCGTGATGGCGAGAAAGGAGATCAGGTTCAACGAGAAGCCGAGGATGTCCATCGCCCAGAAGGCCGGGAAGATCGACAGCGGCAGCGAGACGGCGGCGATGATGGTGGCGCGGATGTCGCCGAGGAACAGGAGCACGACCACGACGGCGAGAATCGCGCCCTCGAACAAGGTCTGGATCGCGGCGTCGTAATTGCCCTTGGTGAATTTGACCGAGGTGTCGATCAGCTTGAGGTCGACATCGGGATATTGCGCCTTCAATTCGTCGATGCGCTTCTGCACGAGGCCCGCGACCACCACGTCGGAGGCGCCCTTGGAGCGCTTGATGCCGAGCGCGACCACCGGTTCGCCGTTGTAACGCGCGAAGGTGCGACGGTCGGCAATGGTGTCGGTGACGGTGCCGAGATCGTCGATACGCACCTCGCCGCCACCGAACAGCGGGATCATGGTGCCGGCGAGGTCGTTCAGTGTCTTGGCGCCGGCGAGCGTGCGGATCGCCTGGTCGTTCTTGCCGATTTCGGCCCGGCCGCCGGCGAGATCCTCGTTGGTGCCGCGCAGGTGCTGGCTGACATTGACCGCGGTCAGCCCGACGGCGTGAAGCCGGTCGGCGTCGAGCGACACCAGAATCTCGCGTTCCACGCCGCCGATGCGGGCGACCTCGGCGACGCCGCGCACGCCCTGCAATGCACGTTTGACCACGTCGTCGACGAAGTAGGACAATTGTTCGGGCGTCTTGCCGGGCGAGATCGCGGCATAGGTCAGGATCGGCAGGCCGATCACGTCGACGCGCTGGATCAGGGGTTCGTTGACGTTCTGCGGCAGGTTGGCGCGAACACGGGTGACCGCGTCCTTGATGTCGTTGAGCGCGCGATCGGTGTTGGTCTCGAGCGCGAACTGGATGGTCGTCACCGACAGGCCGTCGGTGATCGACGAGGTGATGTGTCGCACGCCTTCGACGCCGGAGACGCCGTCTTCGATGGTCTTGGTAACCTGGGATTCAAGCTCGGCCGGCGCGGCGCCGAATTGCGAGACCGCGACCGAGATCACGGGGATGTCGGCCGATGGCAAATGCGTGATCGCGAGCTTGGAAAAGCTCAACCAGCCGAGCGCCAGCAGGATGATCGAGAAGACGACCGAGGGGAGCGGGTTTCGAATCGACCATGCCGAGATATTCAGTGCCATCAGCGTACCCGTCGATCGAGTTCATCGGCGAACATGGTCTTGACCAGGTCGCCGTCGTGCAGCGAGGAGCCGGCGTCGGCCACGACGATTTCGCCGACGCCGAGGCCTTCCAGGATCTGGGTATTGGTGTCGGAGGTCAGGCCCACCTGGACCTTGCGCGTTTCCACGGTGTTGCCCTTGATCACCTGGACGGTCAGGTGGTCGATCGCGGTGCGCGGAACGGCGACGCCGCAGCTGCGCTTGGCGTCGATATTGGCGCGGGCAAACATGCCGACCTTCAGGGACGGATTATTGGTCAGGGAAATCCGGACATGGCCGAGCTGGGTCGATCGATCGATCTGCGGCGAGACCAGGCGGACGCGTCCGATCAAGTCTGGTGCATTGTCGCGGGTGATGCGCACGGTTGCGCCGGGGTTCAGCTTGGGCAGATGAACGCCGGGCACTTCGGCATCGAGCTCGAGCTCGTTGTTGACAGCGATGCGGAACATCGGACCCGCCTGCGGCGAGGCCGGGGCGCCGACGATAGTTTTCACCTCGGTGACGAGGCCGGCTGCCGGGGCGCGCAGTGAAATCGGGCCGGTCCGGCCGCCCTGCGGCTGTCCCGGCTGAGGCGGCGGCGGGCTCAGCCGCGCCAGTTCCTGATTTTCCGTTACGGTGTCGCCTGCGCGGACGAAAAGGTCCGTGACTTTGGAGCCTTCCTGGTCGGCGCCGACCACGGCCTCCCGGCGCGGCACGATGAAACCGGTGGCGCGGACCTGGTCGGAGAAGCAGGCATTGGTGGATTTCGTGACCACGACCAGCGCCTCGCCCGCCGTGTCCTTTTCCTCAGGCTCCGGCCGGTGCTCCCACCAATAGTCGCCAACGGCGAGCGCCACGAAGAAGAACAGCGCGAGTGCAGGTTTGAGAAATCGGGAGAACGCCATCCGGATCAATCCAAACCTGGTGTGGGGAGCGTGGCAGCGGCCTTGCTGCCGGCGGATCGCGTGCCACGAACCTTGCAACGAAGACTCGTCCCGCGGGTTGGCGGGACGCTGGTCTCCAGCAAAACGTTACGCGGCGCCACGAGACTCAACTGATCGGTTGCGCGGCGCTACTTGGACGCCGTGGTCTTGTTTGCCATGTTCACCACCTGTACGCGGCGGTTCACCTCGGCCATCGGCCGGGTGGGGTCCTTGAGCTTGCTCTTGCCGTATCCGACGGTGACGAGATCGGTCGCGGCGATGTGATAGTTGCCCATCAGATAGTGCTTGATGGAATCGGCGCGGCGTTCGGACAAATCCTGGTTGTAGGTGTCGCTGCCGGCGGCGTCGGTATGGCCGGCGAGCAGGAAGGTCGAGCCCTTCAGATCGGGATTGGTGAGCGCGCGGCCGAGCTTCTGGACTTCAGGAAGCGACTTGGCGCTGATGTCGGCTGAGTTGTAGTTGAAGGTGATGGTCAGATCGATATTCGGCTTGTCCTTCGCGACCTCCGCGATTTCCTCGCGCTCGGCGCTGGAGAGCGAACGCGTGGCGCGGCCACGAACGCTGTCGATCAGCTTGACCTCGGTGGGGTTCGGGGCTGGATCGGTCGTTTGCGGGCCGATGGACAGGCCGCGGGTCAGCGGCGCCTTCGGCTTCGGGCTGAGTGCCCGCACGATCTGATCTTCGCTGACGTCGTCGCCGGCCCGCGCTTGACCGATTCCAAGTGAGAATGTGGCGCCGAGCGCCAGGATCGAAAGGATCGAAAGGATCGCCGCGAATTTGCTTTTCGCCAATGGTTTCATCATTGCCAGTCCCTCCTGCGCGCGCCACGCATGGTTTCCAAAATGATCGATGGGCGATCGCGGCAAATCGGTCGCGACCGCAATAACTTAAGTACTCTGTCTCAAGCCCCCGGCCGCGGGTTCGAGGGCATCAGCGGTTCAACGCAAAAAACGTCAATGCACCCCGTAACCGTCGAAATCCTGGACGATATTGGGGTCCATGGCCTTGGCATTGGCTATATCCAAATTGCCCTCGGAAATCGAGCCGTTCCGCTGCTTGGCAAGACCCCTACCATAGAGGGACGACGTCAGGCGCGGGTTGATCTTCAGTGCCGCGTCGAAGTCAGTGATGGCGTTTTTCGTCATCCCGCTCTTGAGGTTGACGAGGCCGCGGCTGTCGAGCGCGTCGACGAAGTTTGGTCGCAGGCGCAACGCCTCGTTGCAATCCTTCAGTGCCGCCTGCAGGTCGCCGACGACGGCACGTGCCCAGCAGCGGTTGTTAAGGGCTTCGACGTCCTTCGGGTTGATCCGAAGCGCGCCGTCGAAATCCTTGATGGCGAGGCTGTAGGCGCCCTTGCTGGCGTAGACCTGCCCGCGCCGATACAGCGCGCTCACGTCGTCCGGCTTGGCGTCGAGCTTGGCCGTCAGGCTCTTGATCGTCGGGTCGTCAGCCAGCGCGAGCTGGGGCGAAGGGGTCGTGCTCGGCCGTTCGACCGGCGCGGCCGGGGCCGGCGTCGGGTCTACCTGAGCCGGTGGCGGGGGAGGCGGGGGTGAGGCATCGGTGACCTGCGGCGGCGATGGCGGGGCCGGCGGCGGAGGTGGGGCCGAGGCGACCGGCGCCGGCGGTGGTGCCGGCGCCACGTTCGCAACCGGCGGCGGCGCGGCCGGCGGATGGCTGCCGGTGGCGCCGGGGATGAAGGAAAAATCCTCGGCCAAGGATGAGGAAATCCACGGCGTCTGTTCGCTGCCGGAGGCGCGGCTGACGCCGACGCGGGTGCGGTTCAACGTTTCCTCGGCCATCAGGTCGGGCACGCGGATTTCCTTGAGCAACTCCTGCACGAACAGGCTGTGGTCGCCGCCATAGTCGGAAATGACCGAGGAGGGCGCCGCCGAATACATCACCAGCGTGTCGTTCGGCGCGATGACTGGTGCGAGGCCCGCGGAGTAGTTGCGGAAGCGCCGCTCATAGGGGTTGCGCCGGGAGGCATCGATCAGCGCGATCTTGACACCGGCGCCGCGGCTGTTGATTTCGCCCAGCACCGTTTCCAGGCTCAAGCCGTCATGGCGCACGTCCTGTTCGGTCCAGATCTGCGCGTCGATCGGGATCATGTAGCTCTGGCGGTTGGACTGGATGCCAAAGCCCGAGAAGAAAATCAGCGCGACCGAGCCCGGCCGCAGTTTGCCATAGAATTTGTCCAGGGCGCGGCGCATGCCGTCGCCGGTCAGGTTCTCGCCGATATCGACATTGAAGCCGTCACGCTTGAGCTCGTCGGCGACGTCACGAGCGTCATTAACCGGCTCCTTCAACGGCACATCCGCATCCGGATATTTCGCGTTGCCGATGACAAGCGCAAATCGATCGCCCGCGGCGGACGACGGGGGGGGTGAGATGACCGAGCACAGGGCAATCAGGAGGAAAGCAAGACGAATGTTCATAACAACGGCGGTCCAAGGAGAAGGGCGCCGATCCTGCTCGCGCCTCCACGACATTACTCTACGCGTCCTGCATTATCAAACCGCGGTCATGGCCCGTCAACCGCTTGCAAAACCGACACTATCGCGACAAATCGACCGCAGTCATTTGCCCGGACCGGCCGGCATGTGCACGTTGCGGTTTCGTCTTGGCACACATCCCGGAGATGGCGCCAAGTTCCCATGAGAGCCGGCGCTTTAATGTGATTAGCCTCACATTAGGGTCTCTCCGCGTCATCCCGGTGGCAGGCGTTCTCAGTGGTTTCTTGGGTTTGACCTTTGCCAGCGGCAATGGCTTGGTGCGATCTTCACGGTCTACACCTCGCAAAGAAAAGTGACACCGATGGGAAACGCCTACGAAATCTACGCGCTCCGCTATGCGACCATGGCGCGCACGCCGCAAATGAATTTTCTTTCACCCGATCCGCACGAGACCAGCGCTCAGGATCTCGACTACTTCGTCTGGCTGGTCCGCGGGGGCGGACGCAATATCCTGGTCGATACCGGCTTTAATGCCGACGAGGCGAAGGTGCGCGGCCGCAAGCTGATGCTCAATCCGGTCGATGCGCTGGCGGGCTTTGGCGTCAAGGCCGAAGACATCAGGGACGTCATCGTCACCCATCTGCACTACGACCATGCGGGCAATCTCGACCGCTTTCCGAATGCGCGGTTTCATCTACAGGACCGCGAGATGGCCTATGCGACCGGACGTTGCATGTGCAACGCCCATTTGCGCCATCCCTTCACGGTCGAGCATGTCACGCAGATGGTGCGCCATGTTTATGGCGAGCGCGTCACCTTCCATGCCGGCGAAGGCGAGATCGCGCCCGGCATTACCGTGCATCGCGTCGGCGGCCATTCCGACGGCTTGCAGGTGGTGCGGGTCGAGACCGCGCGCGGCCCGGTGGTGCTCGCGTCGGACGCCGCGCATTACTACGCCAATCTGCACAAAAGGAGCCCGTTCCCGATCGTCTACAATATCGGCGACATGGCGACCGGCTGGGAGACCGTGGAGCGGCTCGCCGGCCATCCCGATCGCTTCATTCCCGGCCACGATCCGATCGTGTGCGAGATCTATCCACGCGTCAGCGACAAGGTCGATGCGTTCGCCCTGCACAAGGCGCCGTCGCGGTCGTTTGTGAAATGACGATGGAAGTGATCGAAGGCCTCCCGCCAAAAACCGTCGTCATTCCGGGGCGCGCGTAAGCGCGAGCCCGGAATCTATACCCCTTGGCCGTGGTTATGGATTCCGGGCCTGCGCCTTTCGGCGCATCCCGGAATGACGAGTGGAGAGAGCCTTTCAATACGCTTCTTTCGCGTCGGCTTCCTGGCTGGTCTGGACCAGTTCAAGGCTCTTCTCGACCTTGCCGAGCAGCGCGGCCAAATCCTTACGCTCCTGCGCGGAGAGGCTGGACAGGATTTCCTGCTCCTTGCGCAACAGGCGCGGGATCAGTTCCTCGTAGAGCGCGCGGCCCTTGCGCGTCAGCCGCAGGCGGAATTCTCGGCGGTCATGCGCATTCTCGACGCGCTCGACGATCTGCCGCTCCATCAGCCCCGTCACCGCGCGGCTGATGGTCGATTTGTGCGTGCGGGTGCAGTCGGAGATGTATTGCGCGCTACAGGCTTCGTTGCGGAAGCCGAGCGTCGCCAGCACGCGCCATTCCGGGATGTCGAGCCCGTAGCGCTCCTGATACTCGCTCGATAGCGCCGCGCTCACCTCGGCCGCCAGCCGGTTCAGCCGGAACGGCATGAAGCGGAACAGGTCGAGACGCACGGCTTTTCGGCGGGAAGACGTTTCCTCACGCGACGAGGGGTTTAGCGCTGTCGCCAAATTTCGCTCCAAATTGAGTTGCGCGGGACCACGGCGGAGGTCTAAGATAGTTGCAGTTGCGACTAATTTAACAGACCGGTTTTTAGCTGGCTAGCAGGAAACGCATGGCCCAAGCCGAAATCGAGCAAGCCGAAATCCAGCAGGCCAAAACCCAGTTCGGCTATCGCAGGCATCCCGATCAGGATCGGACGGTTGCGAATGTTGCCGAATATCTGGTCGTGGTGGTTGGTGCGGGTCCGGTGGGGCTGTCGCTCGCGATCGATCTGGCGCAGCGCGGCCAGAGCGTGGTGCTGCTGGACGATGCCGACCGCATCGGCGAGGGCTCGCGCGCGATCTGTTTCTCGAAACGCTCGCTGGAGTTCTGGGATCGCCTCGGTGTCGGTGACCGCATGGTCGACAAGGGCGTGGTCTGGAGCGTCGGAAAGATCTTCCACGGCGCCTCGCAGCTCTATCAGTTCAACCTGCTGCCGGAGCCGGGCCACAAGCGGCCGGCCTTCATCAATCTGCAGCAATTCTATGCGGAAGCCTATCTGGTCGATCGCGTCGAGGAATTGCCGGCGATCGATCTGCGCTGGCGCAATAAGGTGGTCGGGCTGGAGCAGCGCAACGACACCGTCGCGCTCACGATCTCGACGCCCGAGGGGCCGTACAAGATCGTCGCTCGCTATGTCGTTGCCTGCGACGGCGCGCGTTCTTCGCTGCGGCAGATGGTGGGCGCGGAATTTTCCGGCCAGGTGTTCGAGGACCAGTTCCTGATCGCCGACGTCAAGATGACGGCGGAATTTCCGACCGAGCGCTGGTTCTGGTTCGATCCGCCGTTCCATGCGGGACGCTCGGCGCTGCTGCACAAGCAGCCGGACGATATCTGGCGCATCGATCTGCAGCTCAGCCGCGATGCCGATCCGGCCGTCGAGAAGCAGCCGGAGAATGTACGGCCGCGGATCGCGCGCATGCTCGGCCATGACAAGTTCGATTTCGAGTGGATCTCGCTCTACAAATTCCAGTGCCGCCGCATGGACCGCTTCATCCACGGTCGCGTGATCTTCGCCGGCGATGCCGCGCACCAGGTTTCGCCGTTCGGCGCGCGGGGCGCCAATTCGGGGCTGGAGGACGCCGAGAATCTCTCCTGGAAGCTCAATCGCGTGCTTCGCGGCCTTTCCCCGGAGAGCCTCCTGGAAAGCTATCAGATCGAGCGCAGCGCGGCGGCGGATGAGAATATCCGCGAATCCACCCGTTCGACCGATTTCATGGCGCCTGCCACACCGCAGGAAGCGCGGCTGCGCCAGGCCGTGCTGTCGCTCGCCAGGGATACCGAGTTCGGCAAGCGCATGGTCAATGGCGGAAGGCTATCGGTGCCGTCGATCTACGAGACGCCGCTGTCGACCGCCGACAGCGATGCCTGGCGCGGCGGCCCGCGGCCGGGCGCTTCCATGCTGGATGCGCCGCTTGCCTTGCGCGACGGACAGGCGAGGTTTCTGACCGACGCATTCAGGAGCGTCGGAACGGACTTCACCCTGCTCGGGTTTGCGCCGGACGAGGAGCCGGAGGCTGTGAGCGCGATCCGGATCGGCGGCGAATACGGCTATCTCGATCCGCAGGGGCTTGCCGCTTCGCGCTACGACGCTGAACCGGGCACGACCTATCTGCTGCGGCCGGACGGCTATGTCGCCGCGCGCTTCAAGCACCCGACGCCCGCGGCACTGGAGGCGGCGCTGGCGCGGGCCGCTGGCTTGTCGTGACCTTTCGTAATTTGGGCACTGCCATGACGCTCTCGACGAACTCGAATTTCGAAAAGCCGGACGACGCCTTTCGCGCCGTCGTCGAGGCCCATCGGGGCTTGAGCGACGCGCAGAGCGCCGATCTCGACGCGGCGCTGGTCCTGATCCTCGCCAACCATATCGGCGACATCGAGGTGTTGCGCGAGGCGATTACGCTCGCCAAGCGCCGCATGGTCGATGCCGGCCAACAACAGCAACAACAATAGACGTCAAGGAAGTGAACTGATGGCAAAAGGTTTTGCGTCCACCACGGATCTCGCGGAAAAGAAGGTCACCTTTTCCGAGATCGGCACCGATCTCTATGCCTTCACGGCGGAAGGCGATCCCAACACCGCCGTCATCGTCGGCGAAGACGGCTGTCTGGTCTTCGACGCGCAGGCGACGCCCGCGATGGCGAACAAGGTGATCGAGCGGGTGCGCACCGTCACCGACAAGCCGATCAAATATGTCGTGCTGTCGCATTACCACGCGGTGCGCGTGCTCGGCGCGTCCGCCTATCACGCGCAGGCGATCATCGCCTCGGAAGAGACGCGGCGGCTGGTCGCCGAGCGTGGGCAACAGGACTGGGACTCCGAATATGGCCGCTTCCCGCGTCTGTTCCAGGACGCCCAGAGCATCCCCGGCCTGACCTGGCCGACGCTGACCTTCGAAGGCGAGATGTCGATCTATCTCGGAAAGCGCGAGGTGCGCTTGATGCAGCTCGGCGCCGGACATACGTCAGGTGATATCGTCGCCTGGGTGCCGGATGCCGAGGTGATGTTCTCCGGCGACCTCATCGAATATCACTCGGCCTGCTATTGCGGCGATGCGCATTTGCGGGAATGGCCGATGACGTTGAACGAGATCCGCAGCTTCAATCCGAAGGCCATCGCGCCGGGCCGCGGCGATGCGCTGAATGGGCTTGCCACCGGGCGCGACGCGATCGCGATGACGCGCGACTTTGTCACGACGCTTTATGGAGCCGCCGAATCCGCCGTCGCCAAGGGCCGCGGCCTCAAGGACACGATGGCGATGGCGCGCGAAGTGATGGATCCGAAATTTTCGACCTTTGCGATCTACGAGCACTGCCTGCCCTTCAACGTTTCGCGCGCGTTCGATGAGGCTTCAGGGATCGACGATCCCGTGATCTGGACCGACAAGCGCGACCGCGAAATGTGGGCCGCGCTGCAAGGAGGAGGATGACCATGAATATCAATACCTCGCCTGACCTGATCAGCCGCAGCTCCGTCCAGGTGACGCCGGGCTACATGTCCGGCTTCGGCAACAGCTTCGAGACGGAGTCGCTGCTCGGCGCGCTGCCGATCGGCCGCAACTCGCCGCAGCGCTGCGCCTATGGGCTCTATGCCGAGCAGCTCTCCGGCTCGCCCTTTACCGCGCCGCGCGGCACCAATGAGCGTTCCTGGCTTTATCGTATTCGCCCGTCGGTGAAGCATTCCGGCCGCTTCAAGAAGGCCGATGCCGGGCTGTGGCGCTCGGCGCCGTGCCATGAGTACGATCTGCCGATCGCGCAGCTGCGCTGGAATCCGACGCCGATGCCGAAGGAGGAGATCACCTTCCTGCAGGGCGTTCGCACGATGACCACGGCAGGCGACGTGAACACGCAGGCCGGCATGGCCGCGCATGTCTATCTCATCACCAGATCGATGGTCGATCAGCACTTCTATAACGCCGATGGCGAGATGATGTTCGTGGCGCAGCAGGGAGATCTGCGCTTCGTTACCGAGTTCGGCCGCATCGACATCGAGCCCGGTGAGATCGCGGTGATCCCGCGCGGCGTCAAATTCCGCGTGGAGATTCCATCCGGTCCGGCGCGCGGCTATTTCTGCGAAAATTACGGCGGCGCCTTCACGCTGCCGGAGCGCGGCCCGATCGGCGCCAATTGCCTTGCGAACGCGCGCGATTTCCTGACGCCGGTCGCGAGCTATGAAGACAAGGACACGCCGACCGAGCTCTATGTGAAATGGGGTGGCTCGCTATTCGCAGCCGAACTGCCGCATTCGCCGATCGACGTGGTCGCCTGGCACGGCAACTACGCGCCGTACAAATATGACCTGCGCCGCTTCTCGCCGGTAGGCGCGATCTCCTTCGATCACCCCGATCCCTCGATCTTCACCGTGCTGACCTCGCCCTCGGAGACGGCCGGCACCGCGAATATCGACTTCGTGATCTTTCCGGAGCGCTGGGCGGTTGCGGAAAACACCTTTCGTCCGCCCTGGTATCACATGAACATCATGTCGGAGTTCATGGGGCTGATCTACGGCGTCTACGACGCCAAGCCGGAGGGCTTTGTCCCGGGCGGCATGAGCCTGCATAATTGCATGCTGCCGCACGGCCCCGACCGCCAGGCGTTCGACCATGCGAGCAATAGCGAGTTGAAGCCCGTGAAGCTGACCGGCACCATGGCCTTCATGTTCGAGACCCGCTTTCCCCAGCGCGTCACGCAATACGCGGCGACCTCGGCGACGTTGCAGGACGACTACGCCGATTGCTGGAACGGCCTCGAGAAGCGGTTCGATCCGAACAAGCCTTGATTTTCTTACCCTCCCCTGGAGGGGGAGGGTCGCCGCGAAGCGGCGGGGTGGGGTGACAGTCTCTCTATTGAGACAGTGCCCGCGTGGAGAGATCACCCCACCCCGTCTCACATTTCGCTGCGCTCATGTGAGCCGACCCTCGCCCTCCAGGGGAGGGTGAAGGAAACCCTAGCCAGCAATTGCCATGCACCCCAACGACCCAAAACTCCGCTCTTTCATCCCCGTCGATCCAGCCTCCGATTTCCCGATCCAGAATCTTCCCTATGGCGTGTTTTCGGCGCATGGGCTGGCGCCGCGCGTCGGGGTCGCGATCGGCGATTACGTGCTCGATCTCTGGGAGCTCGAGCAGGACGGTCGCTTCGCCTTCGGCGAACTCGGCGTGTTCTCCGCGCCGTCGCTCAATCCGTTCATGGCGCTCGGCCCGAAGGCGTGGACGAAAACGCGGGCCCGTATCAGCGAGCTCTTGCGTCACGACCATCCGGAACTGCGCGACAACGAGGAACTGCGCAAACAGGCGCTGGTGCCGATGCGCGACGCGAAGCTGCACATGCCGATCGCGGTGTCCGGCTACACCGACTTCTATTCCTCGAAGGAGCACGCCACCAATGTCGGCGTCATGTTCCGCGGCAAGGACAATGCGCTGCAGCCAAACTGGCTGCATATGCCGATCGGCTACAACGGCCGCGCATCGACTGTCGTGGTCTCCGGTACCAAGGTGAGGCGGCCGCGCGGACAATTGAAGCCGCCGACGGCGGAGGTGCCGAGCTTCGGCCCCTGCAAGCGGCTCGATTTCGAGCTCGAAATGGGCGTCGTGGTCGGGCAGGCGTCGGCAATGGGCGAGATGCTGACCGAGGCGAGGGCCGAAGAGATGATCTTCGGTTTCGTGATCCTCAATGACTGGAGCGCGCGCGACATCCAGCAATGGGAATATGTGCCGCTCGGTCCGTTCCAGGCCAAGGCGTTTGCCACCTCGATCAGCCCGTGGGTGGTGACGCGCGAGGCGCTGGAGCCGTTCCGTCTGCAGGGACCCGAGCAGCAGCCCGAGCCGCTGGCCTATCTGCGCCAGAGCCAGCCGAACAACTACGACATGGAGCTCGATGTCGCCTTGCGGGCGGCTCCCATGAATGCGCCGCAGACCATCTGCCGCACCAATTTCAAGTACATGTACTGGTCGTCGGTACAGCAGCTCGTCCACCACGCCTCCTCGGGCTGCGCGATGAATGTCGGCGACCTCCTGGGGAGCGGCACCATCTCCGGCCCCGAGAAGCACCAGCGCGGCAGCCTGCTCGAGATCAGCTGGAACGGCACCGAGCCGGTCGAGCTCGATGGCGGCGTCAAGCGCTCGTTCCTGGAAGACGGCGATTCGCTCGTGATGCGCGGCTGGTGCCAGGGCGAAGGCTATCGCGTCGGCTTTGGCGAGGTCGAGGGGACGATCGTGGCAGCGGAGTGACGCGTTAGCGTCATTCCGGGGCGATGCGAAGCATCGAACTCTGGTGCGCAATTGCGCACCTGAGAAT
>Ga0153954_1000904_pt1 | contig 18976 bp, 17 predicted proteins | sample TSFL038MetaG_FD_102277 | JGI IMG/M metagenome (GOLD analysis project Ga0153954, IMG submission 102277) | Attine ant fungus gardens microbial communities from Florida, USA - TSFL038 MetaG | ecosystem: Host-associated > Fungi > Mycelium > Unclassified | place: USA: Florida, Wekiwa Springs State... | reverse complement strand
GGGTACGCTGATTTCGTTTGCGACCCAGCCGCGCAGCGTCTCGCTCGACGGCGAGGACGGCCACAGCCCCTACACAAGCGCGTTGGCCGCGGCCATGCAGCATCCCGGCTACGGTTTGTTCCGGACCTTCAACGAAGTCGGACTCGCGGTGGAAAAGAGCACACACGGCGCGCAATTGCCGTGGGTGTCGTTGTCGCCGATCTCGGGCAGCTTCTATTTTGCCGGCAAGCCCGAAGTGGCGGCGCCACCCACAGCGCCAGCGTCCGCGGCGACGACTCCGCTCCAGGAGGCCCGGCTCACGCCACCCGGCGATAACCTGAGGCGCGACCTCGTCACCGACTGCGACCGGCTTGCCGCCATGCCTTACGATACCGGTCATGCGCCCGAATTACCGGGGTTAGAGGTGGACAGGATCAATGTCGCTGCGGCGACGATCGCCTGCAACGACGCGATGCAGCGCTATCCCGACGTTGCGCGCTTTGTCTTCGAAGCCGGGCGCATCGCCACCGCGCGGAAGAATTTTGCGGAGGCACGACGGCTCTACGACAAGGCGGCGTCGCTGGGCTACGGCATGGCGTTCAACAACATCGGGGCTTCCTATGAGGCCGGCTACGGCGTGCGAAAAGACTATGCGGAAGCCGCGCGCTGGTACCAGAAAGCGGTCGACGCGGGCGAACCGGTCGCCATGATCGATCTCGGCTGGATGTACGACACCGGACACGGCGTCGCGCGCAATTGCTCCGAGGCCGTGCGCCTCTATGAATTAGCGGTCAAAGCCGGCGTTCCCGACGCCATGAACAATCTCGGCATACTTTATCAGAACGGAACGTGCGTCGGCCGCGACTACGCCGAAGCGCGACGCCTGTTCGAGCAGGGCATCGCACTCAATTCCGCCGCCTGCATGAATTCACTCGGTGTGATGTATAGCAAAGGCGACGGCGTGCCGCGTAACGCGAGACTCGCGCGGCAATGGGTTGAGAAAGCAGCGGCGCTCGGCGATGCCCAGGCGAAGGAAAACCTGCGGCAATTGGGACGCTGACACGGCCTTCCGGCTCGATCAAGCCGCGAGTTCTCAAACCGCGACAGCGCGCCTGAGCTGCGAACGCGCGCGCAGCAGCAGTCCGAGCACGATCGCGATATTGACGGCATTCCAGGCCAGCCCGTTGGCGAACGCGGCGGCATAGGAGCCGGTGGCATCGAAGATCACCCCGGAAATCCAGCCGCCGAACGACATGCCGAACACGGAGGCAAAGATCACGATGCCGACGCGCGTCGCGGCTTCGGCAGCAGGCATCGCCTCGCGCACGATGATGGCATAGCTCGGCACGATGCCGCCCTGGAACAAGCCGAACATGGCCGAGATCACATAGAGTGACGCCAGGCTGTCGAAGAACAAATAGAACAACAGCGCGATGCCCTGCGCGATCGATCCCAACAGCAACGTACTCAGCCCGCCGACACGATCGGCCAGAAGTCCCGAGCCGATACGGCTGATGATGCCGAATCCCATCATCATCGAGAGCATCTCGGCGCCCCGCGCGACGCCGTAGCCGAGATCGCCGCAATAGGCCACGATGTGGACCTGGGGCATCGCCATCGCGACGCAGCAGGCGATACCGGCGATGCAGAGCATCGCGGTCAGCGCATTGGTCGAGAGCTTGAGATCGACGCGCGGCGATGGCGCGTCGGCGTGGTCGCGGCCCTTGGCGTTGCCGATCCGCGCCTGCAGCACCAGCAGCAGCAGCGTCATCGCCACGCCGCAGAAGATACCAATCGCGATATGGGTGGCGCGCCAGCCCATCGCATGCTCGCCCCAGGTGATGAGTGGCGGCCAGACCACACCGGCGACATAATTGCCGCTTGCGACGATGGTGACGGCGAGGCCGCGATAGCGCTCGAACCAGTGCGAGGCTTCCGCCATCAGCGGCGCGAACAGCGCCGAGGTGCCGAGCCCGATCAGGAAAGAGATCGCCACGAACTGCCAGAGCGCCGATGAGAGCCCGGTGCAGACATAGGCAAGCGTGAGAACCACGATGCTGAGCGCCATCGCCGTCACGATGCCGAAACGGTCGGTGATCTTGCCCGTGATCACCCCGCCAAGACCGAAGCCCATCATGGTCATGGTGAACGCCAGCGATACCGCGCCCCGGCTTGCGGCAAACTCGCTCTGCACCACCGGCAGTACGACGACCACCGACCACATGCCGACGCTGCCGATCGATCCGATCAGCAGTGCAAGGACAAGCCGCTCCCAGGCCTGAGCGGAGTCCGGGGTGAACCTTGTCGAATCAGCTTTAGATTGAGGAGAACTTTCCACGGCCGGCGCAACTTCCGCAGATTGTGCGTCGCGGTCAAGCTCGATGGCGCGATATTAGGCATGCGCGTGCAGTAAGGCATTCCGGGTGATGCACGGGAGCCACCACCGCCAAAATCCGCAAATGCTAGCCCCTTTTGCCGCCGCCCGGACCGCGAAACGACAGCGCTATTAACCTTTTGCTAACCATACACCGGGCAAAAATTGCCGGGTGAAGTCGAGTATCGACGGTCGCGGATAACGGGGAATCCTCCGTGGACGCCAGCGCGGTGCCTCACTTTCGAAGCGGCGGCCCTTCGGCCCTCGCGCAGGCGTTTGGCGGCCGGGGACGGCACGCCAGGGGGGAGGCGTCTTCCATGGTCGACGTAACGGCGGGACAAGTTTCGGGCAAGGCAAGCAGCTTGCCGAGCCTCAGCGAGATCGGCGCTTTCATCAAGCGCGGCGATATTGCGCTGGCGCTAGGCATCCTCACCATCCTGGTGGTGCTGATCCTGCCGCTGCCCTCGTTCGTGCTTGACCTGTTCCTATCGATCTCGATCACGCTGTCGATGCTGATCCTGATGACGGCGCTGTTCATTCAGGCGCCTCTGGAATTCTCCTCCTTCCCGACCGTGCTCCTGATCTCGACCATGCTGCGGTTGTCGCTCAGCCTGGCTTCGACCCGGCTGATCCTGTCGCACGGCCATGAGGGCACCGACGCCGCAGGCCACGTCATCGAAGCCTTCGGCAATTTCGTGATGGGCGGCAATTTCGTCATCGGAATCATCGTCTTCGCGATCCTCGTCACGGTGAACTTCGTCGTCATCACCAAGGGTTCGGGTCGTATCGCCGAAGTCGCGGCGCGCTTCCACCTCGACGCCATGCCCGGCAAGCAGATGGCGATCGACGCCGACCTTTCCGCTGGCCTGATCGACGAGAAGGTCGCGAAGGAACGACGCAAGGCGCTGGAGGACGAAAGCGGCTTCTTCGGTGCGATGGACGGTGCCTCAAAATTCGTCCGCGGCGATGCCGTCGCCGGCCTGCTCGTCGTCTTCATCAACATCGTCGGCGGCATCATCATCGGCGTGGCGCAGCAGGGGCTGAGCTTTAGCGAGGCGGCCCAGACCTACACCCTTCTCACCGTCGGCGACGGCCTGGTCACCCAGGTGCCGGCGCTGATCGTCTCCACCGCCGCGGGCCTGCTGGTGTCCAAGGCCGGCGTCAGCGGCGCCGCCGACAAGGCGCTGATCAAGCAGTTCTCCGGCTATCCGCAGGCGCTCGGCATGGCGGCCGGCGTGATGTTCGTGCTGGCGCTGATGCCGGGCATCCCGGCGATTCCGTTCCTCGCCATGAGCAGCGGTGCGGCGGCTTTGGCCTGGCAGGCCACCAAGCAGAAGCGCGTGATCAAGGCCGAGGAAGCGGCGGCAGCAGCCGCACCGGTCGCGGCAGCCGCTGCCGCCGCCGCGGAAGAGCCGATCTCCGCAGCGCTCAAGATCGACGATCTCAAGATCGAGCTCGGCTATGCGCTGCTGCCGCTGGTCAACGGCCCCGACGGCACCGACCGCCTCACCGATCAGATCAAGGCGCTGCGCCGCTCGCTCGCCATCGAGATGGGCTTTGTGATGCCGGCAGTGCGCATCCTCGACAACGTCCAACTCGAGGCCAACACCTACATCATCAAGATCAAGGAGGTCGACGCCGGCTCCGGCAAGATCTGGCCGAGCCAGTTCATGGTCATGGATCCCAGCGGCAGCCAGGTCGCGGTGCCCGGCATCCACACCACCGAGCCGACCTTCGGCCTGCCCGCCACCTGGGTCGATGCCAGCCTGAAGGAAGAGGCAACGCTGAAGGGCTACACCGTGGTCGATGCCGCCACCGTGCTCTCGACGCATCTCACCGAGCTGCTCAAGAGCAACATGTCGGACCTGTTGTCTTACGGCGAAGTGCAGAAGCTCCTCAAGGAGCTGCCGAAGGAGCAGAGCGAACTGGTCAAGGACATCGTGCCGAGCCAGGTCACGATATCCGGCATCCAGCGCGTGCTGCAGCTGCTGCTGTCCGAACGCATCTCGATCCGCGACCTCTCGACGATCCTGGAAGGCATTGCCGATGCGCTGGCGTTCTCGCGCAATCCTTCGACCATGGTCGAGCATGTCCGCGCCCGGCTGGCACGCCAGATCTGCGCGCAAAATACCTCCTTCAGCGGCTACCTGCCGCTGATCGCGCTATCGGCCAAATGGGAGCAGGCGTTTGCCGAATCTCTGGTCGGCCAAGGCGAAGAGCGCAGCCTTGCGATGCAGCCGTCCAAGCTTTCCGAATTCATGGCGGCGGTGCGCGACGCCTTCGAGCGGGCTGCCCGCGAGGGCGAGTCGCCGGTGCTGGTCACGTCCGCCGCGATGCGGCCCTTTGTCCGCTCGCTGGTCGAACGCTTCCGCTCGCAAACCACGGTGCTGTCACAGGCCGAAATCCACCCGCGCGCGCGGCTGAAAACGGTCGGAAGCGTCTAAACGAAGCAGTTGCGGCCTGTGCTTTTTCGCCACAGGCAACTGGTTTCTCTCGCTTTTCTGCTTCCAGGCCTTTTTGCGGCGCGGCATGCCACAAAACGGCAAGGCATTGATAGATAATATATTTCTTGATCAAGGACGATCCGGCTGATCGCGCTCGATCACGTCTAATCACTGCCTTGTGATGCCCCCTTTGGAACTGGAAGCCGAATCCCCACGTTTGCACACGCGGGACGTTGAACCGCCGCCCGGATGAGACAGACGAATCCGGTATGACGGGAAAGGCGTCGGGAGATTGGCAATGAACCACTCGATCTACAGCGCGGATCGTTCGACCCACCTCAAGATAGTGGTGGTTGCGCTCGTAGCTGGCATCGTGGTCGCCGGTCTCGGCATCTCGGCTCGCACCTATTCGGACGACTACACGCAGGCCGCGCAGGTCATCAAGGCCGGCAAGCCGGTGACGGTCACCAACGCGAACGCATCGGTCGTTCGCTAACAAAGGATTTTGTGAATTCACGTGGCTCTTTACCAGCCCCCCAAAGGCCACGTGGATATGTAGAAGACCCCCAACTACCCCCAAGTCGACTACTAGGAAAACGCCCGCTCCCCACGGGCGTTTTCTTTTTGTGGCAAGCGGATCTGTCGCGAGGCACAAGCGAAGCGATCCAGAACCTCACACGAGATTCTGGATTGCTTGGTTGCGCTCGCTTTCGTGGTGACGTCGCAAACACATCTCCCCGTTTACGCGACGGAGAATGGGTCCGGGTTATGCGTCATGTGCTGGATTCCAACATCCGCAGAAGTCCCTGCCGAAACGGCATACGAACGTTGGAAATTGATCGCCGGAGCCTTTCCGGCTTTGATTGCGAGAAACCTTACGCGGTCCGCTTCGCTTTTCTGAGAGCTTCTACGGCCATCAAGTACGATGACACCGAGACCATCAGCAAACCCACGGCGAATGTGATTCCTTCGACTAGCAGCACTATCTTTTCCTTTCACTCATCGGGTTATCGACACCCTTTGAGCGTTCCTCTGCCTGTCATATAGCGCGCTGAAGCGCATCTGGCGCGGTATTTGATGCTTAAATTCGTGTAAGGCGATCACGTTATGATGGAACCAGCGCTGTTTGGTTTGCGGGAACTGATCTACCGCGCTGGTAAAGTGAACTTCTCGCCATACAAGTGCCGCGCTCGCGGGACTGCGCGAGATCCACCTCAATTGAATTTGTAATGCCGCGAAACATGATCTCGTCGCGCGCGAGCAGCAGTGTGTGCTGCGACCGCCCCAAGCGCGAGAGGCTGACTTACCCGCAGGTAACTCAACCTCTCGCTGGTGCGCCGCGCTCGCGGGGCCGGACGAGCGTCCACCTCAACTGATCTTGCAGGAACGACCGCGCGCACGGTCTGATCGCCCCAGTCCTGGGACGGAAAGTGAGGTGCTTCGCCGCGCGCGTCTTGGTATTGCGCGCCTGCCGTGCGGCATCACGTGCCATCCCTGCCGGATTTTCGCGCCCATGGTGCAGCATAGCAACAGTCAGCAGCTGCGTAATTCCGACGGCGTCATGCCGAAGCGCGCGCGGAAGGTGCGATTGAAGTGAGACAGATCGGAGAAGCCGGCCGACTGCGCGATATCGCTGATCTTGCGGCGCGGATGGCGCGGATCGAGCAGAAGCCTGTGCGCAAGCAACAGCCGCTGCTCGAGCAGGAAGTCGGTAAACGTGGTCTCCGCCCGCTCGAACAGCCGCTGCGCCTGACGCCGACTCAGACCGTGCTTGCGCGCGACGCTCTCGATGTTCAGGCTGCGCTGGCTGAGATTGGCCATCACCTCGGCACGCATCAAATCAAACTGGGCTGCGCCATGACCCTCCGTGCCAGTACTGCGATCGCTGCGGCCGAGCAGTTGGGAGACCATATCGACCATGTGCTGGGCCATCAGATGCTGGCCAACCGCGTCGAGTTGCGGCGCCATGTTGGCGGCGAGCGCATGATATTGTGCAATGATTTCCCGTATCGCGGCGTTCCCTCCCAACACTTGAAACAGCCGGTCTTCCGCCCGCGGATAGACGTCAAGAAGCTGTGCGCGCGGTATGGCCACCGTCAGGAAACGGCTTTCCTCGTTGTGGCCTACTGCACCCAGCACGCTCATGTCGGTGAGGCACATCTGCGATTCCGCAAGCTCGATCGGCCGGCCTTTCTGTGTCACCAGCACGCGGCCGGCTTTTGCGATCACAAGGACGAAGTCATCGCAGCCATCCTGCAGCAGCTCCGGCGTGCGCGCGAATTGCGCAGAAGCGCCGTCGGGAATTGCGAGCGCGAGATCACCGAACAGGCTGATCTGGACGCGGCAATCGATGCTGTCGCCCTCTCTGGGCTGGATATCGAGACCGCAAAGATAACGGCAGGTTTCCTCGCGCCAGATTTCGTAATCCTTGCCGTGTGGCGCGCCGCGATATTGCTTGATGAAGATATTCCCCGGTGCGGCCTCGCTCATTCAATCCATCCTCATCGTCAAACCGAATCGAGCGCGCCAACACGCGCACTCGGCGAGCCGAAAGACGCGAGGCTCGCAATGTCGCAGCAGCCAGCTCGATTGGCGCAAAAATCCCACGCACATTGATTGTGCTTGCAGCGAACTGCCTGCACGCGTGTTGAATCCCGCGTCCGAAGAGCGAACAGCGGGAGTTGGACGTCAGAAGCGGGCTAAGGGTTCAACTACACGCGTTGCGTGGTGCTGCGCCAGCCGATCACATTGGCTACAGAGGAAGTCTGTGCCGCGCAGCCCAAGTTCTTCGGTCTTAAAGTACTTCGATCGCTGTTTGCGTACTTCGCTGTTGAACTATTTCAGCGTTGAAGCACTTCGTTGCTCAAGTGCTTTGGTGCTCGAGTGCTCCGCGTCAGCGCGGCGGAACGGTCTCGATCAGCTTGCCGGCATAGACCGGCGCAGAATGCGGCACGCCATCGGGCGAACCGCCGGCCTGCTCGATCGTCACCGCATAAGTCGCTGCATTGATCAGATCCGGAGCATAGTCCGACAACACCGGTCGTTCGGTGAAATCACCGGCTCCGATCACACCGAGCGAACGCGGCTGCTGCAATCTGTCCGAGATCAGCCAGAGTTCGAAACTCTTGTCGGGATCGGCAGTGGGCGCGCCGACCTTGCGCACCGTGAAAGCCTTGGTGGCGCCGTCGACCGTGAGGATGAAGGCTGGGCCGCCGTTCTGGCCCTGCAGCAGCGCGACATATTGCGCCGAGGGTACCGGCGCGGGCGCCGGCGTCTTCACCTCGACGATTTGCGTGCGCGGTTTAGCACGCAACAATTCGGGCAGAGCATCAGGCGAAAGGACCTGCAAGACAACGATTGCCAACAGCACGGCCGCGATTGCCGAAAGCGCGGTGGCGATCTTGCGCCAGCGCGTTGCATCGCTGGTGAGACGGACGACATTGGAATTGTCGACGAGGGTCGCAACCTCATCACTCAACTCCGGCCGCGGCGCATACTGCTCGGCCGCCGGCAATGGCGGCGCAACCAGCAAGGATTCAGGTAGTGGCTGCGGCTCAACAACACTGATCGCGGCCTTGATGGAGTCCCACACCAGCGGGCGCGGCTCGACGGTGCCGACCATCTGGTTCAGCACCCCAAGCCTCAACTCCCAGGCCTGTACGACGGCTCCGAATTCAGGGTCGACGGCCATCAGCGTTTCGACCTGCGCGCGTTCGCCGGCATCGAGCGTGCCGAGCGCATATTCAGCCGCGAGCGCGATGTGGTCGTCGTTATAGGCCATCATGTCAGTCCAAGGTCATCCCAGTCCAAGCTCATGCCAGTCCAAGCTCCTGCCAGTCCAAGTCATGCCAGTCCGAGACACTCGCGGATATCGAGCAGGCTGCGGCGCAGCCAGGTCTTCACCGTGTTCACCGGCGCCTCGAATTTCTCGGCGAGCTGCTCCCGGCTCCAGCCGTTGTAATAGGCCAGCAGCACCAGCTTCTGCCGGTCCGGCTCGAGCCGGCCCACGCATTCCAGCAGGCGTTTGAGCTCTTCCGTCATTTCCCGGCGCGCGAGCGGATCGGAGCTGTCGGCCGCGGCTTCCAGCGCCGCCGGTTCGTCCTCGAGCGAGAGTTCGGTGCGCTTTCGAACGATGTCGAGAGCACGATTGCGGGCTATCGCCGTCATCCACGTGATCGGCGAGGCCAGGCCGGGATTGAACTGGCCAGCGTTGTTCCAGATCTTGACATAGGTTTCCTGAATAACCTCCTCGGCGAGATCCTGCCGACGCAAGATACGCAACACCACGCCGTAGAGTTTCGCCCGCGTGGCCTCATAGAGGCGCTCGAATGCCGCCTCGTCGCGCTTGGCAACCGCCGCAATCAGCCAGACCAGCTCTGTCGCCGTCAGCAATTCAGCCCCCCAAAAAACGCGACGTTCCTGCTAGCATAACCCGTTCGGAACCAGTCTACCAAGTCGGCCGAACGCGGGTCCGACACGCGGCAAACCAAAAGCAAACGCCCGGACCTCGCGGTCCGGGCGTTTCATGGAGACGACGTAAGGTTGTTCTGGCGCGCCGTCAGGCGATCGCGCCAAGACGGGCGCGCATCAATCCAATGCTGTCGAGATCGGCCTGCTCACGGGCGCTTTCCTCGGCGCGTTCACGCGCCTGATCGCGCTCATCCAGCAGCTCGACCTTCTTCAGCTCCTCGAAGGCTTCGGCCAAATGACCCTTGGCGTCCTCGAGCTGGCTACGCAGTTCGTCCGCCGACCGGGTCAGGTTCTCGCGGCGCTGAATCGCGGCTTTGGCGTAGGTCGGATAGGCGAAGTGCGAGGGATCGTTGATCCCGGCGCGCTCCTGCTCTGTCTGAATCTCTCGCTCAAGCTCGACCGACATCCGATGGAAGTCGGCAATCATGCCCTCGATCTGGTTGACCCTTCGGCGCTTCTCGTCGACCTGAAATTTCTTCAGGCGAATAAGCGTTTCGCGTGACTTCATCGACTCATACTCCCCGAAGTCCCGGTCTCAACGCGGGACAGCACCGGTTCCCGAACTGGGCCCCACCGGCATCGCTAACAAGGTGGAGGGGATGATCGCCGGACAAAGTTAGCTTTCCGTTGCCAAGTGCTTGAGAATTTCCTGCAGCTGCCGGTAACCTTCGGCCAGTCCCGCCACGTCGTCCTTGGCCTGACGCAGGAACGCTTCGAGAGGCTCGTGCAGCGCGATCGCCTCGTCGACCTCAGGGCTGGAACCGGCACGATAGGCACCGAGCCGGATCAGTTCCTCCATGTCGGCATAGGTCGCCATGATCCGGCGCGCCTGGTTTATGATCGGCAGAAAGGCCGGATCGGCCGATTTCGGCATGGTGCGCGAGACGGATTTGAGGACGTTGATGGCAGGATAACGGCCACGCTCGGCGATCGAGCGCTCCATGACGATACGTCCATCGAGGATGCCGCGCACCGCATCCGCGATCGGCTCGTTGTGGTCGTCGCCATCGACCAGCACTGTGAAGACCGCGCTGATGGAACCACTGCCGGTGCCCGGCCCGGCGCGCTCCAAAAGCTTCGGCAACTCCGTGAATACGGTCGGCGTATAGCCCTTGGCGGTGGGCGGTTCGCCCGCGGACAGCCCGATCTCGCGCTGGGCCATGGCAAAGCGCGTGACCGAATCCATCAGGCACAGCACGTCCTTGTCCTCGTCGCGGAAATATTCGGCGATCGCGAGCGTGAGATACGCAGCCTGCCGCCGCATCAGAGCCGGCTCGTCGGATGTGGCCACCACCACCACCGATCGCGCCAGGCCCTCCTCGCCGAGATCGTCCTGCAGGAATTCCTGCACCTCGCGACCACGCTCGCCGACCAGTCCGATGACACTGACGGCGGCGTCGACATTGCGCGCCAGCATCGACAGCAGCACTGACTTACCGACGCCGGAACCGGCGAAGATACCCATGCGCTGGCCGCGGCAGCAGGTCAGGAAGGTGTTGAGCGCGCGCACCCCGAGATCGAGCGGGGCGCCGACCCGGCGACGTGAATGCGCCGGGGGCGGCTGATTGCGGAACGGCATCGGCGAAGCGCCCTGCGGCAGCGGCCCCTTCCCATCGATCGGCTCGCCCATCGCGTTGAGGACCCGGCCAAGCCAGGCCGACGACGGCCGTACCTGACCCGCGGAATTGGCGATCACGGCGCGGCAGCCGCGCCTCACGCCTTCGAGACCGGCAAACGGCATGACGACCGCATTGTTGCCGGAAAAGCCGATAACCTCACAGGGGATGAATCGGTTACCGCCGGTTTCGATGACGATCCGCGCACCGACGGACATCGCATGTATCGGTCCCGCAATCTCGACCATCAGACCGCGCACGCCGACGACGCGGCCATAAATGTTGACGGCGTCGATATCGCCGATCTGTTCGGCCAGCGCCTTCATTGCGAAAACCTTAAGTTTCCGCGGTTTTGGGGCTTTCGTTTAACTTCGTGTTTACCCGCATCATTAATCATTGCGTCACTGTCTTTGGTGACTGAGGAAGACGCGCGGCTGCTCAGAATGATCGCCGCGAGGAAGGAGTCGGTTAGGCCCGCCTCTTAAAGTGGAACTTGAACAGAAACGGGTAGGAAAATCTGCTTTCGGGCAATATCTTAAGGCGATTCGTTAAAAATTGCACTTTGAGACCTTGCGAAACAGAAACAGATTTTGTTAACCATGTCTGGTCAGGATCCGAATCAGTTGTTCAAAGGCGTTTTGAGTGCCGCAAATGCGGCCGACCTGACGCCCGGAGCGGCGACTATGGGGAACTGGCATGCGCGTTTTGCTGATTGAAGATGACAGCGCCGTCGCGCAGTCGATCGAATTGATGCTCAAGTCCGAGAGCTTCAACGTCTACACGACCGACCTGGGCGAAGAAGGCGTCGATCTCGGCAAGCTTTACGATTACGACATTATCCTCCTGGACCTGAACCTGCCCGACATGTCCGGCTATGACGTGCTCAAGCAGCTCCGGGTTTCCAAGATCAAGACACCCATTCTGATCCTCTCCGGCCTCGCCGGCATCGAAGACAAGGTGAAGGGCCTCGGCGTCGGCGCCGACGACTACATGACCAAGCCGTTCCACAAGGACGAGCTGGTCGCGCGGATCCACGCCATCGTCCGTCGTTCGAAGGGCCACGCACAGTCGGTGATCCAGACCGGAGATCTCGTCGTCAATCTCGACACCAAGACGGTGGAAGTCGGCGGCCAGCGCGTGCACCTGACTGGCAAGGAATACCAGATGCTGGAGCTGCTCTCGCTCCGCAAAGGGACCACGCTCACCAAGGAAATGTTCCTGAACCACCTCTATGGCGGCATGGATGAGCCGGAACTGAAGATCATCGACGTCTTCATCTGCAAGCTCCGCAAGAAGCTCGCCAACGCCTCCGAAGGCCGCAACTTCATCGAGACCGTCTGGGGCCGCGGTTACGTGCTGCGGGAGCCGCACGATCTCGACGAGCGTATCCCCGCCTGATCCAACGAGGACCACCGCGAGCCCTGCTCGCTCCTCCCGCCTGGACCCCGCCGCAAATGGCGGGGTTTTTGTTTTTGGGGATGAACCGCCGAGGGCCGTTCAGCTACGAATGGATCGTGCCGTTCTCCGGCTACGAGACGCCGGAATAGATGAATTGGGGCGCTGACCGCATGATCGTGCAATCGCTGGCCGGGTTGCCAGCCTTCCTGGCCTATTTCTGCACCGCCATCATCGCGGTAGTGGCTTATCTCCTCGTCTACACCCGCATCACGCCTCATAACGAATTCCAGCTTATCCGCGACAACGACGCCGCGGCGGCGATCGCGCTCGGCCTGAGCCTGCTCGGCTTCACGCTGCCGGTGGTCAGCGCGATCGCGCATTCGGCGAATATCGTCGACTGCCTGATCTGGAGCGCGATCGCACTGATCGTGCAGATCATCGTCTATTACCTCGTCAAGATTCCGGTGCCGAACCTGTCGGCGCGGATTGCCGCCGGCGACCTGGCGCCGGCGATCTGGCTCGGGCTGTCGTCGCTTGCGGCCGGCGCGCTCAATGCGGCTTCGATGATCTACTGATGTCGATCGAACGGCGGCCCAATCCCCAATTCGGCAAACGCCGGCCGGCCGCCCCGCCGTCGGCGCCGCCCCGCAAGCGCTCAGGCGAGGTCGCGCTGCTCCTGATGGGGACGCTGGCGGTCGGCACCACCGCCTATACGCTGATGCCGCGCCAGCACTGCGAGCCGGTCCAATCCGCCCTGTCCGCCGAGTCCGCCCAACCCGCCACGACCCCACCTGCCCCCGTGAAGGCGAATTACAATTGCACGCGCACCTGGTCGAGCAGCCATGGCGGCTCCAGCGGCTGGCGCTATGGCGCCTATGGCAGCGATTCATCAAGCCATTCGTCCGCGAGCTCCTCGGATGCGGGCGGAAGCCACGTGACGCGCGGCGGCTTCGGCTCGTTTGCGCAAGCGTTCGGATTCTCCGGGCATGGCTGATACCGATCAGCACGTTGCCGTGAAATCACCCGCTTTGGCTTGCCTGATGACGTCGCGGTTGCCAGTGATTGACAATCGCAATCAGTCCGGGGGGCCTCTCATGAAACGCTCGCGCCGCGTCGTGCTGACGCTGATGGGGAGCGCGACCGTCGGCGCCGTCTCGATGGGCTTCGCGCCGCGACCGCTTTGTGGCCCCGGCCTCGAAGCCGTGCCCGGTCCTGACGGACGGCCCTATTGCCGCGCCACCTATGGCGGCTTCGGCGGTGCAATGGAGCGCCTGCACGGCCCTGCTCATGGCTATGGCCATGGTTCCGGTCATGGCTCTGGTCACGGCCATGCCCACGGCGGAGGCTGATCCTTATCCGATGAAGCGGATCGAATGTCCTGAACGCGACGACTGGCGCGAAACCGCTGATGCCTTCGGCTTTGACTTCCATACCATCGACGGCGAGCGCTATTGGGACGAGCGTGGGTATTACGCGTTCACGCTGGACGAGATCGAACAGAAGATCGAGGCGCCCACCGCCGAAATCGACGCGATGTGCCTCGAACTGGTCGGCCGCGCACTTGACGACGAGCGTTATCTGCGGCGGCTGAAGATCCCTGAAGTGTTCTGGCCGCTGCTCTCACAGAGCTGGGAGCACGACGAGCTGAGCCTCTATGGCCGGCTTGACCTCTGCTTTGATGGCCACAGTCCGGCAAAGCTGCTCGAATACAACGCCGATACCCCGACCTCGATCTTCGAGGGGGCGGTGTTCCAGTGGACATGGCTGGAGCAGGCGATCGAGCGACAGATCATTCCGTCGCGCGCCGACCAATTCAATTCCATCCACGAGCGGCTGATCGAGACATGGCGGAAGCTCGGCGGCGGCCGTCATCTGCATCTTACGGGCACCACCGGCAACGCCGAGGACGCCGGCACGCTCGCTTATCTCGAAGACACGGCGCGACAGGCCGGCCTTGCGACCACGATGATCGATATCGAGGACATCGGCTGGCGCGACGACGCCGGTGGCTTCGTTGATCTCGACAATCGCGACATCGAATTGGCCTTCAAGCTCTATCCCTGGGAATGGATGTTTCACGACGCCTTCGGCGCGAAGCTCGAGAGCGCGCCGACGCGCTGGATCGAGCCGCCGTGGAAAGCGATCCTCTCCAACAAGGGCATCCTGCCGCTCTTGTGGGAGATGTTTCCCGGCCATCCGAACCTGCTGCCGGCCTATTTCGAGGATGATCCGCAAGCCGGCCAACTCGGCACCTCGTTCGTGCGCAAGCCGCTTTATTCGCGCGAGGGCGCCAATGTCACGCTGGTGAGCGGCGGCGCGACGCTGGTCGAGCAGGAAGGGCCTTACGGCGCCGAAGGTTTCATCCGTCAGGCGCTCTCGCCGCTGCCGAACTTCCTCGGCCAGCATCCCGTGCTCGGAAGCTGGCTGGTTGATCACACGCCGTGCGGACTATCGATCCGCGAGGACGAAAACCCGATCACCGGAAATTCGTCGCGCTTCCTGCCGCACGCGATCCTGTAGCGCGATCGGCGAGCCGCGCGCGATCGACCTCCAGGTCAGCGCGCGGCGACCACCCGGAACGACGGCGCGCGAGCGCCGCCACGCTCGAGGTTCGGCTGATACAGCCCGCGGCGATCCGAATATGGCCGGAACGCATCGGTGATGCCGACGACGGATTCGGCTGCCCCCAGCATCAGCATGCCATCCGGCTCGATCAGCCGCGCCATCCGGTCGAAGATGCCGATCTTCGTTTCCAGGTCGAAATAGATCAGCACGTTGCGGCAGAAGATCACGTCGAACTTGCCGAGATGGGAGAAGTCCTGCAGCAGGTTCAGCTGCCGATGCTGGACCATGCCGCGGATGTCGGAATTGAGCTGCCAGAGCTCGCCTGCCTGGGTGAAATATTTCACCAGCAACTGGATTGGCAATCCGCGCTGCACCTCGAACTGGCTGTAGATGCCGGCCTTGGATTTTTCCAGCACCTCCTGCGACAGGTCAGTCGCGACAATCTCGACGCGCCATCCCGACAGCGCCGCGGCGTGCTCCTTGAGGCACATCGCGATCGAATACGGCTCCTGACCGGTGGAGGACGCCGCCGACCAGATGCGCAAACTGCGCCGGTTGGCGCGCGCCGGCAACAGCACCGGCAGCACGGTGTCGCGCAGATGCTCGAACGGCACCTTGTCGCGAAAGAAGAAGGTCTCGTTGGTGGTCATCGCCTCGACGACCTCGGCCGCAAGCCTGTCGGCCCCGCCCTTCCCGAGTGCCTGCACGAGCTCGGTGATGCCGGACAGGCCCGACTTCCGCGCGAGCGGCATCAGCCTGCTTTCGACCAGATATTGCTTGTCGGAAGAGAGGTCGAGGCCCGAACGCTCCTTCAGGAACTTACGCAGAAACTCATAGTCCGAGGGCGTCACGACCGATCTCCCGCAAACAGGCGAACGAGTTTTGGCGCGATCTGGTTGAGCGGCAGCACCGCGGCGCAGATGCCCGCATTCGCCGCCGCACCCGGCATTCCCCACACCACGCTGGTCGCTTCGTCCTGGGCGATGACGCTGCCGCCCGCCGCCACCACGTCCTTGCCGCCGCGCATGCCGTCCGAGCCCATGCCGGTGAGGATCACCGCCATGGTGCCGCTTTGCCAGACCTCAACCGCGGAGATGAACAGGGGGTCGACCGCGGGCTTGCAGAAATTGACCGGAGGACCGTCGTCGAGCGCAATCGCAACGTCCACGCCGTGACGCACCACGCGCATGTGCCGGCCGCCCGGCGCGAGATAGATCCGGCCGGCCTTTACCGGCTCGCCGTCAACGGCTTCGTGCGCAGGTTTCCTGCTCGAACGTGCCAGATGTTCCGCCAGAATGGTGGTGAAGGTCGGCGGCATGTGCTGGGTAATCAGCACCGGGTAGCGATCGATGACCGGGCCGAGGTCGGTGACCAGCGTCATCAGCGCCTGCGGCCCGCCGGTCGAGGAGCCGATCAGAAGCGCGCGCGGCATCTGCAGGCTGAAGGCGCGCCGCGCCGAGGGCGCCGCCGGCACCACGGGCGCCGGCTTCAGAGCGGCTTCACGCAAGCGATCCGCCAGGATTGAAGGCGCCGGCGGGGCGCTTGCCGGGCTGGGCGCAGCGCGGCACGCCTTGGCGCCGAGCGAGCGGATCTTCTGGATCAGGTCGTGGTGGAAGATTTCGGCCGCGCCGAGCTCGCGGGTGCTTTCCGGCTTCGGAATATAGTCGGCGGCGCCCAGCGAAAGCGCCTTGAAGCTGATCTCCGCGTTTCGGCGCGTCAGCGTCGAGGCCATGATCACGATGAGATCGCGCTTCTTCGCCAACAGCCGCGGCAGCGCCGAAATGCCGTCAAGCTCCGGCATCTCGATATCGAGGACCGCGACATCGGGATTGATGCGCTCGATCTGGTTCACAGCCTCCAGACCGGTGCGCAGCGACGCCGAAACTACCATGTCCGGCTCGGATTCGATCCAGCGCGAGATCATTCCGCGGATCACGACGGAATCGTCCACCACCATCACTCGCAGTGGTTCCTGCCGCATCACGGTCGGGGTCGAACTGGCCAACGCAACACTCATCAATCACCAGACACGGCTAAAACGGCACGCAACAACAACAACAAAACGCCGAGGGCTTTTAGCCGCCGGAATACTTCTTGGTAGAGCAAGATCTCTTCGGAAAAATCGCTATGCGCTTTTTCCGGATCATGCCCCCGATCAGATCAATCCAACTTCCTGAAACTTGGCCGTGACGATATCCTTGTCGAACGGCTTCATAATGTATTCGTTGGCACCCGCATGCAGCGCGCGTGCAATATGGGCGACATCATTCTCGGTGGTGCAGAACACCACCTTCGGTACGTCGCCGCCAGGCATGCGGCGGAGGTTACCGAGAAATTCATAGCCGTCCATGACCGGCATGTTCCAGTCGAGCAGGACGGCTTCGGGCATGCTGTGCTTGCAGACTTCGAGAGCCTTCTCGCCGTCTTCGGCCTCGACGATCTGGAAATCCAGGCCTTCCAGTATGCGTCGCGCGACCTTGCGGATAACGCTCGAGTCATCGACTACCAGACAGGTTCTCATTTCAGCCTCTTGCTACCAGTCTCCAAAAGAGACGTTTCCGTTCCAGGCGGCCGCGGGCCTATGCCGCCTTCATTTCCGGGGCCATTTCGAGGACGCGGTCGACATCGAGCACGACCATGAGCTGACCGTCGAGGCGGTGAACGCCGCCGGCAAGCTTGGCCATGCGCGGATCGAGGTTGACCGGGTTTTCCTCGCGGCTGTCTTCCGGCAACCGCAGGACCTCACCGATCTGGTCGATCAAAAGCCCGTAGGACTCGCCGCGCAGGTCGACCCCGACCGCCATCGGCGGCTTGCCGTCATCCGCCTTGGGAAGGCCGAGCCTTGCGCGCATGTCCACGACCGTGACGATGCGGCCGCGCAGGTTGAGCACGCCGGCGATCTCGGCTGACGAGAGCGGCACGCGGGTCAGCCGTTCCGGCATGAACACGTCCTGCACGCGGGAGATGGGCAGGCCGAACAACTGACCGCCGATGATCGCGGTGACATATTCGGCCACGAGGCCCTCGGTGGCTTGTGTCTTGGTCATCTTGGAATCTCCTTGCGCCATCAGGCGGCCCTGGCCATCTCGGCGGTCTGTTCTTTCAGCGCCGCGATCAGTCCTGGACGGTCGAATTTGGCAACATAGTCATGGAAGCCGGCCAAGCGCCCGCGCTCGATCGCGGCCGGCGAGACCAGCGAGGACAGGCCGATGATCGGCACATGGCTCAAATGCTGATCGGAACGGATGGTCTCGGCGAATTCGAAACCATTCATGTCGGGCATCTCGATATCGGTCAGCACGACATCGAAGGACTGACCCGAACGCAGCGCGAGCAGGCCTTCCTGCGCATTCGGCGCGACACGGACGCGGTAACCGGCAGCTTTGAGAACCGGCGCGAGCATGTTGCGGAAGAACGCCGAGTCGTCGACCAGCAGCACCGATTGCGAGGCTGCGGAAGGACGCATCTCCTTGCGCGAGAACCAATCGGCGAACGCCATCGGCAGGAAGTGACCGACGTCGATCACCTCGGTGGCCTGGCCCTTGATCACCGCAGAGCCGAGAATGCCGGACTCCGCGCCCGTGACCTCGATATGGAGCCGCTCCTCGACAATGTCGATGATCTCATCGACCACGAGCCCCATCGAGCGGCCATCGTCGGCGAACACCAGGATCGGCTGCGAGCCCGAGGTGGCGACATCGACGCCGCTCATCTGCACCAGCGGCATGAGCTGCTCGCGGTATTGCACCATGTAACGGCCGTTGGAGAACTCGATCTTGTCGGTCGTGATCTCCTCAAGACGGGTGACCAGGCCGAGCGGCACCGCCTTGGGCTGAGTCGAGCCGGCGCGGAAGACCAGGAGCGAGGTCATCTGCTCGCCGGAGCTCATCTGCTGGCCGGCACTATCATCGGCCAATTCATGCGCAGCCGCGCCGGAAGCGCCGAGCGCCTTCGCGATGCCGTTCGGATCGATGATCATGATGACGGCGCCATCACCCAGAATGGTATTGCCGGAGAACATGTCGATGTGACGCAGCTTGGTCGACATCGGCTTGACCACGATTTCTTCGGTGTGGAAGACGCCGTCGACGACGATGCCGAACGTCTGGCTGCCGACCTGTGTCACCACG
>Ga0153954_1000903_pt1 | contig 18987 bp, 13 predicted proteins | sample TSFL038MetaG_FD_102277 | JGI IMG/M metagenome (GOLD analysis project Ga0153954, IMG submission 102277) | Attine ant fungus gardens microbial communities from Florida, USA - TSFL038 MetaG | ecosystem: Host-associated > Fungi > Mycelium > Unclassified | place: USA: Florida, Wekiwa Springs State... | reverse complement strand
CGCCTGCTGCGCTGGAAACCGTCGCTCACCAGTGCCTAAGCTCGCCACCATAGCGCGGGCTGCGGCCCCCACCCCGGCCAAGATCCGCCTGGCCGATGTCGGCATCGTGTTCCGCCCGCGCGACCGTGAGCCGGTCGTCGCGGTTTCCGATTTCACCTTCTCGGTGCCGGAAGGCGCGATCGTCACCATCGTCGGTCCGTCCGGCTGCGGCAAGTCGACGGTGCTCAACATGGTGTCGGGCCTGATGCGGCCGAGCAAAGGCCTGGTCGAGGTCGATGGCCGCCGCGTCACCGGCATCCGCCACGACGTGGGCTACATGTTCGCGCGCGACGGCATGATGCCATGGCGCACCGCGATCGAGAACGTCGCCTTCGGGCTCGAAATCCGTCGGGTCGCCAACCGGCGCGAGGTCGCGCGCGAATGGCTCCGCCGGGTCGGGCTGGAGCGCTTCGAGGGCCACTATCGCCACGAGCTGTCGCAAGGCATGCGCCAGCGCGTCGCGGTGGCGCGCACGTTCGCGACCGAGCCCGACATATTGCTCATGGACGAGCCGTTCGGGGCGCTCGACAGCCAGACGCGGCTCCTCTTGCAGGAGCTGTTCCTGGAAGTCTGGGAGCGCAACAAGCGCACCGTGCTGTTCGTGACCCACGACCTGCACGAGGCGATCTTCCTCTCCGACATCGTCATCGTCTCGAGCAACCGACCGGGCCGGGTGAAATCGGTCATTCCGATCCCGCTGCCGCGCCCGCGCCTGCCGCCGGCGGAGCTGGCGGTCGCGCCCGAATTCCGCGATATCTATTCAAGGATTTGGACCGATTTGAAAGACGAGGTAAGGAAGTTCGATTAGTGGTTGCGGTTGATGCTCTCGATCGGCCTCATCCTGAGGAGCAGCGCAGCGCCCGCGCTCGTGAGGCGTTGCGCAGGTCAGGCGCGCTGAGCTGCGTCTCGAAGGATGGGGCCGGCACGATCCGGGCCGCCCTCGTCCTTCGAGACGCGCGCACGCAAGTCTGATTTTATCGGCAGTATTTGGGACCCGCGCTCCTCAGGATGAGGGCGGATCAACGTCGGGTCCCGTGAAAAGAGCCAAGATGAAACAATCTAAAAACATCGGCATCGCGGTGGTCGGGGCGGGCCGCATCGGCACCTTGCGGGCGCGGCTCGCTGCCAAGCATCCGGCCGTGCGCTTTCTTGCCATCTCCGATCGCGACCCGGCGCGGGCGCGCGCGCTGGCGGAGCAGGCCGGCGCGGACTTGCACAGCGACAGCAATGACGAGGTGATCAACCACGCCGACGTGACTGCGGTGATCGTCTCGACGCCGGAGCAGGAGCACACCCGGCCGATCCTCGCGGCGCTGGCGCGCGGCCTGCCGGTGCTGGTGGAGAAACCGATCGGCTTCTCGCTGGCCGATGCCGACACGATCCTCGACACCTTGAGCAAGACCAAGGGCGAGCTGCGCGTGGGTTACAGCCGCCGCTACAAGGAATGCTTTCTGCGCGCCAAGGAACAGATGCGGCACGGCCGCCTCGGCAAGGTCGTGGGCGGCACCGCACGCGTCTACAATTCCCGTGCGCAAGCCTTCGCCATCCTCAAGCGCGACCCGCACGCGACGCCCGTGCTCGACGTGCTCACCTATTACGTGGACCTGATGTGCTGGTTTCTGGACGGCAATCGCCCGGTCGAGGTGGTGGCGCGCGGCCAGCACGGTATCTTCAAGGAGGCCGGCTACGGCGCCCATGACGTGACCTGGGCGATCGTGACATTCGCGGACGGCGCCGTGGTCAATTTCGGCGTCAGCTACGCATTGCCGTCGCGCTACCCGACGCTCGGACAGTCGGACCGGGTCGAGCTCCTCGGCCGCGAGGGCACGATGATCATCGACGACGACCACATGGACCATCTCCTGTTCTCGGAGAAGGGCATTCCCCACGCCTATGTGCCGGACCATGCCGTCGAGATGGCGTTCCTCGGCAGCAACACCGCCGGCGACTGGGCGATGGATGATTTCTGGGGGCCGCTCGGCAACGAGACCCGCGCCTGGCTCGACCATCTCGCCACCGGCGCGCCCACCGTACACTGCACGCCGCAGGAAGCCCGCATCAATCTCGAGACCACCATCGCCATCGAGCGTGCGGTCAAGACCGGCCAGCCCGTCCGCCTTCCCCTGCAGATGGAAGATTAGCGTAAGGAGACGCCAGCATGCGCGTCGGCGTGCCGAAGGAGATCAAGGACAGCGAGTACCGCGTCGGGCTCGTACCCTCGACCGTGCGCGAGCTCACGACCAACGGCCACGACGTGCTGGTCGAGACCAACGCGGGGGCCGGCGCGGGCCTCACCGACGCCGATTATCGCGCGGTCGGCGCCGAGATCGTGAGCGGCGCCGATGATGTCTTTGCGCGCGCCGAGCTGGTGGTGAAGGTGAAGGAGCCGCTCGCGATCGAGCGCAAGAAGCTGCGGCCGGGCCAGGTGCTGTTCACCTATCTGCACCTCGCCGCCGATCCTACACAAACCGCCGATCTGATCGCCTCCGGCGCGATCGCGATCGCCTACGAGACCGTCACCGGCCCGCAGGGCACCCTCCCCTTGCTGACGCCGATGTCGGAGGTGGCCGGCCGCATGGCGCCGCACGTGGGCGCGCGCTGTCTCGAGAAGGAGAACGGCGGGCGCGGCGTATTGCTCGGCGGCGTCCCCGGCGTGCCGCCCGCGGACGTGGTGATCCTGGGCGGCGGGGTGGCCGGCAGCAATGCCGCCATCATCAGCGCCGGCATGGGCGCGACCGTGACCGTGGTCGACCGCAATCCCGAGGTGCTGCGCCGGATCGCCAAGGAAATGGGCGCGCGCGTGCGCACCGTGTTCTCCACCGGCGATGCGATCGAGACCTTGTGCCGCCGCGCCGACCTCGTCATCGGCTCGGTGCTGCTGCCGGGGGCGGCGGCGCCCAAGCTGATCACCGCCGCGACCGTCAAGGCGATGAAGCCCGGCTCCGTCATCGTCGACATCGCCATCGACCAGGGCGGCTGCGCCGAGACCTCGCGGCCGACCACCCATTCGGCGCCGACCTATCTGGTTGACGAAGTCGTGCACTATTGCGTCACCAACATGCCCGGCGCGGTCGCCCGCACCTCGACCTTCGCGCTCAACAACGTGACCCTGCCGTTCGTGCTGGCGCTCGCCGACAAGGGCTATCGCCGCGCGCTCGGCGAGGATGCCCATCTGCGCGCGGGGCTGAACATCTACGAGGGCAAAGTCACCCACCGCGCGGTGGCCGATGCGCTCAAGCTGAAATTCACGCCGCCCGAGGCCGCGCTGCGGCTGTGAGGATGGTGGTCGTAGCCCGGATGGAGCGCAGCGCAATCCGGGTATCGTGCCGCACGAAAAGACCGCCCCGCATTGCGCTTCGCTCCATGCGGGCTACGGGCTAAGCACGCATTATGACTCCCGCGCATTGCCGCCCCACACTCGCGCGCGGCGGCCCGGCCTGATTCCGATGCTATTGAGGACGCCGGTTCCTTGACCGAACGCGTTTTATATCTTACGATATATATCGTACGATATATTATAATCCTTCCAAAATCCCCGAAAGGCCTGTTTTGACCGTTACTGCAGCCCGACCGGAGTCGTCGCCCTCCCAGGTCTCCTCGACAAGCCAGCCTCACCGCTCCTTCGCGGCGCTGCGAGACCCGCGCTTTCTTCCGTTTTTCCTCTGCTCCGCCCTGTCGATGATGGCCGACAGCGTCGAGCATGTGATCAGCTACTGGATGGTCTTCCAGAAATTCCACTCGCCGGCGCTCGGCGGCTTTGCGGTGCTGTCGCACTGGCTGCCGATGCTGTTCCTCGGCGTGCTGTCGGGCGCGCTTGCGGACCGCTACGGCTCGCGCAAGCTGATCCAGCTCGGCATGGTGCTGTTCATGGCGTGCTCGTTTGCCTGGGGCGTGCTGTTCCTCACCGATACGCTGGAGGCGTGGCACTCGGCCGTCATCCTCACGGTGCATGGCATGGCGAGCGTGCTGTGGGGAGCGCCGAGCCAGGTGTTGCTGCACGATATCGTCGATACGCCGCAGTTGCCGAGCGCCGTGCGCCTCACCGCGACCGCGCGCCAGCTCGGCCTGCTGGCCGGACCGGCGATCGGCGCCGCATTCCTGCTGGCGCTTGGGCCGACCTACGGCATCCTGGTGAACGCCCTGTTCTATCTTCCACTGATCGTGCTGCTGTGGAGGCCCGCCTACGGGCGGCCCGCCAACCGCGAGCGTGCACCCGCGCGCCCGGTGCGCGGCCTTTCCGACATCGTGGCCACCATCAAGGACATCCGCGGCCACCGGATCATCCTGTCGATGATTCTGCTCTCGGGATGTGCGTCGCTGATCGTCAGCAACGCCTATCAGGCGCAGATGCCGAACTTCGCGCAGGACCTCGGCCACGGCAACGCCGGATTCTTCTATGGCCTGCTGCTCGCGGCCGATGCGGCCGGCGCGCTCACGGGCGGTCTGGTGCTCGAAGGCAGCGGCTGGCTCACGCCGCGCCCGCAGACCGCGTTCCTCCTCGTGATGATGTGGTGCTGCCTGCTCGCCGCCTTCGCCATGACGACCGTCTATCCGCTCGCGCTGGTGCTGTTGTTCGCCGCCGGCTTCGTGGAGCTCTCCTACAATTCGATGACACAGGCGCTGGTGCAGCTGAACGCGCCGGCGGCGATCCGCGGACGGGTGCTGGGGCTCTACAGTGTCGCCGGCCTGGGGCTGCGCGCCTTCAGCGGCATCACCATCGGGCTCGGCGGCAGCTTGATCGGCGTGCACTGGTCGCTCGCGCTGAGCGCGCTGCTGCTGCTCGTGATCACCATACTGCTGCAACTGCGCATGCGGCCCGTCGGTCTGGGCGCCGACGGCGCCTGACGCGGGGCGGTTCGTGCCGCGCTGCAAAACAATCGACGCGACCGCGTAAGGCTTTGGTTGCCATCAGGCCAAAGACCGCAATGCGCGGCTTGCAGCCGGCCCGATAGCCCTATGGATTGACCTGATTTCTCATGTAGAATCGGGCGTCGGCACATGCCGTGCGCCTTGCTTCATGGGACAGGTCGACATGACTCAGAACTCATCGGGCACCCTCACCGAGCGTTACGATCGCGGAGTCGGTCTGCGCAGGAAGACGCCGCGCGAAAAACACGCCGATCTGCTCGGCCCCTCGACGCGCGATCCGGTGGCGATTCTCGCCGTCGCCGACCGCACGCGCGTGCCCGAGCTGGTGCCAGTGCGCTACCAGCGTATGACGACGAGCCCGTTCGCCTTCCTGCGTGGGGCCGCGGCCGTGATGGCCGACGATCTCAAACACCAGGCCACGGCCGGCATCACGGTGCAGGCGTGCGGCGACTGCCACCTGATGAACTTCGGGGCGTTCGCCACGCCTGAAGAGAACGTCATCTTCGATATCAACGATTTCGACGAGACGCTGCCAGGGGTCGACTTCACGGCGGACCTCAAGCGACTGACTGCGAGCGTGGCGGTCGCCGCCTTGGCGGCGGGCTATTCCAAGAAACGCGCGCGGGCAACCGCCGAGATCGCGGCAGAAGCCTACCGGACCAGAATGCGCACGCTCGCCAAGCTCACGCCGCTCGAGATCTGGCACAGCAGAGTCGACCTGCTGGACGAGGTCCGGCGCATCCAGGATCGCACGTTGCGACGCAGACTCTATGCGATCCTCGCCAAGACGGAAGGACGGCTTGAGGAGGACGACAACTTTCCGCACCTGGTGGCGGGCAAACAGCCACACATCGAGGACCGGCCGCCGCTGATCTATCACTTCGCGTCAAAGAAGGATCCGCGCAAACGCGTCGACGCCAAGCAGGTCTTCGCGACCTATCAGGAGGGCCTGTCGCCCGAGCATCTCTGTCTGGTCGACCGTTATGAGCTCGCGGACGTGGCGTTCAAGGTCGTCGGCGTCGGCAGCGTGGGCACCTTCTGCGCCATCGGCCTGTTCATGACCGCCGACGGCGCACCGTTGTTCCTGCAGATCAAGGAGGCGGGCCAATCGGTGCTCGAATGCCTCGGACCGAAATTCCGGGGACACCCGGGTCAGCGCGTGGTCGAGGGCCAGCGCATGATGCAGGCCGCGAGCGACGTGTTCCTGGGCTGGACGCAGGATCCGGCATCGGGTCGCCACTTCTACGTGCGCCAGCTCAAGAACCGCCGGCTCGGTTCGGTCGGCGAATTGGTCGAGGAGCAAGCGCTGGCGTCCTACGCACGGCTGTGCGGGCGCACGCTCGCGCGCGCCCATGCGCGCTCCGCCGATCCGGCGGTACTCGCCGGCTACATGGGCAAGAACGGCGTGCTCGACGACGCCCTCGCCTCCTTCGCCATGGCCTATGCGGCGCGCACGAATAGCGACTACGATCTGCTCGTGGAGGCGAAAGGCCTCCCGCCGAAGCCGGGCACGAATGGCGGCAAGAAAGCGACGAAAAAGGCCAAAGCAGGTAAGTCAAAACCGGCCAAATCGAAACCCGCCAAATCGAAGACCAAGACCAAAACCAAGACCGCCAAGAGCAGGCCCGCAAAAGCGAAGGCCGCCGCGAAGAGATCGCGGAAAAAAGCCGCAAAGAAAAGATCGACGCGACGTTAGGCGGCCGCGCATAGACGCGCGCACAACGTTCATTCCTGATGGAACCGTTCCATTGACGTGCATTCGGCGCAGACCGAGCGCGCGTGCGCAATTGATCCGCACAACGCTGTTTGTTTGGGCAGCGAAGTCGAGTTCCACGCATCGAGTCGCACGCGTCGAGAATTTTTTTCATCAACGCATCGACGCGTGATTTCTTTTTCAGCAAACGAAACCACGCCGCATGCTTGTCGTTATGGACAGGCATCGCGTACGGGGTCGCGCGGTGCGCTCGTACCGAGATGACTCATCACCGGTTCCATTTGACCATCATCGAGCTGCAATCGCGGACTACGCATGCAGCTCGAAAAGAAATTCTGCGGAGCAAATGGAACCAAGCAATCTTCTGGGGTTTGGGGGGATGACGCGTCGCAGCACAGCTCGATCGCCCACCTGAGCACCGCTTTTCACGGCATGTCCTGATGCGTATTGCGCACGTCACGCGGCAGTTCACTCCTGGGGTCGGCGGCCTGGAGAATGTCGTTCACAACCTCGCCAAGGCCCAACGCAACGCCGGCCACGACGTGAAGGTGATTACGCTCAATCGCATCTTCACGGATCCTGCAACAGTGTTGCCGGAGCACGAGTCCATCGACGGTGTCGAAGTGGTGCGAGTTCCATTTCAGGGACCGCGCCGCTATCCGATCGCGCCGAAGGTCCTGCGGCACGTCAAGGGCGCGGACGTCGTTCATGTTCACGCCATCGACTTTTTCTTCGACTTCCTGGCGCTGACATTGCCGCTCCACCGCCGGCCGCTGGTGGTAACGCCGCACGGCGCATTCTTTCACACCCGTTTCGCCGCGCGGCTGAAGACGGTCTACTTCCATACCGTCACGCGCACTCTGATCAGGGCCTACCGCGCCGTGATCAATGTCAGCCGGCATGATCATGAGTTGTTTCAACGGATCAGGGAGCGCGGCACGGTCTGGTGGAACAACGGCGTCGATGTGAACAAATTCCATCGCGCCGGCTCTCCGCTCGCAGCCAAGAAGATGATCGCGGTCACGCGTTTCTCATCGAACAAGCGGCTCGACCGGATGATCGCATTCTTGGCGGCGTTGCGACGCCGCGACCCTGAATGGAATCTGGTGGTCGCCGGCTCGGAGTCGGAACTCTGCGAAGCGGATGTCCGCACGCTCGCGGAGAAGAGCGGCGTGAGCGACGCGGTCGAGATCCTCATCCGCCCCGACGACGCCCGCATCCGACAGGCGATGTCGCAATGCTCGGTGTTCGTCAGCGCTTCCGAATACGAGGCGTTCGGCATCGCGGCGATCGAGGGGCTGTCGGCGGGCCTCTCCCCGCTGCTCAGCGACATCCCTGCGTTCCACGATCTGGTGGACCGCACCAAGGTCGGCCTCGTCGTCGACTTCGATCAACCGGATCTCGCGGTCGACAGCTTCCTCGCGCGGTGGGACAGCTGGGCGAGGGACCGTGGGCGGGCCTTCGACGAGGCCGTGGCGGCCGCCGCGCCGTTCGACTGGAAATACACCGCCTCGTCGTTCGACGCCGTCTACGAGCGCGCCACCGGCCACTCCATCCGGCGCATACTCGGCGTCGACATTCAGGTGATGAAGCGGACGGAAGCGGTCGACACGCTCGATCGCCTTTCCGACGGCTCGACGCCGGTCGGCGTCGGCTTCGCCAACGCGCACGCACTCAATATCGCGAGCTCCGACCAGGCCACGCGCGAGGAGCTCAGCAAGCTCCTCATCTTCAACGACGGTATAGGGGTCGCGCTGGCGAGCCGGCTGCTCTACCGCTGGCACTTCCCCGAGAACCTCAACGGCACCGACTTCGTGCCGACCTATCTCGACGCCACCCGGCGCTCGTTCAAGATCTTCATGCTCGGTGCCAAGCCCGGGGTTGCGGAGAAGGCCGCACGCGCGCTGGTGCCGGCGGACAGCCGGCATACCGTGGTCGGAGTTCGGCACGGCTACTTCACGCCTGACATGGATGCCGCCGTCGCGGAGGAGATCCGGCGCACGGGCGCCGATCTGCTGCTGGTGGCGCTCGGCAATCCTGCGCAGGAAATCTGGATCTCGAAAAACCTGCAGGCGACCGGCTGCAACCTCGCATTCGGCGTCGGCGCGCTGTTCGATTTCGCCGCCGAGAACGTTCCGCGCGCGCCGCTCTGGATGCAGGAGCAGGGCATCGAATGGGTGTACCGCCTGATCCAGGAGCCCGGCCGGCTGTGGCGCCGCTACCTGGTCGGCAATTGGCTTTTTCTCGGCCGAGTCGCCCGCCAGTGGTGGGAAGGCTACCGAATTTGACCGGGCCAGAGCGCGCGAGCAGCGATCGCATGCAGACCGCCCTGCCAACCGACGTGCCGAGTGCAAGCCGGCCGACGAAGCCGGTCGTGCTGCATCTGTCGGCCGACTATCCGGACTCGTTCCGCAACCGCACGACGCCGGCGGTGCAGAACCTGGTGGTCGCGACGCCATGCTTCGAGCACGTCGTGATCTCGCTCAAGCGCCAGGCCGATCCGCGCAGGACCTATCTTCACCGGGAGCCGAAGGCCGCGGCCGGCCGCGTGTTTGCCTATGGCTATTGGGGGCTGCCGCTCGGTGTCGCCCACTTCGCTTCGATGCTGATCGCTGCGCGGCGCATCCAGGCCCTGCTCGCACAGGAAGGCATCACGCCGCACATCATCCATGCGCACAAGCTCTCGTTCGAGGGCATCATCGCGTGGCTGCTGGCGCCCCGGCTCGGCGTGCCCTACGTGGTATCGCTGCGCGGCGAGGCCGAGACCAAGATCGTCCGCTTCAAGCCGACCTATCGTCCGTTGATCCGGCGGGTGGCGCACGAGGCACGCGCGATCTTCGCGGTGTCGATGTGGTTCGTGCCGCAATTGCGTGCGATCGCTCCGTCGATCGGCCAGAAGGTCAGCCCGCTGCCGAACCTGGTGGAGATCGCGCGCCGCCCGCCGCAGGAACCCGCATCGGTGCCGCCGCCCACGCCGCGCTTCGTGTCGATCCTCGACTTGAACGTCTACCGCAAGAAGGGCTTCCACTGGCTCATCCCGGCCTTCGCGGCCGCGGCGCGGCAACATCCCGATGCGACGCTCGACGTTTTCGGCTGGAGCAGCCCAAAGACCGACGCCGAGATCCAGCAGTTGGTGCGGGCGGCCGGCTGCAGCGACCGAATCCGTTTCCGCGGAACTTGCCCGCATGCGCAGGTGCTCGCGCTGCTGCCGCAATACACCGCACTGCTGCTGCCGAGCGTGAACGAGACCTTCGGGATGGTCTATCTCGAGGCGCTGCTCGCCGGCATTCCGGTGCTCTACACCCGCGACACCGGCATCGACGGCCACCTCGACGGCCTCGACGTCGGCATTGGCGTCAAGGCCGGAGACGTGAAAGCGATCGCCGCCGGCATCGACGACCTCGCACGCAACACAGCGCGCTGGCGCGAGGCGGTGCGGCGGCACGCTGACGATCTCGTGGCGCGCTTCGACCAGGACGGAGTCGTCACGCGCTACACCGGCGAGATGATGGCCGTGCTCGCGCAGACACCGCGCGGCTCCAGCATCGGCCGGGCGTGGAATTACCAACGACCGGGAGCTCAGGTGGCATGATCCGCGATCAATCGCTCAACGCGGGCTTCGACCAGCCGGCACCTTCCGCGCCGCTGCCCCCGCGCAGGTCGTTCGGCATGGCGAGCCTGCTGCGACGGCGCGTCCAGTCGGCGCTCTTTCCTGCGATCGACGCCTCCTACCCTGCTCTCACCCATCGGCTACGGCTGATGTACAACCATCGCCTGCAGCAGGGCGAGCCGGAGCTGCGCTATGTCCCGTTCCTGACCGACCGCAAGCGTGCTGCGCTGGATATCGGCGCGCATCGCGGCATCTATGCAGAGGTTCTGGCGCGCCACGCCCGGCACGTGCACGCGTTCGAGCCGCATCCGCTGCTCTTCAGGTATCTCGAGCGCGTCATGCCGTCGACGGTGACGGTGCATCCGGTCGCGCTCTCGTCAGCCGAGGGTGTGGTCAAGTTCCGCATCCCGCGCGCGGGCAGCTATCTGGGTCTGGGCCAAGGCACGCTCGAGGACCTGCCGATCTTCCACGCCGATGCCGTCACCGAGATCGAGGTGCGCTCGAGCACGCTTGACCGGATCATCCAGGAGCCGGTCGGCTTCGTGAAGATCGACGTGGAGGGGCACGAGCTCGCGACCCTCGAAGGCGCCCGCGCGCTGCTCGAACGCGATCATCCAGCGCTGATGATCGAGATAGCCGATGACCCGGCTCTGCAGCATTACCGGCGGGTGTTGGAGTTCCTCGCCCAGTTCGGGTACCGGCCCTACTGGGTCGACAACGGCGCGCTCGCCAGCGTGACCGCACGCGGACCGACCGACGCCTTCTTCCGTGCGTCGGGCCCCCATGGCGACATCCTCTGTGCCAATTTCATCTTTCTGGCGTGACCGGCGCAGCCGCGCCTCGGGACCTTGCGTAGACCATGACCAATCTCTCCGCCCTCGACTCTCCTTCCGACCGCGCCGCGCCGGCGATCCCGGAGCAACAGTTCTCGGACGACGCGCGTCGCAGGCAATTGCGGGGCTATCTCGATCACGGCCTGCGGAGCGTATCGGGATGGCTCGACAAGCGCTCGGCGAGGATCATCGCCACGCTCGGAGCATATCAATCGGCGCAAGGCATTCGCGGCGCGCTGGGCGAGATCGGCGTTCATCATGGCAAGCTGTTCATTCTGCTCGACCTGATGCGGACCGCCGACGAGACGTCCTTCGCCGTCGATCTGTTCGACGAGCAGGATCAGAACGTCGACCAGTCCGGATTGGGTGACTACGCCCGCCTGCTGCACAACCTCGAGACGTTCTCGGGCGGGATGAGCGGGGTGAAGATCGTGAAGGGGAGCTCGCTTGCGCTCCAGGCGAGCGAGCTTCTCGCGCTGTGCGGACCGGCGCGGATGTTCTCGGTCGACGGCGGCCATACCGCCGCCTGCGCATCGAACGATGTGGCGCTTGCGGAGCAGGCGACCATCGACGAGGGGATCGTCATCGTCGACGACTATTTCAACCCGATGTGGCCGGATGTCTCCATCGGTGTCTCTCAGCATATCTTCCAGAACGGCTCGCAGCTGCGGCCGTTCGCCATCTCGCCCAACAAGCTCTACCTGGCGCGCGTTCCCTGCCACGACCGCTACCGCGCGGTGCTGCGCGAGCGCGCACGCCGCTATTTCCTGAAGACGAGCGAGATGTACGATCACGCGGTCGACATCTACGGCTACGACCCGTCGTCGTCATGGCGCCGGCGCGTGATCAACTACGTCAAGAAAAGCCCGATCGGCGGGCCCGCGCACGCGCTCTACCGACGCTATCGTGCCGGCGCGAAGGGTGACCGCACATGAGGGTGCTCGCCTGGCCCGCACCGTCGCAGCTGCACACCAACCCGGTGACGGCGCTGATCTACAGCGCGTTCGCGAGCGAGGGTATTGCGATCGAGCCGTATTCCGCGTGGACCATGCGCGAGCCCAACGCCGACGTCTTCCACGTGCATTGGCCGGAAGCCATCCTCTGGGGGCGCGCCGCCAATCATACGCCGTTCATGGCGAAGCTCGCTGCCCACCACGCGCTGCGGACGATGGATGTGGTCCGCCGCAAGGGCGGAACCGTGGTGTGGACCGTCCACAATATCGCGCCGCACGCATTCACGACCCAGCAGCACGAGCGGGTCTGGGCGCAGTTCTTCCCGAAATTCCGGCGCAAGGTCGACGCGCTGATCGGCCTCACCGGCCGCTCGCTCGATCTCGTCGCCGACACTTATCCGGAGTTGCGCGATCGCCCGCGCGCGGTGGTGCCGCATCCGCACTACCGCACCAGCTACCCCGCACCTCCCACGATCGCGGAGGCGCGGACCGCCATCGGCGTGCCGGAGGATCACTTCGTCACCGCCATGATCGGCATCATGCGCAGGAGCAAAGGCATTCCGCGCGCCATCGACGCGTTCCGCAAGGCGCGGCAAAGGAAGGAGACGCTTTATGTCGGCGGCGCCTGTCCCGATGCCGGGCTGGCGGCCGAGATCAGGAACGCGATCGGCGACGACACCAGCGTGATCTTCGACGACCAGCCACTGCCCGATGCCGACCTGGTGGCCCGCTTCGCCGCCGCCGACGCCATCCTGATCAACCAGGCGAGCACGTTGAACTCCGGCACGCTGCTGCTGGCCTTGTCGATGGACCGTCCGACCATTGCGCCGGCGCGCGGCTCGGTCGTGGAGCTCGCCGACACCGTGGGTGATGGCTGGATCGCGACATTCCCGGACGAGCTCGGGCCCGAGACGCTGCGCATGTGTCTCGACACGCTGCAGGGCCGGCAGCGAGGCGTGCGCGCGCCGCTCGATCGCTACGATCCGGCAACGGTGTCGCGCGCGACCATCGCGGCGCTGCAGGACGCGCTCGCGCGGCGGCGAGCGGCGCGCAACATTCATGTCGCGGTTTGACCGGGATGCACGCGGGGGCGGATCACGGGGCGACGGGGAAAGGAGGCATCGCATGACCTCGACCGGCCTCACGCGGCGGGAGCTCTGTGGTGGCATCGGTGCCGTGGTTACATCAACGACGGCGGTATCGTCGATGACGGCATCGCTCGCGCAAGCGGCGGAGTCGACCAACGCGCTGACCGCGCTCGCGGCCAGCAAAGGCATCACCTTCGGCTGCCAGATCTCGTCGAGCTTCTTCTCGCCAAGCTATCTCGGGCTCTATCGGGGCGCAGTGCGTGTCGTCACGCCGGAGAACGATCTCAAGGCCTGGCGCGTGCATCCGAGCGCCGACCGCTACGACTACAGCGGCGCCGACCGCATTCTCGACTTCGCATCGTCGAGCAAGATCGCGGTGCACGGCCATACGCTGATCTGGGGCAACGGCAAATACAATCCGCCCTGGATCCGGGACCTGCCGAACGACAAGGTGCCCGGATTCATCGACCAGTTCATCAAGACGGTGATGGGGCACTATCGCGGCCGGATCGTATCCTGGGACGTCGTCAACGAACCCACGAGCCTCGGCCAGGGCAACGTCCCGGCCTATCAGGAAGGACCGTTCTTCAGCGCGCTTGGCCCGAGCTATGTGGGGCGCTGCTTCGAGGCCGCGCGGGCCGCCGACCCCAAGGCCATCCTCGTCCTCAACGAGGCGCAGACCGAGCGTGACGACAAGATGGGATTGGCATGGCGGAAGAACCTGCTGACCTGCCTCGACGGGCTGGTGCAGAGCGGCGCGCCGATCCAGGCGGTCGGCCTGCAGTCGCATCTGCGGCCGCAGCTCCCCTTCGACCCCAAGGCGTTCGATACGTTCCTCAGCGAGATCGAGCACCGCAACCTCGACATCTATATCTCCGAGCTCGACGTGGATGATGTGTCTTTTCCCGACGACATCGCCGAGCGCGACAAGCGGGTGGCCGACACCTACCATGAGTATCTGTCCATCGTGCTGCCGCATCGTCGCGTGAAGCGCCTCGTGACCTGGGGCATGGCCGACCCCTACAGCTTCTACGTCGCGCTCGCCCGGCAGAAGGATCCCGGCGCCCAGCGGCAGCCGCGGCCGCTCCTTCTCGACGAGCGCTTCGCGCGCAAGCCCGCGTGGTTCGCGGTCGAGCGGGCGCTGCGCGAAGCGCCCGCGCGCAGCGCATAAGGCATCCCGGTGGTATTCCTTCCGACCAGGCTATTGCGGCAGGTCCCCCGTCCGGACCGACTGCACCAGGACGTCGCCATCGCGATGCTGGACCAGACGGTCCTCAGCGTCTTCAATTTCCTGCTGCAGATGGCGCTCGTCCGCTTCTGGAGCCCCGACCGCTACGGCGTGTTTGCGCTGTTTGCGAATGCGATGTTGACCTTGGCAAACGTCCAGAACGGTCTGTTCACCACGCAATACGGCGTCCTGGTGCCACCGGCGCAGGAGGGCGGCGAGAAGCATCTGCTGCGTGCTGCGCTGTTCAGCTGGAACGTGGTGTTCTGTGCGGGCTCGGCGGCGGTGGTGGCGCTCCTGTTCCACTACGTGGCCGCTGACCACACCGCCGCGACGTTCATCGCCGGCATCCTCTATTTCGGCATGGGCCTGATGCGGGAATACACCCGCGTCATCATGATGACCGAGGGCCGGGTCGCCACCGCCTTGTGGACCGATCTGGCCGGGCTCTGCGTCACCATCCTGATGATCCTGGTCTCGCTGCATCTGTTCGGGACCGCCGACATCTGGCTGATCCTGCTGAGCCTGGCGATGGGCTCGGCGACATCCGTCGCCATCGAGGTCGCTGCCAATCGCCGGCTCTATCCGCTGTCGCTGTCGCGGCGCGTGCGGCTGCGCTACGTCGACGTGTTCCGTCGCCACGTGACCTGGGCGCTGGCCGGCATCGCGACCACCGAGGTCCAGCTGCGCACCTTGTTCTTCCTGCTCGGCGCCTGGTACGGGCTCGCCGCCGTCGGCGTGGTGCAAGCCGGCCTGATGCTGTTCCGGCCGATCGGCGTCCTGTGGTTCGCCTGGTCGCGCGTGATGCGGCCGGCCTTCTCCCGCGCCTATGCGGCCGGCAACGACGCGCAGGCGGCCCGCCTCGCCCACCTGAGCGCGATCGCTTTTCTGATCGGCACGCTGGCGCTCCTGGTGGTGCTCTATCTCGCCTGGCCGCTGATCGACCACTACATCTACGCTTATCGCTATCCCGGCGTCGGACAGGCCACCGCGTTCTGGGGGCTGGTGATGATCCTCAGCTTCGTGCGCGGCACCTATTCGGTGCGCATGCAGGGGCAGGCGCGCTTCCGCGAGCTGTCCCACGTCTCGCTGGTGGCCGCGATCCTCACCGTCCTGCTGGCGGTCGCCATCGCGCACTTCCGCGGGCCGATCGACACCATCCTGGCCAACGTCGCGGGCGAGATCTTCATGCTGGGCGCGGTGATGTGGATCATGGACCGGAAAACGGCGTCATGACCTCGGCCGGATTCACCAGGCCCGTCGGCGCCCGTCCGCCGCCGCTTCCTCCACGAGGGGTACAGCGGAAGGGTGTGCGCGCGCGCGGTGGCCTCGACACGCCGCGCATCGCGCGGGCGGCGCTCTATGCGATCAGCCTCTACAGCGCCATCGTCGTCCCGCTGATGGAAAGAGGCGCAAGCGGGAGCGCCAACGAGGACAACGGCAATCTGCTGAACCAGCTGGTCTGGCTGGCGCTCGGCCTGCTCACCGCCGCGCTGGTCGCGATCGACCCGAAGCGGTTCGCGATCCGGCCGATCGTACGCACCCACGCGTTCCTGCTGGCGCTGATGGGCTGGTTCGTTCTTTCCACCTTATGGTCGCTGTCGCCGGATTCCACGATCCGGCGCGTGGGCCTGCAGATCATCATCATGTCGGCCGTCGCGATCTGCGTGGTGCTGGTGCGCGAAGCGAAGGTAATCGTGAACGACATCCTGCAGGTGCTGTTCATCGCCGCGCTCGTCAACTGGGTCGCGCTGGTGGTGTTGCCGCCCACTGCGCTGGGCCATGCCGGCATCTATCTCTCCAAGAACAACTTCGGCACCTTCGCGGCTCTGATGGTCCTGCTCGGTGCCTCGCGCCTGGCGGCGGGCCCGATGTGGATGCGCCTGCTTTCGGCCTTCGTGGTCGCGAGCGGCTTCGTCTTCCTGGTGGTATCCGCCGCGAAGACGTCGATCGGTCTCGCCGTGCTGGTTCCGGCGATGGCGTTCTTCATCCTGGTCTTCCCGCTCAACCGCGTCCATTTTGCCGTGCCGGCGGCGCTCGCCGGCGTGATGCTCCTCGTCACCGTCATCGGCATATTGGTGACCTTCAACCTCGGCACCGACGACCTCTTCACGTTCCTGTTCGGCGACCCGACCTTTACCGGCCGCACCACGATCTGGCAATTCGTCTGGTCCTATGTCGTGAACCGCCCGTTGATCGGGTACGGGTTCGGCGGCTTCTGGAGCATCGGCAATTCCTCGCCGGTGCAGCAATCGGGCGTCTGGTGGATGAAGGACATCATCAACCAGTCCCACGACCTCTACCTCGACATCCTGGTCCAGGGCGGCATTGTCGCGCTCGCCCTGTTCTTCGCCCATGTCGGGGCGCTGGCGGTCTACAGCAACCGGCTCGCGCGCTGGCACTGGTCCGACAAGATGGCGATCGCAGCGATCCTGTTCTATGGGCTGATCTATAATCTGATGGATACGACGCTGCTGCGCTCGTTCAACATCGTCTGGATCTATTTCCTGGTCGCCTCCTACCTGATCGGGGTCGGGCCGGACGCCGTGACCCGGACGCCGGAAGCGGCCGAGGCTATGAGCCCGACGCGACGGTGATGCCGGCCGCCGTCCGGCGGCGCCAGCTCATCGGCGGGGGATCGCGCTCGTCACGGCGGGATCGTCATCGCGGTCCGAGCCCAACGCCACCGGGTGCATATCCGGGCCGCGGTCGGACGCCTGCACCATGCTCGCCGGCGGTGCCTCCCCCCAACCCAGAGCGCCGGTGTCACGCATGCGACTTACCGCAACGACCGATCCCGCACCGGTGAGATGGCTCGTGTCCGACTGCAGAGGCACCCCCTGCGCAGCATATTCGAGGCAAGCGCCCTCGTGACAGAGCAGGTCGAAATACGAGACATAATGGACCGAGAGCTTGTCGCGGGCGAGAGCGGCCATCGTCGCGTCCAGCCTTTGGTAGTAATTCATCCGGTGATGCCCCGGAATGCTGGCCTCGCCGCGTTGGATCGCCAGCGCCAACAGGCGCGGGAGTGCCGCATCATACTGAAAGATCGGCCCGAACAGGATGATGGAGATGCCTTTGCGTTTGAGCCAGTCGACCGTGCGCGCCAGCCGCGGCAGGTCGTCCTCCTCCCAGTGCGCCGCAATCAGGAGATCATCCACCCGATGGCTCTGCAGATATTGATGGAAGACGTAGCTCATCAGGCGTGCGCAATTCCTGTTCATGCCGAGCGCCTGTTCCAGGGTCGGCTTGCAACCCGACGCGTTCGCCTGCATGAAGTTGACATTGGCGAACACTGAAGAGAGACCGAACCAGAGGTGCGCGGCGTGGCTGTCGCCGATCAGCAGCTCGTTTCGCTTGCCCTCCTCCTTCTTCAGGCATCCGGGCGCGTCGAAGGTCGTATTTGCATTCACCGACGTGAGAAAGCAGCTGCCGACGCGGTATTGCGACTGGGTGAGCGCATCGGTGTTGTCCAGGTAGGCCGCGACGCGCACCGCCTCGGGAGGATAGCGGGACGGGAAACCGCTGGTGGCGATCGCCACGGCGCCGGCGATCACCAGGACCGCAGCGCTCGCAGAGGCCATGCGGAAGAGGACAGGCCGCGAAATTCCGAAGCGGCGGCCGCGGAACGGCTGCTCGACGAACTTCCAGGACAGCGTTGCGGCCGCGATGGATGTGAACAGCACGACGAGCTTCGCAGCCTGGGGCCAGGCTCCGTCGGCGAACGACCCCGACATCCCCTGGAACACGATAATGGGCCAGTGCCAGAGGTAGAGGGAGTAGGAGATCGTCCCGATGAAGACGACCGGAGAGAGCGACAGCAGACGGCCCGCGAACGACGGCTGGAAACGACCCGCGGCGATGATCAGCGCCGCCCCGAAACAGGGGGCGAAGGCCGCGGCACCGGGAAACGGCGTCGCCTTGTCATAGAGGACGGCGGGCACGAGGATCAGCGCGAGGCCGGCCACGCTCGCAGCGTGGCGCCACACCGCTGACGAGAAGCGTGGAAAGACGTCCAGCGCGATCAAGGTCCCGAGCAGCAGCTCCCAGGCCCGGGTATGCGCGAGATAGAACGTCGCCTCGGCTCGTGGACAGCGCCCCAGACGCTGAGCGCGAAGGAGACGAGCGTCACCGCGAGGATCAGCAGCCGCTGGTGCGCCTGCGCCAGACGCCGCACCGCGAGCAGGAACAGCGGCAGAAAGATGTAGAACTGTTCCTCGACCGCCAGCGACCAGGTGTGCAGGAGCGGCTTCATCGCCGCAGGCCCGTCGAAATAGCCCGACTGATGCAGGAAGAAGATGTTGGAGACGGAAAACGTGCCCGCAACCAGCGATCTGGCGAATTCCTCCATTTCCGCGGGCAGCAGCAGCCGGTAAGCCACGAGGCCGCTCACGAACAGCATCACGAACAGCGCGGGAGCAATTCTCCGGATGCGGCGCTCGTAGAACGACACCAGCAAGAACCGTCCAGCGCCGATCTCCGACAGGATGATGGAGCCGATCAGGTAGCCGGAAATCACGAAGAACACGTCCACGCCGACGAATCCGCCGCGAACGCCGAGGTGCGCGTGGTACAGCACGACCGCCACGACTGCGAACGCGCGCATGCCCTCGATGTCGGGCCGAAAGACGCGAGGTGTCGCAGCTGTCGGTCTGT
>Ga0153954_1000902_pt1 | contig 19018 bp, 17 predicted proteins | sample TSFL038MetaG_FD_102277 | JGI IMG/M metagenome (GOLD analysis project Ga0153954, IMG submission 102277) | Attine ant fungus gardens microbial communities from Florida, USA - TSFL038 MetaG | ecosystem: Host-associated > Fungi > Mycelium > Unclassified | place: USA: Florida, Wekiwa Springs State... | reverse complement strand
CAAGCCTGCACTTGTCAATTGACACGCTAAGCACCTCAGCCAAGTCACGACTTGGCCTTCGGGCACTTAGCCCTTCACTTGCCAAGTTCGGCAATGTTCATGCGTGATTTAGGGCGCAAGTTGAGTTTTAATAGCCTTTTAGATATTCTCGATATTGTTCAACTCGTTTTTGTTATCCTGCCGCCGAAGGCGATCCCGCCTATCTTGTTATTTTATCTTGCTTAGCACTGTTCTTTCCTCAAGTAATGCCGAAGGGCCAGTTTAAGATCAGGATAAAGAAAGGCGTAGCCATTGTGCTTTAATTTCATCGGCTCGACACGAGTGCTGCTCAATAGAAATTCATCGGCCATTTCCTTTCCCAGGATCAGCCTCAAGAGACTCGCTGGCATAGAAAAAAAAGTAGGTCTCTTAAGAATCTTTCCGAAAGTTTTCGTCAATTCCGCGTTGGTTACAGGATTTGGCGAAACAGCATTGACAGGCCCTTCAAAAACATCATTGGTCAATATATATCCAACAATTCTCAATAGGTCTTCCATCGCTATCCAGGAGACATATTGCCTGCCGCTTCCTAAAACTCCCCCTAAACCCAGTTTAAAGGGAATTAACATTTTAGCAAGAGCTCCACCTTGTGCAGATAATACCAACCCCGTACGCAGATTTATAGTGCGAATTCCCCTAGACCTTGCCAGCGCTGAGGCTTCTTCCCATCTCCGACACACATCAGCCAAAAAACCATTGCCTGAAGAAGTTTCCTCTGTACAGATCATGTCTCCGCGATTGCCATAAAATCCAATAGCGGAAGAACAAATAAATACCCTTGGAGGCTTTTTTAGTTCCAAAAGAGCTTTGGTGAGGTTAAGTGTACCTTGAACGCGACTATTCAGGATGCGCTCTTTCTTTTTTTCGCTCCAGCGTCCGCCAGCAATATTTTCGCCAGCCAAATGAATAACAGCGTCGAACTCTTCTAGAGCAGCGGTATCATCGATTCCGCTTTCAGGATTCCACATGATAGCATCAAGGGGATGATCCTCTCGATGACGGATAAGGCGGATGACCTCATTTCCAAATGTCTTGAGAAAATTGACCAATTCTTTGCCAATGAATCCTGATGAGCCGCTTACAAGAATTTTCATAAATTAAAACCCAACATGCTAACCTATGAAGGCTGTCAGACTCGAAATTATTTTCTCTCTAGAAGCTTGCACCTTCGGCTTAAAACCCAACTTGCTACCTATGAATGGGTCAGATTTGAATTCTTTTCCTCTAAAAGCTCGCAAAAATAAGAGGGCCATATTAGAAAATATGATCCTCTTATTTTCAGAGCCGAGGGTGCGAGCTTCTAGAGAGAAAATAATTTCGAATCTGACGGCCTTCATAGGTAGCAAGTTGGGTTTAAATAAGATCGCAGGCATCTTCAGGAATCCAGTGGGGGTCCTTTCCCTCCCATTTAACATTACAGCCTATGGGATTGGTCACAGGGATTGAAATAGGCTTTCTCGACAAATGTTCATTCAAGGCATTTTCTAAATCATTGATTTTCATTTTAGATGTATCTCTAGGACTATCCACGCCTCTTCCCGTGTAAATTAATCGGCGGTGTTTATCAAAGACAAAAAAATGAGGGGTTCTTAAAGCTCCATAGGCTTCTGCTGTTTTTTGGGTGGGGTCATGAAGATAATACCAAGGGAACCGATGCTCATGCATCCGCTTAACCATATTTTCGAAGGAATCTTCAGGTTTTGTATTCGCGCTATTTGAGTTGATGCCTACAAAAACCACGCCGCTGCCCTTGAATCTCTCTGCTGTTTTCCGCGTTATTTCATCAGATCCAATGACATAAGGACAATGGTTGCACGTAAAGAAAATAACAAGAACTTCCGCCTTATCAAAATCTTTGAGGGTATAGGTTTTGTTGTCAGTCCCCTTTAAAGAAAAGTCTGGAGCCTTCTCTTCTATCTCTAAAGTAAATTTCGCCATGTTATACCGAAGAAGTGTAAAGATTTTTTTGCCTTTACCTTAGCATGTTCACTTCAAAAGCGCTAACAAAATATGTAAAAAAGCAGCAATTCGAAATACAAAATAAAATTCACAGGATAAGCATTGATCATCTTCGATGGTATGATAAGCAGGATAATTTTCGGGCATGGGCACGAATGTAGGTAAGATGTCTAATGAGCCGAATCCAGCAGTCTTGCTGCAGTAGAAACAAAGCGATTCACTCTGCTTTCTACGATAGGCCGGTTATGGCAACAAAGACTGGGAGCTAGCAGCATGACGCGCAACTCATTAAACTTCGCACTTGTGATCTGCTCGTGGGATTCTAGGAGCTTGCTTAAATAATATAGGACATATGTTGAAGGGGCCCTGTCGATACTGACATGACAAGTAATATTGACTGAATCTGGCTGGAGAGATTCTATAAGAGTATCAATGACTTTAATATAGGCCAATTCGATAAAATCTCTTCTTTCCTCACAAGAAAGCTCGGATCTGTTATCGAAATAGAAACTATGGACCTCTTCGAGGATATCCAAAAGTTTTTTTTGCCAAGAAATTACATCTATATGCTTTGTCCAATAATATCCCTCGCCTGAAACACAATTCGCATAGAGTCTATTTTTGAATTCCTCAGCGTTTGATCTGAATTCATATTCATTATTTTGACGATAAAAATTCGAATTTTTATCCAAAGAAACGACAGCCAAACCCTGAGGGGTCTCTCTATCTGCATTCTCTAGAGCCTTTGACCGCAAAACCCCATCGGAATCTTTATTGTCAGGACTATTGAAATTATACTGAAGATTGATATAAAGATGCTTATGCTCGATGGCTTCGCAAGCCTGAATATAGCTAAGGAATTCCTCATTCACTTTGGCTGAAGTCAGGTTATTTAAGCTTTCATCGAAATATAAGTCTTGAACAGTGTTAGGGGTCCTAATAAAAAGGATTCTCTTCCCCTGCTTGGAAGCCAGCATAAAAAGCCTTGAAGAAACATCGCCGAAGAAATGAGGGTCTTCTAAAGTGTCGAAGGCTCCGTCAACGAGTCCACCAAACTCTTGATTTTCTCGAAGGCCTCTATATGTATTGGTAATCACATCACAGAATTTTTCGGCTGTGATTTCCTCTGGGACTATGCCTGCCTTCTCGTAAAAAAATAATTGGTTGGAAAATCTTAAATCCGGACCCGTATAAATCCAGATGAGAAGTTTGTCGATCAATGATTTCCATTCTTTTTCCAATAAATCGCTCGAATCATCAATTCCATTTCTCTGAGAGACTATCTGTCTCAGTTGTCCTACCATGCCTTGATGAAAAGTCTTTTTATCTTCAATGCAAGAGGATTTTGGGCCTGCCAAAATGTATTCTAGGAAATTTTTCTTTGTTTCTTGGTTAGCTCCCTCCGCCATTTCAACCGAAAGAAGTTTTGCGATCGAAGGATAGCGCATGAGTTGTTGGGCGACAAATGTGTTTAATTGGGCGTAATAAGAAGCGTAAATAGAAGAGTCGAAGATATTGTCATGCATCTCAACGGAACGCTTTTCCGCTGTCTGTTCATGAGATGAAACAAACCCCGCGCCGAAAAAAAGAAGAAACAAACTTAATAGCTTAGCATTCATCAATTTAACTGCATAATTCATTGGAAATCGCCTTTTTAAACTATATAATATTGTTTTTCATAATTAAAACAAAAGAATTGTCTCATTCATGTCCGAAATAAATAGTCCCGTTTATTAAGCCTTTTTCGATTTGTTGATGCAAGTGACCTGGCTGAAAGATGATATGCTGTGCACGATAAGAACTTTTTCTAACAGACTTATAGATTGCCTCTCCATCTTCAATCACGCGGATCTGTCGCCAAGAGCCCAAAAGGGTATCGACCATTTTCAATAAGGAGGGTTGAAGATACTCTGGCGATCTGCGCATAATGAAAAAGAGATATCGAAGAGGGCCATTTTGAGGCTCCGACTTAAGCGTCGCCAATTTAAAAAAATTGGGAATAGAGATTCCCTTCACCTTTTCAAGAGTCGCTTGGACCCAAAATGCACAATTCTCGCCAATGAATTGGAAAATTGCATTGCCATGTCTAGCCCCAAATAGCTCTTCCTTAATGATCTCCATTAATTCCATGCCTTGCTTTGCCATCAGTTTAATGGGATACGCAGCCTTTTGGCGGTGGGAATAAAATTCATTCTCATCGGGATAAGAGACTTTACCAAGCACTGTCGATGCCAAAAAAGTCATGAGAGCGAATTTTCCCCCTGGAAAAAGTTCAGGGAATTTGCCAAATGGATAAACACGATAACGTCCCAATTCCGTTGGAATGGTAGCCACCAAATATCCATGGCGTCTATCCAAATCGAGATCGAGCGTCTCGCGGGAAGCCATGGCGCTCACTAACCAGTCGCCATCGCCAAGAGATAGACTATACTTCTGTTCCACCTGATCTTTAGACAACTCCTCAAAGACGGGTAGCATCTCCCACCAGCGAGGAGAAGTCAAATCAACGCAAATATGAGAGTTTGCCGCTGGATCCCACCATCCTAGTTTGTGCGCATTCCAGTTTGTGATGCCGGTTGAACCGAAAAATTCTATATCTCCAATTTCTTCTTTCTTTTTCGCGAAACATCTAAAAATCTTATGAATAGGTAGCTTCCAATGGCCATTAAGGTTGACTTCAAGCGACTCATCAAGAATGCTGATCGGTTTTCCTCCCTCTGGGGTATTAAAGAGAAGGCTGATGACTTTTTCTTTTAGCCCTGGACGCGAAGGATCTGGGGCTTTCTCGACCGAAAGCATGTCTCCACCGAATCTTCCAATACGCGTCGAAAGGTAGATGGCTTTTAAACGTGTGCAGACGACAGGATATTCAATAAATTGCTCGATTCCATTATTTTCGCGAAGAGTCCATGCAAAAAAACCATTTTGCAAATCATGATCGCGCAACAACATTTTAACAAACTTAGGGTAACAACAAGCTTCCGCCATCTTTTTTCGATGGAATGCGGAAAGTGATTTATCGGGAAAAGCTCCTTGTTTACTTTTCCAAAGACCCGCTTGATGTAATAGCTTTTCCAAAAGATCTTGATCGACGGCGCCTTTATCTAATCCGCCATGGATACCCTCGATACGATATTTAAGAGCCGTTATTTTTTGAGAGAGCCTTTTCAATTCATTTTGTATCTGCGCATCATTTGATATCTGGAGTGTTTTCTTGACAGCCCTTCCCGCCTCAAGATAGAGCTGGAAATGTTCTTTTTGAGCAGCAATAGCCTTTGGCTCAGAATTGAATGTTACAGGAGATCTTTCCAAGCTATCTAAAGCCTCGCAAAAGGCTTGGCTAATGGAAATCAAGCGGCTGTTTTCTCCATAAAAAAGATGTCGAATTATCGAAATCAAGCCGCTTTCGCTTTCCCATTCTCCATTTTTACAAAAAACAGGCGCATGCTGCTCAAGCGAATCGGTAAATTGACGAAGATTGTTTTGTATACTTTCCATGAGAGTGTCACTTTTAAAAAACAAGAAGGAAAAATTTAACCGAACTTAGGCTTGAATTCAATAGTTATATACATCAGCTGACAAGGGAAAGGGCAAAGGTCATCAACTTAAAGAATTTTACATCTACCTATTCGTGTCCGAGCCCGTGTTCGAGTTCCGAAATCAATACAGAGGAAGAAATATATGCGGAATTCGGACTGGGACACAGACTCGCAATGCCATTCGTTAGATCCAATATCTCCATTAGCAAAGGTATTACTGTAATCTCATTAGCCTTATCCCTAGTTCCTCTTTCTGTTTGCTCATCAAAACTGACAATCTCTCTTGAAACTCTTTCCCTTACAAGATCTGCTGTTGTACTAGCAATTTCTCCATTGATTCCGGCTTAATCAAGTGAAATAAATCCTTAAAAGTACGTTCACAAGGTACTCCTCCGGACATATCTACATATTTTTCAAGCCAATCTTTCCTTCCCTCACACATAACTACTGTTTGAGACCAGTCTTTAGCCCCACAGACCTGTGCAATTAAAATCATGAAAAGAACACTTGTAAGGGAATAACGAAAAAATTGAAAAGGCTTGCGAGTATCCTCTAGGAATGGCTGTCCCTCTCCTCTCTCTTATAAATATCCTGTCCATTTTAACAGTGAAATAGTTCCATATGTTTGTTATAGCAATAGGGGCTTTTTTAGTTCCAAAGTCATTGCAATTAATACAAATGACTTTTATCATGCCTCATAAAAATAAGGCTTACATGGAACTGTGTAATGTAATCATAAAGGATTCACGATATGGATATTGCAAGGCTAATCTCTCCATCGAACTAGGTTATATCAAAAATATTGTTATTATCGATACCGACCCTAAAAGCTTTTACAACGCAGAGTTTTACGTCTCTCCAGGATTTGTCAATAGTCACCTCCATCCTAACCAATTACTAGATCGCAGGATACTTGATGGGCAGAATATTTCCGAGCTGCTCCACAACATGCACGGAAATTATAAAAAAAACGATGAAGAGCGCTATGCTCAAGCCCTTTTGGTTTTAATAGAAGCTATAAAGTCTGGAGCGACATCCATTTACAGTGTTGCCAGCAACCCTTATCCAGTAATTAGAGCCTTTAATACTCTGGATCTAAAAGGAGCAATTACATGTTTTTATAATGATCGATGGGAAGGATTTGGAACACCTCCAGCTTTATCCATTCTAAATGCTATTGAGAACCAATTTACTAAAGCATATGCAGAAAAGACCACTAAAGTGGACATTCATATAGGCTCTGCATCGGTTGAAAGTGCATCTAATGAATTACTTTTTTTAATCGATGACTTGGCAAAACGTTTCAAAACCAAAGTTAATCTCCATATAAGTGAGGGAATAGAATCTGTCAAATCATGTACAAAGTCCCGACTCACATCTCCCGTACGTCTATTGTCGCAACTAGGTATTTTGGCCTCTCATTGGAATTTAATTCATGCCGTTAACATAGATGAAGATGAGATAGCCATGATTGCCAATGCTGGAGCTTGTGTGATTCATTGCCCCGTTAGCAATGCAAAAACAGGAGTGGGAGTGGCACCAATCAAAAAGTTTATGGAATATGGCATTACTCTAGGTCTTGGTAGTGATGCATGTAGTAATAACAATACTAACAATATTTTGAATGAAGCTTACTTTGCTGTACTCTTGCAAGCGGCCTTTCACACAGATGCTAAAGTTGTTTCTATAGAAACTTTAATGAAATGGATGACTGAGAATGGTTATCAGATTCTAGGTACAAAGCAAAAAGGAAAGATTGAAATTGGCGAATCTGCAGATTTGTTGCTGTGGTCGCTTCATGAAAGTGCATTTGTACCTTTGGCTTACGGTAAATATGATTCTACACTTATTTACAATGCACCAGATATCAAGCCTCATAGTATCCTTATGGATGGCAAAATCATCGTAGAAGACTATCAATTTAAGACAATATCCGAAAAAGAAGTCCGTGAAACTGCTAACCAATGCGGTATGAAACTTTTTTCTTTCTTAAAAAGACTGTGATAATGAAACCGTCAAAAGGTTATCCAATAAAACTCGCCCTTTTAGGAACAACTGGAGTAGGTAAAGATACTGCTGTTTGCATAATCAACGAAATATTTCCAAATTTGTCCACTCAAGTAATACGCTTAGCAGATCCATTATATGAAGCCCAGAATGCCATATACAAAATCTGTAACAAAGAAAAAGAATATTACACTCAGGATGGAGAGCTTCTCAATTTCTTAGGACAACACATGCGAAAAATTAACCCGCAGGTCATTCAGAATTCTTTTGAACGAGCTATTAAAAAAATTTCTCCCCATATTCATTTAATCATTTGTTGCGATGTTAGACCTTTAGATGTTCCTTTTGTGCGAAATGAGGGCTTTTTTATTTTAAATATTATTGCAGATCCCATGATTGCTCTTGAAAGACGCCGTCTTCGCGGTGACTTATCCTTAGGTAGTGTTAGTCATTCTACAGAAGAAGGATTAGCCTCTCGCTTATACGATTATCAAATCGCAAATAATGGCAGTTTGCAAGAATTTAAACAAAAAATTATTAAAACTATTCGTGAGTTAATGCCATGATTCTTTCAGGATCAGAAATCAAAAAGCAAGTCATATTGGGCCGTATTCACATTTATCCTTTTATGGAGGGACATATCAATCCTAATAGTTATAATTATCGCTTAAGCGATGAACTTTTAGAAATTGTTGATGATCCGATCGATCCAAAATCTAAAGTGCAATACAAAAAAACTATAATGTCCACTCAGGGGTACGTCCTTCAACCGGGTCGATTATATCTTGGAAGCACAGTAGAAGAGATTGGAAGTGAGTATTATGTCACGAGTTTAATCGGACGCTCATCTGTAGGCCGCTTAGGGCTATTTCTTCAGATTACAGCTGATCTAGGTCAATTAGGTGCTAAACATCGTTGGACATTAGAGCTCACTGTTGTACAGCCCCTTGTCATTTATCCAATGATGCAAATCGGTCAAGTAAGTTTTTGGAACGTAGAAGGTCAGGCCGAGTCTCTTTATAATGGTAAGTATGCCAAATATTCAGTAGCGCATTGCAGTGAAATATATCAAGAATTTTAAATAAGGCTTCCAATAATATCATATGATTTTAAGTGGATTGAGAATTAAAGAAAAAGTTAGAGAAAAAAAAATAATTATAGACCCATTCTCTCTCGAACAGATTAACCCTAATTCTTATAATTTTCGGCTTGGCAAAACATTAAAAGTTTATAAGAATTTTTTAATAGATTCTAAAAAAGAAAACAAAACGAAAACGATACTCATTCCACCTGAAGGATATGTCTTACAGCCCAACATTTTATATTTAGGACATACAGAAGAGATAATGGGCAGCAAGCATTATGTTCCTATCATTCGAGGTCGTTCATCAATTGGTCGCATTGGCTTATTTGTGCATATAACGGCTGATTTAATCGACATCGGTTCAATTAATCAATGGACGTTGCAAATGCATTGTGTTCAACCGGTAAGGATATATGCTGGAATGCTAATTGGGCAAGTAACTTTTTGGAAAATTGAAGGGGATGTGATTCTTTATAATGGCAAATATCAAGGGAGCCGCGGCCCGATAGCCTCGAAAATTTTTTGTGATTTTGAGGCTAACATGGAGCTTGAAACGCAAATAGAAAAGTCAGATTCTCACTTAAGTTGTGTTTAGAAGAGTCTTTAATAAGGGATACCGGCAATGGATGCAATTGAACATTCGAACTCAGACCGACCATTTAGTAAATGGCGTGAAAGACTTTGGCCAGTACACTATCATGAAAGTAAAAAAGTATTTTTACTTCTTTTGCTGAAATTTTGCGTTTCTTTTAATTATTCCATTCTACATGCCACAAAAGATACTTTGATTGTGACTAAAGGTTCAGGTGCCGAAGCCATTCCAATTTTGAAAGGGTGGTTTGTCCTAGTTTTTGCCTTTCTTTTCATGCTACTTTACTCAAAACTTAGCAATCATCTTTCACGCCCTGCATTGTTTTATATCACAATTATGCCATTTTTGTTTTTTTTCGCATTGTATGGCTTTTTTCTTTATCCAAATCGAGATTGGCTCTCCCCGCATGCCACAGCTGATTGGTTATTGACATTTGTTGGCAAAGAACGGGCTTACTGGATAGTTGTTTATAGATATTGGATGGATTCGATCTTTTTTCTTATGGCGGAACTTTGGGGAGGAATTGTTATTGCTTTGCTTTTTTGGGGCTTTGCAAATCGAATAAACACCGTTAATCAGGCCTCTAGATTTTATACCATATTATCTGCCGGTGGACATGTGGGCATTATTACAGCAGGACCGATTATATGGCATTATGCTGCTCAAAATCAATTTCTGATCACCATTCAATATTTAATGGGGTTTGTAACAATTGTCAATTTACTCATCATCTTAACCTACTGGCTGATGAATCGGCATGATAAAGCCAAAAATTTTTTAGATGATATCAAAGAGAATGATTATGCAAATAAAAAGCCAAAACTATCGCTCATTGATAGTTTGGCATATGTTATTCGCTCGCCTAATCTCGGTTGTATTGCTCTAATGGTGATTGGATATAGTATTTCAGTAAATATGGTAGAGGTGCTCTGGAAAGCCACATTAAAGCTCAAATATCCTAATGCCAATGAATACCAAGCTTTTATGGGCATTGTTTCTTCAATGACGGGCTTATTATCTTTATTCTTGGCGCTTTTTGTGGGTGGAAATATTATTCGGACGTTCGGATGGTATTTCGGAGCCCAGTTAACACCTATTATTTTAGGGATTGCATCAGTTGTATTTTTAGGGGTTTACTTTTCAGGGTACTCTTACGAAGGCCTTCCGCTAATTGTAAATTCTGCTTCGCTCACCGCACTTGTAGTCTGTGGCGCTATCCATAACATTGCCTGTAAATCGATGAAATATTGTTTATTTGATCCAACTAAGGAAATGACCTATATTCCATTAGATGAGGAAGCTAAAGTCAAAGGAAAAGCTGCTGTAGATGTCGTAGCTTCTCGTTTTGGGAAATCTGGTTCTTCTTGGATTCAAGTAAGCTTAATGGAGCTTACGGAAGTTAGCTCCGTTTTAAGTGTAGCTTCCTATTTAGCTCCGTTTATCTTATTTGCCGTCGTAAGTTGGATGATTGCAGTCTATTTTTTGAGATATCATTTTAAAATGGATATCCAGGCAGGAGCCCCTATTCAAAAAAACATATTAACACAAACTACCTGAGCGCTTTATGACACAAGAGAATAGTCCCATCGACTTTCAGAACACTCTTATCCAACAAAAAACAAAAAAATTCGACATTGAAAATCCCAATATTGAATATAGAGTAGTGGCAAAGAATTCAAGCGCCTTTGCATTTCTCACCCATATTCCAATTGTTCCCGGACACTTACTTATCTGTCCGCAGCGTGTAGTAGCACTGTGTGAAGAATTAAGCTTTGAAGAATGGAAAGCAATTCTTGAGCTAAAATCTTTGCTATGCCCTATTTTAACAAAAATTTTTAATGCAGAGGGTTTTAATTTTGCTTGGAACGCCGGAGAAAAGGCCGGTCAGAGCATACCTCATTTTCATTTGCATGTCATTCCAAGAAAAAGTGGGGACACGGGAGTTTGGCAATATGAACCAAGAGAGTTCGTTTATCGTCCGGGCAGTCGTCCCGTTTCGCCAAAAGAAGAACTTAAGCAGATTGCAAATCTTATTCGACAAAATATTCTTTAACCTCAGCGATTCTTGCTCCCAAGCTAAAAGGGGTTGGCTTCACCATGGAAAAAACCTATCGGCACTGTTATAATTAGCCTAGAGGTGATATGGACGCAATTACTGATTGCTAAAGCATAAGTTATGCGCATCCCTATTCTTTTTTTTCATAGTAACTTCTTGCAATATTGAAAGGACCACATGGGGATTTATAGATAATTTGCAGATCTTTATGCACTAATGCTTGGCTGGCTTGATAAAATAGGGGAATTACTGGCATTTCGTTGCAAAATATTTTTTCAGCATTCAATAGATAAAATGAGCGTCGAAAAGGCGTAACTTCCTGTTCACTTAAATCGATTAAATGCTTGAAATCGGGATGTTCCCATTTTGCAAAGTTTACTTCGTGATGCTCGGATTTAAAGACATTGAGAGTATAAAGAGGGTCATCCATCCACGGGGTCCATTGCATAAGTCCTAATTGGAAATTTTCTTTTGTCATTTTTTGCGAAAGAGCATTCCAAGATAAAGGTTTAAGCTCACATTCTATATCCAAACACTCTTTAAATTGTTGCTTTAAGCATTCAGCAGTATGTTCACGAACACCCTTTTCAAGAAAAATTAAAGGCAATGGAGAAATATCTTTTAGGCTCAAATTTAATTCTTGAATGGCTTCATGCAATAATTGACGAGCCCTTTCTAAATCGTAATTAGGGAATTGTGGATGATGATTTTCACAATAGTAGGGCAGAAGTGGAGAGAATGCAGGATTAAGAGAAGCAAAAGTATTGGCAATAATTCTCGTACGCTGAATCGCATAAGCAAAAGCTTGGCGCAATTTGCAATGATGAAAAGGTGGAGATTTCGTATTAAATACTAGCCAGCAAACCCAGCTATTTGGAAAAGAAATAAATTTACTATCCATCTTTGTGTTATAAATCGAATACCAATTTCCAAAAGGATTGCCTATGTAATCAATTTCATGGCTTTGGAATGCTTGAAGTGCCTGTGCTGGGTTCATTGGAGTCAAAGTAATTTGATCTAATTGGATTTGATTGACATCCCAATAAAAAGGATTTCTGATGAGCTGATAGCCTTGATTCGGCTGGTTAACTTTAAGTTGAAAAGGACCATTACAGGGGTAATTTTTTTCACATTGATATGGCCACTGAGGGTGTTGTTGATCGATTAAACGATGAACCGGGGAAAATAGAGGATGTGCAGTCAATTTGAGAAAAGATGGAGTTGGACGTTCGAGCTCTATTTTTAGTGTACGTTCGTTTAGGACATGAATTCCTATTTGATCAAGGGGCAGTTTTCCCTTTTTGCCTTCTTTGGCATTTTTGATTGGATAAAAACGATAAGCAAAAGATGTTTTAAAATCAGGAGAAAGAATTTTTTTCCAGGCGTACTCAAAATCATAAGCAGAGACGGGTGAGCCATCGTTCCATAAACATGAATGAAGTTTAAAAATATATTGCTTCAAATCAGAAGATATCGTAATCGACTCTGCAACGGCATTTTCGACATCTCCATTTTTGTTGAAGCGCGTAAGCCCTTCAAAAAGCAATCTTAAAACATTGCTAGATTGGGTGTCGCCTGCACGGGGATCTAAAGAAACATGGGAAAATTCTACCCCAATTCTTAATATCTGTTGATCTTTTCTTTTCTTATGTAATTGGCTCAAAGAATGTTGAACCGCCTGAATAAAAGAGTTGGCTTCTTTAGCATTTACTTGTAAAACGCAGTTAAAGAATATACCTTCGGCAAGGTCTATAAAATTATAAGCAATGTCAAGGCTTACAAAAGAAGGATCTTGAAGAACAGCAGAAATAGTATCCTTAAATGAAAGGCCATCTCCATGTGCAATGAAGAAGAGGTATTGCTCGTTTGAATAAACATTATACTGACAAGTGGAATCTTTGAAAAACTGTTGCTTACGGTTTTCCAAAAAATAAGTAAAAAGAGTTAATAAAGTTTCTTCTTGGATGACGACTTGTTTTTCCAAAGGAGTAAGCCCATAAAAGAACCTCTCTATGAGTTCGGAATCGCAATTGGCAATTTCTGGGAAATGCTCTTTAAAAGCATGCAGCAATTCTTGTTGTTTAATGATAATGCCGCCATTATAATCGCGAAATTCTCCAATAGCAGAGTGCAATAAACTGGCTACTTTTTGCCGTGCAGAATAAAAATCTAAAGAACCATCTGATCGCAAAAGAGAAGCATTGCGAGGTAAATGCAGGCAGAAAATATGCGCTTCTACGGGATGGTTTTCTATATGTCGTACCGTCAATAAGCGATGAGAAACAAATGAACCATCGAAAAAGTAATCTTTGAAAGAAAAGCGATGAAAAGGAGAAATATAGGCCAATATGATACGAAAAATAATTTCTTTGCCAGTCTGTTGATCGAGTACGATGTAAGCTTGGGGAAGATCTTTGAGTCTTTTGATTTCTTGGCTTAAAATTAGAATATGTTTGTAAATCTCTTCTTCATTATGCCTCATGAAGATTGTGGGAGAAAGTGTTTGAATGCTATTTTTTACCTTATTTTCAAGGTGTTTTTTTAAAAGTTGCTGTTCTTCAAGAGAAAAAGAGGTCCCCTTATTTTTCTCGATTTCGAAATAGATCATTTTAAGATTTTTATGCTGGGATGAATGGTAATAAGAGCTTTCTTTGACTAATTTCAAATCTGAAAAATTTTTTTGCAGAGCTAATAAAATATTTTCTTCGTCAAAGAGTTCATATCTATCAAGCACGTTGAATCCAATTAAACATCCCAAAACAGATTTGGAGGAAAATGGAAAAAACAATGTGGTCGGAATTAAGCGTATTTCAAGATAGCGATGGTGAGAAAAAAAAGTCGCAGCATGCAATAATTTTTTCTGCATATGGTGGATAGAAAGAATAAGGCGAAAAAGATGAGATGATATGCGATGATCTAGAAATTTTTTTGTTGCCAGTAAATAGAAAAGATATAGATCAGTAAAAACACTATTATCAATGGACTGAGAAAATTTGGCCAACCATTTTTTCAGTTTTTCAGAAACAAAGCAAAAAGAAGAGTGAAAATTATGCGTGAAAGAATGGGCAGGAATTTCTTGAGTGTGTATCAAATCGAACTGTTGTTCAAACATATTTAGGGTGATAAAAACTATGAACGAGAAATATGAAATAATCTGTGTTGTTTGTCAATATCAATCCTAAATTTGAGCAGGTCACATAGGACTTGCATATTTTGATTTAAACAGCTAGCCTATTTAATGTTGAGCACTTCCACCGTAAATTTTCGAGAATCTCAGAGAAAGTTTACAGCACGAATGGTTCATTTTAAATGACAAACGTTTCAAGGGAAATATGGCCGACGTTAACAAACAAACCATCCAAAATCTTATCCAACTATGCCGCATCGATTGCACGGAAGAAGAGCAAGAAGCCATTCTTGTCGACTTGCAAAAAATCATCGCTTATGTGGAACAGTTGCAAGAAATAGATACAGAAAATGTTTCGCCTTGCAATCAAGTCATGGAAGGAATGGCTAACGTCATGCGGGCAGACATTGTCGGCGAAAAAATGCCACGCAGCGCATTTCTCGCTAATGCCCCTTCACAAGTCGGCGGAATGATTCGCGTCCCTCCTGTCATTAAATCCAGTTAATTCATGAATCTAGGCAAAAAAAATGCACACCCTTTCAGCGATTGAAATTCGAGATAAATTTTTAAAAGGAGAACTCTCTGCAATTCAAATTGTTGAAGCCTTCCTTGACCGCATTGAAAAATATGATGGCCAAATTGGCGCATTCTTATGCGTTTTGAGAGAGAGAGCTTTTGCAAAAGCCAAAGCCCTAGACGAAAAACGCAGTTCTGGGGCTAAGCTAGGCAAGCTCGCAGCTATTCCCATCGCCATTAAAGATAATATCCACGTCCAAGGCGAAATCTCAACCTGTGCATCGAAATTCCTGACAAATTACCGAGCTCCTTTTAACGCTACCGTCACCAGATTGATTGAAGAAGAGGATGCCATCATCATCGGCAAAACAAATATGGATGAATTTGCCATGGGCTCCTCCACAGAAAACTCTGGATTGCAAAAAACAGCAAATCCATGGAATTTGAAATGCACTCCAGGAGGATCGTCGGGAGGATCCGCAGCAGCCGTTGCTGCGCGCCTATGCCCATTGGCTTTGGGAAGCGATACAGGCGGTTCAGTGCGTTTGCCAGCCTCTTTTTGCGGCATCATTGGATTTAAGCCGACATATGGAAGGGTTTCTCGATATGGCCTCGTGGCTTATGGCTCTTCTCTTGATCAGATCGGCCCGCTTGCAACGACGACAGCAGATGCCGCCTTAATGATGGAGGTCATTGGACGTCATTGCGAATGCGATTCGACATCCTATCTGGCTCCAGAGGAACCCTATTTAACCCATTTAGAAGGGAATATCCAAGGAATGCGCATTGGAGTGCCTTGGCAGTATTTAGAGCAGCTTGCTGCAGAACCTAAGGAAATATTTAACCGATCCATCGAAACTCTTAAAAAACTTGGCGCCAAAATTGTCGATATCGATTTGAGCATTCTTAAATACTCATTGGCAGTCTATTACATCTTAGCGACAGCAGAAGCTTCGACCAATTTGGCTCGCTTCGACGGCATTCGTTATGGACAACGGTCTAAAAGGGCTAAGACGCTCGATGAAGTTTATGACTTTTCTAAAGAAGAAGGCTTTGGCTCAGAGGTTAAAAGACGCATTCTTCTCGGTACTTATGTCCTTAGCGCCGGCTACCAAGATGCTTATTATAAAAAGGCTCAAAAAGTACGCTCCCTTATCATCGAACGCTATAAGGAAACGTTTAAGCATTGCGATTTAGTGGCAACGCCTGTTTCTCCATTTACTGCATTTGAAATAGGAGCCATTAAAGATCCCCTCCAAATGTATTTGGAAGATATTTATACGATCGCCATAAACCTTGCAGGACTGCCTGCCATTAGCGTTCCGGAAGGCTTTGCAAAAGACGGGAAGCCATTAGGTTTACAGCTGATCGGACCGCAAAAGCAAGATGCTCGCGTCTTACATGCAGCACATGCCTTTGAAACAGCGACAGGCTATCATACCGCTATCCCTCAACTTGTGAAATAGGAAAGCATGCGATGAATCATTCTACTGAATGGGAAACAATTATCGGCCTTGAAATTCATTCTGAATTGAATACCAAATCAAAGCTGTTTAGTGTCGCACCAAACCATTTTGGCGACGAACCCAATACGAACATTACTGAAGTATGCACGGGACAGCCAGGAGCTTTGCCTGTCCTTAATAAGGAAGCTGTTCGCAAGGCAGTCCAGTTTGGTTGCGCCGTTAATGCAAAGATTGCGAAGTTCAGCAAATTCGACCGCAAATCCTACTTCTATCCCGACAGTCCCCGCAATTTCCAGATTACTCAATATGACGAACCCATTGTGATCGGCGGCAGTGTTATCGCTGAAGTCGATGGCAAAGAGAAACATTTTGCGATTAATCGCGTCCATTTAGAAGATGATGCAGGAATGCTTAAGCATTTTCCAACTTTTGCTGGGGTCGATTATAACCGCGCTGGGGTGCCATTGATAGAAATTGTTTCTGAACCTTGCATCCATAGTCCTAGGGAAGCAGTCGCCTACGCCATGGCTGTGAAAGCAATTTTACAGTACATTGATGCTTCTGACTGCAATATGGAAGAGGGTTCTCTTCGAATTGATGCCAATATTTCCGTCAGACTTAAAGGCGAACAGGGATTTCGCAATAAGATCGAAATTAAAAACATGAACTCTTTCAGCAATATGGAGATGGCCTTAGAAGCTGAAATCAAGCGGCAAATCCGTGAGTACATGCAATATCCCAATAAGCATCATAAGGAAGTCATTTCACAAGCCACCTACAGATGGGATCCTGAAAAAAAAGAGACCGTTTTGATGCGCCGCAAAGAGATGGCTGAAGATTATCGTTATTTCCCTGAACCTGATTTGGTGCCGATCATTTTAACTGATGCTTATATTGAAGAAATTCGAAACGCCTTGCCCGAGTTGCCTTTGCAGCGGGAACGGCGCTATATCAATCAGTTAGGATTATCCCCGCATCATGCCTTTATATTGACAAGCGATAAGCCAACGGCAGATTACTTTGAACAAGGCCTTCAGCTCTGCAATAATGCGAGATCGCTTTGCAATTGGATTATCATCGAATTTGCTGGAAGGCTCAAGGATACGGGAAAAAATCTTATCACTTACGGGATTCCTGCATCGCATGTCGCTAAACTTGTCGATTTGATTGATAAGGGAACGATCACTGGCAGAATTGCTAAAGCTGTTGCTGATGATATGGTAACCAGTCCTGGCAAAAATCCCGAACAGATCGTTAAAGAAAATCCCGACTATTCTCCTGTTCATGATCAAGCAGAGATTGAACAGTTGGTCGATAAGGTTCTGGCTGAAAATGCACAATCAGTCACAGATTTTAAGGCAGGCAGAGATAAAGCCTTTGCTTTTCTCGTTGGCCAGGTGATGAAACTTTCCAAGGGCAAAGCCTCACCCCAAGTTGTCAATGATCTCTTAAAGCAAAAAATAAGCGCAAGCGGCTAATCCTGATATTTTTTAGAACTTGCGAATTAGAAAAATTAAACGCCAAGACGCAAAGGCATAAAGAAGAGTTCTTATGTTTATTCTTTGCGCCTTTGCGTCTTGGCGTTTAATTTGTCCTATATTAAAGACGATCTTGGAGAAGTAGTTTGCGGGCGGCTTGAGCCTGTTGCTTCAATTCAGCATAGGCGGCATTATCATCAGAATATTCTAAAGCCAAATCTAGAGCCAATAAAGCACTTTCTCTGTCATGGATAGCAAAAAGACATTTGGCTAAATAAAAATAAGGGACTGGGCTATTAATATCAGTCACCGCAGCCATTTCATAAGCATCGATGGCTGCTTCATAATCGCCATAGAGTTGAGTAGACATTCCCAATCCTAGCCAATAATCGTGATTATGAGGGTTGAGTGTGACAAGAAACAAAAAAGCATTCGCGGCATCCACAAAGCGCTTATGCTCGAATAAACGGTAAGCAGCGCGATAGAATTTAGCCATGGTTTCGTTGGAAAAGCCCATAATTTCCTGGGCGGTTTTGCCAGCGGCAAACTCTTTTTTTAACCAGGCCTTATCCTTCAGCTTTTCTTTCATTTTTTTTGAGAGCTTAAACTCACCTAGATCGTCTTTCATTAAGATGAATCCTTAACGCAAGTTATTAATTATAAAATACCTATATTCTCAATCAAAAAAAGTGAATGACGATGACTTTGTTTTAAGACACAGAGATATAAAAAACAACGATAAAACCCTCTCATCTTAGCGACCCAGCGCTTGCGTTATTTTTTTGATTTCGAATTACTTGCTCAAATTCCAGAAAAAATAAATACGACAAAATAGTTTTATCAAAATAATTAGAGCGTAATAAAGACAATAATTATTTACACAAATTTGATTAATAAATAATTTCACAAGATAAGCAGGATCGGCTTCGTAAACAGGATAAGGAAATTGTTTATCTTCGTTTATCCTGCTGGCGAAGCCGATCCTGCCACCTTGTGAAATTTATTTTTTATTTCGAATTGCTCGAGCGAATTCCAGGTGACCGGACATTAAATCAAATTCTTGAATTTTGAACGCTGTTGTTAGATCCTCTTTGAAAACACGTTTTCAAGGAGATTTTCATGAGCCAGCCAAAAGGCAAAGTACCCGCCCACATT
>Ga0153954_1000901_pt1 | contig 19049 bp, 14 predicted proteins | sample TSFL038MetaG_FD_102277 | JGI IMG/M metagenome (GOLD analysis project Ga0153954, IMG submission 102277) | Attine ant fungus gardens microbial communities from Florida, USA - TSFL038 MetaG | ecosystem: Host-associated > Fungi > Mycelium > Unclassified | place: USA: Florida, Wekiwa Springs State... | reverse complement strand
CTGTATGCCGCTTCCAAGAAGGCGAACGAACTGATGGCCCATGCCTACAGCCATCTGTATCGCCTTCCCGCAACGGGGCTGAGGTTTTTCACGGTCTATGGTCCGTGGGGACGTCCGGACATGGCGATGTTCATCTTCGCCAAGGCCATTCTGGAAGGACAGCCGATCCGGCTCTTCAACCACGGCCGGATGCGGCGTGATTTCACCTATGTCGATGACGTGAGTCAGGCTATTGTCCGCCTGATCGATCGGCCGCCGCAGGGGAGTCCCGATTGGGACGGCAATCAACCCGATCCGGGGACCAGCAGCGCGCCGTGGAAAATCTACAACATCGGGAATAGTCATCCCGAGGAATTGACCCACGTTGTCTCGCTCCTGGAGAAAGGCCTGGGTATGACCGCCATCAAGGAGATGCTGCCAATGCAGCCAGGCGACGTCGAGGCGACCTACGCCGACGTCAAAGATCTTGAGAACGATATCGGTTTTCGTCCTGCGACGCCGATCGAAGAAGGTATCGCCCGCTTTGTGAAATGGTATCGTGATTACTACCGAACCTAGCTGGAAGGCCTGATGACCAGACGAATAATCCCCCTCATCATGTGCGGCGGCGCAGGGACGCGGCTGTGGCCGGCCTCGCGGGAGGTGCGGCCCAAGCAGTTCCTGCCGCTGTTCGGCGCGCGCTCGACCTTTCAGGATACGCTCGCGCGCGTCTCTGATGCGGCGCTGTTCGAGCGGCCGATCATCATCACCAATGCCGCCTACCGCTTCATGGTGCTCGAACAACTCGCCGAGATCGGCATCGAGGCGGACGTGCTGCTCGAGCCGGTGCGGCGCGACTCGGGGCCTGCGATCGCGGCCGGCGCGGCATTCGCGCAAATGCGTGACGAAGATGCCGTCGTGCTGGCGCTCGCCGCCGATCATGTCGTGCGCGATACGGCGGCGTTCCTCGCGGCCTGCCGCCAGGGACTGGTTGCAGCCCGCGACGGCCGCATCGTCACCTTCGGCATCAAGCCGGAACGCCCCGCGACCGAATATGGCTATATCAGCCCGGGCGAAGCGGTTTCTGGCGAGGTTTGCGCCGTTGCGAAGTTCGTCGAGAAGCCGGATCAGGAGACGGCGGCCGACTACATCAATAGCGGCTATCTCTGGAACAGCGGCAACTTCATGTTCCGCGCTGCCGTGCTGCTCGACGAATATCGCAAGTTCGATGTTGCAAGCGTCGACGCCGTCACAGGCGCGGTCGGCAAGGCAGGTCGCGACCTCGACTTCGTCACTCTCGACCCCGGCTCTTTTGGTTCCGCAAAGGCGATCTCGATCGACTATGCGGTGATGGAGAAGACTGCGCGCGCCGCGGTCATTCCGGTGTCCTGCGGCTGGTCCGATGTCGGCTCCTGGCACGCGGTCTGGGAGCTGTCCGACAAGGACGCGCAGGGCAACGCCGCGCAGGGCTCCGCAGTGTTCGAGGACTCGCGGAACTGCAATGTTGCGACCGACCGGGCGTTGGTGGCGCTGGAAGGCGTCGACGATCTCGTCGTGGTGGCGACCCAGGACGCGGTGCTGGTGTCGCGACAGAACGACGCCAACGGCCTGAAGCGGCTGGTGGCGAAACTGAAGACTGTGGCGCCGCAGGTCACCGAAGAGCATATCAAGGTGCACCGTCCCTGGGGCAGCTATCAATCGGTCGACAATGGCGACCGCCACCAGGTCAAGCGCATCATCGTCAAGCCCGGCAACCGGCTGTCGCTGCAGAAGCATCACCATCGCGCCGAGCACTGGATCGTGGTGCGGGGTGCGGCGCGCGTCACCATCAACGATGACGTCAAGACGGTGCACGAGAACGAGTCGGTCTATATCCCGATGGGCGCCGTGCACCGGCTGGAGAATCCCGGCAAGATCATGCTCGAACTGATCGAAGTGCAGACCGGCAGCTATCTCGGCGAGGACGACATCATCCGCATCGAGGATGACTACCGGCGGCAATAGGCTCGCGGGTAGAAGCGGTCCACACGAAGGAGCCGCGCCGGTTGCGGCCCCTGAGAGTGCGTATTCGGCGCCTCAGCGCAAGTTTTATGCGCGTGGCTGTGCACAGCTTCCGTCTCCAACCAATCTGGCTGAGCCCCGCCAATCGCGGGGCAAAACAGGAAGTGCAATGGCTCGGTCGAGGCGCGCGTTTTCGATGCAGACGAAGCGTTCGGGATTGGGAGAGCGAGCAAGTCCTCGATCGCGATAGCCGACGGCGGAACGCTCCTACACGCGCCGACATTGCCGACTTCACGGCATTTTTTGAAAGACGAACTCGTGACATCCCGATCCAAATAGACCGAAAGTCTTGGGCAGCCGGAACGAACGCTCCTCGGTAAAGCCCATACTGCAGACGCGGTCATGGAGCTCGGTCGCGGTTGCCGTTTCATAGGGATAGCCGCCGAGCCAATCATGGACATCGTGCGAAAAGTTCATGCCTCTTATCTTGGGGTAATTTCGCATATAGGCCATGGGGCTTTCCCACGACCGAACAGTCCTTGCGGTCAGAAGGGCGGCCATATACGCCTGCCGGATCGTCCACTGAATGGCGTGAGGTGCCCGAGCGTAAAATCCTTTTTCGGCCTTCCAAAGGTTGTCGCAGGCGGTTGCAGCATAGATTGCGATCGCGAGCCGACCGCCCGGCGTCACAAATGTGGTCGCGCAGTCGATCGCACGCCACATGTCGCCTGTGTGGTGCAGGACGCCCCAGGAATAGACAATGTCAAATTGGCCGAGCTCATTCGCGGATGCATCGAAAACGGAAACAATTTTGGTATCCCATATCCAGCTTGCCGCTCGGTCGCCAAGCAACGCGCGGGTGGCGCTGACCGAGTTTTCGTCGATATCGATCGCCAGGACGGATGCTGCGCCAAGCGATAATGCGGCAAATGAGTGCAGGCCGGAGCCGCAACCGATGTCCAGGAATGTCTTTCCCGCTAGTCCGCCCGGAAACAGCTTTTTGATGCCTTCGATAGCCGAGTCGATGCGCTTTTGATCGATCGTCTTCGAATAGCTTTTCCAGTTTTCCCCGAACTCGAAGTGCGATTCGCGGTCGGTCAGACTCATTACGCCAGCACCCGCAGTTAAAGAGGTGAAAATGCGACCCGGTAGTCCGACAAGGCAACAACGGAAATTATCTGCTTTTGTTACGGCATGAGTCAACCGTTTCCAAATGGTTCAAGTTGCGCCGAAAGCAGAAGATGCGCGATGGCTGCTACGAGGGCCCCTACAGTCACCTCTCGCGCAGTGCCTGAAGGCGAAAATCCCGCCTCGAATTGACGCGGGTACTCGGACGCGGAAATCCCGGTCTTATGCCGTAAGGCGCAGCGGCGGTGGTGTTTTGAATTCGTGGCGGGCGTTACTCTTCGGCGACTTCCGCCACCTCGATCCCGCCCGCGGCCTTCTCGGCGCTGAAGATCCAAACCAGTCCGCCCATCGCGCCGACAATAAACGACACCGCACCGAACAGAATCGAGACCACCGTTCCGTCCGCTTGCGCCAGGCCGGCATAGCCGAACGCCACCATCATGCTCGCCTCGCGGACGCCCCAGCCGGCAATTGAGATCGGCAGCATGGTGATGAGCATGATCGGGGGGATCAGCATAAACAACTGCTCGAAGTTGCCGGCGGCATCGATCGCGCGCACGCAGCACCAGGCGATCGTGATCGTCAGAACATGTATGGAGAGCGACAGCACAGTGATCTTCGGCCCGCTCTTGCGGTTGAAGATCACCTGATTGGCGATCACCGCGCAGGCATGCACATGCCTGGTCGGCCACCAGGTCTTCAGCCAAGGCCACGGCAGATGGCCGAACAGCAAAAAGCCCAGGCCTGCAGCCAGTGCGGCGAAGTCGACGAAAATGAGCGCGAGCCGACCGTTGCTATCCGCGATCATGCCGTAGCTCCAGGGTAGACTCGCCACGATGATAACGGCCAGCGCAATGAGCCCCACCGCTCGATCGGTCAGGATCGAATAGGTCGCGGCGCGCCATCCTGCACCGGTGCGGTTGAGGAGCCATAGCCGCATGGCGTCGCCCCCGATGGAGGACGGCAGGGTCTGGTTGAAGAATGCGCCGACCATGTTGTAGCGAAACGCCTGCATATCGGTCAGCGGCGCCGCGCATAGCGCGGAAATCTCCCGCCAGCGCAGCGCACCGAGAAAGATCTGAAAGATCGTTACAATCACCGCAATCCCGATCCACAGCAGGTTGATCTGGCTGAGGCGGGCCTGAATGGCCGCGAAATTGATGCCGCGCAGCGCGAGATAGAGCAGCGCCAGCGACACCAGGACTCGGGTCGTAAAGATCAGAAATCCACGCATGCCGAACCGGTTCGCTGACATTTCAAATTGATCGAAGTTTCAATCGATCGAAGGTGAGCGCGCCCTGCGTCACCTCCAGCCATGGTATCGCCTTGGAGACCTTGCGGAGGTCACTCCAGCAGCCGGCGGGTCCTACACCTCCTGCGGTCCCCTGCAAGGTTGGCTAAACAGTTGGCAGAGCGACGTCAATGGCGTCTCGAAAGCCTGGGACATCATTTTAATGTTGCGAGGCCGGGAAATCACGGTTCTTGCGTTTCGGTTATATGAGGGCGCCCATTCGCTGCGGCATTTGCGCGGGACGGCGACCCGGTCATCGGCTTTGACATCGTCTCTCGGGGCATCCGGGAACTGCAGGCGGAACAAGATCGCGCGCTCGAAGCCGATCCGCACGATTGCGCGTTGCCGCGCCAAGCCGTTCAATGACGCCTGTCCGAAGCGCTTTCGATACGTCTTGCAGTGGCGACGGTGCCGGTCGTCAGATGGCCTTCAGCTTGCGATAGGCAAACCACACCATCTTCAACAGCAGCCAGCCGTCGCGGAAGCGCGATATCTGGGTCTCGCCGAAGGTGCGCGCCTTGTAGTGGATCGGCGTCTCGATGATCTTCAGATTCTGCTTCGCGGCGCCAAAGATCAGGTCGAAATCGCCAAACGGATCGAAATTGCCGAAATAGTCGCGCTCCCTCGCCAGCACCTCGTAGTCCTTCCGCATCAGAACCTTGGTGCCGCATAAGGTGTCGGTCAGGCGGGTGTTGACGAGATAGCTGAACAGATAGGCAAAGAAGCGGTTGGCGATGAAGTTCAGCGGGCGCATCGCCTCATCCTCCATCGGATAGACCAGCCGCGTGCCGTTGACGAAGTCGGCCTTGCCGCTCTCGATGACCGCATGATATTTCGGCAGCGCCTCGGGCGGCATGGTGAGGTCGGCGTCCAGGATCATCAGCACGTCATGCTTGGCCGCCGCAAAACCCTTGCGTATAGCATCGCCTTTGCCCTTGCCGTCCTGCTTCAAGACCGTGATGTCCCACTGATCCTTGTAGGCATCGCGCACCCGCAGGCATTCCCCGAAGGTGTCGTCGGAGGAATTGCCCTCGATGAACAGGATCTCTTGCGCACTGCCGAACCGCGGCATGCGCAGGATCGCATTCTCGACATTGCCGCGTTCGTTGCGGCAGGGAATGAGAATGCTGACCGAGAATTTGCGGTCTGGAAATGTCCGCACCGGACGCCCGACCAGATAGGTGCGCAGGCATAGTTTTCTGATACCCGGCAGCGGGGCGATGAACCTGTTGACGAATGGTCCGAGCCCCAACCAGTTGAACGGGATCAATTGCCGCTGCTGCGCGCTGATGACTTCGAGATCCGCAATATCCATCAGATTGAGAAAGTCCGCGGTCGCGATGTAGTTGATCCGGGGGTGTTTGTGGCGAAGGCGGAGCACCTCGGCCAGTTTCAACATCGGCTCCCAGAGATGGGAATAATACGAGATGACGATCCGCGTTGCGGGCGCGCAGATCTGATGGACATGGCGCAACGTGCCGTCGATATCCTCGAACATGCCGATGGTGTCGGCGATGACGATGTAATCGAGGGGGCCTTCGATCGAGGCCAGGGTGGAGGGGTCTTCGGCATCACCGAGCACGAAGTGCAGGCCGGGATGGCGCGCGCGCGCCCGCGCCACGGTGGCAGGCGAAAAATCCACGCCGACACCGTAGGACGGCGCGAGCGCAGCGAGCAGGTCGCCGGAGCCACATCCCAATTCCAGCACGCGCTTTCCAGGCGGTATCAGGAATTGCATGAACGTGCGATCGTTTTCGCGAAAGCGCCTGTTCAGCCAAATCGGTTGATCTTGCGCGCCATTGTCGGCTTCGTAGTAGCTCAACAAGTCGCGTTTGCGCTTGTTCTGGTCCGGAGACGGAGCGTTAGCGGTCATGGCAGTTAAGGATGGACCCTTGTCGCACAGACAGCTGGATGTCGACGAACTACTCGATATTATTCAGAGACAGGAAGCAATGCTGGATGCGGATGTGTTGAGGGAGAATAATTCCGGCATCGGCCGACTGTTCAGCCGAACCGTCGATCAGCAAGCCCTGCCATGGGGGATCATAGGCAAAGGCGGCGGGCTTGCAAGCCAGGCATCCTTCGCGCGCCGGCCCCGGACAGGCCGGGGCCAGCATGATCCACCTGGATCGGTTCTGGCGGTGACCGGACCGCCGTTTGTCCGCTCAATTGCGAATGCTCTCATTGTGTGATTGGCGATGCTGATCGACCTGCAAGGTTCGCCGCGTTGTGGTGTCTGAGCTTCCGGCAGGCGCCGCCGTCACATCTTCACGATGCTGCGGTCCCAGGTCAGTCCCTCGAACAGATTGATCAGCGGCGGACCGTGATATTGGCTCGGCAGGTCGCGCGGGTGGATGAACTCGTCGCGGAACCAGGGGAAGACCTTTGGGTCGAAATTCTCGATGATCCAGTCGATCATGCGCCGCACCCGCGGCACGCGCGCCGCGTCGGGATGATAGGTCAGCCAGATGTCGAACGGGAAAACCGCATCGATATCGAGCGGCACCATTTTCGGTCCCATCACATGGATGTAAGTCGGCGACCAGCCGATGCCGGCGCCCTTGATGAGGGCCCAGAGCAGCGCGCTGGAATTGTTGGTGGAGAATTTCACGAGCTTGCGCAGCTCGATGTCCGGAAACAGCCCGCTGAACACTTCCTGGCTCTTGGTCTGGTCGGCGAATTGCATCGCGAGCCGATGCTTGCGCAGGTCCTCGGTCGTCTTCGGGGTGCCGTAGATCGCAAGATAGGATGGCGCGGCCGCCAGCATCGAATGAATGCGGCCGAGCCGTACGACCTTCACGTCGGGGCTCGTGGGACGATCGAGTTGAATGGCAACGTCGACTTCGAGCCGCAATACATCCGCTGATCGCATTGCGCACATCAGGTCAACGGCCAGCTGAGGATAAGCGCGCTGAAATTCCACCAGGCGAGGTCCCAGCCAGAAGGTGCCGAAGGCCTCGGTGACGCCGATGCGGACCTCGCCGCTCATCGCGGGCACAGCGCTATTGCGCGCCCTCAGCAGGCCGAACGCGGCTTCTTCCATGCGCTTGGCCGCGAGCAAAATCTCGGCACCTTCCGGCGTGGGGCGAATCCCATCAACATGCCGCGTGACCAGCACCGTCCCCAGCGTGCGTTCGAGATCGTCGATTTTGCGGCGCAGCGCATTGGGCGAAAGTCCTATGCGGTCGGCGGCGGAGCGGATGCTGCCGCAGCGCGCGAGCTCGAGGAATGTGCGAACCGCTTCCCAATCAGGACCGCCGGCACCCGAACTTGAATCGATGTGTTCGTTTTCCGGACCGCCCCGGTTCACAATTGTCGGCATACGCTGCCCCTGCAATCCTAATAATCTATTCGCAGACTGCAGGTTTTGGCAACCGGAGCACTCCATGACGATCCATGACCGCTATACCGCTCGGACCGCGCAGGCCTTAGGCGGCGTTCAAAAGAAGGCGAGGTTTGGGTTGGAAGCGCCTGGGTTGACCAATTTGTCGCAGCGGCTGGTCGTGTTCAGCGCGACTTATCAGGACATTGAGACACTGATCCCGCGTGCGCGGCGGGCGATGGGCGCCGGCGCCGCCAACGCAGTGATTCACAGGGTTGCGCGGCACAATCCCGACGCGCTGTGGGGCATCGCAAGACGCGATCGCTATGCGGCCGGCGATACCGCGGCGGAAGGCTATGTCGCGTTTCTGATGCTGAATGCGGAGGGCGCGGATCAACTCCTCGGCGGCGAGCTCGATGCAACCGATCCGCCCTTGCATCTTCTGGCGCGCCAGCACGAGAAGCCGGCGGCGATCTATTTCTGGGGCGTCTATGCGCCCGGCATGATTGCAGGCGGCGTGCCGCTCGCGTTCGAGAAGACATGGACGCCGCTCTATCGCAATGCGCCGATCTTCACCCGTCCGGTCACGATCGAAGGCTTGCGGCTCGCCGAAAGCCTCGGCTTTTGCCGCGGGGCGAAATTCAACGGCAGGTCCGCGCCGAAATTCCATATCTATCCGCGCGGCACCTCGATCAAGGAAACGCGCGCGATCTATGACGACTTCCTCGATATGGAGGACGATACGGACGTCTCGATCACGCTGGTGCGCTCGATCGAGGAGTTCATGCGGGTGGTGTCGGTGCGCAGCGCGACCTTCGTCGCGGAGCAGGACTGTCCCTATGACGAGGAGTTCGACGGCAACGATTTTTCCGCGAGCCACTTGCTCAGCTATGTCGGCAAGGAGCCGGTCGGGTGCCTGCGCATTCGCTACTTCGCCGGCTTCGCCAAGCTCGAGCGGCTCGCGGTGCGTCATGAATTTCGCAACCGGCATATCGGCACGCGGCTGATGAAGGCCGGCGTCGAGTTCTGCCGCATGAAGGGTTATCGCCGCATCTACGGCCGCGCGCAGAAGGATCTGCTCGACTACTACGTCAACATGGGCTGGAAGCCGCTGGAGGGCTCCTCCGAATTCTTCTTCTCCGACTACGCCTATATCGAGATCGTCATCGACACCGATCCCAATCCGAACGCGATCGGTCTCGGCGTAGACCCCTATGTCTTGATGCGTCCCGAGGGCAGGTGGGACCGGCCTGGTGTGCTGGACCGCTCAGCGCAGCGTGGTTGCGGCCAGGTCGCGGCGGGCAGGAAGAAATGAAAAACGTCGTCAACCTCCGGTCCTACGCGAAAGCGCCGCCGATCCCGACCCTGGTGCTGCTCGATCTCCAGCAGGAATATGTCGCGTCGCCCCGGCTGTTCTCGATACCTGACGCGGGGACGGCGCTGGAGAATTGCCGCCTCGCGCTGGCGCATTCGCGGCGCGCCGGATTGCCGGTTGCCTTCCTGCGCATGGTCGGCCGCTCGCCCTATTTCAACCCGGTGCTATCCTATACCAGCTGGATTCCAGGCTTTGAGCCGCTGACATCCGAAATGGTGTTCGAACGGTCCAAGCCGTCCTGCTACGCGAACTGCGAATTTGCCCACGCGATGACCGAAGGCGGCGGCCATTTCGTGCTGGCGGGATTTTCAGGCGAGGCCGGGTGCCTTGCGACCGCGGTGGAAGCCTTTCATCGGGGACATCGCGTCACCTATCTGGCGGATGCCTCGGCCAGCCTCGGTCTCAATCAGATCCCACCGTCAACCGTCCACGAAACCGTCGCTCAACTGATCGGTCTTTACGGCGAGGTCACCACCACGCGCAACTGGATAGCAGAACAAACAGCAAGCATTTTTTGGGGAGATAAATGAACAACATCGACCGCAAGCTCGACCTGATGGCGAGATCGCTCCAGGAGCACATCAATCTGGCCAAGGAGCTGAAGCTGAATTTCGTGGCGCAGCTTCTGACCATGACCGCGATGGAAATCAGGATCAATCTGCACCGGATCTCGGAGCAGGAGATCGATACGCTCTGTGCCGAGGCCCGGGCTGCGCTGCATGAAGACCGGCCCACCGCAAGCGTCATCAATTTCCCGAGGCGGGGGCGCTATTCCTGATCGCCCTTCGGCGTCCTTGACGATTGGCGAAGGAAACGGTTGCTGCCATGCTGTCTTTCTGGTTTGGGTGGCCCCTGAATCGGGCCAGGCATCACATCCCGCGCGAACAACGGCGGTAGCTCCTTAAAATCGTTATGCTTTTGGCGATTCACGGATGTAACTTTTTGCATCAAATTGTGTCCGCATTACCGTCTCCGCATTCGCCACATGTATGGCGGCGTGCTAGACAGCAGCGGGGTGTTCTGCGCTTGAATCGGGGTCAGTGAAAATGAGTTCCAAAGAGTTCGGGTCGGATTTGAAATCCGAGCCGAAACGCGCGCTTCGGGTCGGTGTCATCGGCGCCGGCGTGATGGGCAGCAATCATGCGCGCGTGCTGGCGGGGTTGCCGGATATCAGCCTAGTCGGGGTGGTCGATCCCCTGGAGGCGCACCGGGTGCGTGCGACCGAGCTTGCCAATTGCCGCACCTTCGATGCGGTCGAGTCGCTGCTCGCTGCGGGCGTCGATGCCGTGACCATTGCAGCTCCCACGCATCTGCATCACGAGATCGCGCTCACCTGCATTGCGCACAAGATTCACGTGCTGGTCGAGAAGCCGATCGCTTCCACCGTCGAGGAGGGCAGGGAGATCGTCGAGGCCGCTCAGCGCGCCGGCGTCACCCTGATGGTCGGCCATGTCGAGCGCTTCAATCCGGCGGTTGCCGCGATCAAGCAGGCGATCACGGGCGAGGACATTCTGTCGATTGCGATCACCCGCGTCGGACCGTTCCCGCCGAGGATGTCGAATGTCGGCGTCGTCATCGACCTCGCCGTGCACGACATCGACTTGATCCGCTGGTTCACCGAATCCGACATCGTCGAGGTGCAGCCGCAGCTCTCCAGCGCGGTCGCCGAGCGCGAGGACATCGCGCTCCTGCAATTCCGCACCGCCTCCGGCGTGCTGGCCCACATCAACACCAACTGGCTGACGCCATTCAAGGCGCGCAACGTCACGGTGGCGACCCGCGGCAAATACGTCATGGGCGATCTGCTGACCCGCCAGGTCACCGAATGTTTCGGCTTCAAGCCGGACGGCAGCTATTCGATGCGTCACCTGCCGGTCGGCCATGACGAACCGCTGCGTGCCGAGTTGATCGCGTTCCTCAAGGCGGTGCGCTCCGACGGTGCGCCGGCGGTCACCGGCGACGAGGGCGTCGCCAGCCTCGAAATTGCCACGCGCTGCCTCGAAACCTCGGCGAAGCGAGTCGCGGCTCCTTCCGCCCGCAAGGAGCCGCGTCGCGTGGCGGGTTAGCGCATGATCATGCGCGAACAAAAGTGCTGATGCGCGATGATGATATCGTCGCGCATTGACGATTGGCCGATGTCCTCCACTCAACTTCAGCAAGGCTCCATGAACCAGCATCTGCGTCTGCAAGCCATCCCCTTCATCGACGTTGCCTCCCAGCGGACGCGGCTCGGCAAGGCGATCGACGAGGCGATGGCCCGTGTGCTGGGCCACTGCCAGTTCATCAATGGTCCGGAAGTGACGCAGCTCGAGGCCGAGCTTGCCGCCTTCAGCGGCGCAAAACATGTCGTCACCTGTGCGAGCGGCACCGATGCGCTGCTGATGGTGCTGATGGCGAAGCGGCTTGGCCCGGGTGATGCCGTGCTGTGTCCGTCCTTCACTTTTTGCGCGACGGGTGAAGCCGCCGCGCTGACCGGCGCCACGCCGGTGTTCGTCGATGTCGACGAGACGACCTTCAACATCGATGCCGCCTCGCTCAAGCGCGGCATCGCCACCGCGCGAAAGCTTGGGCTGAAGCCGCGCGCCGTGATTCCGGTCGACCTGTTCGGCCAGGCCGCCGACCATGATGCGGTCGCCGCGATCGCGGAAACCGAAGGCCTGTTCGTGCTCGATGACGCCGCGCAGGGATTTGGCGCCAGCTACAGGGGCCGCCGGCTCGGCACGTTTGGCCTTGCGACCGCCACCAGCTTCTTTCCGGCCAAGCCGCTCGGCTGCTTCGGCGACGGCGGGGCGATCTTCACCGACGATTCCGAGCTTGCCGAGACGCTGAAGAGCATCCGCGTGCATGGGCAGGGCTCGGACAAATATGACAATGTCCGCCTCGGCCTGACCGGGCGGCTCGACACCATGCAGGCGGCGATCCTGATCGAGAAGCTGAAGATTTTCGAGAATGAGATCGCCGCGCGCAACAAGGTCGCCGACCGCTATGCGGGCGGCTTGGGCAATGTCGTGACCGTGCCCCGGCTCGCCGCCGGCTGCACCTCGGTCTGGGCGCAATACACCGTCCGCCTGCCGGGGGGCGTCGACCGCGATGGCTTTGCCGCAAGACTGAAGGCGCAGGGTGTTCCCACCGCGATCTACTATCCGAAATCGATGCATCAGCAGACCGCCTACCGGGATTTCCCGGTCGCCGACGGCGGGCTGCCGGTCAGCGAGCGGTTGTCGGCCGACGTCATCGCACTGCCGATGCATGCCTATCTGGATGAGGCGACCCAGGACCGAATCATCGCCGCCGTGCGCGACGCAGTTTCAGCCTGATTTCGCCTTCTTCTCCACCTCGCCCCGCGTTTGCGGGGAGAGGGAACAGCTTCGTTCTTCGCTTCAAACCACCGCTTTGATGCATTAGAAGCAGGCGCATGCTTGGGCGCATCTTTACTGTCGGCGGCTATACGCTGCTTTCGCGGCTGACGGGTTTCGCACGCGACATCATGCTCGCGGCGATTCTCGGCGCCGGTCCCGTTGCGGACGCCTTCTTCGTGGCGTTCCGCCTGCCCAACCATTTCCGCGCGATCTTTGCCGAGGGGGCGTTCAACGCCGCCTTCGTGCCGGCCTATGCCCATGTCCATGGCGAGAAGGGCGAGGCGTCGGCAAAGCTGTTCTCCGACCGCGTCTTCACGCTTCTATTTCTGTCGCAGGTGATCCTGCTCGTCGTCGCCTGGATCTTCATGCCGCAGGTGATGAGCTTGCTCGCGCCGGGCTTCACCCATGACGCTGAGCAGCGCAACCTCGCGATCGAGCTTACGCGCATCACCTTTCCCTATCTCTTGCTGATCACGCTGGTGACGCTCTATGGCGGCATGCTCAACGTGATGCATCGCTTCGCCAGCGCCGCCGCCGCCTCGATCTTCCTCAACATCGCGATGATGGCGACCCTGGCGATCGCGGCCTTCTTCCCGACCGTGGGACACGCCGCGGCCTGGGGCGTCTTGATCTCCGGCTTCCTGCAATATTTCCTGCTCGCCGGCGATCTTGCCCGTCATGGCGGCCTGCCGCGCTTTGCGCCGCTGCGGCTCGATGAGGACATCCGCGCCTTCTTCCGCGCACTGGGGCCGGCGACACTGGGTTCGATGGGCACGCAGGTCGCGATGTTCGCCGACACCATCATCGCGACCTTCTTGCCCGCCGGCGCGCTGTCGGCGCTCTATTATGCCGACCGGCTCAATCAGCTCCCGATCGGCGTGATCGGCATTGCAATCGGCACCGTGCTGTTGCCGGAAATGTCGCGGCTGATCACCGCGGGCGACAATGCCGGCGCCATGGCGCAGCAGCGCCGCGCCTTCGATTACACGCTGCTGTTCGCCGTGCCGTTTGTCGCGGCCTTCCTCGCCGTGCCCGACGTCATCACCCGCGCGATGTTCGCGCGCGGGGCTTTCACCAAGGCAGATGCCGCCGCGGCCGCTGCGACGCTCGCGGCCTATGCGATCGGGCTCATTCCTTTCGTGCTGATCCGCAGCGCGGTTGCAACCTTCTACGCGCGCAAGAACACGTCGACACCGGTCAAGGCGTCGCTGACCGGCCTTGCCATCAATATGGTGCTCAAACTGGCCCTGATGGGATCGCTGGCGCAGATGGGCCTGGCACTTGCCACCGCCATCGGCGCATGGATCAATCTCTTGCTCGTGCTCGCCTTTGCGGTGCGGGCGGGCTATCTCGAGTTCAATCGGGCGCTTCGCTTGTCGCTGCTGAAATTCGCAATTTGCGGCCTGGTGCTCGCCGCCGTGCTCTGGCTTTCCGCCAAATATGCTGCAGCACATTTTGGCGGCATCCGCTTCCACGACGAGATTACTCTCCTGATGCTGATCGGCATTGGGGCGGTGGTCTATGCCGGATCGATCCTCGGCCTGTTCGGTCCGAGATGGCTAAGGTCCTTGGTGCGGTAGCACACCATCCGCTCAACTGGCTCAGGCGCCATTCCGGCGGGCGGCAAGCTCGCGTTGACCTCGCGCAAGGTCAAGCTGGGTGGTCCGGTTCACGCAGGCCATTGAAGCCGATCAACTTCTGTCCGCGGTTGCGCTTGCCGGCAAACCACTGCAATATGACCAAAATCATATGAGAGAGATCGGAGAAACGATGGCTGCTCCCATCAAGTTCGGCGTCGGTCAAAGCGTGCTTCGCAAGGAGGACGACGCTCTCATTCGCGGCAAGGGCCGCTACACCGACGACGTCGCGCCGCAGCCGGCGATGCACACGCTGATGCTGCGCTCGCCGCACGCGCATGCGAAGTTCACGATCGACGCGGGCAAGGCCCGCAGCCTTCCCGGCGTCGCGCTGATTCTCACGGCCGTCGACATCGCCGATCTCGGCGATCTGCCATGCCTGTTCAATCTCGAGACAGATCCCTTCACCGGTCCACCCTATCCGATTCTCGCGAGGGACGAGGTGCGACACGTCGGCGACGCCGTCGCCTTTGTCATCGCCGATACCATCGATCACGCGCGGGACGCGGTCGAGGCGATCGAGGTGAACTGGACGCCGCTGCCCGCGGTGGCCGGCGTCGCCAATGCCATCAAGAAGGATGCGCCGCAGGTGTGGCCGGACAAGCCCGGCAACATTCTGTTCGACGTGCCGATCGGCGACAAGAAGGCGACGGACGAGGCCTTTGCCAAGGCGCATGCGGTTGCCGAAATCACGATCGTCAATCCGCGCGTGGTCGCGAGCTTCATGGAAACCCGCGCGGCGATCTGCGAGTACGACGCCAACCGCGATCATCTTACGCTTACGGTCGGCAGCCAGGGCAGCCACCGTCTGCGCGACATTCTCTGCCAGAACATCCTGAAGATTCCGGTCGAGAAGATGCGCGTGATCTGCCCCGATGTCGGCGGCGGCTTCGGCACGAAACTGTTTCCCTATCGCGAATATGCGCTGCTCGCGGTCGCGGCCCGCAAGCTGAGGAAGACGGTGCGCTGGGCGGCGGAACGTTCCGAGCATTTCATGGGCGATGCGCAGGGCCGTGACAACGTCACGACCGCGCGGATGGCGCTCGCCGAGGACGGCAAGTTTCTCGCGATGGATGTCGACCTGATGGGCGACATGGGGGCTTATCTCTCGACCTTCGGGCCGTACATTCCGCATGGTGGCGCCGGCATGCTGCCGGGCCTCTATGACATCCAGGCCTTCCACTGCCGCGTCCGCACCGTGTTCACCCACACCGTGCCGGTCGATGCCTATCGCGGCGCCGGCCGTCCCGAGGCGGCCTATGTGGTCGAGCGTCTGGTCGATGCCTGCGCCCGCAAGCTCGACATGACGCCGGATGCGATCCGCAAGAAGAATTTCATCCAGCCGAAAGCGCTGCCCTACAAGACCGCGACCGGCAAGGTCTATGATTCCGGCGACTTCGCCGCGCATATGAAGCGCGCGATGGATGTCGCGAACTGGAAGGAGTTTCCGAAGCGCGCCAAGCTCGCGAAGAAAGCGGGCCTCGTGCGCGGCATCGGCATGTCGAGCTATGTCGAGATCTGCGGCACCATGGGTGACGAGACCGCCAATGTGCGGCTCGATCCCGACGGCGACGTGACGATCCTGATCGGCACGCAGTCGAGCGGGCAGGGGCACCAGACCGCCTATGCGCAGATCGTTGCCGATCAGTTCGGCCTGCCGCCGGAGCGCGTGCATATCCATCAGGGCGATACCGACGAGATCGCGACCGGGCTTGGCACCGGCGGCTCGGCGTCGATTCCGACCGGCGGCGTCAGTGTGCAGCGCGCCACGCAGGATCTCGGCGACAAGCTGAAGGAGCTTGCCGCGGAAGCGCTGGAAACCAGCGCTGGCGACCTCGAGATCAACAACGGCGTGATCCGCATCGCCGGTACCGACCGCTCGATCAGCTTCGCCGATGTGGCCAAGCGCGCCGGCGGCGATACGGCAAAGCTCAACGGCACGGCGACCTTCAACAGCGCCGACGGCACCTATCCGAACGGCACCCATATCGCGGAGGTCGAGATCGATCCCGCGACCGGCATCACGAAGATCGTCAATTATGTGATCGTCGACGATTTCGGCGTCACCCTCAACCCGCTGTTGCTCGCGGGCCAGGTCCATGGCGGCGTGGTGCAGGGCGTCGGGCAGGCGCTGATGGAGCAGGTGGTGTACGGCGCGGCCGACGCCCAGCTCGTCACCGGCACTTACATGGACTATGCGCTGCCGCGCGCCTCCGACGCGCCGTCAATTCACTTCGAGACCCACAACGTCCCCTGCAAGACCAACCCGCTGGGCGTGAAGGGGGCGGGCGAGGCCGGCGCAATCGGTTCCTGCCCGGCGGTCGTGAACGCCATCATCGAAGGGTTGTGGCGCGAGTACAAGATCGACCACATCGACATGCCGGCGACCGCCGAGCGGGTCTGGATTGCGATCCGCGAGCATCAGCGCCAGCACAGCCTGTGATACCGCTAAGGCACGATCTGCCTTAGCGACCCCTCAGGAATGAAATCTCACCGATGGGGTTGCAATCATGAGGTCCCGGTCCGCGCAGTGCAGGCCGGGTGGGTCACTCGATTTGAGGGAGTAGGCTGATGTTGCGAGGTTTGGTGGTCGCGGGGGCGTTGCTGGTTGGTGTCAGCGCCGTCATGGCGCAGGATGCGGTCAAAGATGCGGCGAAGGATGCCCAGGCCACGATGAAGGGCAACGGCAAGAATGCAGCCGTATTGGCGGCCATCGTCAAGGGCGAGAAGCCCTACGACCAGGCGGCCGTCGACGCGGCGTTTGCCCAGTTCAACGAGACGGCAAAGAAATTGCCGACGCTGTTTCCCGCCAGCCTGAAGGGCGTGAAGCTCGATGGAGACTACCAGCCCTCACCGAAAATCTGGGAAAACAGGGCCGGCTTCGATGAACATGCGGCGAGCTTCGGCAAAGCCGTCGCCGAGGCCAAAAGCAAGGTCAAGGATCTCGATACGCTGAAAGCCAGTTTCACCGACCTTGGCAAGCAGTGTCTCGGCTGCCACGAGACTTTTCGGGTGAAGATGTAGCCATTCGGCGATCACCAAGGGCTTACGCGATCAGGTCGTGATGCGACGCCTGGAAGGCGACAGCGATCGCGGCGCGGCCGTCGGCGACATCCCCGTGGCCGGCGAAATGGAAGGCATCCAGCGCCTGATCGGTCGGGTGAGGTTCGTCGCCTGCCGAGGAAGGCCCGTGTGATGAATCAAGCGGACCGGCCGCTGCGGGAGGATCAGCCGGCGGAGCGCTCACGCCCGGGTGCTGGAGGTCGGCATCGTTCTTGAACTGGAACGCGGTCGCCTGGTGGTGGAAATCGTGGAAGCCGACGTTATCGGCGCCCTGGATGGTCACGGTCACCGTCTGGGCCGTGCCGTCGATGGCGGTCACCGTGAACGTGTCGGTCAGCGTGTCGCAGGCGTTCAGCGCCTTGACCGCGGGATTGCCCTCGTTGAGCGTATACGTCCACGTGCCGCCGGCCGTCATCGTGAAGCTGCCGTAGCCGTGGTCGCTCGGGTGCGGCGAACTGACCGCCGTGAACGTGTTGTCCGGGTTGTCGACGTCCTTGTCGGTCAAGGTGCCGCTCGTGCTGGGCGGAGGGTCGCAGGACCTGCTCGGCTCGACCACACAGCCGCGCGTGTCGCCGCAGATGACGGCTGCGTCGTTGCTCCCCTCGATGGTCACGGTCACCGTTTGCGCGGTTCCGTCGACGGTCTTGACGACGAAGGTGTCGGTGAGCGTCTGGCCCACGTTGAGCGCCTGGACGGCGGCATCGTGATTGTCAAGGGCGTAGGTCCAGCGTCCGTCGGCGGTCATCGTGAAGGTACCGTAGCCGTGCTCGCTCGTCTGCGGACGCGTCACCGCCTCGAAGGTGTCGGACGGCCCGTCGACGTCGGTGTCGGTGAGGAGGCCGGTCGCGATCGGGACGCCTGGATCGGAATTGTGGACCCCGCCGGCTTCCACCACGTAGCCGTGCGTGTCGCCCGAGATCACGGCCGGATCGTCGATGCCCTTGATGGTGACTGTCACGACCTCCGGCGTGCCGCCGATCGTCGTCACGGTGAAGGTGTCGGTGAGTGTCTGGCAGGCCGTGAGCGCCATGACCGCGGGGTTGCTGTCGTTGACCGTGTAGGTCCAGCGCCCGTCCACGGTCATGGTGAAGCTGCCGTAGCCGTGGTCGCTCGCGTGCGGCGAGGCCACCGCCGTGAAGGTGTTGGCGGGATCGTCGACGTCGGTGTCGGTCAACAAGCCGCTCACCGAATGGACGTCGTGCGAGCCGGCGAGGGCCGCCACGACGGACCCGGCCGCGACGCCGGAGATAACGGACGCGTCGTCCGTACCGTCGATGTTCACGATGAAAGTCTGGCTCGCCGACCCGAGGCCGTCGGAGGCCGTGATCGTGAAGCTGTCCGTGCTCGGCACCTTCAGCGCGTTGATGGCGTCGTTGTTCGGCACGTAGGTGTAGGCCCCGGTCGCGCTGTTCAGGTACAGGATCCCGTACGAACCGGTCTTCTCGACGTTGTAGGTAGCACCGGCGATCACGACGGGGCCGACCACGCCGCCGGCGATGCCGAAGGTCGGCGTGACGCCGGAACCGAAGCTGGTAGCGGAGAAGCTGCCGATAGTCGCGGAGAAATCGTCGAATTTGATTGTGTCGACCTCGACCGGGCTCGACCCCAACGTCAATGTTGGCGCCGAATGGATGAGAGGCGCATCCGGAATGAAACTGGCCGGCACCACGAGCGAGGGAAGGGCGTGCTGCGGCGCAGGCCCGTCAGGCTCGACAAAGTTGATCGGCTGCGGCGACGTGTCCGGCGCTTCGCCCGGAGGCGTGCTGGAGCCGGGCGGCCCGTGCTCCTTCGCGTAGTTGGCGAGCACGTCCTGCTGCTGGGCCTGCAGGTCCTCCATCCGCGTTGCGCTGTTCGTGACCTCCGCGAAGCTGACCGAGGACCCGGTCTTGCTGAG
>Ga0153954_1000900_pt1 | contig 19085 bp, 16 predicted proteins | sample TSFL038MetaG_FD_102277 | JGI IMG/M metagenome (GOLD analysis project Ga0153954, IMG submission 102277) | Attine ant fungus gardens microbial communities from Florida, USA - TSFL038 MetaG | ecosystem: Host-associated > Fungi > Mycelium > Unclassified | place: USA: Florida, Wekiwa Springs State... | reverse complement strand
TTCTCGCCTAGTGAGAAAGGCTTTGTCTTTTTCCAAGAAACTCGAAAATCATATCGGAGCCATCAAATATTTCATTTGTCACTACAATCGACACCTTACAGCACTACTTGTTTAGGACTACCAAAAATATCAAGGCAGCGGAAAATTGAAAAATAAAACTGCTTTGATTACCGGAGGAGATAGTGGAATTGGCAGGGCGGTAGCTATCTTTTATGCACGAGAAGGAGCTGATATTGCTATAATTTATTTAAATGAACATAAAGATGCTCAAGAGACAAAAAGATTGGTAGAAGCAGAGGGGCGACGCTGTTTTTTAATTGCTGGTGATGTAGGAGGTCAGACATTTTGTAAAGAAGCTGTGTCCAAAAGTGTCGAATTTTTGAGTAAGCTTGATATTTTGGTGAATTGCGCAGCTGTCCAATATCCTAAAAAAAGCATTGAAGAAATCAGCAGTCAACAGCTGGAACGCACATATAAAACTAACATTTTTTCCTATTTTTATATGGTACAAGCTTGTCTAGAACATTTTAAAAATGGAGGGGTCATCATTAATACAACTTCGGTTACAGCCTACAAAGGAAGTCCCATGTTAATTGACTACTCTTCTACAAAAGGAGCGATCGTTGCCTTCACCCGTTCACTTTCACTCTCGCTTATTGAAAAGGGGATAAGAGTCAATGGGGTTGCTCCTGGCCCGATCTGGACACCTTTAATTCCTGCAAGCTTTCCAAAAGAGAAAGTTGAGAAATTTGGAGAAAACACCCCTATGCAAAGAGCTGGACAGCCAGAAGAGGTGGCACATTGCTATGTATTTCTAGCTTCTGATGATGCTTCTTATTTTTCCGGGCAAATTTTACACCCAAATGGAGGAACGATTGTGAATGGCTAATTTACAGAACATCTTAATCCAAAGATGCTTCGAAAATTTCTATGGAGAAAATCCGATCGAGCAAGCACATTCTTTTGAAAAATATTAAAAAATTGAATCTTTTACGCCGTCGATCGGAAATGCTTGGCGCTATCTTTTGACTTTTAGTTCGTTTTCGATCTCGTCATTCACGCCTTTTGTGAATACTTTACCTTCTGCAACTTTTGTCAGTTTTTTATCAGCTTTGCCTTCTTCTTTAATCGTTTCATTCAATAGATCGTATATTTCGTTAAATTCCTTTTTATCTGAAAAAGAAGATTTAAAATGTTCAACTAAAGCTATTGCGGAACCATAACTTGCAATTTCGTAATGCTCCACTTGTTGTGCCGTAATAATGATGAAGCAATCTTTGACAGCTGGAGTCAATCCAGGTTCTTTTAAGAACTCCTTTCCCTCTTCAAGGATTCCTTCTAAAGCTTTGCTATTTTTTCTGGCTGGTGCTTCGCCCAAAAGCTTAAAAACTTTATTTAATCGGTTGACTTGTTCTTTCGTTTCATTGAGGTGTTCAGTTAGACCGTTTTTAAGTTCTTCGTTTGTGCACTCATGGATTATGTAGGGCAAGGACTCCACGATTTGATTCTCTGCATCGTAAATATTTTGAATAAACTTTAAAAAGAATTTATAAAAAACGGAATTTTTCATTCACCCTCCATTTTAAAAAGTATGAGAATAACGATATGGATATATCTATTTGATATTAATCTTATTATAATAATAATTTCTTTTTACATCAAAAAGAACACTATAAAAGTATTTTAAGATTTTTTCTATGTGATAAGAAATAAATAATTAAGAAATTTTATATTAAACAGATTTTAATTATTTAATATGTTTGTCTTTTATTCTTTGAAAATCAGATGTTTATACAAATTTTTTTATTTATTTGATAATATAAATAAAAGGGAAATTGTTCCCAATGGAGGTAATATGACATCTAGAGGAGAAAAATCTACTCATCATAAAAACTCTGAAGTACGTTCTGAATCAGCGAGAAAGGCTTCTCAACATAAATCACTAGAAGAAAGGTCTGATGCATCAAAGAAAGCTGCTTCCTCTCAATCTAGAGAAGAAAAGTCCAAAGCTGGAAAATTTGGTAGCCACCAGAGTCATCATTCTTCGAAAGAATAATTTCTAAAAACAGTCTTGAGTTAAGCATTCCAGAATGCTTTCCCTCAAAATTTAGCAACAGCTAAATCAAGTGGTGGAGGTTATATTGCCTCCATCCTTTTGCTGTATGTTGTCTATAGTGAGAAAATTATTTTTTTTAATTAGAGATTTATAAAAATAATTATAAAATAGTGAAAAATAAACAAAGATAGATAGAAAAGAGAATCTAGAAATTAGAATGGAATACAATTCTTAATTCTCTTAATAGGTTTATATGAAAGCAATTTGGAAAGGTTCTATAGCTTTTGGACTTGTCAACATCCCGATTAATGTTTACCCCGCTTCAGAAGAACATACACTTGAATTTCATATGTTACATAAAAAAGATCTTTCCCCAGTTCGATTTGCACGTATCTGCAAAGCAGATAACCAGGAAGTGCCTTATAGTGAAATTGTTAAAGGGTTTGAGTACGCAAAAGGTGAGTATGTTGTCATTGAGGATGAAGATTTCAAAAGAGCCGATGTTAAAAAGACATCCACAATTGAAATTCTGTATTTCACAGATATTGAACAAATTGATCCAATCTATTTTGAAAAGCCCTATTTTTTAGAGCCAGATAAGAAATCAGGCAAAGCTTACAGGCTACTCCATGATGCTCTAATAAAATCTAAAAAAATTGCTATCGCAAGTTTTGTATTTCGTCAGCGAGAGCATATTGGTGCGATTCTTCCCTTTCAAGACGGATTGCAGCTCATCCAAATGCGCTATCATGTAGAAATTCGTTCTTTTGAAACTCTTGATATGCCTAAAGAAAAAATAACTGCTGCAGAACTAAAAATGGCCTTATCTATTATTGATCAACTCTCCAAGTCATTTGAACCAGAAAAATTTCATGACACTTATGTTGAGTCATTAATGACAGTGATTCAACAAAAATTACATGGCAAAAAAACTGTGCGTGCACCTAAAGAAGCAAAAATCTCCTACGAAGCACGGGATTTGATGCATCTTTTACAAGAAAGCATGAAAAAAGCAGTTGCTAGTGAACATAGAAAAGGAAGATCTCACTTGAAAGCAAAGCCAACTAAAAGAAAGCAGACAAGAAGAAAAAGCGCATGAGTCTTAAAAAATATCGCTCTAAAAGAGAGTTGAAGAAATCTCATGAGCCACAAGCTAAAGTTTTTAAAAGAAAAACAGGAGAGCTGAAGTTTGTTATACAAAAGCATGATGCTTCACATCTCCACTATGATTTCAGGCTTGAATTGGATGGAGTATTAAAAAGCTGGGCTGTTCCTAAAGGGCCTTCGTTAGATCCAAACATCAAACATTTAGCGATTCAGGTAGAAGATCATCCCTATGAATATCGCACATTTGAAGGTGTGATCCCACATGGATATGGGGCAGGCACTGTCATGATTTGGGATCGAGGGACTTATCGTGTTGAGAATGAGACAAGCGGAAGATCAGAAGCATTAATAAGAGAAGGTTTAAAAAAAGGAGAAATTCATTTCACTTTAAATGGCAATAAACTCAGGGGAAGATTTTCTCTTGTTAAGCTGAAAAATGATGGGGACGAATGGCTTTTGATCAAATCCAGAGATGAATTTGCCTCAAAAGAGGATGTGACTCAAAAGGATCGTTCAGCACACTCCAACAAAACACTCGAAGAAATTGCCGGAAAAACCACTCGAAGCGTGCGAAAAAAAAAGAAAAAGGATACAAAACCACATGATTTTAAACCTATGTTGGCCACGTTAGTTGACCATCCTTTTGATAGTCAGGAGTGGCTTTTTGAAATCAAACTCGATGGTTTCAGGGCCATTGCTGAACTCAATAAAAAAAATGTAGAGCTCTATTCTCGCAATTTTCAATCATTTAATGAGAGATTCCCTGTGCTGGTGCAGCATCTTCAAAATTTTGATCTGGATGCTATTCTAGATGGAGAAATTGTTGCTCTCGATAAAGAGGGTATTTCTCGTTTTCAGCTTTTACAAAACTATAAATCTGAAAAAAATATCTTTTTTTATGTTTTCGACATCCTCTATTTAAATGGAGAAGATCTGCGTGCGCTTCCTTTAATTGAACGTAAGTCTATTCTGAAAAATATTTTAAAAACCCAGACTGCAATACGTTACTTAGAGCACATCGAGACAGAGGGGAAAAAGTTTTTTAATCTCTGTAAAGAGAATGGACTGGAGGGGATCATCGGTAAAAAAACGCAAAGCCCTTATAGAACTGGAGAGCGTTCAAAGGATTGGGTTAAAATAAAGGCAGAGTTTAGGCAAGAAGTGGTGATTTGTGGTTTTACAGAACCTCGGAAAACGAGAAAAAAATTTGGTGCCTTGATCGTAGGAGTCTATAAAAATCGTGTGCTTCACTTTGCAGGACACGTTGGAGGCGGTTTTACTGAACAACAATTGGAAGAGATGAAAGAGAGACTTTCTCCACTGGTAACAAGTCGCTGTCCTTTTCAAAATCCCCCTCACACCAATACACCTGTTACTTGGGTAAAGCCCAAATGGATCTGTGAGGTGAAATTTAAAGAATGGACATCTGAGGGAATCCTGCGTATGCCCATTTTTTTAGGAGTCCATGCTGATAAGCCTGTAAGAGCGGTCAGGAAAGAACAAAAAGAAAAAATTGGAGAAATTCTCAAAGAGAAAGAATATGATTTCATCACACATCAAGAAAAAGTGTATTGGGAAAAAGAGAGGATCACAAAAAGAGATTTGCTAAGCTATTACGAATCGATCACTCCTTGGATTCTTCCCTATTTAATCGATCGTCCCGAGTTGCTTAAACGATATCCAAATGGAATTGCACAGCCGAGTTTTTTTCAGAAAAATATCACATCTTATCCGGAATGGCTATCAACCTTTATGGTTCAACACCATGATAAAAAAGTAAATTACACGTTAATCCAAGATCGAAGAAGTCTTCTTTATGTTGTGAATCTAGGCTGTATCGAATTGCATTCTTGGCTCTCGCGCATTCAACATCTTGAAAATCCAGATTTTTTAATCTTCGATCTTGACCCGGAAGATATTGCATTTGATGCTGTTGTGAAAACAGCTCAAGCCATACACGCTGTTTTAGAAGCTATTCATGTTCCTAATTGCTGCAAAACTTCCGGGGGAAGAGGACTGCATATCTGCGTACCGCTTCAAGCGCGCTATACTTACGAACAAGCAAAAAGGTTTTCTGAATTGATTGCACTTGTTGTTCATCAACAACTTCCTCAAATCACTTCCTTAGAACGCAGCCCTAAAAAGAGACAACAAAAGGTATATATCGATTGTTATCAAAACAATTTCGGACAAACCATTGCAATGCCCTATAGCGTAAGGGCAAAACCAGGAGCACCCATTTCAACTCCATTATCATGGAGTGAAGTAAAGCGTGGCTTAAATCCTTTAAACTACACCATTTTTAATACTTTGAAGCGTTTGAAGAAAAAAGGGGATCTTTTTCAACCAATCCTTCAAAAAGGGATGGATTTAAAAAAATCCCTCAAGCTTTTACAAAAATTCCTTTGAATTAACTATATAGTCGATTAAATTATAAATTTCCTGATTTGAGCCCCGCGATTAATCGATCGTAAGCGACCCCATATTGTTAATATTGGGTCGCTTACGATCGATTAAGCCCGGGAACTTTGGCGTGGTCAAATCGGGAAATTTATAATTTAATCGACTATATGTGGTCTGAGCCTGGTACCAAAGGTTGGTCATTAAGAAATTGTCTCTATCTAAATGGGAAATTTTTTGGAAATCTTGGAAGCGCATTGCATGTGCCAGACTTTTATCTGTGTAGTACGCACATAATTTTTCTCTTCTTTTTCACTAACGGATATGTCAAAGCAGAAAGAAAAATTGCCACTATTCGCGGGCTGCTCTTTTTGCCCCGCCGTGTGAGAAGCAATAATCACAAACCTCATTCGGCTTTCTAAACAAGCCAAATGAGGTGAATTGTGCGAGAGTCTCTAGATAGTTTATGACCACTTCTTCAAAGTAATGCCATAAACTTAACGCACCGTCTTTTCTTAAAATGCACGTATCTTTCTAGAGTTGAGTTTTTAAGAGTTCATTACAGGTTTCATTCATTTTTACCACAGATTGATGCAGTGTTTGAAAACCAGTATGGTTATTCTTTATGGGCAGAGGAGGGGCTAAGCCTTCCATGGTTTTTGCACAACCCTCTAATTCTTTAAGAGTGGGCAGACACAGTGAAATTTCTCTTGCTACTTGAAATAAAAGATCATGCGCCATACGGGAAGATTCTTCATTATTCGGTTTATTTAGATACTTAAATGGCACAACGACTTCTTCTTTAGAAGATTTTTTAACAATTTTGAGCGTAGTATAATTCGCTTCTTTTAAAGCTTTCAAAGTAGTGTGTATTAACGCTTCAAGTTGGTTGAAATAAGTTTTTAAAGCCACAAAAGTTTTATCTGTTGCATCCTCATCTTTGTAAAAAGATGTAGGCAAATTTTCAAGCATAACTTCAAAACTTGGATTTTTATAATTGTTAAAGGCATTCAAAAAAGTGAGTAATCCAACTATAATTGGATTTTTTTCTACTATTTTTGCATTTTTCGAGTCATAAATGAAGTTATCTTCATCCGAAAGCACATTTTTTAATGTCCGAATCACTGAAAGAAATTCTCGTCTTTGTATCGCAAAATCTTTCATATGGAGTGCCATTACATTAAAAACATTTTTTTTGCCGTTTTCATTACAAAGAAGGGAAAAGTACTCATGATAGCAGTTTTTTTTCAGTTCACGCAGCTGTTTCTCTATATTTGAAACAGATGTTAAATGATCATTTTCATTTCCCTTTGGTTTATAATCCTTGATTTCCTTAGTAACCGTCATGATTTCTTTCAAGTGTGCCACACACCCAGAAAGGGCTCCTTCGATGTCTGTATGCTTTTCTTCAATGTTGAATTCTTCTTTGAGAGCAGGTCCGGAAATTAAAACTTTTTTTGTTGCTACAGCATTGCTTCTTCCTAAAGAAGCAAAAAAATTCTTTGACCTTTTTGGGGTTGTGGGTGTCGTTTGGGTTTTCTCAGATGCATGTGATGGTTCAAATTCATCTGAATGAGGACGTTCCCCTGAAGAAGGGCGTTCTTTTTCGACCCCCTTTTTACTAAAAAAATTAAAGGTAAAGCTGGAACTTTTTTTTGTAAGGGGAATTAAATTATCGAGATTTTTTGAGGATGATGGAACCTTGGAATCTTCAGATTGCTGTTTTAGGAGCGTGTTTTGTGATGTAGCCGTGTCGCTTTGCTTGGCTTGTTGAGGGAGACCAAAGATTTCTGCCACTGTCTGAGAATCGACTCTCATTCTCGCTCTCTTCTCTCTGTTAATCGTTGGGGCAGAGGCAAGAAGTTCGGTACGCGTCTCTGAAGTTTGCAGGGTGTTTGGCAGCGTCTCGCGAATTGCTATTTCCATTGTATTGTTTTCAAGATCTGTAGATTTTATGATCGGAGCTTTTTCATCCGTTTTTTGTTGGGTTTGGCTCAACAATTCGATGGCTTTTTCTTCGCGTTTGTAGGATTCTGCTTGTTGCGACGTCAGAGCGGTTTCTTTAGATGGGTTAAGAACCGACTCTAGTGACTTCTTAAGATCGGAGTTTAGTTCAGGTGTTTTTATTTCCTTTTTGACAAGAGGAGGGCGTGGCATAACATCAAAAGCGCCAGAAGCTCTATTTCTTCTCTGTTCTGAAGTATCATGCGAAGCGCGTGAAGCACCGAGTCCGTTGCCACTCAAACCTTTGGTTATAACTTGAGCTCCAGAAGTAGATCCAGGTTTTGGCTGAACTTGCGCTTGACGATTTGTTTGTGCAGGAGATACTCGTAATGTTTTTACGTCAGATGGTTTTGTTGGCTTCGTATCAAGCGTTTTTGGTGATTTTATAGTAGTAGAAGCTTTGACATCCACCTTGTTCGCTGCTTGTTGTATTCTTGAGCTTGATTGTTGAACAATACGAGAGGTTCTTTGTGGTGGTAGCCCTTTTCTTTCAATGAGTTGCGCCTCTTTTTCTACAGCAGAGAGTTGCATCTCGAACAAGCGGCTTGTACCTTTGACTGGCGCACGATTTGTGGTGGTTGCAATTTTTGCGTTTGCAATGACTGATCTACCCACTCCGTCTGCAGTTGCAGTAGGTTTATTTGATTGAACTCCAGGGTTGCTTCTCACACTAGCTCGTGAAGGTGGAGTTTTTATCGCTGTTTGACCCTTGGGTGGTTGGACTTTTTTGATCTGCGTTGGCGTCGTGCCTAAATTACCTCTATTTGATACTCCTGAAGACATTATTTTACCTATTATATTTTTTTTGTAAAAAAAACGTGTTAATAAATAATAAAAACAGAAAATATACAACTATATCATTTTAAAATCCATTCTTGTGATTCTTTTCTTCATTTTTACGAGAGAGATTCTTTCAATTTAAAAAAAAGATTTTTCTAAGCATGCGCATTTTTTAAACCTCCGCAAAAGAACGATCATAAGAGTTTAGACGGAAATTTTATAAAGAATTTTTTTTAATTAAAAGATAATTTCAAACTAAGGTAGGAGGGCTACTCTTCTATCTCAACCAACAAAGAATTTTTCTCTATGGTATAGTGTTCCAATCGTCTCACAAGATGTTGAGCTGCTGTTTTTGGACAGGTCGCATCAAAAATGGCACTGACGACAGCCACTCCCATAGTTCCACAACTCATGACCTCATCAACATTGTCTAAATGAATGCCTCCAATACCTACTACGGGATAAGGAGAGAGAGCGCAGAGTTTTTTGAGGGAATTTATTCCAAAAGGGGAGCCACAATCCTTTTTCGTTCTAGACGAAAACACTGGACTTGCCGCCACATAGTCGATCGGAAGCTCTTTTGTTTTTTCGATATCTTCGAGAGTGTTCAAAGAGAGGCCAATAATAGTATGTTCGCCTAGAAGCTCTCTCGCTTTGTTGACATGAGCATCCGATTGTCCAAGATGCACTCCATCAGCTTGAATGGCCAAGGCGACATCGATACGATCATTGATGATCAAAGGTATTTTCTTAGCTTTTAAAAGAGTGCGTACAGCTATCCCAATTTCACAGAATTCTTCATAACTTGCAGTTTTTTCTCTTAATTGCACCATTTTTATACCTCCTTGAACCGCTTGAACAATTGTGGCTAAGAAATGATCTCTGCGTTGATTGTTCCGATCTGTTACCAAGTAGACAAATGGCTTAGATAAAAATCCTTTTCTTTCTTCATCAAACATGGAGCACCTCACCAGTATCAATTTGTTTATTTAGCCGTTGAGTTGCTAACACCCAACTCAGAGAGAGACCCAATGCAGTGATGCCAGCTAGGTGTGAACTGGCTAAAATACCCCCGGCATAGCTAATAAAGCCTATGCTCAAAACCGAGGACCCACCGCGTCCAAGCCTGGCACAGATGCCATCTATTACTAACTTTCCCTGCAGCTGTTCCATTTTAGGCAAAGCGACAAATGCTAATTCTTTGGAGGTATCAAAGAAGGTGTATTTGATTGCTCTGCATGCACAATATTGGCAAGATCCAAGCCATACAACACAAGCTATCCATTCGCTATGCTTCCATCCAAACAAAGAACTACTGAACGTTTCTAGACGCAGAAAGAGAAAAAAAGCGCTTTCAATAGCTAGTAAAGCAATGGGTAAAATCAAGGCTACAGTAATCCAACGACATTTTTTTACACAAAAAGGGACCAGTAAAGCTGCTAGAATGGTGAGGAGGCTACTCCAAAAACTCAGATGCCCCATATAGCGACAATAATCACAAGGGTTTGGGAATTTGTGTTTTAATATTTCAAGAAAAATAACTTCACCTAGAGCATAGGCAATGTAGTCAGCAAGAACTATCCAGCACATCCATCTTAAGGAAGAGATTTGAAAGCACACCTGTATCGATTTTTTCAAAGAGATAGAGTTTTGTCCTGATATACTTTCTACAACCTTGGATATCGCTAAAAGGGAAGATAATCGGTAGAAGAGTAGTCCCGTAATTCCTCCGATGATACACACAAGGAGCATCATCAAAATAAAGGAATGACCCCATCGATCAGATGAAATAGGAATTCTCTCCCAAACTTTTGAAGAGGTTGCCCATAGGATGACGGGTCCAGCCAAGATCGATCCTAAACTGGCTCCCAATATCAAAGAAGGATAGATCCGTTTTGCCTGAATCATCGGAAGATTCAAATTCATTAGACCCCAGAATAGCATTTGAATAAGTGCGGGTTTCCACAATTCACCTAGAATGTAAAACAATAATGTACATGTGTTTAGGAATTTGATATGAGTGGGAGCTGCTCCGCTTACTGCTTGTGCATGTCCTATAGGGTAGAAAAAGGCAAAAAGCACGTAACAGACAACGAAAATAGCCAAAGTGATAAAAAAGACGAGGCGTATCGAAAATATTCGCAGCAGATAAGAAAGGAACCAAGTCATTAAACAGGCAGCGGGCAGGACGCAAAGTTCAAAAAAGGGAATTGAGCGTGTGCTACCTCCCACATCAGCCACAGCCATAGTTGTGCGGACACTACGTAGGATTGTGTAATTCAAATTGAGTAAAAAAATAATCCCAAACATCAGAGTGATCATATGTAGAGATTTTAATGTGGTTCTAGACATGGTCCACCTCTGATTGCTGGCTTGCTTGTTGCATGATCGCACGGATTTTTTTGGCGACAGCATAAGGATGGTCTGCTCGCCAAAGTTCACCTACCATAGCAATCCCATCTCCTTTTGGACTGATTTTTAGAATTTTACAAATGGAAGGAATGTTAGATGGATTAATGCCTCCAATAGGAACAAGCCGACGTTTCGAGAGATCACGTACTTTTTTAAGACCTTCAATGCCCCAGGTGCGCGTGTAGTCAGGTTTTGTTGTGACCGAACCGAATAGTTGGCTTACTCCCAGATAGTTAACATCATCATCCTCTAAGTTCTGAGTTGCAATCACATCTTCCCAAGTATCTACTGAGAGACCTATAGTGGCTTGAGGACCTAAAATTTTTCGCGCAATAGAAACGGGCATATCCTTTTGTCCTAAATGCACTCCTACTCCTACTTCTGCTGCAATTTCTACATAATTATTAATAATTAAAGGAACCTTGAGAGGAGTAAGCAGGGCCTTGAGCTTCTTAGCAGTACGTGTTAATGCTCCAAGATCTTCTTTGTGATCACGAATTTGAACGCATGTGACACCTCCCTGCACTGCGCTGAGAACTTTCGAAATAAATATTTCGTCATTGGCGGCACTCTGTCTGTGTGTCACAAGATAGAGAGAAAGGTCTATTGGAGAACGGCTTGCCTCATAAGAAAAACAGCGCATCCCATAGGGCTGTACAACGCGATCAGAGTACCTATTAATGGGTGAATAGGGTAAGCAACGAGAAATAAACATGGAAACGCTCCTTGGCTAAATGAATGATCCACCAAGGATGCGCTACAAGAAAAAAGAATGACTGTGAGACAAGAATTTCGCATACACTCTCCCTACGCTGGTATAACCCAGATCAGGTTGTTAAGGGACTCTCTCAGCATGGACTCAATGGCCCAGCACCCCTGGTGTTAATATGTCGACTAGATTAGTGCTCAATCGAAATGAGCGCAATATTTTTCTTTAGCCCATGAAGACGTGCTTTAGAAAAAATCAAGGCTACTGAGTAGCATAGCAATACCATCTCGATTGACTGTCTAACAATCTTCATCATAAAAGTGTTCAGCAACGTAGCCACTTGTATCAGACTCTTCTATCCCTAATTAGTTGCAGAGGCAGCATCCAGTGAGGCTTAATAGATATGATCGCTTAACTCATGATGTAGAGAAAATAACCGGCAAGCCAGGCATGAGTATCTGCGAGTATGTGGCTAGTTATTTAACACATCATAGCTTATCCAAGTGAGTAAGGTGCTATACTCACGCAAGAGCTCTAGGAAATTTATGTTGATGTAAATTTTTTTAAGCAATTCATTTTTGTGAAAAAAATCATTTTTTTTTAATAATTTAAATCATTAAAATTGCCACGAATTAACTGCAAACCATGAGATTTATATGTGTTGCCGAGTCAACAGTACAAGCGGAAAAGTATTTCTCGCAGTTGCTGCCTTTTTTGCCGTTTCAGCAATTACACTATTAGTGATGGGAATATTAGGGGCTACTGGAAATATACCAATGGCTCCGATAGGGGCCCGCCTTATGATAGGTTTGGGTATAGGAACCATTGTAGGTATGATCGGCGGTGTTATAAAATTTTGCTGTAAAAAATAATGTGCTTGAAATTTACAGCATTTGATTGTTGTTGAATTTTTTTCGCATCCTCGAGGCTGCAATCTGCCAATGAGCATCATTTGATTTTTAAAGCGGCAACTTGTGTTTTCAAAGCCGATATTTTTTGCGAGCATAAGTGCCTCGTCTACAGAAAATAAACCCTAAATCGTTTGAGATGGTAGGTATAGAGATTGACTTAAAATCAGTAAGTACATGATTTGTTATTAAAATTGACATGATTAACTATTTAAAATGAGTTTTGTTATTATGTAATTATACAACAAATATTTAAATAACAATAATATTTTATAATAAAATCATTAATTAAAAAATATATCATTTAGTTATCTCATTGATGAATCATCATTGAGATAAGCTCTATAGTCTTTTAATTTTATGGCATTGGCTGCTCGATTGACTTGCTGGACAGCTTTGTTTTTAGTGAAATTGATCCACTGGCCAGGCATGATTTGCATAAACAGATCATGCAACCAAATGGCTAAGGTTTTTTTATTGGCTCCATTCAATATTTTGGCCACAATCTGCCCAAGTTTCTGATTTTTGAGCACATATTTCTGAAGCTGCTTTTCGTAATTTTTGAACGCTATAGTGTGGTCACCATGGGCTGCGGCCAATTCTCCGGCAAGTACATAGGCTCCAACGAGTGCTAGGCTTGTCCCTTGACCCGATACAGGGGAAGGGCAATATCCAGCATCACCAAGTAAGCAGACTCTATGACTAGCCCAATGATGCATACACACCTGTGTCACAGAATCAAAGTAAAAGTCGGGTGTTTCCTTCATAGCTGCCAGCAACTTAGGGATTTCCCAGCCAATGGAATCATAGACGTCATGAAGGACTTTGTGTTGGCTTTCAGTATCACTAGGACTCAAACCCAATGGTTTTGAAGAAAAAAGAAACGCTGCCCTTGCATGCGCATCTCCTCGGGAACTATAGAGGTTCACTAGCTTTCCTGGCTCGGAGTATTCCACTTCCCATCTATCCAAATTAAGAAAGTTGGGAATCGTAAATATGGAGATATAAAGCCCCAGCTCACGTAGAAAGGGTAGGTCATCTCCAAAGACAAGTTCTCGAATATTAGAATGTAGGCCGTCTGCACCAATGACACTATCAAAAGAACGAGAAGTATGGCTTTCAAAAGTCACTTGTACTTCTTCTCCAACCTGTTTGACAGAGTTGACTGAGTCATTAAAAAGACATTCTATTCCTTGAATATGTCCCCATAAAATTTGGCAGAGATCACCACGCATGATTTCCAAGTCCTCTGCGACTCTGACTCCAAAGGTGTCACCACTCATCTGTGTAATCAATTTGCCGTTGCGATCCACTATAGATGCACCTTGCATATCTGTTTTTGCATCTGAGATTTTAGCGTAAAGACCCATCCGTTGAATCACTTCTAACGCTTTTCCTCGAATATCAACTTTATAGCCTCCTTGACGTATGCTCGGAGCCTTTTCCACTAAAGTTGGGGTAAAGCCATAGAGTCGTAACCAATAGGCAAGTGAAAGTCCGGCGATTCCTGCTCCAGAAATTAAAATGCGCTGATTTGCGTTTCTTGTTCTCATCAATTGTCCTAAGATTGGCTTATAGGATAGGTTTAACTATAATCATTTGAATAGCGTATTCATGGTCTCTTGTAATTCAGTGATGAATCTAGCTACGTGAAATCCATCACAAACAGCATGATGGACTTGGATAGCTAGTGGCAACCATGTTTTGTCATTCTGCTCAAAATACTTACCAGTGGTAAAGATGGGTAGAAGATAGTCTGTATCCTTGGGCAAATTTAAGTTAAAGCCTGTAAAACTTACCCAAGGGATACTTGAAATATTAAAAACATTTTCGGGTGGGTTGGGCTTTGCTAGGAAGCTTTTAACATCGCCATAGTTCTTCATATCTAATAGATATCGTTTATAAAATTCTGAAAATGAGGACACATATTCAGTCCATATGTTTGTAAAAGTTTCACTGTCTTTTTGAAAAATTGTGTAAGAAGGATGAAGCTGGTCAAAAATGCCTACATCCCCATTAACATCTATAGCAGTGCGGAATTCGTCTTGTTGATTCACAATCCTGGAAAGAAGGTAAATCATTGTGGGATAGAGCTTGATCCCGTCTCTCTTGATGTTTTGAATAAGAGTGGTCAAATCCAAATTGAATGTCATGCTATAGGTACATGGAACACGATGGAGATAATGATCAAAATATTCTTTGCGATTCCATTGTGAAACTTCTATCCGTCTAAATCCCATGAAATATCAAAACCTCGTTTGCGCTGCATGACAGGGTATATGCATTGAAAATTAGCAGAAAGCCTCTGAATAAACGAAGAAGTATCTCTTGTTAATGCTTTGAAATACAATTTCAAAGAGCAGAGTCCGTAAGATGATGGCAAGTCATGAGGGTGGCCGAGACCACCCATCTATATTTCCTAGATGACAGTGCGTTTCAAAATGATTTGAATCATTTTTCTCAGTTATGCAATTGGCCGCGGGTTTTTTTTCCAATACATCTTCAAAGCGTCTATGATTTTTGGGATCGGAACAGGTTGCGATAATGTATTTTCTAAATACTCTCTGACACCTTGTACAATGGACGGTATTTTTATCATATAATCTTCAATTTCAGTCTGCGTCTGTGGTAGCCGGGGGACCCTTGCTAGAGCTCCTGTATCTATGCAATCCTCATACAGTACTTCATAACCAGATACGCGTTCAGGCGATCGTAACACTAAAAAGTCAGTGATTTTTTTTAAATCTTCCAGACTATACTCATTTACAGAATCAGTGGCTTTGAGAAGGGTTTGTTTTGATTGGCTGCAAGATATGCCTTTCAAAGTTCCAAATAGTATACAAATAGTCCCCACGCTCAAAAGAAGGGTAGAGCCTATCCAACAACCTATTTTCCATGCTTGGAGTGCATTTAGACTCTGAGGAACTAAAAATAGTGATGCCGCCAGTAGAGCGATACTTCCTAAAATAAGAAAGATACCACTTGCAACCGCAAGTATTTTTGCATTTGAAGTTGATAATTTCCGACAGGATGACTTTTCATTTCTCAAGCCATCTAGATTGGTAGAGTTTTGGTTTTTAAAGTTGATAGATTTTGGCATTATTTTTTTACTCCTAAACTATAAAATTATATTCCATAATATTTTATTTGTAAATGAGTAATAAAAAATTTGTTTAAGATATATTATTTAAATATCGATTTTATTTTCAGAATGGTAGAAGTTTATTTAAAATATTTCCATTAATTGAGCTTCTCTTGTTCAACATGCTGGAATAGAAGCACAATGCTAGGAGGTTCAATTTCCATTACTTTCTTGAACCTCCTAATAAAGAGAGTATGTTGTCACGATGCTTGATTTGCTATCGAACGCATTAGGATAAACACACAGTTACTTGGAGACCCTATGTGTTGTCGACCATCCATCTTTTCTTTTATCAATCCCTATATCAAAAGAAATAGCCTCGTGATCTCGCACTATCCTTACACCCATCGCATTTCCAATTTTACCGCTAAGTCCTATGTAACTTGCGATATGATCGTTATCGATAGAATGTCCCATTTTCTTTAGTTCAGAAACCACGGTATGAGGGATGCCATCTTCAGTACAAACCACGCATTTTTCTTCAAAAAATGCGAGTTTAGGTGCATCAATTGCTTCCTGCATATTCATGCCAAAATCGATCAGGTTAATAATAATTTGAGCCACATTTTGTGGAATAGTGTGCCCACCCGGTGTCCCTAATGCTGCCCAGGGTTGATCATTCTTAGTGATAATGATGGGGGAGTTGCTCGATAATTTATATTTACCAGGCAAAACGTCCATGGGATTGCCCTTGGGTTCAAAAGTTGAAAAAGCCATGGAATTATTCATCCAGATGCCTGCACCTTCAATCATCACTTTACTACCAAAACCTAAACCTAATGTCTGTGTAGAGCTGACAATGTTTCCCCATCGATCAACCACTACAAAGTGCGTTGTATTTATACCTTCACTCCCTGCATGCATGTCAAAATGAGATGCAATGTGTGTATCAATCCTATTTGAAACAGATAGAAAATTTTTTGTTGTTAAGATGTTATTTACAATATTATTTTTTTCTTCTGTGCTTCCAGAATGGGTTAAACGCACTTTGCATGATTCTTTCAATGTTTCTGCAAGAACATGAAGATATTCATGAGTATTATGCTTTAATTTTTGCACTGGAAATTGTTCCATAACCCCTAGCGTAAAAAGAGCAGAAAAACCATTACCAGGGGTACCCATGGTATATATGTCGTAGCCCTGATAGCTAATCTTTATAGGATCCCACCATTCAGCAACATCGATGCGTAAATCCTCGATTGAAAGAAAACTTCCTAACTCTTGAAGCTGTTTATCGATAAGTAAAGCTATTTCGCCACGATAAAAAGGCTCAACCCCTTGTGTAGCAATCAGCTCATAGGTTTTTGCGAGATCTTTCTGAACTAAAATGCCTCCTTCTGTCAATGGTTGACCATCCTTACCATAAAAAGATTGAGAGTAATTGGAAAATTCATTGAATGAGAATGCAATCAATTTAGCCATATAGGGTGAAACAGGAAAGCCAGTTTTAGCATGGTGGATTGCCTGCTCAAACAAAGCATTCCATGGCAATTTTCCATATTTATTATGCATTTCTTTCCAACTATTTAAATTTCCAGGCGTAGAAATAGACTTAGGGCCTTCACGATTTTTAAGATAGTCCGTGGTTGGTAATCGCATGAGATCAGAATTAGTTTTTATAGGAAATTTTCCGCTGGAATTGAGGTAATGAATCTCCTTTTTTTGAGCATCATAGATTAAAGTTGTCCCGTAACCACCCAGTCCAGACATGGCTGGCTCAACAACATTGAGCGTTGAGGCTATTGCAATAGCTGCGTCGAAGGCATTACCACCTTTGTCAAGAATTTCTAATCCCGCTTTTGTAGCAAGCGGGTGACCTGAAGCGACAGCTCCATTGGCTGGCAATTCATCAGCAAAAGCAGGTGTCGTGTGAAGAAAAAAAACAGCAAAAAATAGGAAAGAAATTTTCGTTTTCATAATTATAGTTGATTCAAATTCAAAAGGCACATTTGGACCGTGCCAAAGCTCCCGGGCTTGAACGATCGTAAATGACCCAATATTAGAAATATGGGGTCATTTACGATCGTTCAATCGCGGGGCTTTCGCACGGGTCGAAATGTGCCTTTTGAATTTGAATCAACTATATCAGTTCCATTTTAAAAAATGAAGGCGAGGATAGTTGTGGAAAACTGATTTGTCAATCTTTCAAACAGCCTTATCAAGCATTTAAGATTTTGTATGGAAGAGACGGTGTGTGATGTGCCTATCTCTAAATCTGATAGCGCAAGCCACCTGATGCTGATTTATATTCAGTTTGTTTAACTTGGCTATTGATAATCATTCTAGGTTGTGTCAGAAAAAGGCTTAACTCATTCAATTGCTTCTCAGTTATTCTTATTGTACACTGCAATATGCCCTCATGAGTGTTTCTGATAATTAAGAATTTATCGGGGCGATCTTCTAGTATGAATTTTTTACCATCTTCCTCCCACGTGCCCAAGGATACACATATGAAGAGACCTTTTGCAATATTTTGAAATAGCACAGGGTTAACATCTAACTTTTTAAAATTATCGCCAAAGCTAGTTTCTAGTTGTTCATGTTTTTTCAACTTAAGCCTTTCCTGTTCAGATTTTTTTTGTTCGAGTCTCGGCTGCTTCAGTTTGTTATTAGTTAGTCTTGCTTGATGGACTTTAGAAGCACCGAGTGCAATAAGAGCTCCACCTGTGACAATACTCCCTGTAGTCATTGCCCATAAGCTCCAAAAATGAGGAGTATTCCCCACGGTTCCAATCGCTGACGTTAACCACTGAGGAAGAGGGATTAACCCATGAGATTGCAATAAACCTATTCCCCCAAAACCACCGACAACGGCGACAACAAGTGCACCCACACTGATGGCTACAATAAACCAGGCTTTTAGAGTATGATAGTTTGCCTTAGTCACTGTTTTATTGCCTATTTGATCCGGTGTGTCAGGCGAATTAAATAGTGAGTTTGGTATTTCTTCAGAGCTTTTTCTTTCTATGCTCATTGTTTTCTTTAAAATTAATTTAGTAATATTGTACTATATAAAAATTAATTAAGTATTAAATAAAAATAAATTTTTAATATCATTTTAATGAATACAACTCTATGTATTTCATTCAAAATGAAAATGAGTAGTTTTTAAAAATAATACTCGAAAGACATTTTTTTATTTATCAAACTAGTTAAAGTAGAAATACTAATTTCGGTATGGTCGTGAATATATTTGCTTTCATAAGTTGAAAATATTAAAATTTTGTTAAGAAAATCTGTAAAGAATTCTTTAGGGTAATGTTTTACAATTGCATCCTGATCGTACTACAAGGAACACAGTTCAATTCAACTACCCAATATTAGAGAAAATAAGTATCGTTTGCGAACAAGCAATTGTGGAGCTGTTGCATAGTTAAAAAATGCCATTTTTTCAACTTATTCAGCTATAAAGACTCAGTGTATTTTATAATAGCGATGGCATCTTTGGTAGTCCTAAACAAGTAGTGCTTTTAAAAAATGGTTGTTAATCAAGAAGAAGGGCTGTAAATTTTTCCTTTTTTTGGAGGAAAAAGACATGCTGACTTGCCCTGCCTGCCAATCAAAGAC
>Ga0153954_1000899_pt1 | contig 19092 bp, 15 predicted proteins | sample TSFL038MetaG_FD_102277 | JGI IMG/M metagenome (GOLD analysis project Ga0153954, IMG submission 102277) | Attine ant fungus gardens microbial communities from Florida, USA - TSFL038 MetaG | ecosystem: Host-associated > Fungi > Mycelium > Unclassified | place: USA: Florida, Wekiwa Springs State... | reverse complement strand
CTTATAGCCTAATATTATTTTTAAACTCTCAATTTGTCTAATCAGGCTGCTGTGGCTTCTCGTTCCCATGCATCTTAAGTGGATTATCTCCGAGGGGTCCAGCTTTTCCCATGCCCGCCCATTCAAGTAGACAATTCTTTATTGGTGGAAAAGAACCATGTGAATAATGAAGCACCAAAACCAGCAGATAAGAGGCAGGAGGAGAAAACAAGCAAGGTTGAGTGGCCTTCTTGGCTGGTTGCACAAATACCTTTAGATATTCCTAAAGTGCGTGTGGATGATAGCGGTGTAGATAAAATTGCAAAAGCGGCATCAACCCATCCTATGAGTTTTGTTCAATATGGCCCAACAGATTACGCCCTATATTTAAAGGTTCAAGTAAAGCATGTGAATCTAGATGATCAATATGATGAATTAAGGCGGATAGAGGCCGAACAAGACAGAAAAAAAGTAGAAGAGATGTTTGGAACGTATAGTCGTAGTCCTAGTGTTCCTTCTAGCGAACCTTTCATCCTCCATCTTTTGATATCTAAAAATGGGAGTGGAGACTTGCAATTAACCACAAAAGGGCCTCTTGTCCATCATAGACATAAAAATCAAACCATGTCGGGTCTTTTCGAATTATTTCACTCAGTTCGAAACCTAGATCCTAATCCCTTAGTGGGGATTGAAAGACAGGATGATTTGCCGAAAGGGGCAGAGCGTAGTCTGGAATGGTTGGTTTTGAGATTAATGAGAGAGGGATCTTTAGAAGTTAGAGAGGACGATAGTTTTTTTCCGGATTTCAAGGAGAAAGCCGTTGGGAGATGGAGAGTCTCTCTAGCCGAAGATTAAAACTTCTTCATAGAAAACTTCAGTTTTGCATCGGAAGTGATTGTCGCCCTAGCGAAACGGGAAAACGTTTTTAACACTCCACGGGTCATCTTTCCTTGAGAATAGATATCGATGCGTGCAGGGATTGGTTGGAACCCAATAGCTTTTTTAGCCTCATCAGAATTAAACCCCACATCGATATTTTGGTATTTCTGTGACTTGATTGCATGTTCAAAAAGAGCGTAGTGCATCCAGGAATAGGCAAAGCTTGCAGACGAGTGATGGTAATCCAGACCTGAGCCGATGGAATGGAGTGTGGGAAGCTCCTCCTGGAGAATAAAGACAGCAATCATCTTGCCTTCATACCAAGCGCATACTAGTTTGTAGTCGTCTCGCTTAGCGATTTCCTGAAAAAAGGGGAGGGTGTACAGTTGATGCTCATAGCGCTTAGCTACATTTTCATATAAGTGAAACACCTCTTGGGCATATTCTGACCAGTCCTTTTCAATGAATGTGATTTCACATCCATAGGTGTGAAAATTCTTTTGCGACTTGTTATAATTGCAGCGGTGCCATCGGATCAAGGTACTGAGATAATCATCGATGGATTGGTAAGAAGAAATATCAAGACGCCAGCGTGTTAAATCGGTAATGCTAAAGCAGCAATCGCTTTCAATGGGCTGAGAGTTTGCATCTTTGGTGTGTAAAATCAGGTAAGCTTGAGGGTGAATTTTTAAGGGAGTGTGTAAGTTAAAGCTATATTGCATGAAAAAATCGCTCCGTGGCCATTTGACCTTCCAGCCAATTTCTTCGCTAAGTGATGTTTCGTGTAAAGATGAGAAATTTTCAAGAGGGAAGACTTTCATTACATCGGCTCTTCTAGAGGTTGCCCCATCAAACAAAGTGTTTCTATATGTTGAGCTGAATGGGACAAAACATCACTTGCCAAGCGGATCGATCCTTTTTCAAAAAGAAGAATAAGGGATGACCCGCCAAATGAAAAATACCCTTTTTCCTCCCCCTTTTTATAGTCCTTTCCGGGTTGATAAGTTTGATGGATAGAACTCACAGCTGTAGCCCCAATTTCAATAAAGAGGATAGTACCGTGGTGATCAGTTTTTAATTCAGTGATCATCCGTTTATTTTCAGTGAGGACAATCATATTTTGTATCACAGCCGCTGGATGTACAGGATAGGCAAGGCCATTGATTAGGCGAGACGGACCAGGTATGCAATCACAAGGGAAATGCAACCGGTGGTAATCACCGGGAGCCAAACGGGCGACCACCATACTTCCATGGATATAATGATGAGCTAAAGAATCGTTGCCAATTAATTTTTTTAAAGAAAACGTGTTCCCTTTCATCGTAAATTGATCACATACCGAGAGGTCTTGATAGAAAAGGTAGCGCCCATCAGCGGGAATGATCATTCCGTTGGCCAAAGGACGGCTCCCTTTTTTCAAGGAACGGATAAAAAATGCATCGAAAGAAGGGTATGACTCAACCGGTTTTTCGAAATCTGTCATATCGATTTTCTGGCTGACAATAAAAGGCCTGATCCTTTTTCTGGTCCAAGACCTACGGTACCACCAACCGATCAGACGTGAAAAAACAGAAAACTTAGCCAGCAGCTCACCGAGAGGCTTACCTATTTTGGAAGAACCGTATAAAAAACGAAGTGTCGCTTCGCAATAAAGAGGTTCTTCATGTTTTTCTCCAGTTCTTCGATCGATATAATATTTTTCTTCAGGGATTTGCAATTTCTCACTCATTGTCATCATGTTTATGATTAAAATAATTGCGATAAAAAAAATAGTAATTTCTTTTTGCAAAACGCAAAATAATTAAATTCAATAGTTTGCAAAACATAAAAATAAAATCTATATAGTATTAGTGAAGATAATATTTTTATTAAAAAAAAACTTGGTTGTTTGATTTTTATTTTCTTTTCTATTATAATTTAATAATAGTTTTATGATTAGTCATTTTTATTTATCGCGAGATGCCCATCTACCTTCTGCACAACATCGGGATTCACCGTTAAAAAGAAAACGTAACGAATCTGATGATTTAGCTGTTCAAGTTGTACATCAAACTTTGAAGAACCCTTTACATCCTCCTCCTCAAAAAAAACAAAAAGCAGAGAAAACAATTGAAATCCCCTGTTTAGAAGAAGCCTTAATTGCAAAGCAGCCTATTGCCATCAGGATGCAATGGGAAAATTTGGAACTGAGCTTACAACGACAGCAGTTGTCGCTGAATGAATACTGCCAAATCATGACAAAAATCAAAAAAATTATTGAACATTCCACATGGAATGAAAAAGAAAAATTAATTGAACTTGGGGTTCTTCATTATTATATCGCAAGTGGTAAACAAATCACTGCTTATACAAATGAAACCCTTTTATGGCATAGAATTCATGTTGTAGAAAGCGAAGCTGCGCTCCTTAAAGAAAATCATGAAAAAGAATACGCTTACAATCAGTTTTATCTTCCGTCTGGTTGCACAGCCTATTTGATGCGGGCATTCAGTCGGATGATCTTTCCTCCTGATGGGTCCTTTAATTTAGGGGGATGTTTTGCTGCCGTTGCGATGTTAAATAGCTCCATTTGTGAGCATCTTTCTGACGAGATGAGGGCCCAAATGCTCAATATTGTTCAACGTCTTATTAATGATGAATCTTTTCGGTCGCTTTTCCAAGAACCCTTTGAGGTCCATCCACAGATGGAAGAGCTCATTTGTTTGGATTTAAAAATACCTCTGAAAGAAAAAATGAGCTTTATTTATGTACGCTGGTGCCTGATCACAGCTCTTTTTACACCCATAGGGCAGACTTCACTAGAAGGTAATTGTTATGCCATGGCTCCATTGCTCAACATCCTTAAAGATGCACCTGAGATTGCGGTTAAATTGATGATTGAGTCATTGCGTAAAGGCAGCTTAAGTTTTGAAAATCAAGAGATACCTCTTTCTTTTCTGATTGATAGTCGACGGCAATTTAAGCCTGATTTGAGTATCGAAGTGATGGCTGACTATGCGCGCAAGTTAGCACCTTATCAATCTACAAGTGCCGCTTTAGGAATCTCTACTCCAACACAGATTCATATGGATCAACACAAACCTTTATCCATATGGATGGAGCACGATTTCAAAGATAACATCGATTCAGCTAAAGATTTTTTTATTTCCCATCGCGTCTCCTTTTTACAGCAATTGATCTTGTCGATGATCCAATTTTGTGCACAAAATACGGTAAAATCTGAAAATTCGCACACGAAATCTTTTATTGATCAGTTCCTGAATTCTATTGATGATGCTTACAACAGGATGAATATCCCTCGGATGGAGCATGACCCTTTGTGGAAGACATTTTTATTAAAATGGATCTCTTCGCTTGAAAGTTCCATTTTTTTTGTAGATTGTCTTCAAGATTTTAAAGTGATAGATAACAAAGTTGTCTTTCCCCTATACCAGGCTAGTTTTCTTTTTAATGGTAATTTAAATGATTATAAACCGTTTCAAGAAACGAGGCGTTTACTGCATTTCTCATCTCTATCAAAAACATTTCAGCCCGTAGATCATTTAACTGTTTTCGCAAAACTCTGCTTAGAACATTTGGATAAACAGTCCTCTCCCTCTGATTCTTTATTGCTAAAGCAATGGCGTACGAACTTTCGAATGTATCTACAAACACCTGAATTTCTTTCCCACCTCGCTCATTTTCAAGCAGATTTTAACAAAAATGAATCGCCTATCACGTGGGAAGAGTATCTCCAAGCCAATTCTTTATTTATCATTCAAATTGGCGGAGAACCCGTCGATACATTCAATACCCCATTCTTTCAAACAAAGTTTCAAAAGACAAGTTGTCTTTCTAGCACGGATGCCAGTTCACATTTTATCAACTTGTGCCAATGGCTTGTTCAAAACGAAGATCTCGGATCGCAAGTTTTGGTGGAGGATGATAAGCATGCTTTCAATCTCATGACCGAATTTTTTCAACCTTATTTACATGACCCTGTGACTGCTCTACAAACAAACATGATCCTTCCTGGCATCAATTTGTTATATAAGCAACTTTCATTCGAAGAGATGGAAAGAACTTTAAAAATAACTTTGGGCCCAGAAGAAGGGGAGATTTTCGCAAAAGAAAAATTCTATTTTTCAACAATGAGTTGTTTGGATTTTTCAAGACAGGCAGAAAGCTTATTAAATAAAGAATACTATCTTAAGTTTAAGTCTGCACTCAATCAAGTGTCTGAGAGTTTTAATTTCAAAAGTTTCATGGATAAACTTCCTGCGATCACGAAAGAATTAAATCTAACTTTGGAAAGGCCAGCTTATACCGCATTGATTGAAAAAATGAAAGAGGGAAGAGACAGGATAATCTTTGCACCTTCTGAAGCGGCTATTTTACTTCAAAAAGCGCTCATTGCTCAAATGCCCTCTACCTTTATTTCTAAATGGCACCTTGAAGAAGCGATCCGTAGATCTTTTGGTTTACCACAAATTCTTGTGATGGCAAATCTTAACTGGGTTTTTAGGGATAATTTCGGGGCTAATGGTGACTACAGCGATTTCCAATATTTGATTTTAAAATATGACGTTGCAGAAAAAAAAGTTGTTAACGCCAAGCGGTGGGTAAATGTAGAACAACCATTCGATTGCAGTAAGTTGTACGAGAGAACACAACTCTTCTTTTAAGATTTTAGAATACTCCCAGATAGCAGATATTATTTCATTTGCTGAAATTTTGTTTTAATGAAATCACTTGACTCTTTGTTATGTATGGGGATATGCAACACATCATAACAAAAGAGGGGTGAGTGATCCATGGCGATAGAAATTGAGAGGGGAAAGGCAGCTGTTTTATCGAAAAAGGAATTGGATCAAATCCATGCTTATTGGAGAGCAGCCAACTATTTGTCAGTTGGGCAAATTTATCTTTTAGATAACCCTCTTTTGAAAAAGCCGCTCGTTAAGGAGCACATTAAACCTAGGCTTTTAGGGCATTGGGGAACGACACCTGGGCTTAATTTCATTTATGTTCATCTCAATCGGATGATCAAAAAAAATGATCTGGACATGATCTACATTGCAGGGCCTGGGCATGGAGGGCCAGGGATCGTTGCCAATGTTTACCTTGAGGGAACTTACAGTGAGTATTATCCCAATATCACTCAGGATGAACAAGGACTAAAAAGACTTTTCAAGCAGTTCTCATTCCCAGGGGGGATTCCAAGTCATGTGGCACCTGAAACACCGGGCTCTATACATGAGGGAGGGGAGCTGGGATATTCTGTTGCACACGCTTATGGGGCAGCTTTTGATAATCCTAATCTGATTGTGGCTTGTGTTGTGGGGGATGGGGAGGCTGAAACAGGACCTTTAGCAGCAGCATGGCATTCGAACAAGTTTTTAAATCCTGCACGTGATGGGGCTGTCCTTCCCATTTTACATCTCAATGGTTACAAAATTGCCAACCCCACGATTTTATCACGGATGCGTCCAGATGAGTTGGAACAATTGTTCATAGGGTATGGTTATAAGCCCTATTTTGTAGAAGGGTATGACCCCGCGAGCATGCACCAACTCATGGCGGAAACTCTCGACGAAATCTTTGAAGAGATCGCCTCTATTCAAAAAAAGGCCCGGAAAAATCACCGTATCGAAAGACCAATATGGCCCATTTTAATTTTGCGCTCACCAAAAGGGTGGACAGGTCCTAAAGAGGTCGATGGCTTGATGACAGAAAATTTCTGGCGCTCACACCAAGTCCCTTTTGCCAAAATGGACAAGGATCATATCAAGCTACTGGAACAGTGGTTAAAGAGCTATAAACCGGAAGAGCTTTTTGATGAGAAGGGAACTTTTAACTCTGAACTTGCTGAGCTTGCACCCAAAGGGAAGAGAAGAATGGGAGATAATCCCCATGCAAACGGTGGACTGCTCCTAAAAGATTTAAAGATGCCCAATTTTGAAGATTATGCACTAGACATTTCAAAGCCAGGGAAAGTGATGGCTGAAGCTACCCGTACAGCAGGCCTTTTTTTGCGCGATATCATGAAGTTGAATATGGATAATGCCAATTTTCGCGTGATGGGCCCCGATGAAATTGCTTCAAATCGGTTGGGAAACCTTTTTGAGGTGACAGATCGCGTGTGGATGGAACCGACAATTCCTCAGGATGATCATCTTTCTCCAAATGGGCGTGTGATGGAAATTCTGAGTGAACATACGTGTCAAGGATGGTTAGAAGGTTATTTACTGACTGGACGTCATGGGTTATTCACTTCTTACGAAGCATTCATTCACATTGTTGACTCGATGTTCAATCAACACGCAAAATGGCTTAAAGTTGCACGCACTTTACACTGGCGACGGCCGATCGCTTCCTTAAATTACCTTCTCTCATCACACGTTTGGCGGCAAGATCATAACGGATTTAGTCATCAAGACCCAGGCTTTATCGACCATGTTGTGAATAAAAAAGCGGATGTCATCCGAGTTTATTTTCCTCCTGATGCGAACTCTTTGCTCTGTGTCACAGATCACTGTTTGAGAAGTCGCAATTATATCAACGTCATTGTCGCAGGCAAACAGCCTCAGCCGCAGTGGATGACAATGGATCAAGCGATCAAACATTGTAAGCGAGGGATTGGAATTTGGGAGTGGGCAAGCAATGACAAAGGGTTTGAACCTGATGTTGTCATGGCTTGTTGTGGTGACGTGCCCTCTTTAGAAATACTGGCTGCTGTGGATCTATTAAGAAAGCTAGTTCCTGAGGTCAAAGTGAGGGTGATCAATGTTGTCGACTTGATGACACTCCAACCCAAAGAGGAGCACCCCCACGGGCTGACCGATGTCGAATTTGACGAGCTGTTCACAAAAGATAAACCAATCATTTTTGCTTATCACGGTTATCCTTGGCTGATCCATCGTTTAACTTATAAAAGAAACAACCATAATAATCTGCATGTGCGTGGGTACAAAGAAGAGGGAACCACCACCACTCCTTTTGATATGGTTGTGATGAACGATTTGGATCGCTTTCACTTAATAGCTGATGTGATTGATCGTTTACCAATGTTGCAAATCAAAGCCGCGTATGCCAAGCAAGCCATCCATGATAAATTGATGGATCATAAGCGCTATATTGCGGAGCATGGGGAAGATTTGCCTGAGCTACGAGAATGGAAATGGTCACCTGAGCATACGAAAGAATGAAAATTTTGGTGATCAACACTGGCTCGAGCACAATTAAGTATGGTCTATTTGAGATGGGAAAAAAAGATCCTTTATTAAAGAAGGGGATCGTTGAAAAAGTCTCAGACTACCCATCGGCGATGCATGCTGTATGGGATCAAATCGATCTATCAGGGATTGAGGCTGTGGGGCATCGAGTTGTCCATGGAGGCGAAAAATTTATAAAACCCACTCTCATCGATGGTGAAGTGATCGAGGAGATCAAAAAAGTGGGGCGATTTGTTCCCTTGCATAGCACACCCAATCTGATCGGGATCGAAGTTTCACAAGAAATTCTACCCTCAGCCTTTCATGTCGCGGTTTTTGATACAGCGGCCTATTCTCAACTGGCACGCAAAACTTACCTGTATGCAATCCCTTATGAGCTTTATGAGGAGCACCAGATCCGCAAATATGGTTTTCATGGCATCAATCACAGCTATGTCGCAGAAGAAGCCGCCAAACTTTTGAATAAAAAGGATTTAAAAGTTATTACTTGTCATTTAGGCAGTGGATGTTCGATCACGGCCTTTGAAAATGGCGTTGCTAAAGAAACATCTATGGGATTAACACCCTTAGAAGGCCTTGTGATGGGGACAAGATCTGGAGACATAGACCCATCGATTGTCCTTTATTTAATGGAAGCGCTTAAACTATCCACGCAAGAGATATCCGACTTACTCAATAAAAAAAGCGGCTTGGTGGGTTTATGTGGCAAAAAAGATATGCGCGACATCATCTCCCTTGCTGCGTCGGGTGATGACAGAGCCGCAATAGCCCTAGAAATTTTCATCTATCGCCTTCAGAAATATATTGGGGCTTATATTGCCGTTTTAAAGGGGGTGGACGCCATTGTTTTCACAGGAGGGATCGGAGAAAATAGTGCTGATATCCGCTCAAAGGTGTGCGAACATTTCAGCTATATTGGTGCGATTATTGAGAAAGAAAAAAATCAAAAACGTGCCCCTCTTTTTTCAACCTCTGATTCTAAAGTGACACTTTTGAATATTGCAGCGCAAGAAGAATGGGTCATTGCAGGGCAAACAGAGTTATTGGTCACCGGGGCCGCTCAGTGATTTGATCTAATAGGTTTCTATGTATTTTATGGCTTTAGCAGTTGACTACGACGGAACTTTAGCAGATGAGGGATTCGTTAAAGCAAAGACCATCGAGGCACTGATCACATTCAAAGAATCAGGACGTAAGCTGATATTGGTCACAGGCCGCGTGTTGGAAGATCTTAAAGATATCTTTGATCGACTAGACCTTTTTGACATTGTGGTAGCCGAAAATGGTGCTCTTCTCTACACGCCTCAAACTGAAAACCAACGCCTACTTGCAGAGCCGCCACCAGAGGGATTTGTTGAACAATTGAAATCTTATGGTGTCACACCGCTTTATAGGGGTCATGTGATTGTTGCCACTGAGGAGCCACAAGAAAAAATTGTGCTCGAAATCATTCGTGATATGGGCCTTGAGCTAAAAATCATCTTTAACAAAGGCTCAGTAATGATTTTACCAAGCGGTACAAATAAACTAACTGGTTTAACTGCTGCTCTCAAAGAGCTAAGCCTTTCAACGCATAATGTCATCGGTATTGGGGACGCTGAGAATGATCATAGTTTTTTGCATGCAGTTGGATTAGGTGTGGCTGTGGCTAACGCCTATGAAGCAGTGAAGGAAAGTGCTGGGTGGGTTACCAAAGGAGAAAGTGGACAAGGCGTTAAAGAGGTCATTGATCAGTTATTAAAAGATGAAACGGCCTTAGTTTCTAAGGTACGACATAAGATTACAGTCGGTATCGATAGACAAGGCCAATTACTAAAATTAAACCCTGTCGATCGTGTCTTGATTGCTGGCAGTTCGGGTGTCGGTAAATCAACGCTTGCGACAGCGCTCACTGAAGAGATGGCTGCCAACGGTTTTCAATTTTGTATCTTTGATCCTGAAGGAGACCATGAAAACTTAGAAAATGCGATTACGATTGGTGAGATCAAGTCGCCTCCTTCAAAGAAACAAGTCATGGATATATTGCGAGACCCCACAAGGAATGTGATTGTAAGCACATTGGGAATAGAGCTTAGCGAGCGTCCTTCTTTTTTTATCCAGCTTTCACCCCAATTGATTAGTCTAAAGACTAGCTGTGGACGTCCTCACTGGTTGATTATCGATGAGGCGCATCATCTCATACCAGCAGCGAAAGAAAGCATCATTTCATTGCCAAAAGAGGGAGTCATTTTAATTACAGTGCATCCGAATGAAATCGCAGTCGAAACCTTAAAAGCTTTGAATGTCGTGATCAGTTTGGGGCCTCACGCCTGGGATATTTTGGAGCAGGTAAGCCAAATCATAGGGGAATCCCTTCCAGATTTTTCAGATCAAACCCCTTCTGAGAACGAGCTTCTCATCTGGCAACGCGCGCCTACTAGCATGATTAAAATTCTAAAAGCAAATCAACCCAAGCAGCAGCATAAACGGCACACAAGAAAATATGCAGAAGGGGATTTAAGTGAAGAGTTCTGCTTCTATTTCCGTGGGCCTAATCATGCATTACATCTAAAAGCTCAAAATCTGATCATTTTTTTGCAGATTTCAGAGGGGATAGACGATGCCACTTGGATGTATCATCTAAAAAGAAATGATTACTCAGATTGGTTCCGCAATCACATTAAAGATGATGCTCTCGCACAGGCTGCCAAGCAAATCGAACAAGACACGTCCCTTTCTGCTAACCAAAGTAAACAAGCGATTGCTAACCTCGTCAAGGAACGGTATACAGCTCCTGCTTCAGCTAAAGACAGTCCTTAGCTTGAAATGAGCTGAAATCTCCAAAGCTTATTCTTATAGGCTCCAGCATAGTCGATCCCTATACGGGGAGTTGCTTGTATTTTCCCCTTAGTTTCAAAACGTTCTTCTAAGTATAGAGTGTTTTCTGTTACGTCAAGCCCATTGTGTTGTAAACTAATCCCTAAGGCCCGTGTGAGTTTTCCAGGCCCATTTGTCTCTTCATAAATCCCTTCTGTTTTATCTATGGCTCGAATCAATACACCACCTGCTACACCTTCTTTTTCAGTGATCACATTAAGCAGATAATACATTCCATATGTCATGTAGACATAGGCAATACCTGGTTGTCCAAACATGAGGTAATTGCGCTTTCTGGATTTAAAACGGGCATGAGAGGCCAAATCTTCAGGGCCTAGATAAGCTTCGGTTTCAACAATTTGTCCAATTTTATCTTCGAATACTAAGTATTTCCCAAGCATTTCTTGTGCAACAACGAGCGTTGGTCGATTATAAAAAGAACGGTCCAATCGACTAAGTTTATTCATGATTTATTTAATTTTAGTTAAATATAGTAAATTTATAATAAATGTTTGGTGAAAAGTTGTCAGCAAAAATTTATCGGCAAAACCTTTAAACATTATCTTTTTCCTTTAAGGGCCAATCACTTGTTTAATTCCTGCTTTTGTATCGTCGAAATAGGCAGGTCCGCAGAGCACCGTAACCTTTTTGATAGTGAGTGGAGAGCTTGCATTTTGTTTATAGAGAAAATTCTGTGTTTGGAATGCTTCAGATGCTCCACTGATGACATAACCCGCTACCTTGGCTGTTGGAGAATCAATGCCTGCATCTTTCAGATCGCTGGCATGAGAATAACTTGATACACCAAGTCTCAATGCTTCTCTCATACCTGTAAGTCCGATTAATTTCATAATCTCAGGCTTAAAATCATTTCGATTACCAAGACCAATGATCAATAATTTTTCAGCAGGAATTGTATTTGATGGAGGGGTTATCAAAAGAGTTTCGAGCAATTTCCCTTTAAACTGATTAGATTTTCGAAGATCAGTAATTAATCCATTGAATGCTTCATCTACATGTAGTAAGCCATTTAGGTCTTTTGGCAAAGCGGGAGGTGACGTTGTAAGATCACCTTCTTTATATTCAAATGCACATATGATTTGTAATGGAGTTTTTTGTACAGCCGGACTCTGCACCAAAACTTCGACATCAACAGCTCCTACTACCTTTCCAACATTTTCTTTTGTTCCAAGAGGCGCATCAACAGCGAATCCATCAATGGAAATCGAAAGTGCAATCCCAAATATAATCAAATATGTAAAGGTAAAGTTCATTTTATCCTGCATAGATAAGTTTTCGATATAACACAGCAGTATAAAACGCTCAAATTATATTTAACTTGACGCACTCGGGTCACAAAGATACGTTAATCTCTATATGTTGATGAGGGATTTATGACAGATCTGAGAAATTTACTCTTATTCAATGGAAAAATCACAACGCTTGATCCAAAACAACCTGAAGTAACCGCAATATTGATTTCAAATGGTGTTGTGGCAGCGATTGGCAGTGATGATGAAATCAAAGCTCTTTCAGACCCAAATACAACGCAAATCGATTTGAGAAGGAAACGAGCAATTCCTGGTCTTAATGATTCACACCTCCATCTTATTCGAGGTGGCCTCAACTACAATATGGAACTTCGATGGGATGGTGTGCCTTCCCTGACATATGCGATGGAAATGCTCAAAGATCAAGTAAAACGCACACCTCCTCCACAATGGGTAAGGGTCATTGGAGGATGGTCTGAATTCCAATTCGCAGAAAAAAGAATGCCCACACTACAAGAGATCAATGCAGTGGCTCCGGAAACTCCTGTATTTATCTTGCATCTCTACGATCGCGCTCTGCTTAATGCGGCAGCGTTACGTGCGGTAGGCTACAACAAAAGTAGCCCAGATCCTATTGGAGGTCGCATTGAGAGAGATAAAAATGGAAATCCAACAGGGGCTCTCATTGCGGAACCAAATGCGATGATTCTGTACTCAACATTAGCAAAAGGTCCAAAATTAGATCCTGAAGATCAAATGAACTCTACAAGACATTTTATGCGAGAGCTCAATCGATTAGGTCTGACAAGCTGCATAGATGCTGGAGGCGGTTTTCAGAATTATCCTGAAGATTACCAGATCATCGAACAATTGAATAAGAATGATCAACTCACTTTGCGCATTGCTTATAATTTGTTTACTCAAAACCCAGGTCACGAACTTGAAGATTTTCAGAAGTGGTCTAAAATGGTTATCCCATATTCCGGAAATAGCATGTATCACAATAATGGCGCTGGAGAAATGTTAGTCTTTTCAGCAGCGGATTTTGAGGATTTTCTTTATGAACGTCCAGATATGCCTGCAAAAATGGAAGGCGAACTCAAAAATGTGATCCGTTTTCTAGTTGAAAACCGATGGCCTTTTCGTTTGCATGCGACATATGATGAAACTATTAATCGTGCCTTAAATGTATTTGAGGAAGTCAATCGAGAAATACCATTTAAAGATCTTTGTTGGTTCTTTGATCATGCTGAAACCATCACAGATCATAATCTGGAGCGTATCAAAGCTCTTAACGGGGGCATTGCTATCCAGCATCGTATGGCTTATCAAGGAGAGTATTTTATCAATCGATATGGCAATCAAAAGGCCAAAAGAAGTCCTCCAATTCGTAAAATGCTACAATTGGGTTTACCTGTCGGAGCCGGTACTGATGCCACACGCGTTGCAAGCTATAATCCCTGGGTATCCTTATATTGGATGGTGACAGGAAAAACTATCGGTGGTACCGAGCTCTATGGTCCTGAGAACAAGTTGGACAGGTTAGAAGCACTTGATCTATATACGGTAGGAAGTGCGAAGCTATCGCGCGAAGAAAATGTCAAAGGAAGCCTTTCAAAAGGGATGTATGCTGATTTGGCTGTTCTTTCTGATGACTACTTCACTGTTCCCGAAGAATCAATCAAGAATATCGTATCCCTTCTCACTATCATTGGAGGGAAGGTGGTTTATGGCTCACAAGAATTTCAGGAACACGACACTCAAAAGCCTTTGCCTGTTAGTCCTGATTGGTCTCCTGTTAAAAAATATCAAGGATACTATCAGCTTGATCATCATCACCAATGCTGTCATCATCAAAAAGCTTCGCTTGATATGATTCTAGGGACTAATAGACATGTTGAGGCTCCATTGAATCCATGGTCATTTGGATGTGATTGCTTTGCTTGGTAGTGTGAGAGGATATAGAATCAAGTTTGGCTTAGTAAACCTTAGAGTGTCTCAATTTTAACCTAAAAATTTTACTTGCAACGACCATTATTTGGGTAGTATATCATCAAATAATCAAAAAAGGAGTTTTTATGGCTATATTCCAGCCAGATGGAAAAAATGAAATTCATGATGGAATCAAACATGCTCCTGGAGCCGGTAAGGGCTTGCTAGATCCCACGGATACAGCTATTTTGTTACTTGATCATCAAGCAGGTCTCTTTCAAACTGTGAAAGATATCAGTGTTGCCGAATTGCGAGCGAACACAACCATGCTTGCTAAGCTTGCGACTCTAGTGAATATACCTCTCATCTATACTGCCTCCGAGCCAAAAGGGCCAAATGGACCAATTATGCCTGAGATCCAGGAAGCAGCATCACACGCCGTCTATGTTCCTCGTAAGGGGGAAGTGAATGCATGGGATAATGAACTATTTGTTAAAACAGTTCGAGATACTGGCAAAAAGACATTGATTATGGCTGGCGTCTGGACTAGTGTTTGCGTTATGTTTCCTGCACTTGATGCCAAAGCAGCTGGTTTTAAGGTATATGCGGTTATTGACGCTTCAGGCGACCCCAGTGAAATGGCATCTAGAACTACTTTAGCTCGGTTTGTTCAAGCTGGAATTATTCCTACCTCTACTAATGCAGTGCTGGGCGAAATTCAGCGCACATGGAACCGCTCGGATGCTAATGATTATGCTAAATTGTATACCATGGTAGCGCCCAACTACGGAGCGCTCATGGAGAGCTATCAGAAAGCGCAAGAAGTTGCTACTCAAAAAAAATAGAAATTAGATTTTTAGCTTCATTCCTTTAGAGGCATGTCTGTCAGACGGGTTGGTCTCCAAGCTGTTCGTAGAGAATTTAAGATTGCGAGTACATCGATGACCTCCTGGGAAATAGCACCCGCGACTGGAGGAAGAAAACCGAATGCTGCAACAGTCATGCCTAAAATTGAAAGTAAGATTCCGCCAAGTGCACTTTGCAAAGCAATCGTGCGCATGCGTCGGCTGATATGGAGAAATTCTTCTACTTTGATTAAGGAATCATCCATCACAACAGCTCCAGCAGCTTCTGCTGTCACATCACTATTGCGGCCAAACGCGATACCAACAGATGCAACCATGAGAGCTGGAGCATCGTTAATGCCATCGCCAAGATAAGCTGTTTTTGCTTTTTTTGTTTCCTCTACTACAATGGCGACTTTCTCTTCAGGGCTTTTATTTGCATAGATTTGCGAAATGCCCATATGATCTGCAATATATTTGACTTCTTCTTCTCTATCACCTGAGACGATCATAATCTTTTCAAACATATGCTTTGGAAGTAAATGGCCAATGAAAGATCCACTTTCTTTCCTTGGCTTATCTCGAAAACGATAATAGGCTGCCAGCTTGCCATCGATCAAAATCACACATTCAAGGCCTGCTCCTTGAGGTAATAGATCTTTTTGCTTCTTTAATCCAAGTTGATCTAAATGTTTTCGACTTGTGAGAATAATTTGATGGTCTTCGATAACGCCTTTAAGTCCTTCTCCTTTAGGTTCAGCAATCTCTTGTGCTTCAGTTAAAGGAATTTTTTCTTCAGATGCTTTTTCAAGAATGGCGCTTGCTAATGGGTGCTTAGAATACCTTTCTATGCTGGCAGCCAATTTTAAGATCTCTTTTGGATCCATAGGGGTAAATAAAATTTGTTCTGTTAAAACTGGCTTCCCATAGGTGAGAGTACCGGTCTTATCAAAAATCATTGTTCTGCATTGGTCTAATTGCTCTAAAACAATAGGGTTTTTGATCAAAATTCCAGACCTGGCACATAGAGAAATAGATCCTATAATCGCCACGGGAATAGCCAACAATAGTGGACATGGTGTTGCAATGACAAGGACGGACAAAAAACGGATCGCTTCTCCACTCACTATCCAGGCTATCAATGCAATTAAGATAGTAAGCGGGGTATACCAAGCCCCCAATTGATCTCCAAGGCGCCGCATCTTGGGACGTTTTTGCTCAGATTCCTTCATGACCTCCATAATTTTGGCGTATCGAGAATCAATAGCTAATTTTGAAGCTTGTATGGTTAAGGATACATCTCCATTGATAGCACCTGATAGAACCGCAGAGCCTGAAGCTTTTGAAAGAAGAAAAGGCTCTCCCGTTAAGAATGATTCATCCATGATTCCCTTTCCTTCGATTACAGCGCCATCGACCGGGCAAATCTCGTGAGGAAAAACGACAAGAGTGTCACCAATTTTAATGTCTTCTACAGGAATATCCTCGATTGCCTCTTTTTTTTTACGGTGCGCAATGGTTGGAGCACGTTTTGCAAGCGCTTCGAGCACTTTGGAAGCGGTTCTAATGGCGTAATTTTCAAGAGCTTGTCCACCTGAAAGCATAAGCACAACAAGCGCACCGGCCAAATATTGGGAAAGAATGATAGAAGTGATAATAGAAATACCTGCTATCAAGTCAGAGCCAAAATCCAGATGAAAGATTTTGCGCAAGAGTTCAAAAATAAGCGGCACTCCTCCGAATAGGAGGACTACATAAAGAGGGTAGTTAGAATAGGCCTTAAAAAGGGGAAAAATGAAACGCAGAAAAAGAAAAATGGCGATACCTGTAAGAGCCAAGATCGCTATATATCCATTAAGTCCCAGAAGCTTTTTGTTGCTTTTTTTTGTATTCATCCGATTCTTCAAATCTAAGCAATTTTGGGCTGAATCGACTATAACGTTCCAATTAACATGCTTTGTGTTATTTCAAAAGCAAGAAACAGTGTAAACTTTAAATTGTATATCAGAGAAGCCTTTGCATTAATATGAAAGAGCAGGAAGCACACATTGAAATCCAAGATTTTAGAGAAGCAACAGGTAAGGACGCGCAGCAGTTTTTAAAAGAAATATTGCTTCATAACTACAAGATGCTTTGGACATTTGTGGCTAACGGCATATTGGCGATATGGCTCATCACCCAACCTTTTCTTTTAAACTATAAGAGCGCGGCTTTAATGAAGAGTGACATCATTTCTGGTGCCATTGTGATTCTGGTAGAAATACTGGCATTTGTTCCACGGCTAGCTTTGATCAGATGGGGTACAGCGATTGTTGCGTTTTGGTTATTGATGGCGCCACTTATATTTTGGTCGCCAACTCCTACTACTTATTTGGTTGATACATTAATGGCTTGCTTATTCATAGCATTTGCTGTACTCATTCCCGGATTGCCAGGGCAAGCCGGTGTACATTTATCTGGACCTGATAAACCTCCGAGTTGGTCATATAATCCTTCTTCATGGATTAGGCGTTGGCTGGGCATTGCTCTGGCAGTGCTTGGCTTCATTCTCTCACGCTATTTAGCGGCTCATCAGCTAGGTTATATCTCTCATCTATGGGATCCATTTTTTGGCGACGGCTCTGATAAAGTAACAGGCTCTGCATTGTCGAAATCTTTTCCCATATCTGATGCTGGTTTTGGTGCAGTTGCCTACATCTTGGAAGTGCTAATAGGTTTTATGGGTAGCCGTGCACGCTGGCGTACTGCTCCTTTCATTGTAGTTTCGTTTGTTTTGCTAGTTTTACCTTTAGGTGCAACCAGTATTTTATTAGTTATTATGCAGCCGGTTGTCGTGGGTGCCTGGTGCGGATTTTGTTTAATTAATGCGGCCGCATTATTAATTTCAGTCCCTTTAGCAGTGCATGAATCTATAGCTGTCGGACAATTTTTGATTCTGGCTTATAAAAAAAAGAAAAACTTTTGGCATTTTTTTTGGTTGGGCGGCAATGTACTTGGTTACGACGGTAAAGATCCAGATCGCACCCATTGGTCTATTAAACAACGATGGGCAGCCAGCTATCAGGGAATTTCGGTGCCTTGGTTCATCATTGTGCAGGCTATTGTTGGCGTGTGGTTAATGGTGCGACCAGATATTTTACCTTTCAATATCGCAAGTGCTAATTGTGATCATTGGATGGGAGCAATTATTGTGACTGTAGCTGCGGTGTCTACAGCCGAAGTCACTCGAACAGCGCGTTTTGTTAATATAATTGCAGGCGTGGTCGTGCTAATATTGACCCTTATCTTTTCATCAGGATCTACAGCAATATTGATTAGCGGTATCACGAGTGCCGTTTTATTGATTATTGTCTCAATACCAAGAGGCGTCATCGTAGAACGATATGGCTCCTGGGACAGATTTATCATCTAGGCCGTTTCATTGCTGCTATCCACATAGTGATTCTTCCATAATTGCCACATACAGAAATTCCAAAGAGAGTACTGCCAGTTAATTTTTCCCTGTGTGTGCTCCTCCATGCGCCGCTCTATGACTGATATATTGAGATACGCGTCTTGCCTGGCATCCTCTATTAAACTGTAGGCCCAATCTTTCAGATGGCCCCGCAGCCACAAATCAATTGGCAGAGCAAATCCCTGTTTTGGGCGATCAAAAAGTGGCGTGGGCAGATACCTGCTCAAAATGGCTTTGAGTAAAATCATCATACTGACAGACGATATCTTTATGCAAAAGAGCCTCTGTTGCCATATAACATTTAAATCTCATTTGATCGGACAATTTTTTAGATCGTCCAAAAAAATCGCATCACATGAGAAATACAGGGAATATGTTGCATGCGCCGTAAAATAGAAAGATCACGATAGCGTGAGTATCCTAAGAATAATTCATCACCCCCATCACCAGATAACATGTAGCTTTGCAGAAATTTTACAACAATTAGATCTAAAAAGACCTTTATGGGTTTGCATGATCAAATTATACGCGAGGCCTATATTAACCTGAGTTCGATTTTGAAGTTTTTACTGCAGAGATAGTTAAAGATAAATCATGCACTAAAAAATCAGACAAACTAACAGACTGTCATTCTTATTTGAATCAGGTGTGCGTCAGATTTT
>Ga0153954_1000898_pt1 | contig 19120 bp, 16 predicted proteins | sample TSFL038MetaG_FD_102277 | JGI IMG/M metagenome (GOLD analysis project Ga0153954, IMG submission 102277) | Attine ant fungus gardens microbial communities from Florida, USA - TSFL038 MetaG | ecosystem: Host-associated > Fungi > Mycelium > Unclassified | place: USA: Florida, Wekiwa Springs State... | reverse complement strand
GATCCTGCTCTTTGCCTTCATGCCCTGGCTCGACCGTTCGCCGGTACGCTCGGCGAATTACCGGCCGCTGTTCCGCATCTTCTTCTGGCTGTTTGTCGCGACCGTCATCGGCCTCGGCTATATTGGCTCCCAGCCTCCGGAAGGCGGCTTCATCATCGCCGGGCGTATCCTGACGATCTCCTATTTCGCCTTCTTCTTTATCGTCCTGCCGTTCCTGCCGCTCTTCGAAAAGCCGAAGAAATTACCGGCATCGATTGCGGAATCCGTTCTCGGCGCGCCAGCGCCTGGCAAGGCCTGAGGAAATAGAGATGGCTCCCAAAGGACGAATTCTCGCAGGCCTCGTCGGTGTCGTCGGCCTTTGCGCCTTGGCGGCAGGCGCCCATGCCGTCGACAACAATGCCAAAGGCAACGCCTATCCGCTTCAGGCGGAGGGCCAAACGCCGGCGCGCCAGGCCTGGAGCTTCCACGGCCCGCTCGGCAAGTTCGACCAAGAGCAATTGCAGCGCGGCTTCAAGGTCTATCACGACGTCTGCTCGACCTGCCATTCGCTGAACCTCGTCGCGTTCCGCGATCTTGCCGAGGCCGGCGGTCCGAGCTTTTCCGAAGCGCAGGTGAAAGCGCTGGCGGCGACCTATCAGGTCGAGGATGGGCCAAACGAGGCCGGCCAGATGTTCAAACGGCCGGGCCGGCCCTCCGACCATTTCCCGCCGCCCTTCCCGAACCCGGAAGCCGCGAAGGCCGTCTTCGGCGCCGCGCCGCCCGATATGTCGGACCTCGCCAAGGCCCGTTCATTCCAGCGGCCGTTCCCGCTCTTCATCTTCGACGCCTTCACCGAATACCAGGAGCAGGGGCCGGACTATATCGTCGCGATCCTCAACGGCTTCACCCATCCCAACGACCCCAATTGGAACGAATATTTCCCCGGCCACCACATCGCGATGCCGAAGCCGCTCAACGACGGCCAGGTTCAATATACCGACGGGGCGCCCCAGACGGTGGAGCAATATTCACGCGATGTCGCCGCCTTCCTCTATTGGGCAGCCGAACCCAAGCTTGAGGAACGCAAGGCGCTCGGCTTCCGCGTCATGATCTTCCTGATTGTCTTCGCCGTGCTGCTCTACTTCACCAAGAAGCGCATCTGGTCGGGCGTCGCGGGACATTGATCGGCGCGCCGAAACGTCACCGTTGACAGGCTGCCGCGGCGCCGCCAATTTCGCGCCGCGGAAATTCAGCCGAGCGGGGCGGCATGGTTCAAGCGATCGTTGGCGTTATCGGCGGCTCGGGCGTCTATCACCTGCCCGGCCTTGCCGATTTGCGAGAAGAGCAGGTTTCGACGCCCTGGGGCGAGCCGTCCGATGCCTTGCGCTTCGGCAAGATCGGCGCGACCGAGGTCGTTTTCCTTGCCCGGCACGGCCGTGGCCACCGGTTTTCGCCATCCGGCATCAATTACCGCGCCAATATCTATGCGCTCAAGGAAGCCGGGGTCACCGATCTGATCACGGTCTCGGCCTGCGGCTCATTCAAGGCGGAATTGAACCCCGGCCTCTTCGTCCTCGTCGATCAATTCGTCGATCGCACCTTCGGCCGCCATTCCTCCTTCTTCGGCAATGGCTGCGTCGCGCATGTCTCGATGGCGCATCCGGTCGCGCCCCTCCTGCAAGCGCGCCTTGCCGCTGCGGCGGAGGCCGAGGAGATCGGCTATATAAGGGGCGGCACCTATGTCGCAATGGAGGGACCACAATTCTCGTCGCTGGCGGAATCGCGCGCCTATCAGGCCGCGGGCTTTGACGTGATCGGCATGACCGCCATGCCGGAGGCGAAACTCGCCCGCGAGGCGGAGATCTCCTATGCGACCGTCGCCATGGTGACCGATTACGATTGCTGGCATCCCGAGCACGATAATGTCGATGTCGCCGCCATCGTCGCGACCCTGCAGGCCAATACCGGCAAAGCCGAACGGCTGCTGGCCCGGCTCCTGCAAGACTTTCCCGCCGAGCACGAGGCCTGCCCGCTGGGCTCCGACCGGGCGCTCGAAACGGCGCTCCTCACCGCGCCCGAGGCGCGCGACCCCGCGCTCCTCAAAAAGCTCGGCGTCATCCTGAAACGAGTCAACGCCCAATGAGCCTCAAGAACGCCATCCGCAGCATTCCGGACTATCCGAAGCCCGGCATCATGTTCCGCGACATCACGACCTTGCTTGCCGATGCGAAAGCCTTCCGGCGGGCGATCGACGAACTGGTGCAGCCCTGGTCGGGCAGCAAGATCGACAAGATCGCCGGCATCGAGGCGCGCGGCTTCATCCTCGGCGGCGCGGTGGCGCATCAGCTCTCGGCCGGCTTCGTGCCGATCCGCAAGAAGGGCAAGCTGCCGCATAAGACCGTGTCGATGGGCTATTTGCTCGAATATGGCGCCGATGAAATGGAGATGCACGTCGACGCGCTGACGCCGGGCGAAAAGGTGATCCTTGTCGATGATCTCATCGCCACCGGCGGCACCGCCGAAGCCGCGGTGAAGCTCCTGAAGAAGCTCGGCGCCGAGGTTGTCGCCGCCTGTTTCGTGATCGACCTGCCGGACCTCGGCGGCGCCAAGAAGATCGAGGCCCTGGACGTGCCGGTGCGCAGCCTCATCGCCTTCGAAGGCCATTGAGGGCGTTTCAGCTCCGCGCCGCGATCGCGAATTGCGAAATGTACCAGCGCGCGTACCAGTGCAGAAGCCACGGGATCGGAATGATGAAAATGCTCCCGAGGCCGAACGCAATGGTGCGCCAGAGGATACCCCAGCCCGTCGCGCGAAAGACGACGGGACCCGGCGCCCCCTGAACATTGCGGGCGATCCAACGCATCCACGCCGTCACCACCCAGGCCCAGCCGATGATGGTGATGAACGAGATATAGAGCAGCAAAGACCAGCCGATATAGCCGACGAGGCCGCCCTCGAAACGCAGCGGCGGCGGCTGCCCCGCAGAGGCAACATTTGCCACGACCCACCGCAGGATGAGCCAGCCGAGCGCCGCTTCAATCGGAAGGAGCAGGATCGGCAGCAAATGAACGTGCTGCTTGGCGTGGGAGAGGGCCTCCGGCAGGCCGGCATAGCTCAAAAGCCCGACGAGGATGAAGACCCACCAGATGTCGCCCGGCCTGCCGGCAAATTGAAGCGCCGGCATCTGCGGCACCTTCAGATGCGAGATCATCCAGCGATAGAAGGCCGTGGCGACCCAGGGCGCCGGAACGATCAGCAAATTGCCGATCGCCAGGAGCAACACCCAGCCGAACAAGCCGAAGACACCGAAATCGGCGGTGATCGGCGCGCCGGGCGTGTTGGCATTGGCCGCGACCCATTGCGCGCTGCCGGGCAGCGGCGCCGGTGGCGGCATTTGCGGGGGCGGCGGCGGCGCGGCGGCCGGAATAAGGCCGGGAACATCCCCGGCCCGTTGCCAATCCGTCATGCCTTCGCTCCAGACGAGCGTATCGGCGGTGACGCGGCCCGCGGCGATGAGGCCGGCAAACGCCTCGTCCGCAAAGGGCCCCTCGCGCTCGCCAGCGCTGACCATGTACCAGGATCGATCGGCCATTTGTTCCTCCCGGCGCAGCAATAAAGTCTTGCTTATGGCTGCTTTCGATCTCGGAATTTTGAACCCGACGCGGCCCCCAACATTAGCGACGTTTCGCGTCGCGCAAAATCTCCCGTGCCGCATTATGGCCGGGCAGACCGGTCACGCCGCCGCCGGGATGGGTTCCCGAGCCGCACATGTAAAGCCCGGAGACCGGTCCGCGATAATCGGCATGGCCCAACATCGGCCGCGCCACGAACAATTGGCCGAGATCGAGTGCGCCGTGAAAGATATCGCCGCCGACAAGGCCGAATGTGCGTTCGAGATCGCGCGGTGAAAAGATTTGCCGCGCAACGACCGACGCCTTGAAATTCGGCGCATAGGCATCGACCGTCGCGATCATCAGATCGGCGACCGCCTCGCGATGATCGTCCCACGATTGGCCGTCCGGCAGAACCGGCGCGACATGCTGGCAGAAGAGACTCGCGACATGCGCGCCCGGCGGCGCCAGCGTCTCATCGAGCGTCGAGGGGATGAGCATTTCGACGACCGGCTTCTGCGACCAGCCGAGACGCCGCGCATCGAAATAGGCTTGCTCCATATAGGCAAGCGACGGGGCGATGATGATGCCGGCGGTGTGATGCTCGGCCTGCGCGCGTCCCGGCAGGGCGGAAAAATCCGGCAGCTCCGAGAGCGCGACATTCATCCGGAACGTGCCCGAGCCACAGCGCCAGCGCGCGATCCTGTCACGAAAATCCGCCGTCAGGGCGCCCTGCGGGATGAGATCGCGATAAAGCAATTTCGGATTGACATTGGCGACGACGATTTTGCCGCGAAACGTTTCCCCGCTCACCGTCTCGACCCCAATTGCACGGTCTCTCTCGATCAGCACTTCGCGCACCGGGCTCGATGTGCGGATCTCAACGCCCCGCATCTCGGCGGCCTTCGCTATCGCTTCTGTGATCGCGCCCATGCCGCCGATGGCATGGCCCCATTGGCCTTTGACGCCGTTCACTTCGCCGAAGCAATGATGCAGCAGCACATAGGCCGAGCCCGGCGCATAGGGACTTTGATAATTGCCGACGATCGAGTCGAAGCCGTAAGCCGCCTTGATCGGCGCGCTCTCGAACCAATGATCGAGATAATCGCCGGCGGAGCTCGTGAAGATTTCGAGCACGTCGCGCTCGCCTTCGAGGCCGAGCTTTCGCAGGAGATTGGCGAATTTCCCCGCGCGGGCGAGCTGCTGCAGCCAATCGAGCGCGCCGCCCGTCGGCAGATTGGGCGGCGTCTCGAGCGCGATGGCGCGCAGAAAATCGGCGAGCGTATCGAGCCGCGCCGCATAGGCATCGAGCCTTTCCGCATCGCGCACGGAAAATTTCGCGATTTCGTCTTTCGTGCGGCCGGCGCCGACCTTGAGATAGCGTCCATCGTCGAGCGGCAGAAAATTTCCCAGCTTGCGCGGCACGATGCGCAGGCCATGGCGCGGCAGATCGAGATCACGGATGATCTTCGGATTGAGCAGCGAGACGGTATAAGCCGCCTGCGAATTGCGAAAGCCCGGATGAAATTCCTCGGTGACGGCGCAGCCGCCGATTTTGGCGCGCGCTTCGAGCACAAGGGTTTTCAGCCCCGCGGCGCCGAGATAGGCGGCACAGACAAGGCCGTTATGACCGCCGCCGATCACAATGACATCATAAGTCAATCCGGCCGCCGATCTGTTAGGGTTAAAAGACGTTTAATCTGAAAGGTCGTGCCTGTCCGACTATGAAGAACCATGGCTATCGCTCGATCTTTCGTCAGTTCAATCGTGTCAGGGCGCGCGATGCAAGGCCCGGCTTTTGACATGAGTCGCGGGACGCCCGCGATCCAGTCCGGCAAGACGAAAGCGGCGGCAACGCGGGCCTTGAAAGCCGAACTGATCGACATCGCCGACATGCCGGGGCTTCGCACAGCCTGGCGCGATCTCTATGACCGCAGCCTCGAACAAAACATCTTCCTCGATCCAGATTTCGCGCTGCCGGTGCTCACCTATCTGCACCCGCATGGGCTGAAAATGCTGGCGGTATTCGATGCCGTGCCCGAGCGGCGGCTTCTGGCTTTGACACCGATCATCCCGCCGCGGCTTCCCGGCGGCCTTGCGCGCATCTACATGCACAAGCAGGCGGCGCTTGGCCTGCCCCTGCTCGATCGGACATTGGCCGCAGCGGCGCTGGCGAAGCTCGTCGAGACCGCGAAATCCCTGCCGCTGGCCCCGGGCGCGCTCGTCTTCAGCGACATTCCGCGCGACGGCCCGACCTTCCAGCTCTTTCGCGACATTTTCGGCGAAGACCGGCTCTATCTCATCAACCAATATGAGCGCGCCGCTTTGCTCCCGGCGGCGGCGGACGCTTCGATCGATCGCAAGACCAAGGCGAGCAAGAACGCGACGCGCCTGTTCCGCCGGCTTGGCGAGCGCGGCGCGCTGTCCTATCGCGTAGCCCGCGATGGTGACGTCGCGGCCGCCATGGCGGAATTTCTGGCGCTCGAATCGCGCGGCTGGAAAGGCGCCAGCAAGACAGCGCTCGCCTCAACGCCCGAGCGCGCCCGCTTCGCGAGCAGCATGGCGGAAAACCTCGCCCATGCCGGCAAGCTGCGCATCGAAAGCCTCGACCTCGACGGCAAGCCCGTCGCAATGGGCGTTGTGATCGAAGACAATGGCACCACTTATTTCTGGAAGACCGCCTATGACGAGGCCTATGCAGCGCTCTCGCCCGGTGTCCTCTTCGTTCGCGAGCTGACAGGCCGCCTCATCGCGGGCGGCACGCCACTCAAGATCGATTCCTGCGCCACGCCCAATCATCCGATGATCGACCATCTCTGGCCGCAACGCATCGCCATGCTCGACCTCGTGCTCGCCTTGGCACCGGGCTGGCGCGGCCGCGTCACGGTTGCGGCGGAGAACCTGCGGCGCCGCTTGCGCAACAAGGCGAAAGGCCTGCTTCGAGGCGGCGCGATCGGCAAGATTAGCGAGACTTGGCGCGCGCGCTCTTGATCCGCCTTGTTGGCGGACATAGCTGCAAGGCGTGTCCACGATCGGAACGCCGATGGCCGCAAGACCTGCACCTTTGTCGATTGCCTTGGAAAAGCAGCGGCTCGACAAATGGCTCTGGTTCGCACGCATCGTCAAAACCCGCCATCAGGCTGTCGAACTCATTACCGCCGGACATATCCGGGTCGATGGCCGCAGGATCGAGGTTCCGGCGAAACTCGTTGGCCCCGGCGCGGTCTTGACCATTGCCTTGGAGCGGCAGGTGCGGGTTCTGCGGATCACCGGATTGGCTCCCCGGCGCCGCGGCGCCGATCAGGCGCAGATGCTGTTTGCGGATCTGGCCGCCGAGAGCTCTAAGCCTGCGGCAATATAGGCTTTGTGCCGCACGGCAATTGCTTGCTTAAGCGCCGCAAAGACGCTAGCAAGCCGCCAGAATTCATCGCGGCAGGCTGCCGCGCGGAGGAAGTTTATGCCCTACGTCGTCACCGAAAACTGCATCAAGTGCAAGTATACGGACTGCGTGGAGGTCTGCCCGGTCGATTGCTTCTATGAAGGCGAGAACATGCTCGTCATTCATCCCGACGAATGCATCGATTGCGGCGTCTGTGAACCCGAATGCCCGGCCAATGCCATTAGCCCCGACACCGAGAAGGGCCTCGAAAAATGGCTGAAGCTGAATGCCGATATGGCCAAGACCTGGCCGAACATCTCGCATAAGAAGCCGCATCCGGAAGACGCCAAGGAGTTCGACGGCAAGCCCGGCAAATTTGACGCTTATTTTTCTCCTGAACCCGGCGAAGGCGATTAACCACGCCGGTCAAACATAATTTGAGATAGCTGGCCGCCCGAAGCCCGGGCGGGGCCGGAAAGTGCCGATTTTTCAGCTTTTTGGGGGCGCGGAACTTTGATTTTCCGGGCCTAGTGTGATATATTGTCTTCACAATCGGCCCGGCTCTGATCATCCGGATCGCGTCGTCTAATGCTTGGCGGGAGCATTAGATGGTTCTTCACTACAAGCAGCAGTTGCCTGGGGGCCAAGGTTCGCGCTGCGGTAGATGGATGATCGTTCGCTCGGCCGCCGCCGCGGCTCATGATGCCTGTGGCGACCCCCGGGCGGCAAAGTTCCTTTGCTGCGTGACGATTTCTGAGTTTCGCGTCTGAAGCGAGACCAAAAAGGAGTGCGCGCGTATGTCATCCGCTAAGAAGACCGAAAAATCCCGCAAGGCCAAAGCCACGATCGCGCGCGCGGCTCTGAAGTCTCGAACCGCGACCAAAGCCAAGAAGCCGGCGGATTCGAAGGCACGTCAGGCACGCGCCACGGCGGCGAAAACCACGGCACGCCCGGCACCGAAAACCAAGACCGCGGCAAAAGCCGCCGCCAAGCCCGCGACGCGGAGCAAGAGCGCGGCTGCCAAGCTGCGCACGGCGCAGGTGCGGCTGAAGAAGCAGGCTGCAGCGGCAAAGGCCGCGCGTCCGGCGGCCAAGACGCCGGCGACGAAATCATCCGCCGCGAAAACCGCTGCGCCGAAGCGCACGAAAACGACTCAATCGTCCGCCGCGTCAAAATTAAAGCGGTCAACAACTGTGAGCCGCGGCAAATCGCGGGCTGGACGCATCGCGCCGGTTGAGACTAAACTGACGAAGGTGGCAGTTGCCGTTCAGCAACCCGCCGCTCCTCAAACTGAACTCCAGACCGTCAAGAAGGTCGATCCCGAGCGCCGCGCGCAAGTTGCTGCGGTGTTGGCTTTGCGCTCTCTGCAGAAGCCCGCACCGACCGCCGAGGCTGCCGCTCGCACAGATGAGGCAAGTAAAGCCAGCGTGACTCAGAAAGCACCCAAGAAAGCGGCGGAAGCCGCACCTGCGCCGGTCCGCGCCGCCGCGCCGGAGGTCAAGCCGCCGGTTCCCGAGGTCAAGGCCGCCGCGCCGATCGTCGAGAAGCCGAAGCCGGCAAAGCCCGCCGCGCCGGTCAAGCACGGATTCAAGCCGCTCGAATTCGTCGTCTATCCGGCGCATGGCGTCGGCCAGATCCTCGCCATCGAGGAGCAGGAAGTCGCCGGCTTCAAGCTCGAGCTCTTCGTGATCAGCTTCTCCAAGGACAAGATGATCCTGAAAGTGCCGACGCCGAAGTCGATCGCGGTCGGCATGCGCAAGCTTGCCAGCGCCGAGGTCGTCAAGCACGCGCTCAACACGTTGACCGGCCGCGCCCGTATCAAGCGGACGATGTGGTCGCGCCGCGCCCAGGAATATGAGGCGAAGATCAATTCCGGCGATCTCGTCGCCATCGCGGAAGTCGTGCGCGATCTCTATCGCTCCGAGGCGCAGCCCGAGCAGTCCTATTCCGAGCGGCAATTGTACGAAGCGGCGCTCGATCGCGTCGCTCGCGAAATCGCCGCCGTGCAGAAGCTGACGGAAACGGAATCGCTGAAGCTGATCGATACGCAATTGCAGAAGAGCCCGCGTCGCGGCAAGGCCGAGGACAGCGAAGCTGACCTCGAAGCCGGCGGTGACGATGGTGACGATGGCGGGATTGACGAAGCGGCGTAAGCCGCGGCCAGCTAAGACGCCAAAGGAGGCCCGGCCAATGTGTCGGGCCTTTTTCTTTGGGCGTGAGCGAGACCGAGATTGCGCTCCTCGGCCTCATGGCGATCAACCAGCGCCCGGCGCAATTTTTCCAGCGCCCGGCCCTCGATCTGCCGCACCCGCTCTTTCGAAATGCCGAAACGCACGCCGAGCGATTCAAGCGTCGCCGCTTCTTCCGCGAGGCGGCGATATTGCAGGATCGCCAGCTCACGCGGATTGAGGCTCTTTAAAGCTTCCTCAAGCCAGTGAATGCGCCGGTCGGCATCGATCGCATCTTCAACGAGCTCGTCCGGCAACGGGCCTTCATCGGCCAGAAGATCGAGCCGCTGCGCCGAGGCCGCGGCCGGATCGGCTTCTGACACCGCCGCGTTGAGCGACAGATCGGGGCTCGAAAAACGCGCGTCCATCAATTCGACATCGGCGCGCCGCACGCCGAGCGCGTTGGCGATCTGATCGAAGATCATCGCCGAGCCTGCCGATGACGCATCCGTGGAGAGGCGCGCCCGCAAGCGGCGCAGATTGAAGAACAGTGCCTTCTGCGCCGAACTCGTGCCGCCGCGCACGATCGACCAATTGCGCAGGATGAAATCTTGGATGGCGGCGCGGATCCACCAGGTCGCATAGGTCGAAAAGCGCACGTCGCGCGCGGGGTCGAAACGCGCCGCGGCTTGCAGCAAGCCGACATGGCCTTCCTGGATGAGATCGCTGATCGGCAGGCCGTAATGACGGAAGCGCACCGACATGGCGATGACGAGCCGCATATGCGCCTGCGTCAGCCGATGCAGCGCCCTTTCGTCCTGGCGCAGATGCCAGCGCAGTGCCAGATCGCGCTCTTCGTCGCGATCGAGAAAGGGCGCAGCTTTGGCCGCGGAAGCTAGGTGGCGGTCCAAGCCGACATGTCGCGCCATGAATGATCCTCGCAATGATCCCCCTCGGCCCGCCCCGCCTTAACCTTAGACGGATAGACAGTTAAACGTGCCAATGGCGGTGCGAGTTCCCGCGACGACTTTGCGATGCGATAACGGCCTCGGTTAATCTGTGACGATTTTGTAATGCTCCCCCGTGGGTAAGGGCGCGGGCCCGGTCAAGCCGTTGATGAGCTCGAAATGTTCGAGCGGATGGTCGGCGACGGCCATTTTATTGCTCAGGGTCTCGATAGTGTCGCCTGGCTGCGCCGTCACGATGACGATACGCAGGGGTTTGACCTCGCTGGCTTCCTCCGCCGTCGTCTTGCGGAACGATTCGATCGACGCGCGGAAACGCTTCTCGGCTTCGGCGTCGAGATTGCGGATCGCAAAGATCAGCCGATAGACCTGATCGCCCTGGAAGCGAATGACCGCGACGCGGAAATTCCATTCGCCAGCGCGCGCGCTCGCCGTCACCGCAGGCATGCCATTGACATCGAGCGTCTCGATCGTGCTCGGCAGCAGCCCCTCGATCCAGCCCGACGAAATATAGCTTTCAAGCGTCATCGAGGCATCGAGCCGCACCGAATCGAGCCGCAACGCCTCGCGCCCGCCGGTCTTCACGCCCAACACGGCCTGCGCCGAATTCTCCAGCACGAACCCGTCCGGCGCCACGAACAGAAAGCCAAGCCGAGGATGAATGAAGGTCGTGCCGCGGATCGAGCCGTCGGCCGGATCGTCGCCATACATCATCCCGTCGATCGCCGCGAGATAAGCCGTCCGATCGGTGATGCCGGTGCCCGGCGGCCCGAATTGCTGCGCGACCTGCTGCGCATGCGCGACGCGCTCCGGCGTCGAGGGATGCGTGGCGAGGAGATCCGGCTTCGACACGTCGGAGCCCTGGCCGAAAAGGCTCGCGCGCAAAGCGCTGTCGCGGCCGAGCGTCGTCAGGAAGCGCGCCGCCGCATAAGGATCGTAGCCCGCTTTGGCCATGACGCGGATGCCGATCTCATCGGCTTCGAGTTCCTGCCCACGTGAGAAGCTCGCGAGCGTCCGCCGCTCGACCGCCTCGACCTCCTGGCCCTTCTGCCGGCTTTCGATGACCGCCGCAGCCTGGGTGATGAGCGCCGCGCGCTTTTCCTCTTCGGCCCGCAGAGCCGCATGGCGTGCGGTGATATGGCCGATCTCATGCGCCATGACCGCGGCGACTTCCGAGGCATCATTGGCCAGCGCCAAAAGGCCGCGGGTGAGATAAATCCGGTCCGGCGCCATGGCGAAGGCATTGATCACCGGCGAATTCAGGATCGTGACCTGATACGGCTGCTCGGGATTATCGCCGGCCTTCGCCAATTTCAGCAGGATGCCGTTGACGAAGCGCTCGGCCGCAGCGTCGTGATATTGGCCGCCGAAAAGCGCGACCATCTTTTGGTTTTCGGCCGAGGCCGGCGTCTCAAGGCCAAGCGTCCGCGGCGCTGCAGCCGGCACTTCGACCGCAATCGGCTTGCCCTGGTCTTCCATAGCCGCGCAGGCGCTCAACGCGAGCGTGAGCGCAATCGCCAAAAGGCGCCGGCGAGACCCGAAACGACGCTGCAATCCAATCATCAAATGCGGACCTTCATTGAGGCTTTTCGGACAGATCAGCAGCTTTCGCCTCAACATGTTGACCCACGCCCGGCAAAGTCTCGGGCTGGGAAACGATTTCGATTGCGCCGGGTTCGGAGACTTCGATCTGCGGCCCAAACCGCAAATCGAGCAGGCCGCGGATACGAATCCTGCGACCGATCAGAGCATGAAAGTCAAAACCCGCACGGTCAAATATCTTGACCGCGCGTTGCATTATCGTGACTGCGAAGCCGCCGCTATGACGCGGACCAAACAGAAGATAAAGGCGCTTTGGTCGCGCGTCGACATCGATGATTTGGCCTTCAACGATCACATTCGTTGCCGTCTTTTCAACAAAAGCGCGCCTATCAGTCGCGGCAATTACGGCATAATAGGGATCATGCCAAAGGCCACGTTGCGCCGTGCGGGCGGAGGCTTCGATCGCAAGAAAATTTTGTTGGCAGGCGGACGCCGCGGGCTCCGGCATGAAGCGGCCGTAACCTTGCGCTAACAGCCAAGTTGCGAGCGATGGCGCAGGCGCCTTTGATGCTGGCGTCTTGGGCGCGGGTGTTGGGAGAAATGCGAAGACCGGAATCCGCCCCCAACGGTCCGGCCCCGCCAAGGGAATGATATCGAGACCGCCCGTCAGCGCTTTTTGTAAAGCATCGCGCGCGGCCGTCGCGAAATCCGGATTATCGGGCGTTGGGCGCACCGGCTCGATCCCGGCGACGCGCAAAAGCCGGCCATCCGTCAACGCGATTTCGAGCCGCTCATCGACTGATACCATTGCCACGTGCCCAAGGCCCGCAGTCGGGCAGGCCGATTGCGCCATTGCGGCTTGAACAATGCACGCGTTAGGCGAGGCGAAGAGCGTCAGCGCGCCGACGTGGCAAAGCCGCGAAAGACCCGCGGCGCGAAGGGCTGAACGGCTGGAACGCGTCATGGCGGCATGGTAGAGCAAATGCCGTCGCGGCGCAGCCGAAGGCATGTCCCGGTAGCTCAGCAGGATAGAGCAGCGGTTTCCTAAACCGCAGGTCAGGGGTTCGACTCCCTTCCGGGACACCAGCTCGATTTAATTGTCTAACCGCTCCCGTCCGGCGGCGTCTGAACACCAGCGCCGTTGGCTGGCAGCCGCTGCGCAACTTCATGATATTATTATTTTAATTCGACTCAGGTTGGGATTTTCGGTAGCCCGTGTGACGGAGGCCTGCTCGCGCATCCATTTATGCGCGGCCTAGAAACCCCATTTTTTCGGCCCCGTCAGCTGAAGGAAGGCGGCCGCGACCGAGGTCGCGTGGGAACAACGCAGTTCGTTGCCGGTCAAATTGGCGAACAGAACGATACTGTTCGGTTGCCGAAAATGGAGCCAGGAAAGCAAATAGCCGATCCCCGGCGCGCAATTTCTTTTGAAACTTTGCTGCGACCCGATAATGGCCATGACATAGGGGCCGCGCAGAATTCCCATTGATTGGACGGGGACGAGCAACATAGCCGGTGCAATGTCGAGAAGCGTCTCGCTTTTGAACTCATCCGGCGGCACGACGGCGAACGCGCCTTTTAAATCGGGCAAGTTCAACTCGATGACACGACGCGCCCCCAGCGGGACCGGCATTGCAACCTCATTGAAAACAAAGACGGGGCCTTGAATGCTCGAGCAATCGAGTGGTTTTGCTTGGATCGTAACGTCATTCATCCAATTATTCCCGCCTCGTAACGAAAGCGGGGCTACCTGCTGCAGCCCCGCTTCTCTCAGCTTTATTCTGCGCCGACGCCGACACCATCCATGGGGCCCAGGGCCTCGATCGTGGCCATGGTTTCCATGTCGTGCTCAATTCCCAGGAGGACCTGCGGGGCGCGCATCTTGAGGACAAAGAACCAAACGGCGCCGATGAGCATGTAAGCCAGAAATGCCCAGGGGAAATAATTGTAGGGCGTCGCTGGAACCGGATAGATACTTCCAAAAAACGCGAACGCCATAGACCCCATGCCCAGAGCGCCAAGGATCACGGTTCCTGCCGTCAAAGTCCCCTCGCGGTGAAGCAGGACCGGCGCCGCGATCGAACACAGGAAATAGACGAAGATAAATCCAAACGTCGCGATCGTGCCGAAGTAGCCAACCAGGTTTGTCTCGCCGGCGCCCGCGAACGCGATACAGAGGACCGCGTTCAGAATTGTCCCGACCGTCAGCGCAAGATGCGGCGTGGCATGTTTCATATGAACAGTGCCCATCGAACGATGGACGAACTCGTAGCGTCCGAGAGAGAAGAGCATGCGCGCAAAAGCTGTGAGCTGGCCAAGCGAGCACGCAAAGCAGCTGATCATCGCCGCAAAATAGATGAAGGTCGTCACGACCGTGCCAAGCTTCGTGGCGGCTGCGACATCGGACAGGGGCGCGGCGCTGGCACCGAGCTTACCCGCGTCGTCGTGGAAGCCCATCACAACAATGATTGTCGTGAGGATAAAGAAGACGCCCACCGCGATTGCGGTTGCGACAATGGCGCGCGGTACAACGACCTCAGGGTTACGGATTTCTTTCGAAAGCGTCGCGGCGCTTTCGAACCCGACCCAAGAAAAGATTGCAAACACAATCGGAGGCGCGATCGTGCTGAATGAGGCGCCCGTGAGATGCACTTGCGGAGCGTCGATCTTGAAGCCAAACGATTTCCAGACAAGGAAGCAGACGACGATGATCGCCGCGACAGAGAGGGCCTCAAGCGTCAGCCCAAATCGCGTGGAAAGCTTCACGTCCCGATAAGCCAAAAACCAGATCAGCGCCGAGACGGCGATATAGATGATAAAATTCGGCGGCATGGCTTTTAAGCCAATCGCATCGAAGAAATCTTTGAAGAAAATCGAGGTGGCGACGGTCAGCGCGACCGAGGTGAAGAGATAGGCCACAAGCATGGCCCAACCGGAGAGTAAGCCCCAGGATGGTCCGAGCGTGCGCGATACATAGAGAAAAAAGGATCCTGCGGCAGGAATCCGCTTTGCGAGTTTGGCAATGTTGATGCCAACGATCGTGATGCTGATCGTGGCCAAGAGATAGACGAGCCAAGAGTTTGCGCCGGCCATGCCGCCGACGACCGCAACCGCCAAAGCGGGTGTGAAGGTGGGAGAAAGACTGCAGACCGATTGGCCCACGGCTTCGATGAGCGTGAGATTGTTTCGACGTAGTTCGGACATTGGAACACCCGCATTTCAGAATGGACAACCGCTTGCAGCCGCGGCGCGCGAGTCGCTATTGCTGCAATCGATGTTGTGGCGGGTAGTTTGATGCGGAGCTGGAACAGCACCTAGGTCCTGTTTCCGCAAATTATGTGGGACCAGATATCGGAGAGCTTGGAGAGCCGGCGCGGAGTTGAGCAGGCCATGAACGTTCGGTGTGCGTTTGGCACATGCGATGTGCGCGAACGCGCATACCTTAATCCGATCGATTGTTCACGCGGCACGAATGGCACGCGATTAAGCACGACTTTTTTTATTGTTTTTCGCTCGGCGTTGCCCTTTTCCAACAGGCGCGCGAGAGCGTCCGGTGCCCTTTATGACACGAGCGACACGGCCGATGCCTTCGCGGATTTCGTCTTCGGACAAAGCCGTATAGCCCAGAACAATCGCGCGATCGCGGAACCGCCTCACGTTGCCGTATTCGAATGCGGCCGAGGCCAGGAGCGGATAGAGACCGACCTCGCAGGTGAGCGCTTTGCGTTGGATTTCCTCCGGCTTAGGGAGGTCGGGCGGAACGCGCCACATCATATGCATACCGGCCTCGGTACCCGACAAAATGCTTCCCGGAAAATTGCCTTCGATCTCCTCGATCAATGCGTTTCTGGCGGCCAAATAGGACCGACGGATGCTCCTGAGGTGCCGGAGAAAGGCGCCTTCTCTCAGAAAATCAGCAATCACAGCCTGCTCGAGCCAGGGCGAGCAATTATCCAATAGCGCCTTCACAATGCGCGCCTGATCCAGGAGATGATGCGGGAGAACCAGGTAGCCTATGCGAATTGCCGCGCCGATCGACTTGGAAAAGGTGCCCAGGTAAATGACTTGGCCTTTTCCATCCAATCCGGCCAAAGCGACGAGGGGAGGTCCGTCGTAACGAAAGTCGCTGTCGTAGTCGTCCTCGATGATATAGCTGCCGGTACGGTAGGCCCAATCTAAAAGCCGTAGCCGGCGATCAAGAGTCAGTGTGTAGCCAGTTGGAAACTGGTGAGATGGTGTGACGTAGACCAGGTTTCCATGAAAGCCGTCGAGATGCGAGACGTCGAGTCCGTCCTCGTCAACAGGGATTGGATGTATTTCTGCGCCGTAACTGCTGAACAGAAACGCCGCGCCTTGATATGAGGGGTTTTCGACCGCGACCGAAGACTTCCGGTCATTGGTTACAAAGATCCGCGCGAGCAGGTTGAGCGCACCCTGTATCCCCGACGTAATCACGATTTGGTCTGCAATTGCGTCGATGCCGCGTGTGGCCCGCAAATGAGCCGCAATCGCGTCACGCAAGGCATGAAGGCCGCGAGGATCTCCATATTCCGTCATCGCGCCCTTTGCGTAGAGGAGATGTTGCGAGAGGGACCTGCGCCAGAAGCGCGTCGGAAAACTTTTGGGATGTGGCCGCCCGACGAAGAAATCGTATTTTGGACGCAGGGAGCGCTCCTTCCAAAGCTCCGGCGAGCGGCCAAAAAAGCTCGGAATCCTTCCAAGACGGATTCGCTTTCCCGGCGGAACAGATTCCGAGTGTCCGTTTCTGACCAATACACTCGTGTCGGGGAGCTTATCGTTCACAAACGTCCCGGCTTTGATCCGCGTCGCGATGTAACCCTCGGCGATCAGGCGTTCGTAGGCCAGAACGACGGTGTTGCGTGCAATACGCAATTCGTCGGAAACGGCGCGGCTTGAGGGGAGGCGTTCTCCGGCTTTCAGCTTGCCGCTGAGGATCATGTGCCGGATGGCTTCGTAGAGCTGCACTTGAAGCGGCCGGGTATCCTTCGAATCGAGAGAGATCAGCAATTGCATCGGCATGTCCTGGCATGAAGAGCTTCTGCTCTTGGCTCACCGGCGCCAAATCTGGCTCCATGAAATTTGCCGAAAGTGGCACTACCGGCAGGCCACATTATTTCTAATGCTTAAACCGCAGTCAACGAGACTGCGTTGCGTCCGACGGGTTTCGCTATGTCCATCTATCTGAGCATGCAGCGTGTGCGCTTCTCGAGCGCTGACGGATACGAGAAGTTCAAGGTGATCTTCGCGGATACGCGCAATCACCTCATGAAGCTTCCTGGATTTCTGCATTTGACTTGGTGGGTCCATCCAGAGGACCCGACGTGGTTCAACGAAGTCAGTTTCTGGGTCAATCGGCAATCGTTACGAGATTGGCACATGGACATCTACCATAAGCATGCCAAAGAATGGGCTGCGCGTGGCGCAATCATGGAAGACATCATTACGAACTTCGAACTTCAGGGCACGCGGCTTTTGCGCGTGTGCCCGTGTTGCGGTCACGTTGAGGACAAGGCTTTTGAACTTAACGAGGAGCAGAAAACGCTCGCCGAACCGTGCCCAAAATGCAATTTCCACTTCCCGGTCATGGCGCCCACACCGAGCAGCTTTGCGGTTTTCAAGGATGTCGCCATCCCGACCGAAAAATCCGCTCCGGCCGAGGTCAAGAGCACCGTTCCGGCCTAGAGCTGCGCCATCGCGCGTGGCTTCGCCCGATCGGTTCTAAGATCGTCCGCCGGCCGGCAATTCGCCTAAGCGTTCGATCAGGTCGGGCGTCGCGATAACGGCAGCGCGCTCGGGCGCGGTGAGGAAGCTCAACGCTTCGTCAATTGTCCGGGCCTCATTGATCTTGGCCGTGGCGATCGCCTCCACCGGATCGACCGCGCCACGCGGCCGGGCAAGCGGTCGATCCGTGACGGCAATATGCGCGGCACGCAGTTGTTTGTCGCCAGCGATCCGCGCGAGGCTCGGCAAATCGACGACAGCCGCTTCGTATTGAGGCAAATGCGCGCGCATACTTGTCACGACAGCGGGCGGCGCCGTTTCCTCGGGCGTGCACAGCAGGCGCCGGCGCATGATCGCGCGGCCAATGTCTGGCGATGCCGTGAGCCCCGAAACCGGAATGGCGAGTACAAGTCCGAGGATGGTCGGGCTAAGCCATGCGACCAGGCTGATTGAATCCGCATAGCCCGCCGCGAGCAGGGCAAGCCCGGTGCACATGTGCCAGCGATGCCGATGGTAGAGATCGCGCAAGGGGACTGACCCATCGTCGCGGCGCTGCGGCTTCCATCCGGAATCGCGGCCCATCAGAACCGAGAAGACCGCGCCCGTATGCACCAGCATCATGATCGGCGCGATCAAGGCGGAAACCACGACCTCGAACAGGAAGCTCCAAAAGACCGTAAGAAAGCCGCCGGCGCCGCGCCGGTCGCGGCTGTTTGAGAGAAAGGTTCCAAGCCCGATCAGCTTCGGCGCGAAAAGGACGCCCATGGTCAAAGCGAAGATCCACAGAGCGCGCTCGTAGTCGATCTTCGGCCAGGTCGGAAAAAGCGAAAACTGATTAGAGAAATATTCCGGGCGCGTGAAATGCGCCTGCAGCGCCAAGGCAAGACCGGCGAGTATCAACAGCATCCAAAGCGGCGAAGCCAGATAACTCATGATGCCGTTGATGATGTGGAACCGGCTCATCCAATGGAAGCCGGTGGCGCGCAGCACTTTCGTATGCTGGAGATTGCCTTGGCACCAGCGGCGATCGCGCACCGCAAGATCGATCAGCGATGGCGGGCTCTCTTCATAGGAGCCGCCAAGATCGGCGGCGATCCGCACACCCCATCCAGCGCGGCGCAAGAGCGCCGCCTCGACGAAATCATGCGAAAGGATATGGCCGCCGAAAGGCGGGCGCCCCGGAATATCCGGCAGGCCTGCCGAGTCGGTAAAGGCGCGCGTACGGATCAGCGCGTTATGGCCCCAATAATTGCCTTCCGTGCCGCACCACCACGCAAGACCGCCGCCAACAATCGGTCCATAGACGCGGTTTGCAAATTGCTGCAGGCGAGCGGTGACGGTTGTGCTCGAAACAAGTCGTGGGATCGTCTGAACAAGGCCGGCGTCCGGATCGCCGTCCATGCGGCGGACGAGTTCCACAAGCGTCTCCGGCGTCATCAGGCTATCGGCATCGAGGACGAGAAGATAATCGTAGCCGCCGCCCCATCGCGTGCAGAAATCGGCGATGTTGCCGGATTTGCGGGCGATGTTCCTGCGCCTGCGGCGGTAGTACGTCCTTGCGCGATCGCCGACCCGGCTGCGTAAGAAAGCGAGCGCGGCTTCCTCAGCAAGTGCGATATCGGGATCCGTCGTATCGGAAAGCACAAACCAGTCGAAGGCGTGCCCGGCGCCGAGTTCGTCGACAGCGATCGCCATCGCTTCCATTGCAGCGAAGACCCGCGCCGGCGTTTCATT
>Ga0153954_1000897_pt1 | contig 19143 bp, 16 predicted proteins | sample TSFL038MetaG_FD_102277 | JGI IMG/M metagenome (GOLD analysis project Ga0153954, IMG submission 102277) | Attine ant fungus gardens microbial communities from Florida, USA - TSFL038 MetaG | ecosystem: Host-associated > Fungi > Mycelium > Unclassified | place: USA: Florida, Wekiwa Springs State... | reverse complement strand
CTACGGCGAGCGCGTGCTGACCTACTGGCAGTCAGTGGTGAACGACGTGACGAGCGTCGAGGTGAACCTCGTGCCACCGCCCGCGCCGAACCGCCCCAACCAGATCATCGCGATGCCGCCGGTACCGTCGCCGCAATCCTATCAGCCGCCGATGCCGCGGCTGGGGCCGTCGATCGGCCGTGGTGCCGACGACGCCTTCCAGGGACCGGAGGCGCGCTACACCTTCGCCAACTTCGTGGTCGGCAAGCCGAACGAGTTCGCCCACGCCGCCGCACGCAACATCGCCGAGCAGGACCGTCCGCTGCCCGAGCGCAATCCGCTCTACATCTTCGGCGGCGTCGGTCTCGGCAAGACGCATCTGATGCATGCCATCTGGCACACCATCCGCGAGCGCGATCCCAAGACGCGCGTGCTCTACCTGACGGCCGAGAGCTTCGTGAACCGCTTCATCCAGGCGTTGCGCACGAAGAACACCGGCCAGTTCAAGGAGCTGTTCCGCAACGTCGACGTGCTGATGGTGGACGACGTCCAGTTCATCTGCGGCAAGGAGGCGAGCCAGGACGAGTTCTTCTTCACCTTCAACAGTCTGGTCGAGCAGAACAAGCAGATCGTGCTCTCCTCGGAGAAGCCGCCGAGCGATCTGCAAGACATCGAGGAGCGCATGCGCTCGCGCCTGGGCTCGGGCCTTGTCGCGGACATCCACTCTTCGACCTACGAGCTGCGTCTCTCGATCCTGCAGACCAAGGCCGAGACCGCGCGCGTGCCGGTGCCGACCCCGGTGCTCGAGTTCCTCGCGCACAAGATCAGCACCAATATCCGCGAGCTCGAGGGCGCGCTGAACCGCGTCGTCGCGCACGGCCAGCTGATCGGCCGCGAGATCACCGTCGACATGGCGCAGGACGTGTTGCACGACCTGCTGCGCCAGGCCGACCGCAAGGTCACGGTGGACGAAATCCAGCAGCGGGTCGCCGCCCACTACAACATCAAGTTGGCCGAAATGTCCTCGCCGCGCCGCGCCCGCTCGGTCGCCCGGCCACGCCAGGTGGCGATGTATCTTGCCAAGCAACTCACGACGTTGAGCCTGCCGCAGATCGGCAAGCGCTTCGGCAATCGCGACCATACGACGGTCATGCACGCCGTTCGCAAGATCGAAGAATTGAAAGTTTCCGACCTTTCGATTGCAGAGGATGTGGAGTTGCTCAAGCGACAGTTGCAGGGTTGAGCGTCCGCGACTGGATGAGAACAAACGGGGCCGGAGCGGCCCCGTTTTTTGTTGTCGAATCAGGGCTTAAGAGCCTCAAATTGCGGGCGAAATCGCTTCCCGGCGCGCGCCTCCGTGCTATACTCTGCAACCGTTCCGCAATACCCTTCCGGGTCCGCGTAACGGGGTGTTTTCAACCGCATATTCAGCCCTCGTTACAGCGACCCAAACCATGAAACTGACGATCGAACGGGCAGCTCTCCTGAAGGCGCTCGCCCATGTCCAGAGTGTCGTCGAGCGTCGGAACACCATCCCGATCCTGTCCAACGTCCTGATCACCGCGCAGAAGGGCCGCATCAGCCTCGCCGCGACCGACATGGATCTCGCCATCACCGAGACCGTCGAGGCGAGCGCCGCCAAGACCGGCTCGACCACGGCGCCGGCCCACACGCTCTACGAGATCGTCCGCAAGCTGCCCGACGGCTCCCAGGTCGAGCTTGAGACGGCGACCGACGGCAACAGCCTCGCCATCCGCGCCGGCCGCTCGCGCTTCACCCTGCAATGCCTGCCGCCAGCCGACTTCCCGGCGATGAACGAGGGTGACCTGCCCCACCGCTTTCAGCTGCCGGCGACGGACCTCAAGGGCATCATCGACCGCACGCGGTTTGCCATCTCGAATGAAGAGACGCGCTACTACCTGAACGGCATCTATTTCCACGCCGCCAAGGCCGGCGGCACCGATGTGCTGCGCGGCGTGGCCACCGACGGCCATCGACTGGCCCGAGTGGAAGTACCGCTGCCCAAGGGCGCGGGCGAGATTCCGGGCGTGATCGTGCCGCGCAAGACGGTGGGCGAGGTCCGCAAGCTCCTCGATGAGAGCGACGGCTCGGTCGATATCGAGCTCTCCGACACTCGCATCCGCTTTGCCAGCGGCAACGTCACCCTGGTGTCGAAGCTGATCGACGGCACCTTCCCCGACTATGAGCGGGTGATTCCGACCGGCAATGACAAGATCCTGAACGTGCCGTGCAAGGAATTCGCGCACGCCGTCGATCGCGTCTCGACCATCTCCACCGAGAAGTCGCGCGCCATCAAGCTTGCCGTCGCAAAGGGCGTGGTGACGCTCTCGGCCACCAGCCCCGACGCCGGCAGCGCCAGCGAGGAGATCGAGGTCGAGTATCAGGCGACCGCGCTCGAGATCGGCTTCAACTCGCGCTACTTGCTCGACATCACCGAACAGATCGCGGGCTCCGAAGCACGCTTCCTGATGGCCGATGCGGGCTCGCCCACGCTGGTCCGGGACGGCGCTGACGAAAGCGCCCTCTACGTCCTCATGCCGATGCGGGTATGACTGCGCCGGCCGTCAGCGCCCTCGCCTATCCTTCCGACGCCGTAACCGGGGCTGCGCCGGCACTCCTCGCCGTGCGCCAATTGCGCCTCACCGACTTTCGCAACTATCGCCAGCTTCGCCTCGATTGCGATATGACCCCCGTGGTGCTGGTCGGCGCCAACGGCGCGGGCAAGACCAATCTCCTGGAGGCCCTCAGCTTCCTGGTGCCCGGCCGGGGGCTGCGCCGGGCACGGCTCGACGAGGTGGCGCGCCGTTCCCGCAGCGACGCGCCCGATGCCGCTGCCTGGGCGGTCGCGGCCACGATGGACACACCCGAGGGCCGGCTCGCTATCGGCACTGGCCTGGAGCCGACTCGGAGCGACGGCGGCCTGCCTCGCCGGGTGGTGCGCATCGATGGCCGGACAGCCAGCAGCCAGACCGCGCTTGGCCTGCACGTCGCGGCCGTGTGGCTGACGCCGCAGCTCGACCGGCTATTCCTCGACGGCGCCAGCGAACGCCGTCGCTTCCTCGACCGGCTGGTGACGGCTCTGCATCCCGAACATGCAGGCGACGCCGCGGCCTACGAGAACGCGATGCGCCAGCGGGCGCGGCTCCTGGGCGAAGGCAATCGCGATCCACACTGGTTCACGGCGCTCGAAGACACGATGGCCCGCCACGGCGTGGCGCTCGCGACCAATCGCGCCGACACCATCCAGCGGCTCGACGCCGCCGCCCGTCTTGGTGTCGGACCCTTCCCCCGCGCCTCGCTCGCCATGGCCGGCGAAGTCGATGGCTGGATCGCCACCATGGCGGCGCTCGATGCCGAGGACCGGCTGCGCGAGGGTCTGGCCGCCAGCCGCTTGCGGGACGCCGAGGCCGGCACCACATCCTGTGGGCCGCATCGCAGCGATCTCAGCGTCCGCCATCTCGATCTCGACCTGCCGGCCGCCGACGGCTCGACAGGACAGCAGAAAGCCCTTCTGGTCTCGATCGCGCTTGCGCATGCGCGGCTGGTGGCGATGTCGCGGGGCCGCCCGCCTCTGCTTCTACTGGACGAGATCGCGGCCCATCTCGACAGCGAGCGCCGCGAGGCGCTGTTCGACGAGGTGGTGGCACTGGGCGCCCAGAGCTGGATGACCGGCACGGATGCCGATCTCTTCAAGCCGCTCGCCGGACGCGCGCAGGTATTGCGCGTGGCTGACGGATCGATCGCGGCAGACTGAACTTTTGTCAGGACAATGACGATGAGTGAAAACGAAAAGACTGTACCGAACGGAAACGGCGACGACTACGGCGCCGATTCGATCAAGGTGCTGCGCGGCCTCGAGGCCGTTCGCAAGCGCCCCGGCATGTATATCGGCGACACCGACGACGGCACCGGCCTGCATCACATGGTCTACGAGATCGTGGACAACGCGATCGACGAGGCGCTGGCGGGCTATTGCGACCGGGTCGACGTGATCCTGCATGGCGACGGTTCGGCCACGGTGCGCGACAACGGTCGGGGCGTGCCGGTCGACATCCACAAGGAAGAGGGCATCTCCGCCGCCAACGTGATCTTCACCCAGCTCCATGCCGGCGGAAAGTTCGACCAGAACTCCTACAAGGTCTCGGGCGGCCTGCACGGCGTGGGCGCCGCGGTGGTCAACGCGCTCTCCGAGCATCTCGACCTGCGCATCTGGCGCAACGGCAAGGAGTACTTCATGCGTTTCCGCCACGGCGACGCGGAGAAGGACCTCGAGATGGTCGGCGACGCGCCCGAGGGCAAGCGCGGCACCGAGGTGACATTCCTGCCCTCGACCGGGACCTTCACCAAGACCGAGTTCGACTTCTCGACGCTAGAGCATCGACTGCGTGAGCTGGCCTTCCTGAACTCCGGCGTGCGCATCGTGCTGACCGACGAGCGTGGCGCGGAGCCCAAGACATCCGAGCTGTTCTACGAGGGCGGCGTCGAGGCCTTCGCCAAGTATCTCGACCGCAACAAGCAGGTGCTGCACAACCCGCCAGTCTCGATTCGCGGCGAGAAGGACGGCATGACCATCGAGGTCGCGCTGCAGTGGAACGACAGCTATCACGAGACGATGCTGTGCTTCACCAACAACATCCCGCAGAGGGATGGCGGCACGCATCTCGCGGGATTCCGCGGCGCACTGACCCGCACCCTGAACAAATACGCCGACGAATCGGGCATCTCCAAGAAGGAGAAGGTCTCGCTGTCGGGCGAGGACATGCGCGAAGGCCTGACCTGCGTGCTGTCGGTCAAGGTGCCCGACCCGAAGTTCTCCTCGCAGACCAAGGACAAGCTGGTCTCGTCCGAGGTGCGGCCGGTCGTCGAATCCGTGGTCGGCGACAAGCTCGGCCAGTGGTTTGAGGAGCATCCGGGCGAGGCCAGGAAGATCGTGACCAAGGTGGTCGAGGCAGCGGCGGCGCGCGAAGCCGCGCGCAAGGCCCGCGAGCTCACCCGCCGCAAGGGCGCGCTCGACGTGAGCTCGCTGCCCGGCAAGCTCGCCGACTGCCAGGAACGCGATCCGGCGCTCTCCGAGCTCTTCATCGTTGAGGGCGATTCCGCCGGCGGCTCGGCCAAGCAGGGCCGCAACCGCGCCAATCAGGCCATCCTGCCGCTGCGCGGCAAGATCCTGAACGTGGAGCGCGCGCGCTTCGACAAGATGCTGTCTTCGGCTGAAATCGGCACGCTGATCACCGCGCTCGGCACCGGCATCGGCCATGACGACTTCGCACTCGACAAGCTGCGCTACCACAAGATCATCATCATGACGGACGCCGATGTCGACGGATCGCACATCCGCACGCTCCTGATGACGTTCTTCTATCGCCAGATGAAGGCTCTTATCGACGGTGGCTATCTCTATATTGCCCAGCCGCCGCTGTTCAAAGCGGCCAAGGGCAAGTCGGCGATCTACCTCAAGGACGAACGCTCGCTCGACGATCACCTGATTGAAAGCGGCCTGGAAGGCGCATCGTTCCGTCTCGGCGATGGCTCGGTGCAGGCCGGTGCCGACCTGCGCCACACCGTCGACATCGCCCGTTCCGTCAGCAACCTCGTGAAACCGCTGTCGCTGTCGCGCCGCGTCACCAGCCAGGCGGTCATCGAGCAGGCAGCCATAGCAGGCATCTTCAGGGTCGGCGTGCTATCAGACCCGGAGCACGCGGCACAGACTGCCGATTATATCGCCCGTCGCCTCAATCGGATCAGCCCGGAGCTGGAGCGCGGCTGGACCGGCGAAACGACGCCGGACGGTGGTCTCGCCTTCTCGCGCCGGCTGCGTGGCGTGCAGGAACGTCACGTCATCGACGGACCGCTGATCAGAAGCGCAGAAGGCCGTCGCCTCGAGGGGCACACGGATGCGCTGCAGGAAATCTACCAGCAGCCCGGCACTTTGGTCGTGAAGGACAAGGAGATTCCCATCTCCTCCCCCATCGAGCTGTTCACCGCCGTCCTCGAGGCCGGCCGCAAAGGCGTCACGATCCAGCGCTACAAAGGGTTGGGCGAGATGAACCCTGACCAGCTCTGGGAGACGACTCTCGACCCGGAGGCGCGCACGCTCTTGCAGGTCAAGATCAACCATGCCGACGAAGCCGACGAGATCTTCTCGACCCTGATGGGCGACGTGGTCGAACCGCGCCGCGACTTCATCCAGGACAATGCGCTGAAGGTTGCCAATCTCGATGTCTAGGACCGCAATACTGGCAGCGGCGCTGCTGGCGATTACGGGCGCGGCGGCCGCGCAGGTGCCCGGCACCGACGCAGGCTCTGCCCCGTCCGTCCATGCCGAGAGCAGGCTCTCCTTTCCGCCGACGCTCGGCGGCGCCACACTCGATCAGTCGTCGAATTACGGCGGCGGGTCCGTCGAATATCACTATTCAGCGAAGGGCATGCAGATCGACGTGGTGGTGTACAATGGCGGGCGCCGCGTGCCGCCGGGTAGCGACAACCCCACGCTGATGAACCAATTCACGTCGGAAGTCTCGGGCGCCGAGGGGCAGATCAAAGGTGCGGGCATGTCGCAGTTCGAGCGGCCGACCGTGCCGTCGGCCTGCACGTACGGCAGCGTCACCTTCCGCTGCATCGTCTACAGCGCGTCAGCGCGCAGCGGCCGCTTCTACAGCAAGCTCCTGATGACCGGCTACAACGGCTACTTCCTCAAGATCCGTATCGACTGGTCGCAAGCCGCCAACCAGACGCAGGACCAGGCCGAACAGGTCCTGCAGTCCTTCGTGCCGGCGCTGGTCCACTGACCTTCCACCAGACCTAGAGCACCATCTGCGTCTGGGTGACGACGGCCACGAGCTTGCCCTCGGCCGTCGTGATGCGGGTCGTCCAGACCTGGGTGCGCCGCCCGCGATGAACGGGCGTCGTTTCGCCGATCACCGTCGTGCCGACCGGCGCGGGTCCCACGAAGTTGGTCTTGCTCTCGATGGTGGTCGTGCCCTTGCCTTCAGGCAAGTTCAGGATGGTGGCAGCCGCACCCAGGGTGTCGGCGAAGGCCATGACCGCGCCGCCATGCAGGATATCGGGCCGCGTGCAGAGTTCGGGCCGCACGAGCATCTCGGCCTTCACCGAGGTCTCGCTGGCCGCGATGAATTTCAGCCCCAGCGTCCTGGCAAAGGGCAGCGGACGTTCGTTCAGCATCTGCAGCTTGTCCATCTGACGGGCCTCCTCCCGGTTCCGGGGCTTTCCTATCGCGCGGGCCGCCGATCCGCCAATTATGCCCGAGGTAATCGGCGGACCGGCGGGCCAATGCTAGGTTTCCCGCCATGGTGAACGATCCCGCCTCCAGCCTCTCCTCCCAGCCCGATCTGTTCGGTCCCATGCTGCGCGCCTGGCGCCGCCGCCGGGGCGCCAGCCAGCTCGCGCTTGCCCTCCAGTCGGGCGTGTCGCAGCGCCATGTCAGCTTCCTGGAGTCCGGCCGCGCCCGGCCCAGCCGCGAGATGGTGGTGCAGCTCTCCTCCGCGCTGGACGTGCCGCTCCGGCAGCGGAACGCCATGCTGCTTGCCGCGGGCTTCGCGCCGGTCTATCGCGAGAGCAACCTCGCCGCGCCCGAGCTCGGCCCGGTGCGCCAGGCGATCGACCGCATGCTGAAGCAGCAGGAGCCCTACCCCGCCGTCGTCATCGACCGGCTGTGGAACCTGCTCGAAGCCAACGAGGCGGCCAACACCTTCACCATGTTCCTGTTCGAAGGGCCGCCGCCCCCACCGCCGCCCGGCAAGCCGTTCAACCTCCTGCAGGCGCTGCTCGACCCCAAGGCGTTGCGCTCCAAGCTCGCCAACTGGGAGGAGGTCGCGCGCTATCTGGTCTCGACGACCTACGCCGAGATCCTGGCCGATGGTGGCGAGCCCAAGGCGCTCGCCTTCATCGAGGAGGTGATGGCCTATCCCGACGTGCCCGCCTCCTTCCGCAAGCTTCGCTTCGAGGAGCGGCCACAGCCGGTGCTGACGCTCGATTATATCGTGGGCGGCAAGTCGCTCAGCGTCTTCACCACGATTGCGACCCTGGGGACTCCGCAGGATGTGACTTTGCAGGAAGTCCGCATCGAGTGTTTCTTCCCGGCCGACGAACGCAGCGACGCGCTGTTCAAGAGCCTGGCGGCGAAGAGCTAGCCGAGCCCCATCAGCCGAGATCGTCGACGTCGTTGCGCAGCTTCTGGCCAGTGCGGAAGCGCGCGAGATTGTCGAGGAAGATGTCGAAGATCGCCTCGTTCTGGCCCAGCGAATGGCTGGCCGTATGCGGCGAGATCAGTACGTTGGGCATGTCCCAGAGCGGCGAGGCGGGATCGAGCGGCTCCTTCTCGAACACGTCGAGATAGGCGCCCGCCAACCGCCCGCTCTGGAGCGCCGCGGTCACGTCGGCTTGCACCGCGACCTCCCCGCGTGAGACGTTGATGAAGGTCGCGCCCGCCGGCAGCGCGGCAAAGACCTTGGCGTTGGCGAGACCGCGCGTCAGCGGCGAGGCCGGACAGCAGAGGATCAGCCAGTCGGTCGTCGGCAGAACTTCAGGCAAACGATCGTAAGGCAGCACCGATTCGAACGGCTCCTGCGGCTGCGCGCTGCGCCGCACGCCGACCGGGACCATGCCCAGCATCCCGAGCAGCGTGGCGATGGTGCAGCCGATCGGCCCCATGCCGACGATCACCGCGCGCTGGCCTTTGAGGTCACGCGGCGAGCGTTCGCCCAGCCGTGGCTCCCAGGCATGCCGACGCTGGGCGTCGGCCAGTAGCGGCCAGCGCCGGTTGAGCGCGATCACCGCGCCCAGCACGCTGTGCGCCACCGTCACCGCTGTGGCGCCCGACGCCGTCGTCACCTTCACGCCGCGGCCGCGCAGCTCGCGATAGATCGGCCGCTCGGCGCCGGCGGGATGGATCTGCAGCCATTTGAGCTTCGGTGCATTGCGCACCACGGCATCGAAGCCCCGCAACTCGGGCGTGGGGTTGGCCGGGCTCGACTTGCCCGTGACCTCGCGCGTCATGAAGGCGATGTCGGCGTCGCAGGCGACACCCGAAGCGAGAGCATCCTCCGCCGTCACGAAGGTCAGACCGCCAGAGGATTCGGCGGCCTCGATGCGTGCGCCCCAGGTGCGCAAGGCATGGGCCGAGAGCAGAAGTTTCGGCATCAACTGCCGATACTAGCATCCGTCATGCCACCATGCGCCTGGCGTCGAGCGTCATCCACGCTCGGACAGTAGACGACGTCCGGCGGACGCGCCCCGGCTGTTTCGAGCGAACGGCGGGCCGCGGACGAAACGCCGGCAATGAACAGGTGCATGCCGCGCCGGCTGGCCCGCCGGCCCAGCGAAGCGATGACGTTGGCCGCCGTGGAATCGATGAAGGGCACGGCGGAGAAATCGAGGACAAGAGACGTGCTCTCGTCGGCGATGCGCTCGAGCACGGCGCCGATCGTCGAGGCCGTGCCGAAGAAGAAGGCGCCGCTCAATCGATAGACGACCACGTCGCTGTCGGTCGCAAGACTTGGATCATACGGTCCCCGCGGTTCGGCATCGTCGGCGCGGTCCGCGGGAATGACGGGAACATGCGCCTCGATGCCGCCGGCGTTGGCCATGCGATTGATGAACAGGAGGACGCCGATGGCAACGCCGACGACGATGCCCTCGGTCAGGTCGCGGAACACGGTGAGCCCGAAGGTCGCCAGCAGCACGGCGGCATCGCCGCGCGAACTGCGCAGCAGCACCGCGAACTCGTGCTTTTCGACCATGTTCCAGGCGACGGTCGCGAGCACACCCGCAAGCGCAGCCAGGGGAATGTAGGCGGCAAGCGGCGCCGCCAGCACGATGAGCAACAGCAGGCAGACCGCATGCAGCATGCCGGACACGGGGCTGCGCGCGCCGGCACGGACGTTGGTCGCGGTGCGCGCCACGGTGCCGGTCACGCAGATGCCGCCGAACAGCGCCGATCCCATGTTGGCGATGCCCTGGGCGACGAGTTCGCAGTTCGACCGGTGACGGCGGCCGGTCATGCCATCGGCGACGACCGCGGACAGAAGCGATTCGATCGCGCCTAGCAGGGCGAAGGCCAGCGCGTCCGGCAGCACCGATTGCACCTTGGCCAACGAAAAGAGAGGAAGCTGCGGCACTGGCAGGGTCGAGGGAATGCCGCCGAAGCGGGTGCCGATCGTCTCGACCGGCAGGCCGAGCACCCAGGTCGCAAGCGCCGTGACCGCGACCGCGATCAGCATTCCCGGCAGGCGCGGCCACCATTTGCGAGCGACCACGATCACTACGATCGACGTCAACGCGAGACCGAGAGCCGCGGGATTCGTCGTATCGAGCGCGCGGCCGAGCACGGCGAGCTTGGGCAGGAAGTCGCCCGGTTCCTTGCCCACCAATCTCAGGCCCAGAAGATCGTGGATCTGGCTGGCGAGGATGATGACGGCGATGCCGGCGGTGAAGCCTACGGTCACGGGGTAGGGGATGAACTTGATGTATGTGCCCAGCCGCAGGAAACCCGCCGCGGTCAGGAACATGCCTGCCATGAACGTCGCCAGAAGCACACCATCGATGCCAAGACGGCCCACCGCCGAAGCGACCAGAACGATGAACGCCCCCGCCGGGCCGCCGATCTGGAAGCGGCTGCCGCTCAACATCGACACCAGGAAGCCACCGACGATCGAAGTGTAGAGGCCGCGCTCCGGCGTGACGCCGGACCCGATGGCGATCGCCATCGACAGTGGCAAGGCCACGATGGCCACCGTCAGTGCCGCCACGATATCGGCCCGCAGGCCTTTCAGGCCGTAGCCCTCGTGCAGCACGGTGACCAGTTTCGGCGTGAAGAGAGCGGCGAAATCGGACTGCTGGCCGGAAAGCGCCGTCGGATGCTGGAGACTCATTTACACTACTTTTTTGTGTATAATATACATATTGAAGCACGCGGTTCGATTGTTGTCGATGAGCTAGGGGATTGCCTTGGCGCGTTCGGCCGCGTCGGCGAAATCGGGCGGCGTGTCGGCGCGGCAGGACAGCGGATAGCGCGGATCGGGCGAATCGATGAACTCGTCGCGTAGCCGTGCGGCACAGGGATCCTGCGCCGACACGCCATGGCCCTGGCTGCGGAAAATGACGTGACGCGACAGCGACAGGTGCTTGGCCGCATCGCGGCCCCATGACGGCGGCGTCAGCCAGTCATAGCCGCCGCTCATCAGCAGGGTTGGAGCGCTCGATTCGACCGGCAGGCGCTCGGCCGGAGGCGCCACGGGCACACGCCACACCGGACAATATCCGCCGAGCTTGCTGGTGAGGGCGCTGAGGCTGTAGATGCCGCCCGCCTGGATGGCGTTGTCGCGCGCGGCCTGATCGACGCCGGCCCAGGTCTCGCGGCATTCGATGGTGTTGAACGATCCGCCGAACTGCTGGGCATTCGTTTCGAGCAGCGCACCTTCGTCGTCTTCGAGAATCTCGGCGAACTGACGGATCAACCGGTAGTCCTTCTTGCGCATGGCGGTGACGGTCTCCGGGATCATCGCCGCCTCGCCCTCACGCATCATGTGCATCAGGATCAGCATCAGCTTGGTGCTGTCGAGCTTGACGGCCTGCGGGCCATCGTCGAGTTCGAGCGTCACCGGGATCGGCGAAGCATCGGCCGCGGTCACGACGTTCTTCAGCACGGTGCCGAGATTGGGATTGCGCTCGCGGCAGAGCTTGTCGGAGGCGCAGTCGGCATAGAGCTGCTCGAACGCGGCGCGCACGATCTCGGGCTCGTTCTGCTCGCCGTTGATCTCCGGCGGATAGACACCGTCCAGGATCACCGACCGGATGATCTCGGGATGGCGGCGCATGATCTCGAGTCCCCAGCGCGTGCCGTAGGAGATGCCGTAGAGGTTGACCTTCTGCAGCTTCATCGCCTTGACGAGATTGTAGACGTCGTCGGCCAGCGCCGGCGTGGTGTACATCGCGAGGTTGATGCCGCGGCGGTCGAGCTCGGCGCGGCACTTCAGGAGGATGTCGCGCTCCTGCGGCTCGGTGACGGCGCGTCGGCGCAGGCGGGCGGACTCGGTCGTGCGCGGCTCGAAGCAGTCGAGGTTGGGCGTCGAGCCGGGGGCACCGCGCTGGCTGATGATGATCACGTCACGATGCTTGCGGATGACGGCGGTATCGTTCCACCAGTCGCCCTCGGCCAGCGGATCGGCGCCGGCCGTCTGCGCCACGAGAGGCGAGTCGCCCGGTCCGCCGGACAGGTAGATCACGGGGTCGGTAACGCCCGGACGCCGGGCCTTCAGCACCTGGACCTTGAGCCGGACCTCGCGACCCTGCGGTTGTTCGCGATTCTCCGGCACGACCAGGACGAAGCATTCCAGCCGGTCGCTGCGCGGCGGCTTGAAGGTGCAGCGCTCCCGTTCCAGCCGGGGTTCGGCCGAGGCGGCTGCCCCTGCCAAAATGAGCAGGAAAGCTGCCAGGCCGATACGACAAACCAGCGACAGACGGGTCATTAAACCGTTGTGCCACATCGAAGCTTGGGAGGGCATGAGGTATTTCCATGCGGGGAACGCACGCGGCACGCTAAAATCACGCCATGACCTCCCGCTCCTACTGGACCGCCGTGTGGTGCGGCTTCGTCGTCCTCGCCATCGGCCTCGGCGTCCGGCAGAGCTTCGGCATCTTCCTGAAGCCGGTCTCCGCCGAGCTGCATGTCGGCCGCGAGCTGTTCTCCTTCGGCACCGCGACCTCGATGCTGCTGATGGGCGTCTTCGCCCCGATCGCCGGACGCCTCGCCGACCGCTTCGGCTCGGCGCCCACCATCGCCGGCGGCGGCGCGCTCTACGTGCTGGGCATGATCGTCACCGCCACCATGCACAGCGGCACCATGCTCATCGTCGGCAACATCCTGGTCGGCACGGGCCTCTCGGCCGCCTCGTTCGGCCCGGTGCTGGGCGTCATCCTGCGCACGGCGCCGCCGGAGAAGCAGGCGCTGGCGGTCGGCATCTGCTCGGCCGGCGGCTCGTTCGGCCAGTTCTTCATCGTGCCGCTCGCCTCGGTGCTGCAGAACCATTTCGGCGACTGGCGCCTCACCATGTGGACGCTGACCGGCCTCGCGGCGCTCGTCGTGCTGCTGCCGATGGGCCTCAACGACCGCCAGCAGATCGCCGCCGCCAAGAAGGCGTCCGGCGACAACCAGACCTCGCGCGCGGCGCTGGCGGAGGCGTTCGGTCATCGCAGCTACCTGCTGCTGATGATCGGCTACTTCGTCTGCGGCTTCCACGTCGCCTTCGTCGGCGGCCATCTGCCGGCCTACGTCTCCGACAAGGGCATCGGCCTCTCCCTCTTCGGCTTCACCCTCTCGCCCGCCGAGCTCGGCGGCTGGAGCATCGGCATGGTCGGCCTGTTCAACATCGCGGGCTCGATCGTGTGGAGCTCGCTCGGCGGCCGCTTCCTGCGCAAGAACCTGCTGACCACGCTCTACCTGCTCAGATCGCTGGTGTTCCTCGTCTTCGTGCTGGCGCCGCTGTCGGCCGCCTCGGTGCTGGCCTTCGCCGGCGCCCTGGGCTTCCTGTGGCTCGGCACCGTGCCGCTCACGACGTCGCTCGTCAGCGTGATGTTCGGCCGCGTGCATCTCACGATGCTGAACGGCTTCGTCTTCCTCGGCCACCAGGTCGGCAGCTTCTTCGGCGGCTGGGGCGGCGGCAAGATGTTCGACCTCACCGGCAACTACAACGCCATGTGGTGGATCGCGATCGGCCTCGGCATCGTCGCGGCGCTCCTGCACTGGCCGATCGTCGAGAAGCCGGTCGAGCGGCCCTACCTCATCCCGCAACCGGCATGACCGCCGGCTGGCGCTCCCTTCTGTTGTGGAGCGCCGCCGCCCTGGTCGTCGCGCTGACCCTCGTGACCTTCGTCCTCTGGGGCAAGAACGGCGCGGCCTACCTCGTCGATCTCGTCGAGACGTATTGCCTTTAGATCAGAGCACGAACTTCGAGAGGTCGGCGTTCTTGGCGAGGGAGCCGACGCGCTCGCGCACGTAGGCGGCGTCGATCTCGATCTTCTGGCCGCCCTTGTCGGAGGCGGTGAAGCTGATCTCCTCGAGCAGCTTCTCCATCACCGTGTGCAGGCGGCGCGCGCCGATATTCTCGACCGTCTCGTTGATGTCGGCCGACAGCCGCGCCAGCTCGTCAATGGCGTCGTCCTTGAACTCGAGCTCGACCTTCTCGGTCGCGAGAAGCGCCTTGTACTGCTTGACCAGGCTCGCCTCGGGCTCGGTCAGGATGCGCTTGAAATCCTCCTGGGTGAGCGAGGCCAGGCTGACCCGGATCGGCAGGCGGCCCTGCAGCTCGGGCAGCATGTCGGACGGCTTGGCGAGATGGAACGCGCCGGAGCAGATGAACAGGACGTAGTCGGTCTTCACCGGCCCGTGCTTGGTGTTCACCGTCGTGCCTTCGATCAGCGGCAGCAGATCGCGCTGCACGCCTTCGCGGCTCACATCGCCGCCGCCGCGGAACTCCGAGCGCGCGGTGATCTTGTCGATCTCGTCGATGAAGACGATGCCGTTCTGCTCGACCGATTCGCGCGCCTCGCGCACGACCCGCTCCTGGTCGAGGAGCTTGTCGCTCTCCTCGCGCATCAGCGCCTCGTAGGCATCGCCGACGCTCATCTTGCGCTTCTTGGTGCGCCCGCCGAACGCCTTGCCCAGCATGTCGCCGATATTGATCATGCCGACGGAGGCGCCCGGCTGGCCCGGCACCTCGAACTGCATGGGCGCACCCTGGTCCGCGACCTCGACCTCGATCTCGCGCTCATTCAGCTCGTTGTCGCGCAGCTTGTGGCGGAAGCGGAGCTTGGTCTCCTCGCTCGCGGTCGGCCCGCACAGCGCGTCGACCACGCGATCCTCGGCGGCGAGCTCCGCCTTGGCCTTGACGTCCTTGCGCAGCCGCTCGCGCGTCATATCGAGAGCCGTCTCCATCAGGTCGCGCGCGATCTGCTCGACGTCGCGGCCGACATAGCCGACCTCGGTGAACTTGGTCGCCTCGACCTTGAGGAACGGCGCGTCGGCGAGCTTGGCGAGGCGCCGCGCGATCTCGGTCTTGCCGCAGCCGGTCGGGCCGATCATCAGGATGTTCTTCGGCAGCACTTCCTCGCGCAACGCCTCCGGCAATTGCAGGCGGCGCCAACGGTTGCGCAACGCCACCGCGACGGCGCGCTTGGCGTCCTGCTGGCCGACGATGTGCTTGTCGAGTTCGGAGACGATCTCGCGGGGGGAAAAGTCGTTACCCATATTCTACCAGTCTACGCTTTCAGAGCTTCTCGATGACGAGGTTGTGGTTGGTGTAGACGCAGATGTCGGCGGCGATGCCCATCGCCTTGCGCGCGATCGCTTCGGCATCCATGCCGTCGACATCGATCAGCGCGCGCGCCGCGGACAGCGCGTAGTTGCCGCCCGAGCCGATCGCGATGATGCCGCCTTCCGGCTCCAGCACGTCGCCGGTGCCGGAGAGCATCAGCGAGACATCCTTGTCGGCGACGGCCATCAACGCCTCGAGGCGGCGCAGGTAGCGATCGGTGCGCCAGTCCTTGGCAAGCTCGATGGACGCACGCAGCAGCTGGCCGGGATAGCGCTCCAGTTTCGCCTCCAGCCTCTCGAACAGCGTGAAGGCATCGGCCGTGGCGCCGGCGAAACCGGCGATGATCTGGCCGTTGCCGAGCCGCCGCACCTTCTTGGCGTTGCCCTTGACGATGGTCTGGCCCATCGAGACCTGGCCGTCACCCGCCATCACCACTTGCCCGCCCTTGCGGACGGAAAGGATGGTCGTGGCATGCCAGCCCGGAAATGCGTTGTCTGATTGTGGGGACATGGGCTCGTAAATAGTCATTTAGATCGATAAATCAATTGCAGCGCTTTCCTCCCCATTCAAATGGGGAGGTGTCCGCGAAGCGGACGGGGGGATCATGCGCCGCAGGCATATTCTCCCCTTTCCTCCACCTCTGACCCCATCGCCCTCGTATGACGAGGGCACTTCCCCATCTGAATGGGGAAGAGAAGAAAACTCCCCTCCCCATTCAGATGGGGAGGTGGCGCGGTAGTCCGCGACGGAGGGGTCATGGCGCCGCAGGCATTCATGACCCCTCCGTCCGCTTCGCGGACACCTCCCCATTTGAATGGGGAGGAAAGGAAAGACTCGGGGAACGCACCCGCAAAACCGGCTAACGTCGTCCGATGAGCACTGAATCTCCCGTCATCGTCGTCGGCGCCGGAATCATCGGCATCGCCACCGCCCGTGCCCTGCAGCGCGCCGGTCACAGCGTCACTGTCATCGACAGCGGCGAGCCCGGAAAGGCGACCTCCTACGGCAATGCGGGATACATCGCCATCGACCATGTCGTGCCGCTCGCCCGCCTGTCGACCCTGAAGAAGCTGCCGAAGATGCTGATGGACCGGAACGGGCCGCTCACCGTGCACGGTCCGAGCATTCCGCATCTCCTGCCCTGGATGGTGCGCTTCGGCCTCGCCGCCTACAGCAACGCCGAGGTCCAGAAGGGCGTCGACGCCGCGGGCTACCTGACGGGGCAGGCGAACATCGCCTGGAAGACCGAGATCCAGGCCTCGGGCCTGGGCGAGCTCTTCAAGAGCCGGGGCGCGCTCTACGTCTACGAGAACGAGGAGCAGTTCACGGCGAGCGAACCCGAGCGCCAGTTGCAGAAGGCCAAGGGCCTGGTGTTCGAGGTGGTCGACGGCAATCGCGCCCGCGAGCTGGCGCCCGGCCTCAGCCTGCACATCGTGCGCGGCGTCTATTATCCGGAGGGCATGCACACCATCAATCCGTACCAGGTGGTGGCGACCCTCGCCGATCGTTTCATGGCCGACGGCGGCACCGTGCTGCGCGGTCGCGTGCGCGGCTTCGCGCGCGACGGCCGGCATGTCACGGCGGTGAAGCTCACCGACCAGGAGCTGCCGGCGAAGGCCGTGGTGATCGCCGCCGGCCGCGCCTCGGGCGAGCTGACGCGGCTGCTGGGCTTCAACGCGCCGCTGGTCGCCGAGCGCGGCTATCATGTCATGCTGCAGCCGGACAACGTGCAGTTCGATCTGCCGGTGACGCCGGCCGGCCGCGGCTTCTTCGTCACGCCGATGCAGGAGGGTCTGCGGATCGCCGGCACCGTCGAGCTGGCCGCGCCGCACCAGCCGCCCTCCTGGCATCGCGCCGATCTCCTGGTGAAGCATCTCAAGGACATCTTCCCCGGCGTCGGCGGCGCGGAGATCAGCCGCTGGATCGGCGAGCGGCCGAGCCTGCCCGACTTCCGCCCCGCCATCGGCCGCGCGCCGCGGCTGGAGAACGTCTATTGCGGCTACGGCCATCAGCATGTCGGCCTGACGCTCGCCACCATCACCGGCCGCCTGATCGCCCAGCAGATGGACGGAGAGGAATTGCCCGCCGCGCTGGCGCCCTGCGATCCGGGTCGCTTCGGCTGATGCCAGAGGACTTCGCCCGCTGGTGCAGGCACAGCCCGATGAGCGATCCGGGCCACGGCGCCGCTCTCTACGACCTTCTGCCGAACGACAAGGCGGCGCTCTGCCGGGCGGTGCAGGGCCTGCTCCTCCATGCCGACTGGACGAGCGCTTACGGCCTGCCCGACTCGCACTTCGACGCCGACGCGCGCACGACCTTGCCCCTGAAGGAGCGGCTCGCCCGGATCGTTGACTCCGATCCGCGACCGCTCGCCGTCGCGCGAACGGTTCGGGAGCGCGCGCCGGGCACCTGTCGCGATTACGCCCTCATGCTGTGCAGCATCCTGCGTCATCGCCGCATACCGGCGCGCGTGCGCTGCGGCTTCGCCGCCTATTTCCGGAACGGGCCGTGGGAAGACCACTGGCTTTGCGAATTGTGGCAGGCCAGCGACGGCCGCTGGCGACGCATGGATGCGCAGCTCGACGAGGTGCATCGCAAACATCTCGGCATCGACTTCGACATCACCGATGTGCCGGCCGACCAGTTCATCACCGCCGGCGAGGCATGGCGGCGCTGCCGCAAGGGTGCGATCGACGACTCCCACTTCGGTCACGGCGATGCCAAGGGACTGTGGTTCGTGCGGGTCAACGTGATGCGCGATCACTATTCGCTCAATCAAAGCGAACTGTCGCCGTGGGATTCCTGGCGTCAGGCGACGGAGAAGCATCGCGTCGTCTCCAAAGACGACCAGCGCGCGGTCGATCCGCTGGCCGCCGAGCCCGACGCCGCGAAGGTCGAAATCGCCCCGCCCTGGCTCGCGTAGCCTTTTTCCTCCCCATTCAAATGGGGAGGTGAAGATCATTCCGATTGCTCTCATAGGTAGTATCCTCGACGCATTTGCGCCTCTTTGTCGTGTTCTCGTCCGCCGATGCGCCGCTACGTCCGCGATCTCCGGAATCATCCCACCGACGCGGAGCGCGTTCTCTGGAACCACCTGCGCCGCCGCCAACTCGCGGGCCTGAGATTCCGCCGGCAACACCAGATCGGCGTCTACATCTGCGACTTCGCCAGCGTCGAGGCTCGTGTCGTCGTCGAACTGGATGGCAGCCAGCATGTCGAGCGCATGAGCTACGACGAACGACGCGACACCTTCCTGAGATCCGCCGGCTTCCGCGTGCTTCGGTTCTGGAACGACGACGTGCTGATGCGGACCGAGCAGGTTCTCGAGACCATCTACGAAGCGCTGTATCGCCCCGAGATGGATGGTCGGTTCGACTGAGTCTTCATCCCCTCCCCATTCAGATGGGGAGGTGGCGCGGTAGTCCGCGACGGAGGGGTCATGGCGCCGCAGGCATTCATGTCTCTCATTCGTCGACCTCGAACGGATCGTATTCGTGAATCACCTCGCCGCGGCGGCGTGAGTCCTGCCACGCGGTGAAGCGCTCCGTGAGATCGCGATAGACCGGCCGCTCCGCCACCGGCTGGGCGAAGGTGAGCGCGAAGGCGTCGGCGTCGTCGGGCGAGTAACCCAGCCGCTGCTTGACCTGCTCCTTGGGCTCCAGCAGCAGCCGGTCGCCGCGGAACGAATAGGTGGTCTGGCTGAGGGCCGCGATCAGTTCTCCACAATCGGGCGGCAACTGCCCGCCGCGCTTGATCCATTGCACGGCCTCGAAATACATCTCCGTGCGCTTGTTGTCGTAACGCGGATCGGACG
>Ga0153954_1000896_pt1 | contig 19155 bp, 14 predicted proteins | sample TSFL038MetaG_FD_102277 | JGI IMG/M metagenome (GOLD analysis project Ga0153954, IMG submission 102277) | Attine ant fungus gardens microbial communities from Florida, USA - TSFL038 MetaG | ecosystem: Host-associated > Fungi > Mycelium > Unclassified | place: USA: Florida, Wekiwa Springs State... | reverse complement strand
TTGGGCTCGCGGCCTTCGCGAATTGCCGCGAAGAATTCGCGGTCCTGCAATTCGATGCCGTTCATGCTGACGTCGACATGGGCGACGTCGATCTTCTCGTCCCTGCCGTTATAGAGATCGTCGTAGCGGGCGATGTAGGTCGCCGTGTCGCCGATGTAGCGGAAGAAGGTGCCGAGCGGCCCTTCGTTGTTGAACGACAGCGAAAGCGTGCAGATCGCGCCGTTCTCCGCCTTGAGCTGGATGCTCATGTCCATGGCGATGCCGAGGGTCGGATGGATCGGCCCTTGCAATGCGTTGGCTTTGACGATTGGCGAGCGGCACTGATAGGCGAAGAGATCGACCGTATGCGCGGCGTGATGCCAGAGGAGATTATCGGTCCATGAACGCGGCTGGCCGAGCGCGTTCATGTTGGTGCGGCGGAAGAAGAAGGTCTGCACGTCCATCTGCTGGATATGGAACTCGTCCTTGAGAATGCGCTTCCGCACGAACTGATGGCTCGGATTGAAGCGGCGGGTGTGGCCGACCATGGCGACGAGGCCGCTTCTCTTCTGCTCCGTGACCACCGCTTCCGCGTCCTTCAAATCGTCGGCGAGCGGAATCTCGACCTGGACATGCTTGCCGGCTCTGAGGCACTGAAGCGCCTGCGCGGCGTGCATTTGCGTCGGCGTGGCGAGGATGACCGCGTCGAGGCCTGGGAGTCTCAGCGTCTCGGCAAGATCGGTCGCGGCATGGCCGACGCCATATTTCGCCGCGGCTTCCTTCGTCTTGTCGAGCTCGCGGCCGACGACGGAGACGACCTCAACGCCGTCGATCAGCTTGATGGCGTCGAGGTGTCGGAAGCCGAAGGCGCCGGCGCCGGCAAGCGCGACTTTGAGGGTTTTGGTCATGGGGGCTCCCGGCGACCGCAGCGCGAGATGGTCTTCGATCTGATCATCCCTCGTCGCTGAGGCGCCCGCGAAGCGGGCCTCGAAGGATGCTCCAGTTTGCGCGTGACGATGCGTCCTTCGACAAGCTTAGGACGAGGTTCGTGCCTCACCCGGCGTTCTCCAGAATGAGATGACCGACAGCCGTGTTCGACGCTGGCACATGGTAGAAGCGGTGCGCGACTTTCGGCTTGGAGCCGCCGGCCACGATATCCGCCATCGCGCCGCGCGCAACCAGCCACATCACGAGTTCGATGCCTTCGGATCCCGCCTCGCGGATGTATTCGATGTTGGGCGTCTTCGACAGCCCCATAGGATCATCGATCAGCCGCTCGAGGAACGCATTGTCCCACTCCTTGTTAATGAGTCCGGCGCGCGGGCCTTGAAGCTGATGGCTCATGCCGCCGGTGCCCCAGATATGGACGTTGATGTCCTTAGGGTAACTCATGATCGCCTTGCCGATCGCTTGCCCGAGCGCGAAGCAACGCGCCCCTGAGGGCACCGGGTGCTGGACGACATTGACCGCGAACGGGATGATCTTGCACGGCCATTCCTTGACCTCACCGAACACGCAAGAGAGCGGGACGGTGAGGCCATGGTCGACGTCGATCTCGTTGACCATGGTCAAGTCGAAATCCTGCTGGATCACCTCCGAGGCGATATGCGAGGCCAGCTCCGGATCGCCGATGATTTTCGGCACGGGGCGCGCCCCATAGCCTTCGTCGGCGGGATTGAACTCCGGCCCGGTCATGATCGCGAAGGTCGGGATCATCGCGAGCGAGAAGGCGGTCGCGTGATCGTTATAGACGGCGACGATCACGTCGGGCTTGTGGGTCTTCACCCATTGCTTGTCGAAATCGTATCCGGCGAAGACCGGCTTCCAATAATCCTCCTGGGTCTTGCCGAGGTCGAAGGCGGCGCCGACCGCGGGGATGTGCGAGGTGTAAAGCGAGGCGGTGATGCGCGCCATGTTCAAACGTCTCTCGTCCGGAGAGTCATAAGCACCCTCACGCCTTCCTAGGGCGCTGGGCGTCGCCATGTTCGCCGATCCTGCGGTTCCCGTCGATTGCCCTGCCGCCCTTGATCATCATGTCGCGATATTCCTGCTCGGTCATGCCGGTCATGGAGCCCGCCATCTGCTGGAAGCTCTTGCCGTCGGTCGCGCCGATCTTAGCGAGAAAATAGATGTTGCCTCCGAGTTCGATGCAGCGGTTGAGGTCGCGCGCCAGGACCGCTTGCTTCTGCTCCTCGGTCATCTTCCATTCGTCGAGATAGGCTCGTTCGTCAGCCTTGAAGCGGGCGCGGTTCTCCGCCTTCATCAGCGACATGCAGAACTGGTTTAGCCAGTAGCCCTTGCGCGACTGATCGGCGTCAAAGACGGTCGTGCCGGGAATATCGAGATAGGGCTTTTCGAGCGCCATGGTTCAGCGTCTCCTCTCCCCAGGCCAGTAGAGCCGCATCGGATTGTCGACCAGGAGCAGGTCCTGAAGATCGGCCGTGGGAGCGATATGGGGAATGATGTCGACCATGAGTCCGTCGTCGGGCATGTGGTCCTTGAGGTTGGGATGGGGCCAATCGGTGCCCCACAGCACCCTCCCCGGAAATTCCTCGACCACCTCGCGCGCGAACGGGACCACGTCGCGATAGGGGTTATGCTCGCCGTTCAGCGCCGGCGGCCCGGAGATCGAAAGCCGCTCGGCGCCGGTCACCTTGCACCAGACGTTCTCGTAATCGTCCATGAACTTGAGGAAGTGCGAAAATTCCGGCCCGTCCACCGGCTTCGTCACGTCCGGGCGGCCCATATGGTCGACGACGATCGTCACCGGCAGCTCGGAGAGGAAACCGGACAGTTCGGCCAAGTCCGCCGCCTCAAAATAGACGACGATGTGCCAGTCGAGTCGGATGATACGCTCGACGATCTCCTTGAGTTCGTCGAGCGGCGTAAAGTCGACCAGCCTCTTGATAAAATTGAACCTGACCCCGCGCACGCCCGCGTCATTCAGGCGCTTCAGTTCCGCGTCGGTCACGTCGCGCCTGACGGTTGCGATTCCGCGCGCCTGGCCCTCGCTTGCGAGAAGCGCGTCGACCATCGCGCGATTATCGGCGCCGTGACACGTCGCCTGGACGATCACGTTGCGATCGAAGCCGAGGCGGTCGCGCAACGCGAACAATTGCGCCTTGCTGGCGTCGCAGGGCGTATATTTGCGCTCGGGCGCATAAGGAAACTCAGCCCCCGGCCCGAACACATGGCAATGGGCGTCCACGGCGCCGCGCGGAAGCGCAAAGCTTGGGCGACTGGGCTTGTCGAACCAGTCGAGCCAACCCTTCGTCTTCTCGAACGGTCCGGTGACGGGCTTGGCGGCGGCGTTCACAGCGCCTTCAGTCGACATACTTGAGCCCCGCCTTTTCGAGCGGCTCGCGCATCTTGTACATGTCGAGACCGAGCATGCCTGCGGCGAGCTTCAAGCGCTTGTCGCCCTCGTTGGCTTCCCGCGCCGCGGCCGCCTCCGCCGTCTTGCTCGCCCACTCGGTTGGCACAACAACCACCCCGTCGTCGTCGGCGACGATCACATCGCCAGGGTTCACCGCCGCGCCGGCGCAGACGACCGGAATATTGACCGAGCCCAGCGTCGCCTTCACCGTGCCCTTAGCGCTCACGCATTTGCTCCAGACGGGAAAGCCCATGTCGGTCAGAGCCTTTACATCGCGTACGCCGGCGTCGATGATGAGGCCCTTGGCCCCGCGGGCCATGAAGCTCGTGGCCAGAAGATCGCCGAAATAGCCGTCCGTGCATTCCGAGGTCAGCGCCGCGACAACAATGTCGCCGGGCTCGATCAGCTCGGCCGCGACATGCATCATCCAATTGTCGCCCGGGTGCAGAAGAACAGTCACTGCGGTTCCCGAGACGAGCGCGCCCGGATAGATCGGCCGCATATAGGGCTTCATCAGGCCGACGCGGCCCATCGCCTCGTGCACGGTCGCGACGCCATAGTGGCCGAGCGCCTCGACGGCGGCGCGCTCCGCGCGCTTGACGTTGCGCCTGACCACGCCGAGTTCGGTCATCGTCTGTCCTCCCGCCCCCGCGCCGCGCCTCGCGAAGGCGCAGATTGACCCGTCGACTTCATAGTCTTTATGCAGATGGGCGCGCAACGCTAGCTGTCTCGACCTGAGAACTGCGCGAGCGAGCAACGCACGAGGCCGGTATTCATACTCGTTGCGCCTTCCCCGCACACCTTAGTGTGGTTTTGCGCAATCCGCGGCAATTGGTTCGGGCCGTTTCAGTTTCACGAAAATCCGCGGCTTTGCCGGTCGCTTCCTCGGATCGGCTCAAAAACTGGAGTCCACTGGACGGACTCTACGGTTTCAGCTGCAGTTGCCAACATTATAAGGCGATCGAAACCAAGGGCTGCGCCGCTCGCCGCGGGAAGCTCGTAGAGAGCCGCAAGCAAATCTTCATCGACGGGGTTATAATCGCCATAAACGCGTAGTTGTTTGTCGATGTTTTTGGCGACGCGCCGTCGTTGCTCGCCTGGGTCGCGCAGCTCATGGAAGGCATTGGCCAACTCAACACCGCAACAGTACAATTCGAAACGCTCAGCTATCCGTGGGTCCTCCCGGCTCACCTGGGCGAGAGCCGCTTCGCTTGCCGGGTAGCCATAAAGGATAGTTGGCCGTCCTAGACCCAGGTTGGGTTCGATTCGCTCACTGAGAAGACGACTGAATATGTCTGACCAGTCGTCATCCGCTGCGATCCGAACGCCACACCCTTCGGCCTGCTCAGCGAACAGGTCCCTCTCAACCCGCCCGTCAGTTTGAAGACCGTTGTAGATATCGACGCCGGTATAACGACGAAATGCGTCTCGAACCGTCAATCGCTCCGGCGGTTCGAACGGGCTTGCCTCCCGACCGCGAAACATCAATCTCGTCGCGCCAGCGACGTGGGCGGCGAGCGCGATGATCGCGATACAGTCGTCGATGAGACGCTCCAGCGGCGCATGCGTTCTATACCACTCCAGCATCGTAAACTCGGATGCGTGCAGGACGGTCCGCTCGCGGTTCCGAAAAACATTGGTCAGCGCAAAAATCTGCTTCTCTCCCGCAACAAGAAGCTTCTTCATCGCAAATTCTGGAGAGGCATGTAGAAATGCCTCGTGCGGCGACGCGTCGGGAAGGAGAAGCGTGGTTCTGAAGGCCTGCAAATGGGTCTCGTTGCCGGGCGAGACCTGAACGGCGGCTGGCTGCACTTCGATGAAGTCCTGAGCTTCGAACCAGTGTCTCAGCATCGTTCCCACTTGTGCGCGTCCCAGCAGCCGGCCACGCCGTTTTGAGTGCTGAAGCGAGTTCCAGAACGACGTCTGCACAGATGAGATCAAGAGACACCAAGGTGCGAATTGCAACGGAGCGAGACCCCGTCCGGCTGGCTTTTGGGGCCAAAATTGTTATGGTCGCGACACAACCACCAACCCGCCGCCTGACGACGTCAGCGCGCAACGGCCCCCAAATTTCGAGGACTAGACGTGAGAGTTATTGCAAGCTCAATACGCAAGGGAAACATTATCGAACGAGAGGACGGGCAACTGTGCGTTGTTCTTTTCGCAGAAAGCTTTCATCCAGGCAAAGGCACGCCAACGACTCAGATCGATATGCGGCGCCTATCGGACGGCGTTAAGGTGACGGACAGGTATAAGACGACTGAGCAGGTTGAACGTGCGTTCGTAGAGGATAATAATTTTGACTTTCTCTACTCAGACGCGGACGGATACCATTTCATGAACGTGGATACTTACGAGCAACTTCAAGTTCACGGAGACGTAATCGGCGATCAAGCTCAGTGGCTTCAAGAAGGTATGAAAGTCATACTGTCGATGTTCAATGGAAATCCCGTCTCTATACAAATGCCTGCACGTGTTACTTTAGAGATAGTCGAAACCGAACCAGCAATGAAGGGGCAAACTGCATCTTCATCTTACAAGCCAGCGAAGCTTGCAAATGGCGCGCGGGTAATGGTTCCCCCACACATTGCCGTGGGTGCCCGGGTCGTCATCCAGACCGAGGATGGAAGCTATGTGGAGCGGGCAAAAGATTAAACGTTCTGGAGATGTGTGTTGTCTTGCGCTCGTCTGGACGCGCAATGGAGCGCTGCCTCGGCTACCCTTCTCCAGAACGTACTCGGCTACCGCCGGTCTGAGAGACTTTTCCGGCCAAGACTGACCGCTCGGGACAGCATGGCCTGCCCAGGGTAAGAAGCCGCGTACTCCACAAGAATGTCCGCGACAATAGCGAAAAATTGGTATAGAGCCAACTCGGCGACGTATGGCTCCTGTTAGGTGGTTAGGCGCTGAGTCCAGTCGCTTTCTGGACAAACGGGTATCGTGGCGTCATGACAGTGAGCAGAAGTGGGCGCCGCCAGAATCCCGAGTTTCCTCTAACTGCCGGCGCGCACGCGCTACATGTTTGGCCCTCCCGGCGTATCCATGAACACACGGACCCGTCCACCGCTGAACTTCCGCCTGAGTTAGCTTTTCTTGCTAGAGAAGGGTTTGATCTCGAACCGTTATTGAATGTTATAAGATCGGCGCCCCAGAAGGTTTTGTTCGTTGATCAGCTACTGAATGAAGGGGGACTAAGCGAAGAAGTCTATTATCGGGCATTAGCTAACCATCTTGGTTGTCAGTATTACTGTGGTTACCCTCCTCTTGCGCGTTCATTTGACGCAGTAAAGGGGTTACGTTGCGGAGCGGCTCCGCTGGAGTCGTGTGGCGGCCCCAGAATGGTCATTGCACCCCGTGCTGAATTCATCCGACACCTAATAGAAGCGACCTTGTCTGGCGCGGTCCGGTCTGGTTCGTTTTCGATGACCTCACCCAAGAGATTTGCAAGTCTCGTGCGCGCACACCGTGGCTCGGAGCTTCTTGGTGTAGCTCTTGGTCGTTTACCTGCGAGCATGACGGCAAAAGAAGGAATCACCGGGGCGCAGATCGCAATGATAGCGGCGACCGCAACGTTGGCCCTGATCCTCGGCGTTACGAATTTTGCTGCTCTGCAGGCCGTTTTAGTAAGTGTCCTCTGGCTCATTTTTTCGGCCTCGGTCACGCTCCGTTCGATTGCGACGATCGCCGGCGGGTCGACAACTCATCCTTTGGAGTTGAGTGATGATGTTCTCCCTAACTATACAGTTGTGATTGCTTTATACCGTGAGGCAGGTGTCGTAGATGATCTAATAAAAGCAATTGACGCGTTTGATTATCCGAAAGCTAAACTTGATATTAAGCTTGTTGTTGAGCAACGAGATGTCGAAACACTGAGTAGAATCGTTGAATTGCAGTTGCCGGCTCGGTATGAGGTCATAGTAGCTCCCTCGGGCAAGCCGCAGACAAAACCAAGGGCTCTCAATATCGCGCTATCTAGCGCGGAAGGAGAGTTGATCGTCGTCTACGACGCTGAAGACATCCCCGCGCCCGATCAATTGAGACTTGCTGCGTCACACTTCGCCTCTGACAAAGATTTGGATTGTCTGCAGGCTCGTCTCGCTATCCGAAATCACGATGAGTCGTGGTTATCCAAGTTATTCGCGATCGAATATGCTATACTTTTTGATATCGTTAATCCTGGTCTTTGTTCGCTTGATTTACCAATTCCCCTTGGCGGCAGCTCAAATCATTTCCGAGTTCGCTCTCTAACCGCAGTGGGAGCATGGGACGAGTGGAACGTCACGGAGGACGCGGACCTCGGCGTTCGACTAGCGCGCTTCGGCTATCGGGTGAAATCGCTGGATTCGGACACATGGGAGGAAGCTCCCTATGAGCTAGGCAATTGGTTCCGGCAACGGGTTCGATGGCAAAAAGGCTGGATGCAGACCTTGCTCGTCCACTCTAGGCGCCCAATCTTCTTTTGGCGCGACCTCGGACCTAAGAAGGCGGTCGTTGCGGCGACAGTGATTGGAGGTGCGATTTTCGGGTGTTTGTTTTGGCCGGTTTTCGCAGTGGACACAATTTGGCGTGCGCTAACGGTCAGCGGAACCGTGCTCTCGCCGTGGCGAGAGATGAGCGACGTCTTCACTTACATCCTCGCGCTTTCAGGTGTCTGGACGATCCTGCTGCCGTCGGTAGTTGCCGCAAAATTCCGACGCCTGAGGCTGACGACAAGCGTGCTCCTGCTCCTTCCAATCTATTATATCTTGGTGAGCGCGGCCACTTGGGTCGCGATGCTTGATCTGTTGTTATGGCCGCACTATTGGTCGAAAACCGCTCATGGAAGAAGTCGACAAGCGCCAAGCCAGCTCGTAAGCCGACCGCGCCTTTCGACATAACCTCGCAGCCCCCTTTTGGTCGCGAATTCGCTCGGACCGACCTGTCCGAATACCTAACCAAGAATGAGAGAGATGTCGTCACAATCCGTGCGAGAGGCCGCCGGAGCGTCAAAAGCGTGGCCCTTCGAGGAGGCTCGAAAGTTAATTGCCCGCCTTGAACGGTCCGAACGCAAAGAGGTAATTTTCGAAACTGGGTACGGCCCTTCCGGTCTGCCACACCTTGGGACGTTCGGTGAAGTGGCGCGCACAAGTATGGTCCGACACGCCTTTCGCGTGTTGGTAGGGGACAGCATTAAGACGAAGTTGATCGCATTCTCAGATGACATGGACGGTTTGCGCAAGATTCCAGATAATATCCCCAATCGTGATTTGATATTGCCACATCTCGGCAAGCCATTGTCTCAAGTGCCTGATCCTTTCGGCGAGTATGGCAGCTTTGCCGAACATAACAATGCGCGGCTACGGGCGTTTCTCGATCAGTTCGGATTTGAGTACGAATTCATGTCCTCGACTGAAAGTTACAGATCAGGTCGGTTCGATAGCGCGTTGTTGCGGATCCTCAACTGCTTTGATGAGGTGCAAGCCATCATGCTGCCTTCGCTCCGCGAAGAGCGGGCCGCAACTTACTCTCCTTTCCTTCCGATTCATCCTCGAACCGGTGTTGTGATGCAGGCGCCCGTGTTGGAACGCGACACCAAACTTGGCGCCATCCGATGGCGTGATCCTGCGAGCGGCGAGGAGTTTGAAACGCCGGTGACCGCCGGACATTGCAAATTGCAGTGGAAGCCTGATTGGGCGATGCGCTGGTATGCGCTTGGCGTCGACTACGAGATGGCCGGAAAAGATCTGATCGACTCAGTTAAGCTGTCTTCGCGCATTGCGCTGGTTCTCGGAGCGGAGCCCCCTGCCGGTTTCAATTACGAACTGTTCCTCGACGAGAACGGTCAAAAGATTTCGAAAACGAAGGGTAACGGCTTAACAATAGAGCAATGGCTGGCTTACGCCAGCCCCGATAGTCTCTCTTCGTTCATGTTCCAGAAGCCGACGGCGGCCAAGAGGCTTTATTTCGACGTTATTCCGCGCACGGTCGACGAGTACTTAGGATTTCTTGAGGCTTATCCGCGCCAGGCTTGGAAGGAGCGGCTAGGCAATCCAGTGTGGCATATCCATGCGGGAGCGCCACCAGAGCCCGAATTGGTCACCCATTCCGTACACGGCGAGGCAACAATCTCATTCGCAATGTTGCTCAATCTCGCCGCGGTCTCTAACGACGAAAGCGCGTCAGTTCTGTGGGGTTTCCTCCGACGCTACTATCCCTCTGCGTCGCCCAAAACCCATCCGCATCTCGATTCCTTAATTCGTTATGCGGTTGCCTATTTTCGCGATTTTGTCGCCCCCAACAAGCACTATCGCGAGGCGGATGACGTCGAGCGCGGCGTGCTCGAGCAAGTTTCAGCCAAATTAGCACAACTGCCAGAGAGCGTCAGTGCGAATGAGATTCAGCATGCGCTTTACGATATTGCGCGGCTGATCCCTCGCTATCAGAACCATTCCGTAAAAGGGGCGACCACCGCGCGGCCTGGTGTCTCAAACGAGTTCTTCAGTATGATTTACTCCGTGCTTCTGGGCGAGACTCATGGTCCTCGCTTAGGGTCGTTTATCGCAATATATGGGTTAGATGAAACGCGTAGTCTTATCGAAAAAGCGCTTGCCGGTAAGCTCCTCGGCGGAGACTCAATCAACAACGCTCCAGTTCGACGCGACGGTCTTGCGGAGGATCAGGGCGTCAAGCGGCAATAGAGGAGGGTGCGGAGACCAACGGGATCGTCGGGTACAAAAAGCGGTTCGATCTATAGGTGTCGTGAGGTGTCGGCAGCGCATCCCGACGAAGTGTTTAGCGCCCCTGCGAGCCCTCGTAAATCCGCCCACGCAAACCGCTTATGCGCGGGCTGCCGGAGCAGGAACGCCGGGTGCAGCATTGCGAGTGCTGGGATCTTTCCGCCGCTTTGCCGCGAGTAGGAGAACCATGACCCTCGCGCCCTCATGATCCCGATTCGCACTCCCAAGATTGTACGAGTAGCGGATGCGCCGAGACAGACGAGGTATTCAGGATCAGCCAGATCGATCTGTCGCTCAATGAATGGAAGACAAACCTGCGTCTCCTCAGGCGTCGGGGTCCGGTTGCCAGGGGGGCGCCATGGAACAACATTCGCGATATACACTCTCTCTCGATCGAGCCCGATTGTTCCCAGCATGCGATCGAGCAATCGCCCGGCTTTGCCGACGAATGGACGTCCTGTTCGATCTTCCTCCTCTCCCGGAGCCTCGCCGACGAACATGACGCGTGAGCCAGGGACGCCGTCCGCGAACACGAGTTGCGTTGCGGTCCGCTTGAGCGGACAGCCGTCGAACTCCGCCATGATTGATCGGAGCATTTTCAGATCAGTTGCCCCTCTCGCGAGCCCGTGAGTTGAGTCCTCCAAAATGTTGCGCGGCTTGGCCGCGCCGCCGTCTTGAGGCGCGCGCGATCTCATCTCTGACGCTGTGGGCAAAGATCCGGACATCGGCGCCGCGTGCGACGCGCTGAGCCCGTTGCCGTTTCCACCCAATGTGTGAGCGAAGCGGTCGTGCGGCGTGTCATCAAGCGCATCCGTGACTCCGACTCGAGTCCACCAATGGAGGGACTCGACCGCCGCGAGCGAGCCGAGTTGAAGGTTGATTAAACCCTTCGTCGAATCCATTTCGCTCCACCTGGATCAAGCGCTTGCGCGGCCCTGAGGACCAACTATCATAATCGACCTTGAACCGCGCCGTGCGGGGATACGGGCCGGTGAGGGAAAGCGCAGAGTTTCCCTGCGCCCCGTGAGATGGCGAAACGGACGATGACCCTGGAGTCGACATTGCCCGCGCGGGAATCGACACAATACGACGTTGTGATCGTCGGCGCAGGGCCCGCTGGCTTGGCTGCTGCCATCCGTCTCAAATCTTTGGATCCTGAAATTTCCGTCGTTGTCGTGGAAAAAGGCTCGACCGTCGGGGCCCATATCCTCTCAGGCGCCGTCATCGATCCGATCGGGCTTGACCGGCTAACGCCCGAGTGGCGCTCGGATTCCGAATGCCCGCTTAAAACTCAGGTCGCGATCGATCAATTTTACTATCTGACCGAGACGCGGGCGGCACCGCTGCCCAATTGGGCGATGCCCAGATTGATGAGCAATCACGGCAATTTCATCGGCTCATTGGGCGCAGTCGCGCGCTGGCTCGGGGCTCGCGCTGAGGCGCTGGGGGTCGAGATCTACCCGGGCTTTGCCGCGACCGAGCTTTTGTATGGCGACGAGGGGGAGGTCATAGGTATTGCGACCGGCGATATGGGCCTGGACCGCGAGGGCCGCCCGAAGCCGGGATTTACACGAGGGATGGAGCTTCTCGGCAAATATGTCCTCCTCGCCGAGGGAGCGCGCGGCTCGTTGTCGAAACAGGCGGTCGCCCGCTATCGTCTGGATTCCGCCAGCGAGCCCCAGAAGTACGGAATCGGTCTCAAAGAATTGTGGCAGGTCTCCGAGGACCATTTTTCGCCAGGCCTCGTTCGGCATACTTTCGGTTGGCCTTTGTCAAAAGGTGTGAGCGGCGGCTCATTTCTCTATCACTACGGCGACCGCTTGGTCTCGTTGGGATTTGTGGCCCACCTCAACTACGAGAACCCGACACTCTCGCCATTCGATGAGTTTCAGCGCTTCAAGACACATCCGATGATACGTGGGACCTTTGCGGGCGGCAAGCGTATAGCCTATGGCGCGCGAGTTATTGCCTCCGGCGGCTGGCAGTCGGCGCCGAAATTGGTCTTTCCCGGAGGGGCCTTGATCGGCTGCTCGGCAGGTTTGGTGAATTTTGCCCGCATAAAAGGGTCTCACAACGCGATCCTATCGGGAATGCTAGCCGCTGAGAAGGTGCGCGACGCGCTGGCTGCAGGTAGGGCGAACGACGAATTGCACGCGTACGAGAATTCTTGGCGAGGCTCGGACATCGGCCGTGATCTCTACAAGGTTCGCAATGTCAAACCGCTCTGGTCGCGATTTGGCCTTCTCCTTGGCGTTGGCCTTGGTGGTTTCGATATGTGGACGAACGAACTCTTCAAGGCCTCGATTTTCGGCACGCTCAAGCATGGCAAGCCCGACAGCGATACTCTCAAGCCGATATCCGAGGTCGTCCCCATCGTCTACCCGAAGCCCGACTCGGTATTAACGTTCGACAAACCGTCTTCCGTCTATCTTTCCAATACAAATCATGAAGAGGATCAGCCTATTCATCTTCGGCTGCATGATCCCGGCGTCCCCATCCGTGACAATCTTCCCCGGTTCGGAGAACCCGCGCGCCTTTATTGCCCGGCTGGGGTGTACGAAATTGTTTACGGGAACGAGGCAAGCCGCGCGGATCCACGCTTTGTCATCAACGCGCAGAATTGCGTCCATTGCAAAACTTGCGACATTAAGGACCCGGCCAAAAACATAGAGTGGGTCCCGCCAGAAGGCGGGGGCGGACCGAATTATCCGGATATGTAGCTGTGGCGCAAAATTGCCGTTTTCGACTGTCAGCGAGAGATCCAAGAATGACGCTCATTTCGCTCGTCATAGAGGGCGGGTTCCCTTTGCAGGCGTTTACGTCTGCTGACCAATAATTGCGGGAAATCGTAGGACATGCAGAGCCGGACTCGACTTTGGACGCAGCGTATCGCCGTCCTCTTGGCTTATCTGTTATCGGTGTCCAGCGGCGCATTGGCCGCGGCTGCCCAGACCGGCTCCGGATCGGAAACCCTCCAGATTGGGAATAGCGAACCCGGAAATTATCTCTCGGCGCTGATCGCCAGCGCCGATCGCGATACCTCTGCAGCCGAAATCTACTACCGGGAAGCGCTCCGAGCCGATCCTCGAAATGCCGATCTCCTGGAGCGCGCCTTCGCTGCCGCTCTCTCAAACGGGGACGAATTGAGCGCGAGCTCTCTCGGCGAACGGCTCCTTACGCGCGACCCCAATAACAACCTCGCGCGACTCGCAATCGCAGTTCGCGATATAGAGCAGGGACAATTCGCGTCTGCGCGAGCCCACCTGGCGAACGCCGACGCAACGCGCGCTCGCGACATCACGACGGCGCTTCTGACGGCGTGGTGCTATGCGGGACAGTCGGACCTCCGCCATGCGCTGGACACGCTCGACCGCATTCGGGACCCATCGGTCTTCGCTTTTCGTGACTATCACGCAGGCCTGATTGCTGCTCTGCTTGGGAACCCCGCAGAGGCCCGACGGCGGCTGAAGTCCGCGTACGACAACGACAAGAACAGCTTGCGCTTCGCTGATGCCTACGCGCGGATTTTGTCGGCGCAAGGCGATCAGGCCGGAGCGACAAAAGTATACGAGGATTTCTCGGCCCTCATTCCCCACCATCCCCTTATTCAGCGGGCGCTGGCGGATCTGAAGGCGAATCAAACTCTCGATCCCCTCGTACACAACGCCAAAGACGGCGCCGCGGAAGCGCTCTATGGCCTGGGAAGCGCGGGGAGCCGACAGGGAGATGAGCTTCCGGCGCTCGTTTATCTCCGGTTGTCGCTCTACCTTCGCCCATCAAGCGATTTGACCGCCGTAACGCTGGCCAGTCTCTTCGAGCAGCTCAAGCAAAGCGACCAAGTGGTTGCGGCCTACCGATTGGTTCCGCCGTCATCGCCGCTGAAAATGGCCGCCGACATTCAAATCGCGCTTGAACTTGAGGGTATGGGAAAAACCGACGAGGCGACGCAACGGCTGTCCGAAATCGTGATAGCGCGGCCGCACGACGTCGAAGCCTTGAGCGCATTGGCGGAGTTGCAGCGGTCTGGGAAGAAATATGCGGAGGCGGCGGCGACGTATGACAAGGCGATCGCGGCGGCGGGAATTCCGCAGCGCGACAATTGGACGCTCTTTTATTTTCGAGGGATTTGCTACGAGCGATCAAAGCAGTGGCCCAAAGCTGAGGCGGATTTCAAGAAGGCTTTGGAGCTCTATCCGGACCAACCGCTCGTCCTTAACTACCTTGGCTATTCTTGGGTCGACCAAGGAATCAATTTAGAAGAGGCATTTAAAATGTTGCGTAAGGCCGTGGAATTGCGGCCGAACGACGGTTATATCGTCGATAGTCTCGGGTGGGCGCACTACAAGCTGGGGCAGTACCCGGAAGCTGCTGAAACGCTGGAAAAGGCGATCGATTTAAAACCTGCCGACCCGATTCTGAATGATCATTTGGGGGACGCCTATTGGCGGGTCGACCGTCGGATCGAGGCGCATTTTCAATGGAATCACGCCCGTGACATGGGCGCGGACCCTGAAGATATGCCCGGGATTCTGAAAAAGATCGAGGATGGCCTTCCCGCCCCTGCAACTCAAACTGCGACCCCGAAGGCTTCGCTGCAGAAACAGGGCGGGGGTTAAAGTCGCGGCCGAAGGTTCGATGCGATGGCTTCGCGCTCCGGCCAAGGTTAACCTCACGCTCCGCGTAGTCGGGCGCCGGGCCGATGGATATCACGACCTCGAGAGCCTCGTGGCGTTTGCCGGCCTATGCGACTGGGTTGCGTTTGAGCCTGGCGCCGATCTGACTCTCGATGTCGCTGGCCCCGGCGCTGACGAAGCGGGGCCTGTTCAAGACAATCTCGTGCTGTGCGCCGCGAGGTCGCTGGCCGGGCAAATATCCGGATTGAGGCTTGGTCGTTTTCGGCTCATCAAGCGGTTGCCAGCAGCAGCTGGACTTGGCGGAGGTTCAGCTGACGCGGCGGCCGCTTTGCGGCTGCTCGCGAGCGAGGCTGGGTTGTCAGTTGACGATCCGCGCGTGCGCGCTGCTGCTCGAGCCACGGGGGCGGATGTACCTGCTTGTCTTTCTCCACAAGCCCGAATGATCAGCGGTATCGGTGACGAACTCGGCCCGGCGATTCGCTTGCCAAAGACCTTCGCCCTTCTCGTCAACCCCCGGGTCCAGGCGCCGACGCCGAAGGTTTTCGCTGCGCTCAACTTGACGTCAGCGCCCAGCGCTGAACCGTCGCCGCGATCAACCACCGCAGCGGGATCTGATACAGCCGCCGTTGTGGATTTTAGCGCCTTCGGCTCTAACGACCTGGAAGCTGCGGCGATCCGGGTAGCGCCGACGATCGCCGCCGTGCTTAACAGATTGTCCCATATCCCCGAGGCCGGAGTGACCGGAATGTCGGGTTCAGGAGCAACTTGCTTCGCCTTGTTTAGCGATCGGCGCAGCGCGGCTGTCGCGCGGCGAATTGTCGCCGCCGACCACCCGGAATGGTGGGTCGAGGCGACCGACCTTCACTAACGGGAGCGGTCTCTTGGCCTTGGTCGTAGAGCGCGCCCGGTCCGGTTGTGGACTGGGCGCTCGCGCCGATCAACGGCCATCGACTGCGGTTCGCATCTGGCTGGCCGTCGAACGGCTTATGCCGCCATCGGAAGCGGAGGCGATCCTTGCAACAACGACACTGAGCGAGGCTTGAGAATAGTTCGAGTGCTGAATCCCGGACCCAGGGAAGATCGGTTCGCCCTCGCAATCCTTGCTGGATTCTTCGTTGCGCGCCTTTTGTTTGCTTTCGCCATCGACCTTGGGGTCGATGAAAGCTATACGGTCGCCATTTCGCGGACTTTATCCCTCTCCTACTTTGACCATCCTCCCCTGCATCTGTGGATCGCCCATTTCACCGCGCTCGGACTCGGCGAGAGCGCCCTCGTGCGGCTTCCCTTTATTGGGTTATTCTTCGTAACTGGCTGGGTCTACTACCGACTAGCGAGCGCATTGTTCGACCCTCGGGCGGCTCTGATCGCTCTCTTCGCCCTGAATGTTACGCCTTTCTTTTTCGCCTCGGCCGGAAGTTGGGTAGTCCCCGACGGTCCGCTACTCTTTGCGTTGGCTATGACTGCGTGGGCGGCGGCCCGCCTGTTCTTTCAAGACTCTCTCGATGAGGTTCTGGTCTGGAAGCTTTGGCTGCTTGTCGGTGTTGCGCTCGGCTTAGCCGGCCTGTCGAAGTACAGCGCAGTGCTGACTGCCGGTGGATTAGCAGCCTTTGTCGGGCTTTCGCCCGAGCAACGGCGCTGGCTCAAGCATCCCGCGCCGTATGTAGCCGCAATGGTCGCCGCCGCGATGATAACGCCGGTCGTTTGGTGGAATGTTCAGCACGGTTGGGCGTCATTTGAGTTTCAGGGAGGACGGGGCGTACCCAACGGCGGACTGCGCCCGGCGCAGTTTGCGACAATGGCGCTTGGCGAAATCGCATTCCTATCGCCTTGGATATTCGCTCCGCTTGTTGCGGGCTTGGGCAACGCGTTCCGTCTTTGGCGGGACGAGCGACGCCTTTTTCTGCTGTGCCTGAGCTTGCCGCCTATCGCTCTTTTCACCCTGACGCCGCTTTGGGGCGGGCGCGGCCAACCGCATTGGACGATGCCTGGTTGGTTCTTTGCCTTTGCCCTAATGGGCGCATGGATGAATGACCTCGCCGTGTCCGTCAGCGCGCTTCGCCGATACGCATTTCTGGCCTCTGCGCTATTGGCGGCGATCGCAGGAGTGGCCGCCGTGCAAGCGTCAACAGGTTGGCCATTGGCAATATTCGCTACGGGTTCTCGTTTCGCGGATCCGATGCTGGAGGGCTTCGCATGGCGCGACCTCAAGAATGCGCCGGTCTTCACTCAAACGCCGAGCTTCGTCATCTCGACGAAATGGTCAGACGCAGGAAAAATCGCACTCGCTCTCGGCCCTCAGATGCCGGTTTTCGTGCTTTCGAACGACCCACGCGGGTGGGCTTTTGCAGACGACAGCGAACGATATGTCGGGCAAAACGGCGTGATCGTCACGCCGTCGGCGCAAGTCGCCACGACTCTCGCAGTCGCCCGTCCCCTCTTCGCTGAGCTCGGGGAGCCTGAGCTTTACGCGCTTGGTCGTCGCGGGCGCCCCGAGATTAGCCTTGCGCTCATCCCGGTCAGTGGCTTGACGCGCAGCCTTCCCATGCCTTATCCGGGCGCGGCCGGCAGATAGCGTTCATCGACGCCGAACGAAATACAAGCGTGCGTGGAATGGCTAGCGATCCGACGCTCGGGCCGTCGACCCCGACAGTTTCGATTATCGTGCCGACGTATCAAGAATCGGCTAACATCCCGATCCTGTTCGAACGCATCAAAGTCGCTCTCGACGGTTTGCCGTGGGAGATGATCGTCGTCGACGACGACTCGCCGGACGGGACCTCCGATGTCGCTTTTACGCTGGCTGCGAAGGATCGTCGCCTTCGCTGCTTGAGACGCGTCAATCGCTCAGGTTTGGCGGGCGCCGTCGTTGAGGGGTGGATGGCGTCTAGCGCGGATTTCGTCGCGGTCATCGACGGGGATCTTCAGCATGACGAGTCCATCCTTCGCGTGATGCATCAAATCCTTGCCAAGGGAACTGGCAATCTGGTGATCGGAACCCGCCTGAGAAAGGAAAGCGGCGGAAGCCTGCCTCCAGCGCGGCAGAGGCTGAGCGATATGGGCGCCTGGTTTTTCAGGCGGATCGGTGGAGCGGCTGTTACGGATCCAATGAGCGGCTTCTTTATGATCCGGCGCGAGATTGTCTCTCGCCTCGCTCCGCGTCTCTCGCCGGACGGGTTCAAGATTCTGGTCGACGTGGTCCTTTCAGCCGGCGGCGGTCTCAAGATCGTAGAAGTCCCCTACGGCTTCCGAAAGCGCAACGCGGGCGAGTCAAAGCTGACCTCTTTGGTCGCCATCGACTTTCTCGGCCTCGTCGTTCACCACGCCACTGCGGGCGTCCTGCCGATACGCTTCGTTCTTTTCGCCATGATCGGCGCCATCGGGCTGGTCGTGCATATCGTAGCGCTCTCAGCCGCGGTCGAGTGGTTCAACGTTGTGAGCTTCGACACTGGGCAACTCATCGCCACGGTTCTCGCAATGGCGAGTAACTTCATCCTGAACAACGAAATCACATACCGGGTCTACCGGTATCATGGGCTGAGGCGGATCCTGGGCTTTGCGGGTTTCGCACTGGGCTGCAGCGTCGGCGCGATCGCCAATATTGATGTCGCCTCCTGGCTTTATAGTGCGCACCAGACGTGGTGGGTGGCTGGGCTCGCTGGCGCGTTGTTGAGCGTTGTTTGGAATTACGCAGTCAGCACAAACCTCATTTGGCGACCGGGTCGGCGCCGCTGAACATTTAGGCTGTTTGGTTTTGGGTTTTGATGGGGCCTCCTTGTCGAGGGATTCGAACGATGCGCCGATCCGCCCTGATACCAAAGGGCCCGCTGGTTGACTCATATAGGGATTCCCAAATCGCTGGCATGATGATTTCAAGTGGCATGGAGGGTTGAGCCATGCCGTAAGCGGTGAGATTGCGAGAGGACTATTCGGCGGAGGCGCTTCGCGGGGCTGGCCCGGCGGTCGAAGGACGTCAACCAAAGCCGCCGTCTGCTGCCGCTTGACGATTGTCTCTACGCTCTGCCGCCGACAATCCCGTATCATCGGCCTCAGCCTCAGCCTCATGCGGAAAGACTGGCGCACCTCTACGTTGACGCGCCATTGTTTCTGCTGACGGCGCCCTATATCGCGGGCCAGCCGGTGGCTCGCTACCGCTATCCTCTCGAAGAGCTCCTTGTTTTTCTCGCAGCCGACAGGGCGTGGCGCATAGGCCGGTCAGTCGCGACCCGGTTGTCGTGGTCGCCGCTCCCCGGCGCCGTTGCGCCCCCGACCTTTCATCGGCGGAGCAGAGCCCGTTAAGCGAACTGCCTTCGATTACGCCGCCGGCCGTCTAGAGCCTTCTTCATCTAGGCTGACGCATAACCAGCGCTGACGAGGTATTTTGCGCATTCGTCTGGCGGGACGGCGGTGAGGGCTTGAGCCAGGGCGTCGGCGATGGCGTCGAGGGTTCTGG